>Ga0268298_10001232_pt1 | contig 30623 bp, 26 predicted proteins | sample WWTPWeurt_MetaG_FD_194462 | JGI IMG/M metagenome (GOLD analysis project Ga0268298, IMG submission 194462) | Activated sludge microbial communities from WWTP in Nijmegen, Gelderland, Netherland - WWTP Weurt | ecosystem: Engineered > WWTP > Aerobic digester > Activated sludge | place... | reverse complement strand
AACTTCGGCGTGCCGTTCCTCAAAGACTTTGCCGACCTTGCCGAAAACAAGCCCTCGTCGTCTGACCGTGACCGGGATGGGGACGGCGATGGGGACGGCGACGGGGAAGGGGAATAGCCATGGCCAGTGTTTTCAATCGGGGGACCAAAGACAACCCCAAGAGCACTACCATCGCGACGAAGTAGAGCGGCTCGTCCAAACGGGGGACCCCTTGATTTGCACCGCGCTCTATTCCGGCATGCGCTTTGGGGAATGGCTCAACCCGACTCATTCCCATTCATCGCGAGCTATTGCCCATCCTGCATGCTTGGCAGTCACGCTGCCCCAACACATCCACAGGCCACGTTTTCCCCGTTTCGCGCGCCCACCTCTTTGTGGGGGCTGCCCAGTGCCACCATCCTGCCCTTCCGCTCCGTCGGATAGCCCCCTCATTGCTGCCTGTCTGACCCGTCCTCACCCATTGCCGCATCATCCCCGCTTCGTCCCTCCTTCGTCCCTCCTTCGTCCCTCCTTCGCCCATCATTTCCCGTCGCCAACGCAAATGTAGGGACGGTAGGGACGCTGGTTTTCCCTTCTTTGCACACACACGCCACAAAATCCCAACCCCACCCTCCGCACCCAAAAACCGCCGTCTTGTTACACCCATGTTACAAGCCAGCATCAACCCCACCCTCCCCCGTCGGAAACTTCCTTGAGGGGAAAACCCTCGGGGCATCCTCCCTCACCTGCCGGTGGTTTTCGTGCGCGCCGATGTCGCAAGCGTGGGCACGAATCACCAGCTCCAAGCCAGCAAGGCGACCCTATCCAGACATGTCGGGTTCGCGAAAGAATGCGAAAGTAAGCGAAAGTAAGCGAAAGAATGCGAAAACCACCAGCCAGCAAGGCGATCTAGGCAAGGGCAGTGCTCTGCGCGGGCATGAGCCGATGCAAGCGGTCTCGGAAGGTGGCCACCTGGGGTTTGCCCTTCCTTCCCGGCCAGAATCGACCGAGCGGCTTTTGTTGGGACTTTGCCCACAGCAATGAGAGCGGTCTCGTTTGAGTACACCCCGTGCCTAAAGACGCCCGGTTTCCGAGTCTCCCTGTCCTGAATGGCCCTCCCAGAAGCCTCACCGGCTGGCGGTCTTCACAAGGGCGTGGGCTGGCCATGTCGCCAAAAGGCGCAAGGCGGGACGCTCGGGACGCTGGCGGGACGCTAGAAAAAAGGCTTAGCGTCCGTGGTGTTTCTCGTCGCCATGGTGTGTTTTTGGGACGCTCGGGACGCTAACCTTCTCTCTTTTATACACAAAGAGAAAAGAAGAGAGAGCATAGAGGGGGAAGCCTGTAACAAATATGTAACACGCTGGCGTGCCTTGGCGTGCCTTGTTGTTCCCTATGCCATGGGGATGATCTGAGGGTTGCCGTCGGATTCGTGCCCATCGAAGGAACGCAAAGGGAACGGCAAGATACGGGTTGATAGACTAGGGTAGACAGTCCCGTGCCGTCGGCGATCGGTCTCTGATGCACGTCATGACTTTGTATCGCCACAAGAGGCGCGACGGATACGGGCGATCGGGCATGTCGGCGTGAGTTCGGAAAAGCAGGCGCAGGAAGGGGTGAGCCTGGATGCGCAGCGTTCGCGGATTCGGGCGCACGTTGCTCGCTTAGCACTTCGACGGGCGGTATTCCCCTACAAGGTTCTTCTTGAACAGCATCTATAGCGTCGTGCTGGGGCGGAGGTCATCGAAGGGGAAGATCTCGTCTGGATCCTGCGCTGCCACCGCGCTCAGGTTCTCGCCCGTATCGGTGTCGTGGACCCGGCAGGGGGCGAACTCCTTCAGGATCCACTTCACGTACTCGACCATGTGCTGCCGGGCGGTCGGTTCGCACTCCTGGCTCAGCTCCAGCCAGAACTTGCGCACCGCGCCGCCTTCCCGCTGGGTCAAAATGCGCAGGATGGCATCGGAGGGATAGGGGGCATAGCCGGCCAGGAAGCGCTGGCGGTCCTCCTCCAGGGACTCCGCGCCGCGCAGGAACACCAGCCACTGCCCGAGGTGCGCCCGGTCCACGCATACAACTTCCGGATCCCGCGCCGCCCGGGCCTGGATGGCTGTCACGACCTGCTCGTAGGCGCCGGCGGGAGTAATGTTGAGGTTCGTGTGGTACGAAGGCATGCTCGTTCCCTATGGTGCCAGGTCGGTGTGGCCCGCGTCCATGATTTCGTTCGAATAGCCCTTGTACTCACCGGCGGTGCCCACGTCGCCCTTGGGCTTCATGCCGGTGGGACCGAAGGGGGACTTGGGCACTGGCTCGCCATTGTTGGTGACCTTGAACGCCTCGTTGCTCAGGTCCGTGCCCTTGGTGGGATCGTGAAGCACGCTCTTACTGGCGTGGGGCTGCGGGCGGAACGGCGATGAGGGATCCCCCTCGGGCTTGACGCGCACCATGCCACCGTCGGGATGGGTGTAAAGATCCTGCGACACGATGTTCGGGTCCGTGGGGTCGCTGGTCGTCATCTTGCCGTCCTTGCCCGGCTGCGAAAGCACGTACTCGCGCGTGCCATCATCCTCCTTGGTCAGCGGCTCGCGCTTGTGCTTGAAGCCCTTGTCGAGCAGATCCTCGTGCAGCTTCTCGCCGCTCTTCTTCGACAGGTCAAGGTCCTTGACCGATTTGCCCTTGTCGCCTGTGGCAAACGAGTCGAGGCTGTCCTTCATCTGCTTGTTCTTCGGATCGTTTAGCACCTTCTGGTCCCAGACGCCGTTCGGATCGGTGTGGCTCTTGCTCATCGCTGTCCTGGCCTTGGCCTGGCCCGCCAGCTGCTGCGGCGACGGCGGCTTGTGCGTGGGCTTGGTAGCGGACGCGCCCGGCTTTTTGGTGTGGGGGTACGGGTTGAGGATTTTATGATAGAGTTGGCGTATCCGGCCCTTGAAGCCGTCCCACTTCTCGCTCGCCTTCTTCGCACCGCGCTGCAGCCACTCGGGCGCGTAGTGCTGCCATTTGTCCGCGGCCCAGTCGTTTATGCCCTTCTTCGCGCGGTTGAACGCATCCCCGGCCGCCTTGACGCCCTTCTTGAGCCAAGAGGGCGCGTGCCGATCCCACAGGCCCTTCAACTTGGCCGGGACGCCCTTCAGCTGGTCAACGCCCTTCTTGAGCCAGGAGGGCGCGCGTCGGTCCCACAATCCCTTTAGCTTCTGTGGGATGCTGTAGCGCCAGCCACGCCACTTGTCATAAAGCTTACCAGGCAGGTCCTTGATTGCCTTCTTCTGGCGGCCAGCCCAATCGCGCAGGCCCTTCCACTTCTCCTTGATCAAGCCTGGGGCTTTCTTGATGGCGTCTTTAACCTGCCGCCATTTTTTCCCCGCCCAATCGGCCCCGCGGGCTACGCCATGGCGCAGGGCACGCCACTTCTCCTTGAAGAAGTCCGGGGCCTTCTTAATGCCGTTCTTGAACCTATCCCAACCCTTGCCGCCGATGCCCTTGAGGTCTTCCCATCCCTTCTTCACCCAGGGCGCGACCCTGTTGATACCTTTCTTCACCACCGGCGCCGCCAGATCCACGCCCTTTTTGATGAAGGGCTTGGCCAGGTTCCAGCCCTTCTTCAAGAATCCCGGCGCCTTCTTCAGGAAGGGCGCTAAGCGCTTCAGCACCTTGCCGCCCTTGCCGAAGACGTCCCCGACGTATGGAAGAATGCTGATGGCGCTCAACGCCGCCTCAGCGTAGTTGCCACGGGCCAGATGGATGAGGGCATTGGCGCCATCTGCGATGCCGGTGGGATCCACGACTCCAACCACATCAAGCACGGTCTGGAACTGGTCCAAGAACTTGCCCGGCTTGCCTGCGATGAGGTGTGCGCCCAGGTTGATCATCGGCGCCAGAGGGAACATCGGGGAGAGAGTCCACATCGCAAAGTTGAGCAGGGGCTGGTTAGTGAACCACTCTGCCCCTTGCTGCACCTTTCCCCAACCCTGCTTCGCCATGTCCCAGCCGCCGGCGCCGGCGCCCTTTACGGTGTTCCAGGCACCGCTAGCGCCCTGCTTGACCTTGTTCCAAAGGCCGCCCGCGCCTTGTTTGGCCTCGTCCCAGGCGCCCGCGGCAGTGTCCTTCACTGTACCCCAGGTGCCGATGGCGCCCTGTTTGAGCCTATTCCAGAGGCCGCCGGCGCCCTGCTTGGCCTGGTTCCAGGTGCCGCCCGCGGTGTCCTTCACGGTGCTCCAGGCGCCGCCGGCGCCCTGCTTGGCCTGGTTCCAGGTGCCGCCCGCGGTGTCCTTCACGGTGCTCCAGGCGCCGCTGGCACCCTGCTTGACCCTATTCCACAGGTCGCCGGCACCCTGCTTGACCCTATTCCACAGGTCGCCGGCGCCCTGCTTGGCCTGGTCCTGGGTGCCGCCCGCGGTGTCCTTCACAGCGTTCCAGGCACCGCTGGCGCCCTGCTTGAGCCTATTCCAGAGGCCGCCGGCGCCCTGCTTGGCCTGGTCCCTGGTGCCGCCTGCGGCGTCCTTCACCGTGCTCCAAGCGCCACTGGTGCCCTGCTTGACCATGTCCCAGGCGCCGCCGGTGGTGTCCTTCAGAGTGTTAGCGACGCCCCCCGCTGTGTCTTTCACCTTGTTCCACGCGCCCGAGGCGGTTTTCTTCAGGTCATCCCAGCCCCAGAACTGGTACACCGGCGCCGATGCCCCCGGCGCCACGGTCGCCCGCTCGCCGCGTGCCGCACGGGCACCGACGTCGTCGGCCTCACGCTCTAGGTGCTCGCGGTGATCAGTGCTGTCAGTGGCGGATGCCGGCGAAGGGCCGAAGTCGACGTAGGTGTCCGCACTGTCCGGCTGGACCCGGCCGCGACGCTTTTGAACGATGTGCGCCAATTCGTGGCCGATGATCTTCTTGCCCTCTCCATCTGAGGGGTCGACCTGTGCTGGATCGTATGCCACGTGCTCATCTAGAGCGACGGCCTTGGCGCCGTTCGCGTCCCCGGGCGACAGATTCGGCGACAGCCGGACGCCCGAGAAGTCCTCGCCAAAACTGCCCTGCATTTCGTGCACCGCCTCGGCTGCACCTTTTCCGGCCCTGGTGTCGGCGTGGGTTCCACGCTCCCCGCTATCCGCTGCCACGCCATCCGCCGCCGCCCGAGCCATCCCGCCCGCTGGGGCATTGGTCGACTCCTCGCCGGACACGGCGCAGTCCGCCGCTTGGCTCCCTGCGCCTCCGACCTCCGCGTCGCCGTCCGCCTCCGTGACGTTGCGTTCCGCCGCGCCACCGGCCTCCATCTTACTGTCTTCCACCGCGACGCTGGCCCGTGAGCCATCGTCGGCGCCTGCGGCCTCTTCATTGCTCTCAGTCTCTCTGCCGACCTTTGCCTCACTGTCGGCTGCCACGCCCTGGGGGGAGGCGTCGCTGTCCGTCTTCGCACCGTGGGATCCTGCGACGGTGCTGGACTCCGCGCCAGTAGGCTCCGTATCACCGTACGCCGCGCCGCCAGTCTCTCCCGCTGCATCCGCCTGTTCCCGCTCGCCGTCCACCTCCATCCCTCCGGTCGCTTCCCTTGCCGGTGCCTCTCCGCCCTGCTCGCGATCTTCCTGCCCCGGTGCTCTGGTCTGCGCGGGCGCTGGCACCTCCTGCTCCATCGCCCTGGCCTGCGTTCCCGCTGGCACCTCCTGCTCCTTGCCCTCTTCCTTCTCTCCCTCCGCGGTCGCTACATACTCCGCAGCCTCGCCCTCGGACTCGGCGCCGTCGCTCTCATGCTGTGCCGCTGTGCTTCCGTCGCTCGTGCCGGCGCCCACCGATGCCTGCGGCTCCTGGCCCTCGACTGCCTCTTGCTCGACCTCCTCCTGCTCCTGCTTCTGTTCCTCCGTCTCTGGCGCTCCTTGGGCCTCCTCCTGCTCTCGCTCAGCCTTTGAGGATTCTTCAGCACTGGCCGCGCTCGCGGTGTCACCGGTCGCGGTGCCGCCCCCCTTCGCAGCGACCGCACGCAGTGCATCTGTTGCCCCCGTCCCCTGAAGTCCACCTGCTGCGCCCATGGTCCCTGACAATCCAGAGGCGCCGCCGGGGAGCCCAGCCGTGACCGCGCCGGTCAGTGCGCGCGCGCCCACGTGATCGCGAGCGCCCACGGTCTGCCTCATGCCTGCCTGGCTGGCAAATGCGCTGTCAAAGTCCCAGCCGCCGCCGAGGTTCCGGGCACCACCGCGCTCGCTAGGCAAGGAGCCGCCGCCGGGGCTCCAGGCGCCCGGTCCCGAGTCGTTGGTCCCCGGTGGCGGCGCAGCTGCCCAAGGACCACCGCCGCCTGCAGTGGCTTGCGACTCTGTTGCGGCGCCGTTCCCCGCCCCCTCGCCCGCCGTGCCCGCCGTACCGATGCCGTCTTGCACCCAATGTGCCATAAGCGGCGCCGCCAACTCCCCTGACGCCCCCGGCGGCAGGTGGGCCCCGATCCCGGGATGTCCTTCGGCGTCCGAGGCCGTGCCCACGCGCTCCGCAGCGCTCGCCTTGGCCGAGGTCTGCGCGGGCTCCTGATCCTCGGCTTCCAGGTGACGGTCAAACATCAACCATCAACCACTCCGGAGAATCTGTGACTGTAAGCTGACATGCCGTAAGAAGAGATCTCCTCTTTATTTTTTCGTCATTCTGCGGGGATGGTTGCTCCCTCTGAGAGATCATTTCCCGGACGTTGCACTCCTCTCAGATCGACTGTGTGCGGATGTGGTGGAGTTGATTCATAGACCGGCTATCCTCCGAGCTGCGCTCACTCGCATTTGCTGCATCGGCAGCGGGATGTAGTACTAACCCGTCGTGCTTCGCGAATTCGCCGCCTGCCTGTGCGGTCGCACCCCGCGAGGAACCTTCTCCGGGCGCGCCTCCCCCGGACGCCCCACCCGCGACTCCTCCCGTCCCACCGGCAGCCACTTCATCCACCAAACCTGCGGTGAGGCCCCCAGATGGACCCGTTGAGCCAGTCCCAGGCTGGCTGGGTTGGCCCTCATCGTGGTTGAGGAGAAGGTTTCCTTGTGTCCCCCCTGGCACTCGCTGAGCGAACGCACTCGTGGGCGACTGTTCTAACTTAGCCGCTCTTTCAAGTTCCTCTCGGAATATAGAACCCCCCCTGCGGTAGAAGTGCACTGTCTACAAGCTGTTATCGGGATCCCGAGGCCGACCGGTGCCTAGATTCGAAGCCACTCAATACGTTGATTCAATTTATTTTCGCATAATTCTGGTCGCAGACTGACCACTCAGTTCTTCGACGGACGGCGGCCAGTGATTGGCTTTGGCGTCACTGTGGGTGCCGATGCGCTTGGATGTATCTCCGTCAGCTCTCTACCCAGTAGGAATGCAGCCAGCTGCGGAACTCGCTCAACCCAGTCCGTTGGGAAGTGATGTGCCCCGTCATGGCTAAGGATCAGGGTTGACCATCCTGCGGACTGCATCAGCTGGTATAGGTACGGAATCATATCTTGCTGCGCCTTCGGCTCGCCGGTTCCACTAACCAGGATGGCACGGAGCTGCGCGCCCTTGGAGATGTCGATTGTTCCTCCCCAAACAGCCATGGCATGCCACCAGGGGACAGACTGATGATGCCTGCGTACTGCGAAGGGTGCGTCGCCGCTACCTGAAAGGCATGAAGCGCTCCTTGGGAAAAACCCAGGAGGAATACGCGCTCTGGATCGATTTCGTGCGCAACAACAGGCGAGCTCACAAAGGCCTGGAGCTGAGCGTGAGTGGTTTCGATATCATCCTGGGACCAGATGAAAGCATTCCTGCGGAGCGGAAGGGAACCAGGAACAGCGACAGCAATGAATCCCTTTCCTGCCCACTGTTCGGCTTGCTCAAAGTAGCTCTCATGGGTATCTCCGAAACCGTGTAACAGTAGGATGAGCGGATGCTTCTGGGCATCACGAGCGGCTGGCGGTAGGAAGACGACCGGAGTCCCGACCGGAGGTGCCCCTGCCGAGTAGCGGTCCCGGATCTCTGCGAGCATTTTTGTGAAGCGTGGGGACTGGTTCAGTGCAGTAAGTTCATCGTCAAAACGTGCAGCTGGGTACTGCGCAAAGCCAAGATGGACAGCGTGACCAAGCATCTGCAGTGCCGCCTCGTATTTCTGCTGCAAGCTTAATGCGCAGGCGAGCTGATACGCCACGTCGGTCCGATCTGGGTGTTCAGATAGAATCTGGCTGTACGCGGACTCCGCTTGCTCGAACTTTCCAGTGGCCTTGAGCCGTTCGGCATCCACCTCCCTAGGATTTGCCGGGTCTGGGTCAGAGTGTCCGGCCAGTTGATAGTCACGCCGCAGCACGGGCGCATTCGGTTTCGGAACTTGGGGGCGCTTGCGGCATCTCGGCCCGTCACATTCGTGGGTTGCGCTGAGTTTGGCAGAGGCTCAGCGCGACTCTCGGAATCGGTAGGTTGTCCGTCCATCGTCTCCCCCCTCGTGTCCACAGGCCCAATCGCTGGATTGAACCCCCGCATACGCGGTCCTGCTCCACTAGTCTCCACGCGAAAATTGCGCCAAGCTGGCTGCCCGGGCAAGTGCCGAGTCACCATGCGACTCCGTTCCAGGATCGATGAAGGTCGCAGCCAAGTCAACGAAGACAGGAGACTCAACATCATACGGAAGAGGATTCCAGCCCAGATGCAGCAGGATTTGCCAATGGGGTGCCGTGTTCGGCAAAATCAGGCGGCCAAAGATGCCGAATTGCGACGCCTCTCCGAAGCCGAATGGCATGGTAACTGTAGGGTCTTCAACGTCTTGAACTTGCTGAGAGAACGAGATGCAACGCTTCCTATTTCGATTCGGATACGAGACGGCACAGCAGCACCGTGAAAACCACGCCCATGGCTGGGACGACGAGGACTGCGGAGCCGTCTTCATCCGCGCGGACTCCGAGTCGGAGGCACTTGCCTGGGGCGCTGAAGTGGCGGAACGCTTCGTTCGCGAACTCTACCAGCGCAGCAACTGCGCCGAACGGTTCAGCTGGCGAGAGGCGGGATATGCCTGTTGGATCGAGGTCGACGATGAGGTAGCTGCAGAGGAATCCGGCATACCGCTGTGAGCGGAGGGGTTCCGGGTCTGTACTACTTTGTCGGACCTGCAACTGCCACAGCAGAGTCCGCAGCACAGAACACAGACTCGATTTCGCCTACGCCATCGGTGGTGCCTCCAGCCAATGCAGCGTTCGTTTTTTTCGAGCAGGCAGAAGCACTCCGTCGTGTGCGCGTTCGTGCTGCAAGGAAGCTCAAGCAGGCTCAGGAGAGGCGTCGCGTTACCGAGGAACGACTTCGGGAAGCGCAACAATCGAACGCGGAACAGAGTCGTAGGGAGGAGCTGAGAGCGCGCGACCAGGAGCAGCAGAAGCGTGAGCAGGCGATGGAACAACGAATCCTCCAGCAGCTTGCGGTGCTGCATGAACAGACAAACAACCGGCTTCGTGCGATTGAGAATCGTCCGGATCCCTCTCCGTGGCCGTCTATCGCAATGGCTGCCGGCAGCGCACTCCCTGCGCTTGTATCACTGTGCTTGTCGTATCTGAACCGGCAGGAAACCGCTGAGCTTGCGCAGGTGCTTGCACAGATACCTGGGAAGGTGGCAGCGGAAGTCCGAGCGGAAGTGCCTCAAGCGCAAGCGAAGCCCGTTCCCGCGCCGGACGAAAATCCGAGCGGAGACTACAAGCAGCCTGCGTACATTGAGCCGCTCACTGACTTCGAGAAGCAGCGGGTTCACGATGCCCTTCGCTCAACAGAGCAGATGAGCCTCTTCGATCTTGTCCAAGCTCGAAATGAAGCATTGAGGGTAGGCGAAGACCCATCACTGCAAGCAACGTCGAAGTTGCTCAAGAATCGAGAGACACGCCGGAAGTTGGAACAGCTCTTTAACGACACCCGCGTCGTGGCCCTGATCGACGCACTCCGGAAAGCGAAAGAAAGCGAAAGAAAACGAAAGGAACAGACAAATGGAAGACAAGCCGACGGTGTAGGTGTCTCGCAGTCAACCGCCACCCCCAAGGGGCCAGAATCTGGCGCCTCCTGGCTCGGCTCGCTCACGTATGCGCTGGACGCTTTCGGAGCAAGGGTCGGCCCACGGGGGAGCCAAGCAAACCACGCAGCAGGTTTGTCTGCCCCAGAGTGAGCCGTGGGAGGGCCGCTGGCCGGTCTAGGCATGCCCTTTTCGTGCGCAGGATCTGCGCGCTGAAATCACCGTGGCGCGACGAAACACACGAGGGGCTGCTTACACCATTCCCGACGCCGGCCCAATCGACAGTGCAGACAATGGTCGCGCTGATGTCGATCACATACAACCCGATCTTACGTGTGGTCTGGGATCGTCCCTGCGTCTGCGGCAAGCTGCCAAGGCCGCAAGGGCACCCTGCATGCACAGGCCGCGCGCCATTCCCCCAATTGTTCACCATTTCCGACGGTGGGAACACTCCTGAATGCAGACATACTACTGGCTGGAACTTGTCTTTAGGTTGTCTGCTGCGAAGGTAGACCCAGGTTTAGGACTCCTGAGAATCAGATCGGTGGATGACGGAGCCGCCGATCACGATGCAGTGAACTCAGCAACCCCGATCTCATTCTGCACGCCCGCGCAGAGACTCCTTCTGCAGCGCGGAGAAATTCAGACTCCATTCCTGATCATTCGGCTGCTGCGGAGCGATTCACGCCCCCAATCCGTCCGCAGACTCCGCCGCAGTCCACTGTCGGCCCACCGCGCCGCAGCATGGATGAAAAACCACTCATGGTAGTTTTGAATACATAAAAATTTTCCTATATCACCCATCACAGCCACGGTAAATTAAGAAATTGGCGTCTGGGGTGTGCTTCTCCTTGACAGGGACGAATCAAGCATTTTTTTCGTTCCGTCGAGCACCATTAATCCGTTGGGTCATAAAAAGGCCGTTTTTTAGGTTTGGGGGCGCACAGGATTGCCTGGCGTGGCGGTCGGTTGGGTAGTGGTCCGGTCACTTGCCGGTTTTCTTGATGCTGGCCCGTCGGGCGATGACTACCTTGGCGGTCGTTGCCTACCTTCGCTGGGCCGGCTCGTCCCTGAAGCTTGTCGCTATGTCGATAACCACGCCTTGCCGCTGTGCGGATTGGAGCACATCGGTGGTGGGGATTTGTTGATGTCCGATGGCGATGGAAGAAGGACCACGGAATCCACGGAACACGAAGGACGGCGAGCGCGCCGGAAAAGCAGGTCGGACTAATGGGGGCGGGCGGTGTTGGCGGGCAATCCGATCGTGTCCGCTTCATCGGCTTCGAGGTGGGCGAGCTTCTCGCGGACGGCCTGAACGATGAAGGCGGTGCGGCTCTGCCGCTCGCCTGTTTTGAGGGTGAGCTTGGCGATGGCGCGATCGATCTCGACGGCGATCTCCGGTTTCACGTCGAGCGGGATGCGGGGGTAGGCCGACTCGGAGCCCGAGCCAAGTGGACGCTGATTCGCTGGAACGCCGATGAAGTGAGCATTCAGTCTCGACCCGCAGCCAGTCGCAAGTCGGTCCTCGCTGCGTTTCTTTCGATGCAGTGAACGTCACGGAACCGTGCAGGTGAAGTGATCGCAGACACATGGCGCCTCGTCTTGCGTCGCATAATTCCCAATCGTAGTGCCATCACAGCCGCGCAACTGTCGCGTCACGGCCCGGCAACTGTGATGACAACTGTGCTGTTTCCTGTGTCAAACCAGCGCAAACAAAGCGTCACATGCGGTGACGCTTTGTCGACGTGGATCTTGCGCGGGAAGCCGGTTATCATCCTATCAAATCGGGCTTCGGTTTTGGGGGGATGATCGATGGCCGTTGGACGCTGCGCTGGCTGTAGAGAGCGACTCCCGCGTTCGGGAAGAAGTCACATGAGGCACTGCAACGGCACTTGCCGGATGCAGGCATGGCGAATGAATGCGTATGAGGACGAAGAGGAACCGCCGCAGGGGGCTCGACGGAGGCGACGGTCTCGGCGAAGTCCTTCGCTCCTTCGCTTGGCTGCGCGACACCAGCAGCGAGCAGAGCGGGCCGAGCAGACGAACCAGGAATTGCAACGTCAACAGCTTGTGCAAGCGCAAGAGATTGCGACCCTGCACGACGCCAACTCGGAGCTACGGAGACAGATTGAGGCTCTGCGGCAGCGTCGGCGGAGGACTCCGATCCGCAGAGAACCGCGCATCAGGACGCCGCGAACACGGCGCCCTCGTCTACCTCGCGATCCGGACAGGGATGGCTCGGGTCCGATTCAAGATTTGGAGACGCGACTCCTTCACTGCCAGATACGGTATCGCGAGCTATCGGCAGTGACAGAGAACCTGCGTGCGATGCACGAGGCCGAGGTGAGACGGGCAAGAGAGCGCGAACAGCTCCTTGCGGAAGCGCTCTCCCTTGCGATTGAGGGAGAGCCGCCCCTCTCTGGAGAGTGGTCCGCCCAGAGCGTTGCAGAGCTTGTGCGGAGAGCGACCATCCTCCAGACAGAGAACGAGCAACTCCGACGAGAAGTGGCGCAGGTGACAGCAGAACGGGAACAGCTGGGAACGCGGATTCTGTCCATTCTGTTACCCGACCGAGCGGGGGCGCATGCGTCGAGTATGAACTACGATGTTGGGAGCGATCCCCTCATCCCACAGATGCGGCACGAGCTGGTGCGACTCCACGCCTACGCATTGTGGCAGATGCAGCAAGGGTGCCGAGTCACCGGGCGGACGCTCGATCCAAGCAAGACTCTCGACGAGCAAGCGCTAGAGGCTGCCCTCGCGGCACGGTGGCGACTCATTGCGCGACCAAGGCGCAGAGTGCGCAACAGGCCGCAGCCGCCGCGCTGGGTCTCGATCGGATTCTGTCTTGACACAGAGAGCGAGAGCACCCTGATCGGATATTCTCGGGATCGGATAGCCGACATCGAAGAAACGATGCGACGTGGAGGAGGAACGCCTTCGGCCTAGACCTCTTCTGCTGCCTCTTTGGACAGCAGCTCCGCAATCGGTCGCACATCCGCAACGATCTTTACTAGCCGCTTGCGAACCGCAGGTGGGAGCGTGCTTGGTAGCTCTTTCGGCAGAGGATCTCCGACGAGCAGTGCATCTCTGCGTGCATACAGATAATCCAAATAGACACGCATGTCTGGACTAGCAAGAACCTCATCCATCAGTCGCTTGTCCTTTTCATCGAGCGGAGTAGGAACGATGGGCAGCGACGAAAACGCACCGATTCCTTTGCGCTTGGCTTGCGCAAGACGTGGAATTAAACAGCGTCCAAGCGCCTTCCAGAATGGATGGTCTGCATCGCGCTTGATCTTGTTTCTTTCCTCGCGGGAGAGCTGCGTAAGGGGTTCCTCGGGTAACGGCAGACCCGCCTCCTGCGCCGCAGACAAGCGCTGCTCGTAGAGCACCTGCGCCAGACTCTCAAGTTGCTTGGCGAACTTCCCCGGACCATCCCAGAACGGATCAAGCTGCGACTTCGGAAGCGGCTTTGGCTTTACTGATGGCGGCAAGGTTCCATCTGTGTTCGTCACAAGACTTCCGGGCCACAGCGACGGCGTAAACGGACTTCCCGTGACGTTCACAGATGGTGTTACCGCTGTCTCTGTCACAGAGGCCGACTCAATCGAGACGGATGCGACTGCGTCACTCGATGCTGAGATAGCAGGAAGTGCAGTCGCATCAGGAGGACCAACTGTGTCGCTTGGGAGTGGCGTGACGGACGGGCATTCTGTCGGTGCTGGTTTCGCTGTGACTGGCTCTGCTGTGACTGGTTCCGTGATTTCTATACTGGACGTTTCAGCAAGGGCCGCAGGCTCGGAATACCGCACCTCTGCGACACTTGGGAGTTGCATCACAGATGGACTTTCCACTAGGGTCGGCACCTCCGTGCTTGGCTCCTTTGGAAGAGTAGCCGCAACAGCTCTCTCTGTTTCGGATTGCACGGTCGATAGATTCTGAGTCTGACCACCTGGACTGAGGACAACGCACAGACCGGGGATTGGTGCGCCACGTTCTGCGCGGATTCTGTTTCCTTGGGAGTCGATCCACACGATGCGATACCAGCATCCATCATAGAGTCTCAGATCGTCGGGATACTCAAACGGAGTGAGCGAATACGCGGCGTGAGGACAGGAACGAGTCCGGCGCGGGATGAGCTTGGGCGGCAGGGTTCCATCGCGATTCGGCAGCACGAGCCTGTAGCCGACCGCCCCCTTTGGCGCTTGTGCCACAAGCTGTTCCCTCATGTCGATGCGCAGAGGAGCCGCAGACCGATTTTGGAGCCCTCGTAGCTCGGCGACTGTGGCTCGCAGCATTTCATCTCCCGAAGGCATCTGCTTTTGCAAACCCTGCGATTCCGTTCGTAGCGGTTTTCGGCGCTTCACGATCGCAGCTCGCTTGCGCACAGGCTTGGCCGGAGCGTTCTGTTGCGGCTCCGGCTGCTGTGATGTGATGCGCTCTGCACGCTGTTTCTGCGCCTCCCGATATTTCGCCGAACGACACGCCGAGCTACACAAGCGCTGCTTCCCCGTCAGTGGATTCTTCTTGCAGACCGGACACAGTTTCTCCATTTCGTCACAGTAGCGCGACGAACGTGTAGGTGTGTTGGCACCATGCTCCGATCGACAGAGATGCGGCGACTGTCACACCGTGCAGACTTGGGCGAGCCACCGTCGCGCAGGATGGTGTTCGAGCGAAAGTTCGTCACATCCGGCTCGATTGAAACGTAATTGGCGTGGTAGATGTGGGTTATGTCGCACATGCTTCGCCAGCGGCTTTCGGACAAGCTTCGTACTGACCAGGACTTTGATGCGTTCTGTTTGGATCACTTCCGCAGCGTCTTCGAGCGCTTCACCGGAGGGATGGATCGCGTCGGAAAGATGAATCTGCTTCTGACGCTTGCTGATGAAGCGGAGGTGGTTCGCTGTCTGGAACTGCTCGCGAGGAAGGGCGGCAGCTCGCAGCCGAATGCACCTGCTTCGTCACAAGCGACGACGACACATGTGATTCCGGCGGGTCTTCCGTCTTCCCGGCCCCCATCCGCCAGCGGCGTCGAGCTGACCATCGAGCATGTCAAAGCGGCCTGTGCCCGACTGACAACCGCTGATTCCCAAGGCACCGGCTACTTGATTCGGCCCGACCTCGTGGTCACTTGCGCTCATGTCGTTCGCTCCGTTGGTGTGGGAGGAAGCGTTCAGGCTCGCTTTGACGGACAGCCGGAGTCCATCCTTGCCACCATCGAGCGCATTCATGACGACGAGGACTTTGCGCTGCTCCGCTTGCCAAGACCGCTCATCAATGTTCCGATCTTGTCGCGAATCGCGCATGCCCAACCTGAAGCCCGTTGGGTGGCGTTCGGCTATCCGTCGCTCGCGGGTAACCATGGGATTGCAATCGGTGGAACAGTCCGTGATCCGAGTGCGAAGGACGGGCGCGGTAATCCTGTCGTTCAGCTATTTTGTGATGAGGCGGCGGCAGCAAAGGGGGCGCTCCTTGGTGGAGCCTCGGGGGCCCCGGTGTTCTGTGGCGGGCAGCTTATTGGACACCTGCGGCCTGTACCGCCCGATGAAACAGACCGTGCCCAGCTTGGGCTTGTGTTTGCATGTCCTGGCGTCGCGTATGAGACGGTCTTGCCAAGCCACAGTGCGACCACGACCTTTCGCGCCCGCAGTCCGCAGGCAGACTACGATCCTCTCTGGTACATTCCTCGGCGCGATGCGGAACTGCTGGCGATGAACAAGCTACGCGACGCGGGGATTCCTGTGACGCTGCAAGCACCAGAGGGCTTTGGTAAGAGCTGGATGGTACGCCACCTTCTCTCGCGAATGACCCAGCAGGACTTGGCGGCAGATCAAACAACAGAGGTGGTGCGCTTCAATCTGCGCAAAGCCACCTCGAGCGCGCCATCATCGCTGGACGAGCTTCTGACTTCGCTGCTGCGAGCGGTGCTGGAGCAGCTTAAAGTCGACAAAGCGGATACGATACTGGCGCGTGCCAGCAAAGTTCCAGGTGATGCCAAACGCAAGTTCCGTCGCGCGATTGAACAGCACGTCCTGTCTCGCGATGCAGATCGTGTCCTTCTGATCCTCGAAGAAGCAGACCACTTGCACGGCTCTGCTGATGAGACCGATTTTTTTGCGGTGCTGCGCGCCATGGCCGAAGACACGACAGCGCCGTATCAGCGACTGCGACTGCTCGTCACCATTGCGGCGGAGGCCGGGTTTCTAGAGACAACCAATCACTCTGCGTTCTTCGGTTTGTCTCTTCCGATCGTGCTGGATGGGTTCACTCTGGCGCAGCTTCGCGCAGAGGCGTCACTCTACGGTCTGCATCCGGATGATTCCGGTCTGCGCGAGCTACACCATCTGACGGGTGGTCATCCTTTCTTTGCGCGACTGGCGATGCACGAAGCCGTCTGCGGCGAAAAATCGCTCGCTGCGGTCTTGTCCTCAACCGATGCGCGTGGAGGACTCTTTGCGAGCAGCGTGCAGCGCTTGCGAATGTACGTCGAACGGGAAGGATTGAAGTCTGCGCTATGTGAGATCCTGGCGTCTCCGCGCTGCAACCTTCCTTCGATTCAGTACCTGAAGCTGTATCGGAAAGGACTCGTTGTCGAGTCAAACCCTGGTGAATATCGGCTACGCTGTCCTCTGTTTGAAGACTACTTTCGGGCCCTGTGCCGCTAGGAAAAAGAGCTTGTGATGCGCACTCCTTCCCTTTCGTTCAAAGCGGGCGGCACACTTAAGGAAGCCCACTTCTACATCGAGCGCACTGCCGACGATGAGCTACCAGCAGCGCTGCTGCGCGGTGAGTTTTGCTATGTACTCGCGCCGCGTCAGATGGGCAAGTCGAGCCTTCGCTATCGCGTGTCTAGACGGCTTCACGATCAGCATGGCGTCTCCTGTGCAACCGTTGATCTGACGGGACTGGGAACAGGCACGACGACGGCGGAAGACTGGTACTTCGGCGTCGTCGATGACATCGCCCGGCAGTTTAGGGATGAGTCGCTGCGCGCGGCCACAGAGGAGTTTTGGACTGCGAACGTCAGGCATCCGATTGTGCAGCGCTTCGCCGGCTTTCTGCGCGAGATTCTCCTGACCCAGACGCAAGGTCCGGTGGTGGTGTTCATCGATGAGATCGACGCAGTGCGCGCGCTTCCGTTTGGCAGTGACGACTTTTTTGCTGCAATACGCGCAGTCTACAACGCCCGACCCGATGACCCGGAATACGAGCGGCTGAGCATCTGTCTACTCGGCGTCGCGCAGCCCGGTGACTTGATTCGCAATGAACAGATCACTCCGTTCAATATCCTGACACGCATCGACCTGACCGACTTTGAAAGACCGCAGCTTGCCTCGCTGGAAAGCGGTCTGGCGACAACCGGAGCAACCCCGGAGCAACTGCTCGACGCAGTGTTTGACTGGACGTGCGGACATCCATACATGGTGCAGAGCCTGTGTGCTGCGCTCGTACCAGCGCCGGATCGCCCCCTGCGGATTGAACCAGGAACCGAGTCCGCCCACGTTGAACGGCTGGTCGATCGCTTGTTTCTTCAGCGCAGCAGTGGTCGCAATCCCAACCTGGACTATGCCGAAAAGTGCTTCCAACGCAGCGATGCCGATCCGCGCGTTGCCAGAATGCTCGCTCTCCATGGTCGGATCATTCGCGGAGATTCCATCGCCGCCGACGGTCGGGATGCTATCCAAGGGGCGCTTCAGCTCACCGGAATGGTTGCACCACGGAATGCTGGGACAAAGCGCACGCTGCAAGTCCGGAATCGTGTCTTTGCGACGGTGTTCGACGCCTCTTGGGTCAAGGCCAAGCAGGCCGAGCGCATGCTCTCCGAGCCGATTCATCGCTGGATCGAGTCGGGTCGCCATGACGACTTTGTCCTGCGCGGCGAGGCCCTGCGCGAAGCCGAGCAATGGACCGATCAGCGAGCAGACATCACTAGCGATGAACAGGACTTCCTGCGTGCCTGCTGGCGAGTCCACTCTGAGGAAGCAAGCGTGCGGGCAGAAGGAGCAGTCCAGTCGGCGCGCGTAGCCCGAGCGGAAGCTGAGGCTGCACAGGCCAAGGCAGATGCGATCATGACAGAGCGCGAGCGAGTATTTGCAACAACTCAGTCCCGACAGCGTTCCCGAACGAACCGAGTGCTGGGCCTGCTCATTCTTATCCTCGCCATGGCGCTGGCTGGGGTCTACTCTCAATACCGAAGGGCCTTACAGCTAGAACAGGCCAAAACAGAGGCGCTTACCCGCGAGAAGACAGAGCGCGCCAGAGCCGAAGAGTACGCAGGAAAGGAGCGTGATGGACGAAGAAATGCGCAGCACCTCGCCGAACGCGAGAAAAGCGCCCGCTCGCGAGCCGAAGCACTTGCCAAGGAAAAAGAGGCGGAAAGAATCCGAGCAGAGCAGTTAGCAGAAAAAATCAGAATTGCTCTCTCGACAGCGGAAGGACTCGCCGAGCTAGAAAGGGTCCAACGGGCCAGGGCGGAAAATCTAGCTTCCCAAGCAGAATTTGCGCGTACTGTCGCCGAAACATCCCAACAAGATGCAGAGAGCGAACGCGTTAGAGCGGAGCAGTTTGCACGGTCGGAGCAGGGCGCGCGTGCCAAATTGCTCACTCAGCGTTCCGGAGACGTAGCAGCATTGCAAGTCGGGCTTGCTGCCGTCGGCTCCTCTACGATCGAGCAGAAAGCCCCTCCCGCACAAGCTGTAGACGGCCTCACTTCCGCCGCCATGGCACCGGGTTTACCATTGTGCCCGCCATGGAAACATACACTCAGCGTCACTAGCGCGACCTTCTCCGAGGACGGTCGATACGTGGTAACCGCGAGTGAAGATGGGAACGCGAAACTTTGGGATGTCATGAGTGGTTCGGAGCGGTTCACATTGGCCGGGCACACGAAGGGAGTGAATTCAGTCAGTTTCTCTCCTGATGGTCGCCGCGTTATCACAGGTAGCGATGACCGAACGGCCCGGATCTGGGACGTGAAGACAGGAGTACCGGTAGGTACTCTCACAGGGCACACCAATGCGGTGCGCTCCACGAGCGTTTCCCCAGATGGGCGCCGCGTTGCAACCGCAAGCGACGATGGCACCGCCAGAATCTGGAACGCACAGACTGGCCAGTCGCTTTCGACCTTAACCGGACACACCAACTCCGTGCGTTCTGTTTGCTTCGCTCCAGATGGAAAGTCGATTCTGACAGCGAGCTACGATGGTACAGCACGAGTCTGGGATGTACAGACTGGAATGGAGAGGTTTAGCCTAACAAGGCATACACGGCGAGTTCTCTCTGCGAGCTTTTCCCACGCGGGTAGCCGAGTGCTCACGGTCAGCAGCGATGGAACCGCACGGTTGTGGGATGCCAAGACTGGATCTGCGCTGCAGTCTTTCAAGGGCCACAATGGCTGGGTATTTGCTGCGAGCTTTTCTCCTGATGACAATCGTGTTGCGACGGCCAGCGAGGATGGGATTGCTCGTGTTTGGGAGGCCAACACAGGGGCTTTGGTTTTTTCACTGGGCGGCCACACCAAAGCCGTTCGCGCGGTCCGATTCTCTCCAGACGGCGGCATTCTTGTGACGACCAGCGAAGATGGCTCGGCTCGAGTTTGGGATGCCCGGACTGGAGCATTTCTGTTCGTGCTGACCGGGCACACGGACTGGGTACTTTCTGCGAGTTTCTCTCCAGATGCAAACCAGGTGGTAACTGCCAGCAGCGATGGTACAGCCAGACTGTGGGATACGAGTGTCCGGCATGCGCAGATTCCACTTGTTGGTCATACCGGAGGAATTCGAATGGTAAGTTATTCTCCGAACGGAACGCGGATCGTCACAGCAAGCGATGACGGAACTGCTCGGATCTGGGATGCAGCAACGGGCGCTAATCAGGTGATACTGACTGGTCACTTGAGTGGGATTTACTCTGCGAGCTTTTCTCCGGATGAGCGTCATGTTGTGACAGCCGGTGCTGATGGACTTGTGCGCATCTGGGATACCAACACTGGCCATCAAGTGCTCGCATTGAAGGGGCAGATGAAGGGGCTTCTCGCCGCGCGATTCTCGCCCGATGGTCAGCAAATAATGACTGCGCTTGACAATGGTTCCATGCGTCTCTGGGACGCCAACACAGGAGCGTTCCTTCTGCGCTTCTCGGCGTACTCCTCAACCCTGCGCTCTGCGATGCTTGTTCCCTTCGGAGAACATATAGTCACAGCCAGCGAAGATGGGTCTGTACGGCTGTGGGACTCCAAAGCGGGCGCGCATCTGCTGACTATGAAGGGGAACATGAAAGGGCTGCTGTCAGCCAGCATTTCTCACGATGGGCATCGTCTGGTAACGGCAGGGGGTGATGGGTCGGTACTTCTCTGGGATGTACAAACAGGGGGGTTCCTCTACAACTTCTCAGGGCATATGAAAGCAGTGCGGATGGTCAACTTTTCTGCCAACGCCAAGCAGCTCGTGACAGCAAGCGACGATGGAACCGTTCGGATTTGGGATACGGGGACAGGGCTCTTGCTCATGACATTCGCAAGCCATCAGTCAGGGATGAACGCGGCCTCGTTCTCACCTGCCGGGGAACAGATGGTCGCAGTTGGAGAGGCTGGAGTTGGCTACATCTATTCCGTGAAGCTCGATTTCTACGTAAAGCGCGCCTGCGAGCTACTGCGCAGACACCGCCAGCCGTTCCAAGATGTCGCTGACGTTTGCAAGCGGGTCGGTGTTCTGCCGGTCGACCCCCTGCCAACCGGAGTCCCGATGAGTCAAGCCGAGCGAATCGGTGGCGCAGGCTAAACTGTCTGGCTTGGTTCCATCGCGGACAGTGCGAGCCGTGCCGCACGAGCCGATGGGGCATCACGCCACGACAGCCCAAACCCATCGGGCCGCCAGCGCAAGACGGCAAAGTGCGGCGATGGCCGTCGCAGCCACTCCACCGCTTCATGGATGACTCCGTCGACTTGACGCATTCCCAAGCAACGCAGAAGCATTTGAAGGCAAATAGTATTTCGACGCAATTCATTTGTGCCGTCGGAGAAGGTTTTGACCGCACGATGGCGCTGTGCTTTGTTGCCGCCATGCCTTCTAAGCAGCACAAAGACGAAGCGGCCTCGACAGATGACGTCCACAAGACGACCATCAATCTACCCGTCCGCCTCTACGAAGACCTGAAGATGCTCGCGGCCATAGAGCCCGGTGTCTCGTTCAACACCATCCTGGTCCGCGCCGCCAGCGAGCTGGTCGACCGCGAAAAAGAGACCCTAGACCAGCTACGAAAAATCGCCGCCAAGCGGGCAGGCGTCAAAGCCAAGCACTGACTGGAACGCTCACGACTCCATCTGCGGCCCCGCCTCTTCCTCCTGAATTCCAGACCGAATCAACACACAGACCAGCGATGGATACCAAGCGCCACCGCCGTCGCGTTGAAATCCCTCCATCGCCAATCGCACCCCGATCTCCTTGAGCGTCATTCCCTGCTCACGAAGCTCACACGCCCGACGAGCAGCGGACTTCCGATCCGCAGGCGATTCCAGCAGCTTCGCCACCTGCGCCGGATGCCACTTTCCGCCACGCTGCGGTGTCAGCTTCGCCTTCCGCAGCCGCACTCCTATCTGACTCAGACTGAGTCCTTCCTCCCGAAGATTGGTTGCCAGCGCCGTCGCTGCTTCAGGATCGAAACGAGACGGAATGTGCTGTCTGTTCTTCCGCATCGTGTGCATTCCTTCGCGATGAAGGATGATGCAGATCCGATTCACTCTCCACGTTCCGTTCCGTCGCGCCGGTGTCTGTACTGCATTCAGTCTCTGCGCAATCTTGGCGAAGGAAAGTCCCTCTGCCCGCAGACGCTTGATCTTCTGGATGACCTCCTGTTCATCAGGAATCGGCACTAAGAGCCTTCGTCCGTTCGCGTCCACTTCATCGCTGAGAGAGTATCCGTAAGGGGCCGGACCGAGCCGCACTCCCTGCGCTTTCATGTGCCGCAGTGCATCCCTTGTGCGTTCCGAAATCATCTCCCGTTCAAACTGCGCGTAGTTCGCAAGGTTCATCAGCACCATCCGTCTTGCCGCCGAGTGCGTGTTCGCCATTCCGCACAACGACAGGAGGTGATAGCGCTCGTTCCCAAAGTAATCCTCGACGAGGGTGCAGACATCGCGCAGCGATCGGGACAGTCTGTCCAGCTTCACCACGATCAGAGTATTCGCAGTCCCTCGTCGTAGCATCGCGAGGGCTGCTTGCAGTCCGGGCCGCTCCAGAGTCCCCCCAGAGAGCCCCTCATCCGCCTTTATGTCGATGAGTTTTATGCCGTTGAATTTGCAGTATGCCTTCAGCTTATCGCGTTGTGCGTCGAGGCTGACACCCTCGGTGACTTGCTCCTGGGTACTGACACGAACGTATCCGATGGCGGTCTTGTTGCTGTTTGTGGCACGGTGTGTGTTCATGGTCCGCGTAATACGTCCTGTTCACGGACCTCTGATCCCATTACGAATCGACTCCGTTAACTTACAGGGGGAGATGGAGGCATGGGTCATGCGGAGTGCGAATGGGAAAGACGTTTGGGGTCATCGGAATGATGCGAACGGAGTGAATCGGGGGGTGCGGCGAGCGGTGGGGTATGTTCGCGTGTCCACGGAGATGCAAGCAGCCGAGGGGTTGTCTTTGGAATCCCAACAGGCGGCGATTGAGGGGTACTGCGCGATTCACGGAATCCGGCTGGTGAAGCTCTGCAAAGATGTGATGTCCGGGGGAAAAGATGTCCGGCCTGGACTCGGAGAGGCGTTGAGGACGTTGCAAAGTTCTGCCGACGTGCTGGTTGTTCTGAAGTTCGACAGGTTGAGCCGCAGCATCAAACATTTTTGCGAACTATATGAAACGTACTTCAAAGACGGAACCAAGGAACTCATCGCCATTCGAGAAGCGATCCGGCTCGATTCGTCGCTTGGGAGGGCTCTAGTCGGGATTCTGTTGGTCTTTGCACAAATGGAACGGGAGGCAACGGGGGAACGGACCAAAGAAGCCATCCACCACATTCGGAAGCAAGGGTATCACTTCGGAAAGGTGCCCTATGGGAAGCGCGCGATTCCTGCGCCGGACAACCCAAGAATGAAAATCCTCGTCGAGCATGAGGCAGAAAAGAAAGTCATCGAACAGCTTTGGGCGTGGTCGCAAGACGGAATCGGTATCACCGAAATGGCGCGCAGACTGAATGAAAAAGGAATCGCACCCCCACAGGGAAAGGAATGGACACGGAGCCTGATCTACAACCTCCGTTTCCGTCTAAAACACATCCTCCAGAAACCCCACAACGAAAGACCCCATTCCGATGCTGAAGTCCGCGAGCGGATTCTCGACCTACGCGCGCACGGCCACACGATCCGCCAAATCGCGTCGATTCTGAACGAACAGGGGTGGCTTCCGCTGAAAGGCCGCTGCTTCACAGAGAGTAATGTACAAGGACTCGTCCGGTCGAGCGATGCCGCAAAAATCCTGACCCCCAAACACTACTTACAAATGATGCTGACCAACATGGAACGCGCCCACGTCTCACAGAATCCGAGCGAACCGTTCACGCAGCCCAGCCTCGCAGAACTCGCCAAACTGCTGAACGAAGCCGGATACAAAACGCCAAGGGGAAAAGACCACTGGTGGCCCGCACAAGTCGCGCAGGTGATGGAGGGGCGGTTTGAGGGGTACTATGCGACGCAGAGCGCCGAGGCCGAAGTGTTTTGCTGAGGTACGGGAGCTGGGGCAGTCCTTGGCAAGCAGGGCCGCCTGCAAGTCGGCGCTCTGACTGACAGCGGCAGGGGGAAGATTGGCGACGTAGCACGGCCAGCCTCACGAATGATCGCCAGTTGCCAAGCTCAGCGCGTCCAGTTGTAAAACCGTCCTCCATGGCGCAGCGGTTCAGCATGTTTCTGAGAAATTCGCAAGTGCATTCCCGTTACAGATGAGACGGAGCCACCAAGCAGTTTGAGTGGAAGCACGCCGTCGAGACTTAGGTTCTGGGCGACGAACACCAGGCCGTCGAGATCGAAAACGGCTCATGGAGGCCGAACTCGACGAGAAGAGGGGCCAGGCTGCGCTCGGAGCGGGGACTCTGGGAGGAACCCGTCAAGAATTGTAAGCTAATGGCTTGAAGCGTCCGGAGGGACAGATGCGACCGATCTCACTCGTTCGGTTCAATGCACTAGCCGGCTACTGCCGACTACCCGAAACAGTTGTTGCCTACGAAGAGCTGGCTTGGTTTGAGCATGCCAACGAACGAATCCTGGGAATGATCGCTCAGGATCGACATGACGGAGAGTTCGCCGGCATCATCTACGGACGCGACCAGCGTGAGCGATTTCGGGGGATCTATGTTGTCCCCGAATTCGAGACTTCAGTGAGGCGTGCGAGGCTGCACCTTCGTCACGCAATGGAGCGCTTGGGGATGGCGCCCGATGAGGCGTTTCACCAAGGGGACGAGAAGAAGGGATCACCTCTCGACTTCTTCACCCCACGCGTTCCCCAGAAACGGCTGCATCCGATCTTCCTAGACCTGCTCGAAAAGGAAACGCGCTCTGCAGCCCGAGGAATCATCAAGCCCATGATGAAATGGTACGAAGATCCAGACGGGAACTTCGTCGAGCAGTTCCAGACTACAGCGTTCGATGCTCGCCTCTGGGAACTGTACCTGTTCGCAATGTTCAGAGAGAGCGGCTACATGATCGATCGGCGTCACGCTGTGCCGGACTTCGTTTGCCGCGGATTGCTAGGGGACCTAGCCGTTGAGGCGGTAACTGTGAACCCCAGCCCCAAGCCTGGCCCAGATCTGAAGAGTGAGCAAGGAATGGACGAGTACCTGCGGGACTATTTGCCCATCCGCTTGAGTAGCTCCCTCACATCGAAGTTGACCAAGGCGTATTGGGAGCAGCCGCATATCGCGAAGATGCCTTTCGTGTTCGCGATTCAGGACTTCTCAGCCCCTGGAGCGATGTTAGCGACGCGACCAGCCTTGCGCCGGTACCTGTACGGCTACGAGCAGGGCTGGACTACTGACCCCGAAGGGCGCCCGCACCCCATACCCGAGCGAGTGTCGGTTCACCGATGGGGTGGCAAGCAGATTCCATCTGACTTCTTTTCTCTGCCGAACTCCGAGAACGTCAGCGCAGTCCTGTTCAACAGCAGTGGCACGATCTCCAAGTTCAGTCGAATGGGGGTCGTAGCTGGATTTGGTTCGTCAAGGGTGCGAATGGTCAGGATGGGGGTGGCTGTACCCGCGAACCCATCGGCGGCCAATCTGCGGAAGTTTCGGCTACCCGTCACCGAGGCTGGGTACTCGGAGACCTGGATTGAAGGTTTAGACGTCTACCACAATCCGAGGGCCAAGCATCCGCTCGACCCCAAGATGCTGCCAGAAGCCGCTCACTACTTCTGCCAGCCTACGGGAGAGTTGCGCGGCATCGCACCTCCTTGGCATCCTCTCTTCTCGGTCACCGACGTTTCGCTGATCGACCGGGACGATGAGACGGAAACCATTTGAGCACATATAGAGATCCTTGGCGGTTCAAGTAGCGCTGCTGTCAGTCGAGGATTCCGCACGTCTGGCCGCACGTGCGGCCCGTGCCTTTGCCCGCTGTTCATCCCGCTCCTTCGCCTCATCGGGATCACATCCCATGCAGACATCCTCCGAATCATGTTCATGCCAGGCACGAAACGCCTTCTTAGCCATCCTCTCGATTGAAGCAAGGCGGAACTCGAAGAGCGCTGCCTGAATGATCGGAGCAGCGAGGGTTTGCAGTTTGATCAGCGTCGGCCAGTTAGGCACAAAGATCAACTTGCAGGCCTGCATGTCTCCCCATTCGGCAAGGAACTGATGCCCATCACCATGGGAACGCTCGTACCATGCAAGGTAAGGTAGCATTTGTTCCTCGTCTCCGATGTGCCCCTCTGCTGGTATCCTGAAGCCGAGTCGTTGGCGGTATTGAGAGAGAGCCTCTTTCTCCTCCGGCTTCGTGGGCGGCTCGAATGGGGCAAGGTCGCCCGTCTTAGTCATCTCGAAAATCCACTGTGTCATTGGTTCCTCCCTCTCAGGTCAGGCATGTCTGGGTTGGCTCTGGGCACTTGGTAACGCCCGGCTTTTGTAAGACGTTCTTCCAGGTATAGCCACGCATTTCTCTTCGGTTGTGTGACCCGAGTACATCAAGGTCAAACCGTTCGGGAGCGGACAGGGAGCGAGGCAGTTGCCCACAAACTACTGGCCCAGTGGTCCCTGCCTTTGCTACGATGATTGCGCACCATCCTACTCAATCAGATCGGCCTAGCCCGTCGGTGAGGTCGGTCCTTTTGCACTGGGTCTATCACGCCATGAGCAAGAAGAAGAACCGCGCCCCGTCGCCTACTGCCACGTCCACCTCTGCCCCACCAGGGGACCGCTCGCCCTGGTATACGACGCTGAAGATTGAACAGAATGGGCACTTCGTCTACGTGACGACGATTCCCATCGACGAGCTGTTTGAATACTGCGTCGTTGAGCGGCGACATGAGAATGCCATCGATGGATTTCAGCGACGGCTCAATCGCTCGCGGGCCGAGGAGATTTCAGAGTACCTCAACACCGAGGGCAACTCGATTCCCATCAACATCGTCTTGTCGGCACAGCCCGAGGCGGAGTTTCGCCATATCCGAGAGAACAAGGGTCTGTCCTTCAAGCGCGTTCCGGGCGCGTTCGTGATCCTCGACGGACAGCATCGAATGTGGGGCTATCAGATGTGTCCGGCGCGTCATCGCGTCCCCGTCGCGATCTACGAAGGGCTGTCGCGTGCCGACGAGGTTCGGCTGTTCGTCGATATCAACACCAAGCATCAAGGTGTTCCGAAAGCGCTGATCCTCGACGTGAAGGGACTCGCGGGCAGCGAGACGGACGAAGAGAAGCTGCTGCGCGAACTATTCGATCGATTGAACACCGATGAAGAGTCGCCGCTGTGTGGCAAGCTCAGCGCCGCCCAGGCGACGAGCGGTAAGCTGTCCCGGACTGCGTTTAATACCGCGCTGATGCGTGCCATTCGTGGCGATTCACTACGTCGGATTACGTCAAGAGATAAACAGTATGAAATTGTCCTGAAATTCCTTCGCGCCTTTCAGGATGAATTGGAAGACAAAACACTTCTACTGAAGCGCCATTTTTTCTCTGCCATCTTTGATCTGTTTGATGAGATCGTGAAAAAGGCGAAGAAGGAACACGGAAGCGTCACGCCTGCCAGCCTAAAGTCCATTATTCAACCGATCTGCAATCTGCCAGAAGAGCGCCTACCAAAGACCCAGAAACGTGAGAGCCTTGTCGATGTGATGCGCAACATGCTTAACAGCGACACAAGCATCTCAGACGACGATATCTGACAATCGATTCAATATCGTCGTAAAATCGAACCAACACTCATCCCACACGGTCCCCCTTACCAAATTTCGCCGATCGTGGCCACGACTACATGTATGGCGTGGCCACGATCGGAAAAAATCGCTCAGATCAAAATAATCTCTCGACGGGAGAATGATCGCGATCGTGGCCACGGTCAGGGTCAGCGTGGCCGCGCTGCACGATCGTGGCCGCGCTGCGGTGGCACTTGTGATTCCATCCTGCGCGGATAGCACATATCATGATTGTTGTTATGTAGATGATGTTCTGTTGTTCGTACTCGGTGGTGTAATCGCTGTGTAAGGTTGGTCGTGTGAGGCTATTTTAAGCTTGTTTTTCTCACTTCTACAAAGAGCACTCCGATACCCACAAGTGGAAGAACGGCCAGGATGGTTAATCCGCAAATGGGCGACCACCGGACCCACAGCGCGCCGATCTCGCCGGCAAGCCAATAGCCGACTGCACCGGAGACAAACCAGACGCCGATGACTGCGCCCACGAATCGCGGTGGGGCGAGTCGGAGCACTTGGGAAAGACCGAGTGGACCAATGAGCGTTTCGCCGATGACCAACAGCGTGTGACAGGCGACCAGCCAGCTCATGCGGACGAGGTGGGTCTTGCTCGGAAGGACGGCGGGAAACAGAACGAGGAAGGCCAAGGACGTGGAGAGGAGTCCGACCGCGACGAGGTGCGCCGTTTGCATTCGACGCTGAAGGCGTGGCAACAGCACGAGCTGGGCGGGCGCAAGAAGGAGCACGAGCAACGCCGGAAGACCTGCGAACCATGACGGAGGCACTGTGAAGCCATGCACGACGCGCTCGGTGTGCTGCTGTGTAAAGAGGAGCAGCGCGCCCTCGACCTGGCCGAAGCAGACTTTGAACAGCAACATGGCCAGCGTCAGCGCGGCGATCGTCTGGACTCGCTGCCAGGTGAAGAGGTGAGCGGTGGGCATGGTTTTGGGCAACGGTTTGTCGGTCTGCGTGCGGACTGGTACATCGCGACGACCGATGGACAGGCAGGCCCGCCCCATGCACACGATGGATGCTGTGATGGCAAAGCAAAAAGTCCAGCCCCAGTGCTGTATTGCCAGTCCGGCGATGATGGCCCCAGACAGCGCTCCGACGTTGATCAGCAGATAAAGCCAGACCTGCGCTCGGTCGAGCCTCGGGTCGGGGGGGAGGGCGAGGCGACGGAGGACCGCTTGCGCGCTCGGCTTGAACAGACTGGTTCCGAGGACGAGCGTAGCCACCGAAGACCACAGCGCCAGCAGCGACGGAATCATAAGGAGTGCGTAGCCCACGACCAACAGGATCAGACTGCCCGTTAGAGTTCGATGATGACCAAGCACTCGGTCAGCGACAATTCCTCCGGGAAGGCTGCCGAGGTAGCCAGCGGCGGTGATGAGCCCGGCCAGGCGCAGCGCCTCGTCACGGGGATAGCCGTAACGCTCACACAACATGAGCACCATCGACGACGCCAGCATGTACGCGGCGCAGCGCTCACATAGGACAGCGAGACAAAGGGGGAGAAAACGGACGGGATATGGACGCATGGACAACACTCCTTGAGTGCGTCGAGCGTCTACAGAACAGCTCGGTAAAAGGAGTTCGCGTGTCGCTGGTAAAACAAGTGACAAAAGGCGACACAGACGTTGCCTGTGGGGGTCACTGCTCGTTGCTGCTTTGCCTTGTGCGCTGGTAAAGAAGCAACAACCTCGGGTGGTATTCGTCCGCGTAACGCCACTGGGCGACGGGCAACCAGCCTTCTTTGTACATCTTGCAGTCGAGCTGTTCTTGATCGTACCGCTTGGCGTACAAGACTGAAAACTGCTTCGTCTCACCGCTCAACATGTGGACGGTGGCTCTGATGTCGGCGGCATAACTACCGGGGACGGGGCAGGCATCGAAGTCCAGAACAGGCGACAGATCGACCGTCTTGATGCTGGGTACATATCGACGCAGTAGCTCTAGGAAGATGCGATCTTGCGGAAGCTTCTCATCGGCTTGGATCTGATCAGCCAGTCGTCGATCGTTTCGCAAGATTGCATGATGCTGATCCGCTGGAGCCATCGTCGCAGGCACGTTCAAGAGCAGGAAGTCTCCCGGCGCAAACCCAAGGAGACTGTTACGGACGAACATGATCTCGTTTTGCAAGTTGGCGAAGGTATTGCCGAACATGCAGACGACCCGGCGACGGTGTGACCGTTCGGGTGAATGCAGCAGCGGTGTGTACCGTTGCAAGTTGTGAAAGTTGCCCTGAATTGCATAGATCGACGCCGTGGGCCTCTCGCTGAGCACCTCTGCGGCTAGTCGGTAGGCACTCGTGCAGAGAGGCTGGCTTATGTCGAGCAGGTACAGACGAAGATTGCGGCTGCGGTGTAGATCCAACAAGCGCTGCATGAGTCGAACTTCGTCCTTGCCATCGCCACAACCCAAGCCAATCACATCGAATCCAACCGGCCCGGCCAACTCTGTGATGCGCTCAGCAACGCGACCGAGCGGCATCAAGTTGCGTGCTGTCGTATAGACCTCCTGCTCTGCGATGGCACACCACGCAGCAGCGCTGGGATGGTCCAGGTAAAGGTATGTCTGCTCGATGTGACCACCGCGCCCGTTGAGTTGCATCGTCAGCTCGTTGTGCAGCTTCAGTGCGTCGTACTCGGGGGCCAGCCAACAGTTCGGCGAGAAGTCCTGCACCCTTTGTCTGCGACCCGTGATGTGCTGCCCAATCGGACTTGGGTCGATGCGCAGCTCGGGCACCGACTGAAGGTGCATGATCGTCATGCGCGTTGGTGGCCTACGCGCCGTCTCGACGTTCCGCAGCGTGCTCTCGGAAATCCCCGCCCGCTCAGCCAGCACTTTGCGAGTCAAACCCGCCGCCTTGCGTCGCTGCTCAAGGTCCTTTCCCCATGCTTTCAGCACCCGCGATTCGGTGCTCTCCGGCTCGATGATGCCAGCGCTCAGGTGAAGCTCCGTCGCAACATCGGCCTGCGGGCAAGCGGCCTGCTCCTTCTCTGCTTGAGGTAGCGTCTCTCGCAGCGTCGCCACCGCTCGGCGTAGTGCGTCCCGCTGCTTCGGTGGACACTTCTTCATCAGATCGCTCAGGGCATCGATCGTCCCCAAAAACAAAATTCTGACTGGAATGGCATCAAGCTGCTGCTCCACGAAATCCTCCTACGGAGCTTGACAGCTAGGAGCCCGTTGCTGTAAGCATTTGCTGGGCGAATGGAGCGGTGAGATTGGTGCGGATGAGGACGGCGAGCTGGCGCAGCGCTGAAAAGAGGGTCTGTGCAGCTGCGGCTGCGGGGCCGTGCGGA
>Ga0268298_10001230_pt1 | contig 30636 bp, 21 predicted proteins | sample WWTPWeurt_MetaG_FD_194462 | JGI IMG/M metagenome (GOLD analysis project Ga0268298, IMG submission 194462) | Activated sludge microbial communities from WWTP in Nijmegen, Gelderland, Netherland - WWTP Weurt | ecosystem: Engineered > WWTP > Aerobic digester > Activated sludge | place... | reverse complement strand
GGAGGAGTTCGGGGAGGCCGCGCTTCACGGCGCGAGCACGTAACCCTGACTCCCGAAGGCGCCGGCGCTCACCCCGAGCACGACGCCTCCGCCCGAAGTGAGCACGAGGCCGGTGGGGTTGCCCCACTCCGAACCGTCGCGGAAGCTCCAGATATGTCCACCGGTCGACGTGAGCTTCACGCAATTCGTTCCGGTCACCGTAGGCCCTCCGAAGGAGAACGCTTCGCTCGCCTTCCCGGCGAGGACGATGTCGCCGTTGGCGGCCACCACGAGGTGCGACGCGTACTCGCCATTCGTCGTGCCGAAGACCTTGTGCCATTCTATGGCGCCGGTCGTCGGGTTCAGCTGCGCCAGCACGATGTCGCCGTTTCCCTTGGCGATGTCGACGACGCCGGTGTCGAAATCCACCTGACCGCGGAAGGTGCCGGTCATCAGCAGCTTTCCGCTGGGCGCGAAGGCGAGCGCGTAGCCGTTGTCCACGCCGACGTCGCCCAGTTGGCGAGCCCACGTACCCGTCCAGCTCGAGGTGAGCCGCGCGATGCAGATGTCCTCGTTGCCCTTCGCGACCGTCACGGCGCCGCCGCCGAAGTCCACGCTCCCGTCGCAAGTGCCGATCAGCGCGAAGCTGCCGTCGCTGGCGCGTGCGAGGCCCATACCGTAGTCGTCTTGGGCTCCGCCGAAGTCCTTGGCGGCCACGGTGGCACCGTTGGTGAGGGTGAACGACGCGATGAACATGTCGCGGGCCTGCGCGGTGAGCACGCCGGTGCCGAAATCCGTCGTCCCGGCGAGGAGCGTTCCGGCGATGACGAAGTTGTTCCCGTCGAGCAAGGAGCTTCGGACGCTGTCGACCCCATCGCCGATGCACTTCGACCATTTATACGCGCCGTCCGAACCAGCGAAGCGAGCCAGAAACAGTCCATCCGCCGCGCAGGTCAGAGGCGCACCCCCGAAGTCGAGGCCCGTCGCCGCGGTCGAAGTGCCGATGACCACGACGTCACCCCCCGGTTCGACGAAGAGCTGCTCGGGGACCTGATTCCCTGCTCCGCCGAGCTTCCGCGACCAGAGCCACGCCCCGCCGGGCGAGTACTTCGCGACGTACGCGTCGATGGCCGTGGACGTCACTGGACCTCCGCCGAAATCCTCGAGGCCGTTGAAAGCGCCAGCGAAGAATTGGTTGCCGGCCGCGTCGGTCCCCCCGGGAACCAACCGGATACCCGCGGCGGGGTTGAGGGACTTCTTCCAGACCACGCCACCCGGAGCCACGCCACCGAAGGTCGCGGTCACGGTCGTGTCGGCGCTCAGCGTCAGGGAACACGTAGCGGTGCCGCTGCAGCCGCCGCCGCTCCAGCCCGAGAAGTTCGAAGTCCCTGCGGGCGTGGCGGTGAGCACCACACTCGAACCGTCGAGGATGTCGGCGCTGCACTTGGCTCCGCAGTCGATGCCGCCGACGTCGCTCTTCACCGTTCCGGCTCCGGTGCCGGCTGGAGTCACGGTGAGCTTGAACGATCCTTTGCAGACATTACCCACGCAGCTCCCAGCGGAGCAGTCGTTGGGCTGAGCGCAGGCTTTCCCGCTCGCGCATTTGCCGCAGTCGGCGCCGCCGCAGTCGACGTCGGTCTCGGTGCCGTTCTTCACGCCGTCACCGCAGCTCGCCGCGACGCAGCTGCCTCCGGTGCAGACGTTGCTGACGCAATCGCTCGGCGCGGAACAGCCTTTCCCCACGCTGCACGCCTTGCAAGTCGCGCCTCCACAGTCTTGACCCGTCTCTTTGCCGTTCTTCACGCCGTCGGTGCAGCTCGCCAGCGCGCAGCTGTAGGCCGTGCAGATTCCGCTCGTGCAGTCCCCACCGATGACGCAACCTTTGTTCGCACCGTCACAGGCGGGACACGCGCCCCCGCCGCAATCGACATCGGTCTCCTTGCCGTTCTGTTGCCCGTCGGCGCAAGTCGGGTCGACGCAAGTTCCGCTCTTGCAAATCCCGGTCGAGCAGTCGCCGGGAGCCGTGCAGGTCTCGGCCGGTGGGCACGCCGCGCAGTTCGGACCGCCGCAATCCGTGCCGGTTTCGCTGCCGTTGCGCACGCCGTCGCTGCAAATCGGTTCCTGGCATTTGGCGGCCGTGCACACCTGACTCGCGCAATCTTGCGCCTTGCCGCAGTCGCCTCCGCTCGGGCAGGGGTAGCAGCTGCCGCCGCAGTCGCTGCCGCTCTCGTCGCCGTCTTTCGTACCGTTCTTGCAGTGCTCCGGCAGCGTCGTCGGGCCCCCGCCTTTGGGCACGCACTGGTTGGCCACACAGCTTTCGCTCGTCGCGCAGTCCTTCGCGCCCTTGCACTCGACCCCGCACTTTCCGACGGGTAGGCACACCTCGTCTCCCGGGCAGTCGCTGTTGTGCAGACACGCGGAAGTACCGCCGTCCTCGCCGGACTTGTTGGGGAGCTGTCCGTCCTTGTCGAGTTCGTTCTTGGAGGCGCACGTGGCCGACACGCAGACTTGCTCGGGCACGCAGTCCTTCGACGTCTTGCAGCCGTCGCGACACACGCCGTCGATCCCGCAGACTTGGCTGCCGGGGCATTCGCTCGAGTACTTGCAGGGCGGGTCGGGCACTTCGCTCGGCAACTGGCAGACGTGGACGGGGTTGTCGGCGATGCGACAGTAGAGGCCGGGCTCGCAGTCAGCGTCCTTCTCGCACTTGATGTGGCAGCGCTCGAACGCGCACACGAGCGGCAAAGGACTCTGCGAGCAGTCGGAGTTGATCAAACATCCGTCGGCGAGCTTGCCGCGACGAATCGCGTCGGCTTCGTCACTGCTGCACGCATTCGCCACCACGAACAGAACTGCCACCAGCGCGAGCGCCCCGAACCGCTTCATCGTCCACCACCCTTTGATGACTTCTTTGCATCGAAGCCGGTTCATCGCGTCTCGATGAAGGAAATCCTGCCTTGCCCAGCGGCGCGGCGAGGGCCCGTCGCATCGTTCGCGCCCAGCCGCTTCAGCTCACTCGGTCAATTGGCCGCGCGCTCACTCGGTCACTCGGCCGCGCGCTCACCCGGTCACTCGGCCGCGCCCTTCGGCGGAAGGGCGACCAGGACCGGGCCGATGACGGCGTCGATCGCGCGCATGCGAGTCAGGATGCGCGCTGCATCGGCCGGCGCCCCGTCCCGAGCCGCCAGTCGAGCGGCGCTCTCGAGAAGCGCGGAGTACGTCAGGAGGACGTACAGGTGCTGGGAAGGGCGCATGACGTCGCGCGGGTCGAGCGCGCAACCTTCGCAACCTTCCCCCCGAGCGAGCTCGGCAATGCGCGCGAGCGTCGTAGCGCGATCGCGCTCGGCATCCTCGGCAGTCGCGTACACGCGGGCGAGAAGACCCGTGGGCACCACCTGGAAGCGCTCGGCGAGCACTCGGTCCTTACGCAGCAGCGCCGGCGTGACGAATACCGGGCGCCGCCGAGCCTCGACCTCCAGAATCTCGTGGGTCCGGGTCACCGATGGAGCACCGTCGGGCAAGAACACATCGGGCGCACGTCGCCGAGTCTGGGCGAGCTTCCAGGGAAGAAAGAGCTGACCGGGCGCGATGACGGTGATGCGATCGCAGGCGCGCTCGACGGCGCAGAGATATTGCGCGACCCCCAGGTGCTCATCACCCGACACCAAGACCAGCGCGCCCTCCGGCACGCCGCGCAAGAGGTCGCGACGGAGCGCGCGGCCGCTCCAGTCGCGTGAGAGATCGACGCTCTCGGTACTCGACAACGCCGCGAGCGCTGGGACGAGGCACAGACCGACCTCGAGCGCTCGCCTGCCGGGGAGCTCGAGCGGCAGCTTCCCGCCCAGCATCGAGACGCCGACGCCCACCAGCACGGCCAGCGGTACGTGCGACATCGCCGTGAAGCGCTCGAAGTATGCGAGCGGCGCCTCACCATCCACGCTGATGCGATTGAGGGCGGCAAACACCGGACCGACCGCGACCAATGCCACGACCATCGCCAGCGAAACGCGACGGTCGATCCGTACCAGTGTGAACGCGCCGAGCGCTGCAGCCACGATTCCCAGGGGCCCGACGCTCGCCAGCAGCAAGAGCACGAACGCGCCGACTCGATCGGAGGCGGGCTCGCTGGTCGCATGGCGATTCGAGCTCCAGGGGCCGCCGTAGTCCGCGCGCAGCAGCAACTCGGCGAAGGAGCGAAGGTCGTGCACGTCCCCTGAGGAAACGGTCGCGTCGTGGCGGGCCGCCCACCAGAGAAATCCGAACGACACCAGCATGGGCGTGAACAGCGCGGCGAAGCACGCCCCGAGCGTGAGCTCGCGCTCGGCCAGACTCCTGCGAAGCGACGGCCCGGCGAGGAGCGCGAAAGCAGGCACGCCGAGGAGCAGCATGTGGTGGTGCGCGAGGCCGAGCCCAAACGCTCCAATCGCGAGGAGCCACGAGCGCGCCCGCAGACGCCCGCTGCTCTCTTTGGCCGCCACTGCGAGCCAGAGCACGAGCGCGAAGAAGAGGTCGTTCAGCGGGAACACTTCCGCGTAGAGCGAACCGAGGAGGAAAGTCTTCGACACCGCCAAGAGCGCCGCCGCGCCCACGGCCGCCGCGAACGAGCCGGTGATCCGCTGCGCGAGCAGGCCGACGACGCCGACCGCGAGAGCGTGCTCGACGGCGGAGAGCGCATTCACCCTCAGCGCCATGTTGCCAAACGGAAGCTTGGCAGCCAGATGGCCGAGCAGCGTGAAGAGCGGGTAACCCGGGGCATGGGGCACTCCCCACTCGGCGGCAGCCGCAACCAGCTCCGGCGAGTCCCCCATCACGGTCAGGTCGCGTGCGACGCGAGGGGCGAACCAGGCGAGCGCCAGAGCGCTGCCGAGCCCGAAGACTCGCGACGGGGCCAGCACCAAGTGACGGGGCGCGCTCACCGCCCGCAGTCATAGATCAACTAGGGTGGGGGCGTGACCTCGGTCGCGGCGCTCTTGTCCCGGCGCTCCTGTCTCGGCTCGTGTGGGCTGAGGTGCGCGCGATCCGAGAAACTTGACGTCGAATGGCGGCCTGGGACACTTCCCTGATGCGCCGCTCCGTCGCGTTGGGTGTCGCCCTCTTCGCTGGCTGGCTCGCAACAGCTTGTGGCAGCGTTCGCGCCACCGGCCCCAAGACCGCGCTCGATCGCTGCATCGACGGCTGCGACACCGCTGCAGACTGGTGTGGAGTGCCCGCCGTTCCCGAGTGCCGCATGGAGTACGACGCTTGCGTCCTACGCTGCGGCCAGAAGAGCCCGAACCTCTAGACTCGGTGCTCCGAGCTCGGCGGAGCGGTGATGCTCAGGGCGCGAGCTTCGCGAGGACCAGGTCCACACCGCCGCTCGACACGAGCTCACCTTTGCCGATGTCGGCGCGACCGGCCAGGGCTCCACCCCACCAGATCTCGCCTTTGGCACCCGCGGCGACGGCGAACCCGTCCATCGACGCGCCGGTCGTCACCTGGCCGCTGTCGCCCACGGGTTCGTTGTTGGGCTTGGCAGACCAGCGACGGCTGCACACGTGCGCGCCGGACCCGTCGAGCTCGAGGAGGAACGCTCCGTCCGATAGCTCGTAGGACAGCGGACCTCCACCGAGATCGAGTGGACCGGAGCCCAAGGTGCCGGTCACGATCACGTGCCCGTCCGCGCGCACCGCGACGCCAGCCGCGCCATCGTTTTCGGTCGTCCCGAACACCCGAGCCCAAGCTTCCTTTCCGCTCGAGTCGAGGTTCAGGACGAACGCGTCGGTGTACGCCGTGGACTCGGCTTTCTGAGCGAAAGTGACCTGGCCACGCACCGAGCCAGCCACCGCCCAACCACCGCCGGGCCGGGCCGCGATGGCGGCGACCGCGCCACGCTGGCTGGCGCCGAGGCCATGCCGGTCGAGCACGTTGCCGGCCGAGTCGAGCGAGAGCCAGAAGCCGTCGCTTTCGCCAGCGGCCGTGAGGTTCGTGCCTCCGAAGTCCCCGCCGCCGGTGAACGCGCCACCGACGACCAACGTCCCAGCCGTATCCACTGCGGCAGCCAGCGCCGCGTCGTCCTTGGCTCCCCCGAAACGCTTGGCCCACTTTGGCCCTCCGCTGGCATCCAACGCGGCGACGAACGCATCGGACCCGCCCGCGCTCGTCAGCGAGATGCCGGCCCCGAAGTCCAGGAGCCCGGAGAAGGTCCCGGCGACGAAGATCGTGCCCGCCGCGTTCACGGCCAACGCCTGCGCGGCGTCTCCGTCGGGACCGCCGAAGCGTTCGGCCCATTGGGTCTGCCCTTGCTCGTCGAGGGCCAGCACCACGACGTCGGGGAAGCAGGCGAAGCAGAACCCGAGCCCAGCATCCACACCGGAGTCGCCTGGGTTCTCGCTGCTCGTGAGGGTTCCCTTGCCGAAGTCGACGCCGCCCGCAAATCCTCCAGCGACGACGAACCCACCCGCAGGCAGCCGGGCGATGGCGTTGCCACGCGCAGCGGGTGCATGGAGCACGCCGCCGGCGGCGTCGCCGAATCCGCGACTGAATCGATGACTGCCATCGAGAGAGCGCGCCGTCACGAACATCGAGCGGTTCTGCTTCCCGGCTACGACCGAGCCCCCACCGAAGTCCACATCGCCGTAGTAGCTGCCGGTGAACACGGCGCCTTGAGGGTCGGTCACCACGGCGTTGGCAGCCTCGAGGGCGGAGATGGAGCCCGGTGCGCTGCCACCGAAACGTTGCGCCCATGAGGTCGCGCCACAGCTGCCCGCCGTCCTGGACGGCGCCGAGGCCTCTTCATCCAGGCTGTCGGTCCCAGCGTCTTCGGCGGCGGCGTCCGGGGCGTCGCTCGCGTCGCTGCCCGCATCGCTGGCCTTCCTCGCCGGCTCTTCGGACTCCGAGCCGCAGGCGGCGCCGAGGCCTGCGGCGAAGACGATGCAGAGCAGGCGCTCACGTCGCATTCGACCCTCCCGGAAGCTTGCCAGACTGCGGCGAGCCGGGCGAGCACTCCCGCCTTTCCCGGTCGGGCGGCAGCCGGCGATTTTCGCTATTTTCCGGCCTTGACACCCGGTGCTAGTAAGCACTTACTTACCGTATGACGAACTCGCGACTTCGCACGGGCCTCGCGCGGGTCCGAAGCGCCTTCTGGCCCTCACTGTTCCTCGCCGCAGTCGCCGTCGTGGCGTGGATGCGCTTCTTTCGCCCGAACGAGGCTCGAGTGAGCCGTGTGGATCGCGGGGCCGTCGTGAACGAGGCGTTCGGCCGCGGCACCATCGAGAGCCAGCGCGAAGCGGCGATCGGCTTCGATCTGGTCGGCCGCCTGAGCGAAGTCCTGGTCGACGAGGGCGCACGCGTGTCACTCGGGCAAGAGCTCGCTCGGATCGAGACGAACCAGGCCGAAGCCGACCTTCGCGCGGCGCGAACGGGGATCTCCGCAGCCCGGTCGTCGCTCGAACGCATCGCGGCGGACGAGAAGCGTGCTCGGGCAGTGGTGGCCGCGGCCGAGCGCGATGCGCGTCGAAACGACAGCTTGTATCAGAGCGGCGTCGTCGCGGCGCAGCAGAAGGACGACACCGCCGACCGCTTGCGGGTCGCGAGGGCCGAGCTCGATCGCGTGCTCGCGCAACGCGCCGAGGCGACGCGCGGCATCGAGGTTGCTGCCAGTGGTGCCAAGCAGAAGCAGGTGGCGGTCGTGCGCGCTACGCTCCTGGCTCCGTTCGAAGGCCTCGTCACGCGGCGCTTGCGGGAGCCGGGCGACACCGTTTCCATCGGCTCGACCGTGCTGCGCATCGTGGACCCGACGCAGGTCTACGTCCGTGCTGCGATGGACGAATCGGTGCTTCACGAGCTGGCCGAAGAGCAGCGTGGCGCCGTCTTCTTCCCGGGTGCGAGCGAGCCGATTCCCGGGCGGGTGACCCGCGTGGCCTGGGAGGCCGACCGGCAAACCCACGAGGTCTTCGCCGAGCTCACTCCCGACCGGCTCGCGCGGCGCGTTGCCATCGGACAGCGCGCCGACGTCCGGATCGAGCTCTCGCGAAAAGACAACGTCTTGCGAGTGCCGCTCACCATGGTCCAGCGCGATTCGGCCGGCGCATACGTATTCGCCGACCGAGGGGGGCGCATCGGCTTGATCCGACCGCGCTTCGGACTTTCGGGCCGCGATCACGTCGAGGTGCTGGAGGGGCTCGGCGAGGGCGACACGCTGCTGGCACCGAAGACCGCCAACGGCACGCTCACCCCCGGACGCCGCTGGAGGGCCGGTTGAACCTCGCCTTCAAAGACGTCCGGCGCCACGTCGCCCGCTACCTCGGCACCGCCGCTGGGGTCGGCCTCCTGCTCACCGTCGTCGTCGCCATGCAAGGCATCTACGCAGGCATGGTCGACGACGCGATCCTGCTCACGCGGGCGATGCGCGCAGACCTTTGGGTCGTCCAACGCGAGACCCGCGGCCCGTTCGCGGAGTCGTCCAAGCTCGATCCGAGCATCGAGGCACGTGCGGCCGCGGTGCCCGGCGTGCGCGCGGCTCGAGCGTACACCTATCAGCTCATCCAGCGAGACCATCGCGGGAGCGTGTTGCGCATCGCCCTCGTGGGCATCGGCTGGCCCGACGACACCGGTTCGGGGCTCCCGCTCATTCGCGGCCGAGCGATCGCGCAGCCTCACGGTGAGATCATCGTGGACGCTTCGCTCGGACTCGAGGTCGGCGATACGCTGGAGCTCGCCCGTGAGTCCTACCGCGTGGTGGGCCTCACTCGGAATGCGCTGACCTCGGGCGGAGACTCGGTGGCGTTCCTGACGCTCGCCGACTCGCTGCTCGTCGCGGCCGATCAGCCGCCCGAAGCCCTCGCGCTCGAGCGGCAGCGAGTCGCCGAACGGATCCGCCACACGGACCTCGGCCGCGGTCAGCCCGCGCTGGAAGACCTGGCCCTCGACCCGGCTTGGCGCGCGCCCGCCGTATCGTCGCCTCCCGTCGCCGCCGTACTCGTGAACGTCGACCCCCATCGCATCGAGGAAGTGCGCGGGACGCTGAGCCGCTGGGGCGATGTCTCGGTGTACTCGCAGGCGGAAGAAGAACAGCTTCTCTTGAGCGGCGTCGTCGAGCGAGCGCGCATGCAGATAGGCCTTTTCACCATCATCCTGACGCTCACCGCCACCGTCATCGTGATGATGGTGATCTACAACCTGACGCTGGAGAAGACCCACGACCTCGCGATTTTGAAACTGATGGGAGCGCCCGCCGCCCGTCTCCTCGGCTTGGTCGTGCAAGAAGCGTGGTTGCTCGGCGGGCTGGGCTACGCTTTCGCCTTCACACTCGGCAGCGTCGCGTATCCGATGTTCCCGCGCCGCGTGGTGATCACCGATACCATCAGCTACGCCGCGCCCATGGTCACGTTGGCCGTGGTCTCGCTGGCGAGCCTCTTGGGGCTTTGGCACGTACAGCGCGTCGACCCTGGACGCGCGCTGGAGGGCTGAGCATGGAGTACTCGGTCGCGGCCACCGGGCTACGGAAGACGTTCGGCTCCGGGCCTTCCGAGGTCGTCGCCTTGGATGACGTCAGTCTCTCGCTCGTGCCAGGGACCGTCTCCGCGCTGCTCGGACCGAGCGGCGCGGGCAAGTCGACCCTGGTCAAAGCGCTCGGACTCGTCTCGCTGCCCGAAGCTGGGAAGATCGTGTTCGAAGGTCAAACCGTCGTGCGCGACGGCGTGGCGCTCACCGATCTCGGGCGCCTGCGCCGACTTCATCTCGGCTTCGTGTTCCAGAAGGCGAACCTCGTGTCGTTTCTGACGGCCCGCGAGAACGTCGAGGTGGCCTGCGAGCTCGGCGGACGGACGGATGGTCGCCAGAGAGCACGCGAGCTCCTCGAATACCTCGACGTGCGACATCGCGAATCAGCCTTTCCGGAGACGCTGAGCGGCGGAGAGCAACAACGCGTGGCCATCGCTCGCGCGCTCGCCAACGAGCCGTCTCTGATCTTGGCAGACGAACCCACGGCTGCCCTCGACAGCGTGCGCAGCCGAGCGGTAATGGAGCTCCTGCGAAGGGTCGCCCACGAACGCGGTGCAGCCGTGCTCGTGGTCACGCACGACCACCGGGCGCTCGACGTGTTCGACGTGCTCCACGAGATGGAGGACGGTCGCCTCGCTCGACGCCACTGAGCTCGACGTTCGCGGCGCCGAAAATTCGCAAACCGGGTCAAGCGGGGGGCGATTCGGGCGGCTAGAGTCGTCTTCGTGAAGCCGGATACACGAACTTTCTACGAAGATGCCGTGCGCGCCGCCGTTCGACACATCGTCGGCGGGCTGGACGCCGCCATCGACCTCGGCGCGCTGGCGCGCAGGGCCGCCATGTCGCCGTACCACTTCCACCGCATCTTCCGCGGCATGGTGGGCGAGACGGCGTTGGAGCTCCATCGGCGCCTGCGCCTCGAGCGGGCCGCGTGGTGCCTCGTGGAGCGCGAGACGCCGGTGACGAGCATCGCATTCGAAGCCGGCTACGAGACCCACGAGGCCTTCACGCGCGCGTTCCGCAAGGCCTACGCCTGCTCGCCCAGCGAGGCGCGGCAGAGCGGTGCGGGCGTCGGGCGAGGCTGCGCCGGCGCCTTCCATTTCGAGCTCGCGACGCCCAATGGCGTCCACTTCCGCCCGGGAACCGCGGCGGTCGCCGACCTGCATTTCATCGAAGGAGGAACCATCATGAACGTCGAAATCGTCAACATGACCGAGCTGCGTACGGCCTCGGTTCGCCACGTGGGACCCTACAATCGAATCTCGGAGGCCTTCGCGCGCCTGGGCTCCGTCGCGGGCGCGGCAGGGCTCATCGGCCAAGGCTCGAAGATGCTCGCCATCTACCACGACGATCCGGAATCGACGGCGGAGTCAGAACTCCGCTCCGACGCCTGTGTCTCCGTGGACGATGAAGCGAAGCTACCCGCCGAGCTCGGCGAACAGCGGATCCGCGCCGGCCGCTACGCCCGAACCGTGCACGTAGGGGCCTACACCGAGCTCGGCGATGCGTGGGCGCGATTCTTGGGGCAGTGGCTTCCGAGCAGCGGCGAGCGCCTGGGAGCTGGCCAGAGCTTCGAGGTCTACGAGAACACCCCGCTCGACGTGCCCACGGAACAGCTTCGAACTCTGCTGTATCTGCCGCTCGCCGGCTGACCTCGCGTTCGCGCCCGGCTCAATGTCGTCGCGCGGTACCCACGTCGTCCGCCGTACCGCGCTGCTTGTCCGGGCCCGCCGAGGTCACCGCGGCAGCCCCGTCACCGGTACAGCTCACGTTGTACTTCTCGCCCCAGGGATCGGTGGCGCGGGACGGCAGGATGAATCGCTCGCGCACGAGATCGTCGACGGACGGGCAGGTCGAGCCCCGAGACACCTGCCACTGGAGCACCGCGGACTCGATGTCTCTGGCGCCCACGGCGGCCATGGCGACGCGAGCACTCTCGAGCTCACCGGGTTTCTCGCTGGGGGCCGCGCTGGGGCTGGCGGAGGGCGCTCCGCCAGCTTCCGCGCTCGGCGCGGGCTCGCCGGAAAGCGGGGCCGGCGGTGCCAGCGCGGGACGAGTCCGTGCGGACGCGGGCGAAGGTGAGGGCTCTTTGGTGCATGCCTGCGCACCGACGCCAACGAGCACCGCGAGCCACTTCATGATCGAGCGCACGGCTCGCGACCCTAACACGAATCGCTCACGCCGGCGGACCGGCGAGCTCGCGCGCGACCACCAAGCGCTGCACCTCGCTCGTGCCCTCGTAGATGCGCGTCACGCGGATGTCGCGGTAGAGGCGCTCCACCAAGAACTCGCGCGAGTAGCCGTAGCCGCCGTGGACCTGCAACATGCGATCGACCACGCGACCTGCAGCCTCGGACGCAAATAGCTTGGCCATGCTGCTTTCGGCGACGGCACGATCGCCGAGGTCGACGAGCTTGGCGGCGCGCAGCGTGAGCAGCCAGGCGGCGTCGAGCTCCGTGCGGCAGTCGGCCAACACGAACTGCGTGTTCTGGAACTCGGTGAGTCGCTTGCCGAAGGCGCGACGCTCGTCCGCGTACGCGCGTCCGGCACCGAGCGCGGCTTCGCCGAGGCCGATGGACAGTGCCGCGATGCCGGCGCGACCGGGCGCGAGTGCCGACAGAGCGATGCCGTAGCCGCCGCCCGCTCGACCGATCAGGTGGTCGGCCGGGATGCGGCAGGCTTCGAGTGAGAGGGGCGCGGTGCCCGAGGCGCGCTGGCCCATCTTGTCTTCGTCTTTGCCCAGCGTGAGCCCGGGCGTGTCGCGCGGCACCGCGAACAAGCTGATGCCCCGCTTGCCAGGGCCGTCGCTGCGCGCGAACACCAGGTGCACGTGGGCGTGCGAAGCGCCCGTGGTCCACATCTTCGAGCCGTCGAGCACGAACCCGTCGCCATCTCGACGCGCACTGGTGGTGAGGGCCGACGCATCCGAGCCGCAGCCCGGCTCGCTGAGCGCGAAGCTCAAGGGCCCTGCCTCGCCACGGACGTACGGCGTGAGCCAGCGGGTTTTCTGAGCGGGCGTGCCGTAGTCGCTCAGGATCTTGGCAGAGAGGTTGCTCGAGGCCAGCACCACCGCCACCGACGCGCACGCCTCGGCGATGGCCTCCATGCAGAGCGCGTAGCCGACCGTGTCGAGTCCTGCGCCACCTTCGGGGACCGGTACGCGCATCGCCAAGAGGCCGAGCCCGGCCGCCTCGCGCAATTCTTCGCTGGGGAAGACGCCGCTCTGGTCGCGCTTCGCCGCGCCGGGCGCGATACGTCGCGTCGCGAACTCCCGCGCCATCTCCGCTGCGAGCTTCTGTTCTTCCGATAGCTCGAACGCCAGGCGTTCGAGACCCGTGATGGTGCCCTCCATGCCGACCTCCCTGACGCCTCTGCCTTTGGCACGAACCCGCTGGCTCCGCCAGATCCCACCCCGCCCCAATTGACAGGCTACCTGTCATCTGGAAATGTGTTCGGCATGCCGACGCGTGCACCCCGGCGCTTGCGCAAGCGTCACGAGCGGGGCGAGCTCCGCGCCATCGTCGACGAGAGCATCGGCCTCTTCCACCGCTTGCGCTGGGTGGCCGAACAGATCTACGGGGAGGGCGGGCGCTCCACCGCGCGGCGCGGCGTCCTGCGCGGGCTCGCGCGCTACGGCGCGCAAACCGTGCCCGAGCTCGCTCGCGCGCGCTCGCTCCGGCGACAGAGCGTGCAGGAGGTCGTCGATTCGCTGGTGGCGGACGGCCTCGCGCGCCGCCTCGACAACCCCGAGCACGCGCGCTCGAAGCGCGTGCAAATCACCGCCAGGGGGACGCAGCTGGTCGAACGCATGGATCGCGTCGACGAGCGAGTGCTCGCCACCATCGAGCCGGGCCTCTCGCGGACGGATCTGGCGGTGACCGCGCGCACAATCCGGATCATCCGCGAACGCTTCGAAGCGAGCCTGCGCTGGCGCTCGGCGCTCGACCAGAGCTGACCCGCTGCCGGGTTCCCGGCGGCTGCGCGTGCCCCCGCAGTGTCGACCCGAGCGCACCACGGGAGTATCGTCGCCCGCGATGTTTCGAAGCGCTGGCCCGCTCGCTCCGTTCGTCTGGGTATCGCTCGGTATCGCCCTCGGGTGTGCACCGGAAGAAGGCGGTCGCACTCCGAGCACGCCGGTGCTCTCGGCCAGCACTCCGCCGGTGACGAAGCCACCTCCGAGCGCCGAAGCGCCCCTCGCGCGTCCGGAGTACGGCTACCCGGCCACGCGGCGCGAGGTGGTGCGCGAGCGGCTCCACGGCGTCGACGTCAGCGACCCCTACCGCTGGCTCGAGGATGCGAGCTCGAGCGAGACGCAGGCCTGGATGAAGGCCGAAGCCGAGTTCGCCAACGGCAAGCTGTCGGTCTTGCCCGAGCGCGAGGGCTTCGCCAAACGCTTGAGCGAGCTCTTCTATGTCGAGGGCATGACCGTCCCCAAGCGCTTCGGCAAGCGCTGGTTCTATTCGCGACGTGCCCCCAAGAGCGAGAAGTGGGTGGTCTACTTCCGAGAAGGTGTGAAGGGCTCGGAGAAAGTGCTGCTCGACCCCAACACGTGGTCGACCGACGGTTCTAAGTCCCTCGGCGCGTGGTCGGTGTCGTGGGACGGAAAGAAGGTCGCGTACAACGTTCGCGCCAACAACTCGGACGAAGCCACCATGAACGTGATGGACGTCGCCAGCGGAAGAGTCTCCGAAGTCGACGTGATCCAAGGAGCCAAGTACGCCCGCGCGCACTGGACTCGGCAAAACGACGCGTTCTACTACACGGCCCTGCCACCGGCCGGCAGCGTGCCGGTGGACGAACGCCCGGGCTACGCCGAGATGCGCCTGCACCGCTTGGGTCAGGACCCGGCGAGCGACACGCTCGTGCGCGAACGAACCGGCGACGCCCGCACGTTCCTCGCCACCAGCTTGGGCAAAGACGGACGCTGGCTCTTCGCGACCATCGAGCACGGTTGGAACGCGACCGACGTCTACTTCCAGGACTTGAACGAGAAGCCCGCCGCGCGCAAGTGGCGGAGGCTCGCGGACGGCGCCGACGGGATCTTCTCCGTGGAGGTGCATCGCGATCGGTTCTACGTGCACACCAACTCGGGTGCGCCCACCTGGCGGGTGTTCCGCGTCGACCCGGCCAAGATCGAACGCGAGCACTGGAAAGAGATCGTGCCTGCCCGCGCAGACGCCACGCTGCAAGGGATCTCCGTCGTGGGCAGCAAGCTCTCGCTCGCGTATCTGAAGGACGTGGTCTCCGAGCTCGAGGTGCGCGAGCTCGACGGCAAGCTCGTCCGAAAGGTCGACCTCCCTGGCCTCGGCAGCGCCTCCACGCTGGTCGGGGATCCCGACGACGACCTCGCTTACTACTCCTACGAATCGTTCACGGAGCCCTTCACCATCTTCGAGACCCGCGTCACAACCGGCCAGAAGACTCGGTACTTCCGCGCGAACGTTCCGGTCGATTCGGCGAAGTACGTCGTCGATCAAGAGAAGTTCCCGTCCAAAGACGGAACCACCGTGCCCATGTTCGTGATCCACGAAAAGGGTGCCAAGCGCACGGGAGCGGCCCCCACCATCTTGTACGGCTATGGCGGCTTCCAGAGCGCCGAGACGCCGGAATTTCGCGCGTCCATCTTCCCCTGGCTCGAGAAGGGCGGCGTCTTCGTCATCGCGAACCTGCGCGGGGGTAGCGAATACGGCGAGAAGTGGCACCAAGCCGGCATGCGGCACGCGAAGCAGAACGTGTTCGACGACTACATCGCCGCCGCCGAACGGCTGGTCGCGCTCCAGTGGACGCGACGCGAGAAGCTCGTGGCGCTCGGCGCGTCCAACGGTGGGCTCTTGGTGGGCGCGGCGATGACCCAGCGACCTGATCTCTTCCAGGTGATCCTGTGCGGCGTCCCCCTCATCGACATGCTCCGCTATCACAAGTTCGGATCGGGCAAGACCTGGATCGAGGAGTACGGCTCCGCGGACGACGCCGCGGACTTCCGCGCGCTCCATGCCTACTCGCCCTACCACCACGTGAAGCCCGGCACGAAGTACCCGTCGGTGCTCGTGCTCTCCGCCGACAGCGACGATCGCGTCGACCCGCTCCACGCGCGCAAGTTCGTGGCCGAGCTCCAGCATGCGTCGACAGGTGGCATCGTGCTCCTCCGCATCGAACGCCAATCGGGGCACGGGGGCGCCGACCTCGTGCGCGCCCGCGTCGACAAGGTGGCCGACGAGTACGCGTTCGCGTGGTCGGAGCTCGCGAGGTGATCGAGGACAAGACTCGAGCGCGCTGTTAGACTGAGCTCCATGCACCGGACGTGGGTGGGACTCTTCGCGCTGTCGCTCTTCGTTGCGGGCTGCGGCTCGTCCGAATCGGATGGCCCCGGCGGCGGGGGCACGAGTGGTGGAGGCGGCTCGGGTGCGACCGGAACCGGCGCGACCGGGACGGGCGCGGTCGCAGGCTCGGGTGGCGCGAGCGGCAGCGCGGGCTCGGGCGGCAGCGGCGCAACCGCCGGCTCGGGCGGCAGCAGCGGCAGCGCGGGCTCCGGGGGCAGCGGCGCAGCGGCGGGCTCGGGCGGCAGCGCCGCGCCCAGCGCAGCGGAGCTCCTCGCGACGCTCGGCAGCTGCGCCGAGCTGACGAAAGGCAAGTACAAGAAGGACGACGAGCCGAGCGCGCCCGCCGACGTTCCAATCTGCGGCCTCGTCGGCGCGGTCTACTGGCAAGCGGACATGGACATCGACTGCGACGGCATCGCGGGCAACGAGTGCAACGCGACCACCGATCCGTGGTTCCAAGCCGAGACCAGCGCGACCGATTCCAAGGGCAAGTACCTGAACGCCGCCACGCTACCGTACGTCGTCGTGCCGCTCCCGAGCTCACGCTTCGATTACTCCGCAGCTGGGCTCGCGCTCGGCAGCGTCGTAGCCGTGATCTACGCTGGCCAAGTCCGGTACGGCGTGTTCGGCGACGAGGGCCCTCAGGCCATCATCGGCGAGGCCTCCTATGCAATGGCCGCGAGCCTCGGCATCGACCCGAATCCAGCCACCGGCGGCGTCGACTCGGGCGTGACCTACATCGCCTTCACGGGGGCAGGTTCGGTGATGGCGCCCATCGAAGACCATGCGGGGACGGTGACCCTCGGCGAGAGTCTGGCCGCAGCCCTGATCGCGAAGAACTGAAGGCCGCTCATCGCCGCAGTGCTTGGTGACGGCTACGGCGCGACGCTCGTCGTGCGCCGCCGTTGATTCTCGACGCCGGATACCTGAACGAGTGGGCGCTACGCGTCGGCGTGAGCGATCTGCTCGAACGCGCCCGAAGCGCGGTGGCGAGCGGCGACCGGTAGCTTCAGTGAACGCCGAGCGCGCTGCGGTTACGGCGCGCCGCCCAAGCGAAGCCGAGGCGCACGGAGAAGAGAACGAGCACGACGAGCGCGTAGCCTGCGGGCTCCCAGACGTCGGCCTTCACGCGCAAGAAGAAGTGGACGAGGCCGAGCACGACCACCAGGTAGGTGAGCCGGTGCAGGAGCTTCCAGCGTCGAAAACCGAGGCGCATCAACATCTGCTTCGAGCTCGTGAGGGCGAGCGGCACGAGCAAGACGAGCGCGACGAAGCCGACCAGGATGAATGGGCGCTTCGCGATGTCGACTGCGATGGCCCGCACCATCAGCAGCTGATCGAGCAGCGCGTAGACGACGAAGTGGAGCGATGCTGCCGCGAAGGCGAAGAGCCCCAGCGTGCGACGGATGCGGATGGGCCAAGTCCAGCCGAAGACGAGCTTGAGCGGCGTGCAAGCGAGCCCGGTCACCAGGAACAGGAGCGCCAGGAGCCCGAGCTGGTTCAACGCGGTCGCGATGGGATTCGCGCCGAGCCGCCCCGTGACGCCGCGCGCGAAGATCACCGCGAACGGCACGAGTGAGCCGGTCACCGTCGCGGGCACGAGCCAGTCCTGGGGCCGGGGCCGGAGCCCGGGCACGCGCCGCGCGATGTCCTCCACTCCGGGGTCGCGGACCTGGGTCATGCTCAGTGGTTCGCGTGAAGATCCATGCCGGAGTAGAGCTGCGCCACCCATTCGGCGTAGCCGTTGAACAGCAAGGTCGGGCGGCGCTCGAGCTCACCGATGCGGCGCTCGTTCTCCTGGCTCCAGCGTGGATGGTCGACGTTCGGGTTCACGTTGGCGAAGAAGCCGTACTCGCGCGGAGCCACCTGATTCCACGTGGTCGCCGGTCGCTGACGCGTGAAGCGGAGCTCCACGATGGACTTGGCGCCCTTGAAGCCGTACTTCCACGGCACGACCAAGCGGAGCGGAGCGCCGTTCTGGCCGGGGAGTGGGCCGCCGTAGAGGCCGACGGCGAGAAACGCCAGCGGGTTCGTCGCTTCGTCCAGGCGCAAGCCCTCGACGTAGGGCCAGGGCAGAACGTTGCTCTCCTGGTTCGGGAGCTGGGAAGCATCTTCCAGGGAGCGGAGCTCCACGAACCGCGCATGGCTCGTGGGCTGCGCGCGCTCGACCAGCTTCTTCAGCGGGAAGCCGAGCCAGGGGATGACCATCGACCAGGCCTCGACGCAGCGCATGCGATAGACGCGCTCTTCGAGACCGAACCCACGGATGAGCTCGTCGAGATCGACGACCAGCTCGCGCGCCACCTCGCCGCTGATGCGCAGCGTCCAGGGTCGCGTGCGAATCAGGTGGCCGAGGCGGCTCGGCGCGCCCTTGTCGAGACCGAGCTCGTAGTAGTTGTTGTAGGTGGAGACCGCCTCGAAGGGCGTGCTCGGCTCGGTCAGGCCGAAGCTCTCGCGCGATCGTGGCACCCAGTCGGGCGAGGGAGCCGGCGCGGGCGGAGCCGGCGGCTCACCTCGCCCGCGGCCGGAGAGGACGGTGAGCCCGGTCCCGAAGGCGGCGGCCGTCGACGTGAACGCCAGCGCCCGCCGCAAGAACTCGCGACGCGACCGGTACACCCCTTCGGGCGTGATCTCACGGGAGGGCGGTTCCGCGAAACGCATGCCTGGGTAGGTACGCGGGAAGGAGCCCGTCGGTTACGTGGGCGGTGGCGCCGCACCCTCAGGGTGCTGGTCCCGCCGGCGTCTTGCTGCAATCGATGAGAGGCGGTGATGGCGGCGTGGCATTCGCGGGGTACTTCTCGAGCGTCCAGGTCGAGCCAGCGAGCGTCGCTGCAAACGGGGTCACCAAGTTGCCGCCGCCGATCCCGCAGTAGAAGTCCTGCAGCCCGCAGAGCTGGCCCGACAACGTGACGTCGGCGACGATGTCCGCGCTCGAAAACGGATTGGCCGCGCCCGGGATGTCGAATGCGGACACGGTCAACGTGAACTTGCCATCGCTGGTCGCATCCGCGTAGACGCCGGTCGGAGTTCCGACGACGGTCTTGCGATCATGGGCATCGAGCGGCGTCAGCGAGAACAGCAGCTTGGGATCGACCACGACGTCGGCGTGGAACAGGATGGGCTTGGCCTGGGCCAGTGGAGTCGAGAACGTGAGGAGGTAGCTGCCATAGCTGCCGACGCTGAGCAGGCAACCGCCACCGGTGCCGCCGGCGCTCGAGCCCGCCGAGCCGGCACTGCCGCCGCTCGCGCCGCCTCCGAGTCCCGAGCTTCCGCCGCTCGCCGGCGTGCCTCCGCCACCGCTCACGCTGCCGCCCGTCCCGGTGCCCGCCGAGCCCGAGCCGCCGCAAGCGGAGGCGGTCGCGAGGCAGAGGGCCAAGAGGCTCGGGTGCTTCACCAGCTCGAGGATACGTGCGGGAAGCACGTGCGTGCAACGACCGAGCAGCGAGCAGCCCACCCGTCGGGAGGGCCGGCGTCGGGGCCTCACACGGTCACATGGCGCCGACGCCGGAAGCTCGGCCTGCGTCTCGCTCCGAAAGCAGGTGTGTGAGAAGTGGAACCAAGTGGAGCCGAGCGGCGCGGGCAACCGACCGTGCGATCCACCGCTGATGACGCCGGTGGATTTCACGGTCGCGTGCGAGAAGACCCTCGAGAAGTGCGCCGTGCCGGCCGCGAGCATCGAGTGCCCGTAGGGCACGAATCGGTTTCTTCGCGAGCTTCGGACGGATCACGCGAATTCCGCGCGAGCGGCCCTCGGGATCTAGGGTAAAATGCCCGGTTACTCTCGGAGGTGTCGGCCATGTCGAGCGTCTTCTTGCTTCGTCGCCCTGCCCTCGCACTCGGAACGCTCTTGTTGCTCGGCTGCAGCGGCAATCCCGAGATCGTTCAAGCCAGCGGTGGCAGCGGCGCCAACGGAGGGGCGGGCGGGTTCGGGGCGAGCGGTGGTTCGGGAGGCAGCATCCAGTTCGATGGTGGCCTCGGCGGCGATGACGGCGGCACGGACGCGTGCGTGGGCTGCGATGTGGCCGCCGTCTGCGGCGACGGCGTCATCGAGGCGCCCGAGGTCTGCGACGACGGCAACGCCACGCCGGGCGACGGGTGCTCGGGCGTGTGCAGCATCGAGCCCGGCTACACGTGCCCGACGCCGGGCAAGCCCTGCGCGCCGGTCGTCGCCGTGTGCGGCGACAGCGTGATCAGTGCTGGCGAGGCCTGCGACGACGGCAACAAGAACGCGGGCGACGGCTGCTCCGCTGCCTGCGACGTCGAGCCCGGTTGGGCCTGCAACACCCCGGGGCAGCCGTGCACTCCGGTGACGACCGCCGCCTGTGGCGACAGCGCGGTGAACAGCGGCGAGCAGTGCGACGACGGCAACAAGACGCCGGGTGACGGCTGCTCGGCCACGTGTCAACTCGAGACCGGTTGGCTGTGCCCGACGCCCGGGCAACCCTGCGCGAAGAACGAGTATTGCGGCGACGGCGTCATCCAGTCGAGCAAGGGCGAGAACTGCGACGACGGCAACGGAACCCCCGGCGATGGCTGCTCGGGCGTGTGCTCGCTCGAGCCTGGCTACGCCTGCCCGAATCCGGGGAAGGCTTGCGTGTCGATCTGGGTGTGCGGCAACGGCAAGGTCGATCCGGGCGAGAGTTGCGACGACGGCAACACGAGCACGGGCGACGGGTGCGTGGGTGACTGCACGCAGGTCGAAGCCGGCTACACCTGTCCGCCGACGGGAGGGCCGTGCAGCCCCGTACCGGCCAACACCTGCGGCAACGGCGTCGTGGGCGGCCTCGAGCAGTGCGACGACGGCAACACGGCACCGAACGACGGCTGCAGCGGCACGTGCCAGGCCGAGCCTGGCTACAACTGCCCGACGCCCGGCAGCCTGTGCGTGCCCATCGCTGTCTGCGGCAACGGCAAGCTCGAAGCCGGCGAAGGCTGCGACGACGGCAACAAAGGCGCGGGCGACGGCTGCGGCGTCCTGTGTCAGCTCGAACCGCTGTACACCTGCCCGACGCCCGGTCAGCCCTGCGTGTCCACGGTGAAGTGCGGCGATTCAGTGGTCGCGGGCGCCGAAACCTGTGACGACGGCAACACCAACGCCGGCGACGGCTGCAACGCGAGCTGCATGCTCGAACCCGGCTTTGCCTGCCCGAACCCGGGCGGGAAGTGCGTGGCCAAACAGTGCGGCGACGGCATCTGGGTGGGCCTCGAGCAATGCGACGACGGCAACACCAACGCTGGCGACGGCTGCAACGCGAGCTGCAAGCTCGAACCCGGCTGGGCTTGCGTCGCGAGCGGCACCAAGAGCGTGTGCCACGCGACGACCTGCGGCGACGGCAACAAAGAGGGCTTCGAGCAGTGCGACGACGGCAACAAGATCCCGTACGACGCCTGCTCGCCAAGCTGCACCGTCGAACCTTCGTGCGCCAACGGCCAGTGCAGCGCCGTGTGCGGAGACGGGCTCAAGTTCGCCCAAGAGCAGTGTGACGACGGCAACAAGCAGAACGGCGACGGCTGCTCGTCGAGCTGCACCATCGAGAACGGGTGGACCTGCAACGTGCAGGTGCAGGCGCCGCCGAGTCAGCTCGTGATACCGATCCTGTATCGCGACTTCCTCTACCGCGGCACGACCTCACCCGGTCCCGGGCACCCGGACTTCGAGTGGAACATCGCCACCGCGACCGGCCTCGTGAAGAGCGCGCTCGGCGCCGACGGCAAGCCGGTCTTCAACTCGTCGACCGGTAGCGGTTCGACCCCTCTCATCACCGACGCGACGTCGTTCTGCTGGTGGTATCACGACAGCGGTTGCGCGGCGGGCGCGAACCCGTACTCGAAGCTGGTCTACACCACCAACGGGTTGCCCAGCGGGACGCCGACCACGCTGACTTTGACCCAAGGCGCCGGCAACACGTACCAGTACAACAACTCCAGCTTCTTCCCGGTGGATGGGCTCGGCTGGGGCAACGCCCAGGTCTACAACGGGCACAACTTCTGTTTCACCAGCGAGCTCCGCTACCAATTCACGTACCAGGGCGGCGCCTCACCGGAAGTCTTCGACTTCACCGGTGACGACGACGTCTACGTGTTCATCAACGGCAAGCTGGCGGTCGACCTCGGCGGCGTCCACGGCGCCATGAACGGCAGCATCACCCTGAACGCCGCGGCCGCGACGAACCTGTCGTTGGTCGTGGGCGGCATGTACGAGATCGCCATGTTCCAGGCCGAACGCCACACCGTGGCCTCGAACTATCGGCTCACGCTCAGCAACTTCGTCCACGCCATCAGCGTGTGCAACACCACTTGCGGCGACGGCATCGTCGCTGGCACCGAGGTCTGCGACGACGGCACCGCCAACAACACCGGCGCCTACGGCAAGTGCAAACCGAATTGCACCCGCGGGCCATTCTGCGGCGACTCCAGCCTGCAGAACCCGCCCGAGTCCTGCGACGACGGCAGCAACGCAGTCACCTACGGCGGCTCGACCAAGCAATGCGGACCCGGTTGTGGCTGGGCCCCGTACTGCGGAGATGCCGTGGTGTCGAACGGCGAGGAGTGCGACCAAGGCACTGCCGCCAACACCGGCACCTACGGTCACTGCAGTCCAGGCTGCACGCTCGGGCCGCGCTGCGGCGACGGCGTGCTCCAGTCGGGTAACGGTGAGGAGTGCGACGAAGGGGCGAGCAATGGCGCCACCAGCAGCGCGTGCATGGCGACCTGCAAGCTGAAGTGCGGGAACGGCACGCTCGACGCAGGCGAAGAGTGCGACGACGGCAGCGCCAACAACACCGGCGGCTACGGCAAGTGCAAACCCAACTGCACCTTTGGCCCGAAGTGCGGCGACGGCGTGAAGAACGGCAGCGAACAGTGTGACGACGGCAAAAACGACGGCAGCTACGGCACCTGCAAGCCGGGCTGTACGCTCGCGGCCTATTGCGGTGACGGTACGCCGCAAAACCCGCCGGAGACCTGCGATCAGGGCGCGGCGAACAGCGCGACCGCCTACGGCGTCGGGCTCTGCACCAACGCCTGCCAGCCGGCTCCCTATTGCGGCAACAAAGCCGTCGACGGCGCTTTCGGCGAGCTGTGTGACGACGGAGTCAACAGCGGGCAGCCCGGCTCCTGTACGCCCGACTGCAAGAACTTCGTGCAGCTCCAGAGCTGCGGGAACGGCAGCGTGGAGCCACCCGAGCAGTGCGACCAGGGCTCCGCCAACGGCACGCTCGGCAGCACGTGCGACGCGCACTGCCACATCAAGTGTGGAAACGGCATCAAGGATCCCGGCGAAGGCTGCGACAACGGCGTGAACAACGGCGCCTACGGCACCTGCAACCCGGACTGCTCGCTGCCGGCGTATTGCGGTGACGGGATCAAGAACGGCCCCGAAAAGTGCGACAACGATGGGTCCAACGTGCCGGTCGGGACGGCCTACGGAGCCGGCGTTTGCACGGTGACCTGCAACTGGGCGCCGTACTGCGGCGACGGCTACGTCCAGGGCAGCTTCGGCGAGCAGTGCGACGGTTCGGCCGGCTGTGGCGCGAACTGCAAGTGGACCGTCCCGAAGTGATCGGCGACAGCACGAGCTTCAAGGCGCGCGCTGGCGCCGAGTAGGGCCGTCGTCGACCGACTCGTCGACCATGGCAGAAGCGGGGGCCTCTTCAGCGCACGGAGCCGCCTCTTCCAGCCGCAGGCGCGGCGGCAGCTCGAGCGTTCCGGCGTAGGCCCGCTCGAGCGCTCGGGCGAGGTCTGGATCGGCCGAGGCGCTCGGCGCAGCTTCGACGGCAGCGAGCTCGACCCGCCTCTGGCCGAGAACGAACGCAGCGGCGCTGCGCTGCTCCCGAGTGCGCCCGCCATCGCGAACGATCTCGACGAGCTCGGCGTCGCTGATGCCAGGTCGCCGATAGTTCCCGGTCTCGGCACCGAGTGCCGCCAGGTTCTTCTGCCAATCCTCGAGGTCGCGGCCCGCGTTCTCGAGCCATGCCGCCTTCTGATCGAGCGCACGGCCGGTCCCGAGGGCGGACAACGCGTCTTCGATGCGGGCGAGGAGCAGGCGCGCGCGCGCGGCTTCCTCGCCGGTCTGCTCGGTCGGGAACATGCCGTCGCTCCTCCCGGTGGGAAGGTGCAAAGTCTTGCCGTTCTTCAACTCCAAGAGCACGCCCCGCGCGTCGACGTCGGCGCCAGCCACCGCCGAGAACGGAACGAAACGGGCACGCCAGCCTTCGATGCGCAGCCCATCCGTGCCGATGACGACCTGCCTCCGCCGAAGGGCGCCGTAGACGGCTCGCGACGCGAGATAGGCAAGGGCCGCCACCAGCCCGAAGACGCCGAGGACCGCGTAGGCCCCGAGCGTGACCGACCCGCCCATGCAGAGCGCCCACGCCGTCAAGCTGAACCCCGAGCACGCCAAGAGGGTGAAGGGGAAGAGCCCGATCAAAGCGAGCACGCCCATCAGCTCTCCGCCGGACACGGAACCCGCCCGCGAATAGATGGGGAACGAGAGCACGCGATCGCTGGCGGCCACGCCGAGGTGGCGCAAGAGCGCACTCCGCGCATCGTGGCCAGGAAGCCGGGCGGAGACCACACGACCGTCGCGTGCGTTGAGCACGACCCAGTCCGGTTCCTCGACGAAGCCGGACTCGATCTCGTCGCGGCGAAAGGTCTCCGACCGATCGGCGAACCGCACGACGAGAGAGCCTTCGCCGAGCTCGAGCGTGCCGGGTGCGCGGCCGATGGCCTCCGCGCGCGACGGGCCGCTGCTCACTTCGATGCCCCACGCGACCGCGGAAGCGACGGCGGCCGCCAGCGCGAGCGCCCACGAAGGAGAGTACACCAACACCGCACCAACGCCGACGAGATAGGTCGCCATCGCCGCCCATCTGACGCGGCGCGCGAGCCTCGCGCGGCGCTCGCCGCGATCGACGCCGACCGCCTCCGACCGAACGATTGTCGCAGCCTCGGAACGCCCAGCGCTCAGAACTGATACTCGACGGTGTTGAGCGACTTCACTTTGTCGCGCCAGGTGACGCTGGCGACCTGCTGTTTCACGCAGGCCACCACCTTGTCGTTCTTGGGAGTGGCGCCCACGTCGATGCCGACCGCCTTGCCGTCCCAAATCGCAACCTTCAGCGTGAAGTGTTGGTTGGGAGCGAGCTTGCACGGCTTGTAGAGCGCCTCGTCGAGCAGAGGTTTGCTCAAGGTCTCCTGGTCGATGTTCACCCGGGGCGTGCCCTGCGGCACAGCGTTGATGGCGTCGTTCACCGACATGCCTTCCTTGAACGCCGGCTCCGCCGCGCCGCCCGACTTGGGCTCTTCACCCTTGCCGTCGGTCTTCTCGCCGCTGTCGTCGCTCTTCTCTTCCGGCTTCTCCACCAGCGGCTCCGGCTTGGCTTTCGCCACCGGTTCCGCCTCGGCCGGCTCCGGGCTCTCGGCCGGAGCGGGAGGCCCGCCACAGCCAACGGTGAGAGCGAAAGCGGTGACGGAAATGGCGCAGGCGATGAATCGAAGTCCCCACATGGCGAGCGCAGGATAAGCCTCCGCGGCCTCGGGGTCGAGCCCCCGCGTCAGAGCTCGATATCGAGCGCGTCGCGAACTTTGCGCGTGAGCTCGCTGGCAGCGAAAGGCTTCTGCAGGAGGTCCGCGTCGGTCTCGAGCACGTTGCCCCGCACCATGCTGTCGGCGTATCCCGACATGTAGAGCACCCGGAGCGCGGGCACCACCTGGCGCAGCCTCGCGGCCAGCTCGCGACCACTCATTTGGGGCATGATCACGTCGGTCAAGAGCAGCTTCGGCGCGATCGTACTCTTCTCGCAGAGCAGCAACGCTTCGCCGCCGTTGGCTGCTGCGAGGACTCGGTAGCCTGCCGCGGTCAGAATGCGTCGAACCAACGAGCGCACGGCGTCTTCGTCTTCCACCACCAAGATGAGCTCGCCTTTTCCACGCTCGACACCGGCATGGTCGAGGGCCGGCGGCGCTTCGGTGACGTCTTCCACGCGCGGGAGGATCACCCGGAACGTGGTGCCCTGCCCCACTTCGCTGTCGACGGCGATGCTGCCGCCCGACTGCTTCACGATTCCGAACACGGTAGCGAGCCCGAGGCCCGTTCCACGCCCGACCTCTTTGGTGGTGAAGAAGGGCTCGAATATTCGGCTGCGAACCTCGGGAGCGATCCCGGAGCCGCTGTCCGAAACCGCGAGTTCGACGTGTCGGCCAGGTTCGAGACCGAGCTCGGGAGCAGTGTACTCGTCCAGGTCGACGTTGCGCGACTGGAGCACCAATCGACCGCCCGCGGGCATGGCATCGCGTGCGTTCACTGCAAGGTTCATCACCACCTGTTCGAGCTGCCCGGGGTCCATGCGCGTGTTGCCGAGGGCCGAATCGAGGGCGACCTCGAGCTCGACGTCCTCGCCGAGCAACCGGCGCAGCAAGCCATGCATCCCGCTCACCACCGTGTTCAGACTGATGACGATGGGCTTGAGAACTTGCCTGCGCGAGAAGGCGAGGAGCTGGCGAGTCAGGCTGCTCGCGCGGCCCGCTGCGGCGCGGATCTCCTGTAGATCGGCGTGGAGCGGATCCGACTCGTGCACCGACTCGAGAGCGAATTCGGAGTAGCTCGAGATCACGGACAGGATGTTGTTGAAGTCGTGGGCGATACCGCCAGCCAGCTGGCCTACGGCTTCGAGCTTCTGAGCTTGACGAAGCTGTTCTTCGGTCTCGCGAAGCTCGGTGACGTCCATGAGCACACCGCTCACGCCCACGCGACGCGCGCCCACCTGGAGCGGACCCAGAGCCAGCCGCGCCTGCCGCAGCGTGCCGTCGGCGGACGCGACACGGGCCTCGAGCAGCTGCGGGCTCCCGGAGAAGGCCTGAGTGACGGCCTCCGTCACGGCTTGCACGTCCTGGGGAGCAATCAACTCGACCAGCGACCACCCCAAGAGATCGCCCGGAGCGTGGCCCAGCGCAGCGACCGCCCGGCTCACGAAGGAAACGGTGCCCGCCGGGTCGAGCGAGAACACCACGGCGTCCAAGTTCTCGACGAGTGCGCGAAACCGCTCTTCGCTGGCGTCGCGGGCTTGCTCGGCACGAACCCGATCCACCGCGTCCATCAAGAGCGCGAGCAAGCTGCGAAGCAGCCCCGCGTCTTCCGCTCCGTAGTCTTCGGACTTGCCGCTCACGCCGAGAAGCGAGGCGGGTTCGGCGTCGCGCTCGAAATGCGTGACCAGCGTCCGCGGACCTCTGGACTCGGTATTGTCGAAGGCGGGCGCCAGCTCGCGCAGGCAGTCGTCCCAGAGTTCGCGCTCGAGGTCCGTCACCGGTGCAGCGCCCGGAGTCGGCGCGACGACGCTTCCCTCGCGCACGAAGACGAAGTGAGCCGCGGTGCTGCCGGTCAAGTGTTCGGCGGCCCTGAGACCGCGTTCGATGACCTGCTCCAGGCTACCCGAGCGCGCGAGCTCGGAGAGCTCGAGGCGCGTTCGGAGCAAGAGCTCGGAACGCTTCCGATGGCGGAGATCCCGGATGAAAACGAACATCCGTCCGCCACCGAGCTCGGGGAACCAGGTCGCACTGATCTCGACGTCCCAAAGGCTCCCGTCCTTGCGGCGGTGCACGGTCTCGAAGACCTCGGGACCTTGGGTCTGGATCAGCGCGATGTGGGCGAGGGTCTCGTCGGGGCTCTCCAGCACCTCGAGCTCGTTGACCCGCATCCCCATGAGCTCGTCGCGGCGATACCCCGAGCTCGCGACGTAGGACGGGTTCACCTCGAGGATGCGTGCCTCGCGGTCGACGAGCCAGAACCCGTCGATGGTGGCCTCGATGATCGCCTTCGCATGGGCCTCGCGCTCGACGAGCGCCGCTTCGGCACGCCGCCGCTCCGTGACGTCCTCGATGAAGAAGACGGAGTAACTCTCGCCTCCGTAGTCGAGCTCGTCGGTGTCGACCATGACGTCTCGAGTCTGCTGTGCACCGACCAGAAGCTGCACGCTGCGAAGCGTCGCGGTTGGTTTGGGCTCGAAGCGCAGTACTTCCGCAGCGGGGCGACCTCGAAGCTCCACAGCCCGGCTCTCGACGAGGCGGGCAAACGCCGCGTTGGCGTCGGCGACCAAGGCGTCGGACTGTCGCACCACGGCGATGGCGACCGGAGCGCGCCGAAACACCAGGCTCGCGCGGAGCTCGGCGTCGCGCCGAGCGTCTTCGGCCCGAACTCGCTCGGTGACGTCGCTCAGAAAGCCGTGAAAGAGCACGCTTCCGTCGGCCTGCCGTACCGGCATGGACGTGCCTTCGATGAGCCGCTGGCCGTGCTCGGGGTGATGGTAGCGAAACACCTGACACCACGGCTCGAGCTCGCGCGCGCAACGCTCGGCTTCTGCGCGCACGCGGTCCACGTCCTCCGGATGCACGTTGGCGATGAACGGCCCAGCGTCGCCTCGCACCTCGCCGGGGCACAGGCCGAGCACGTCTTCCGCCGCCGCCGAGGCGAACGGGATCGCGGTGGTCCCGTCGGCTCGAAGCAGGAACGAATAGACGACTCCGGGCACGCTTTCGAAGACCCGCGACAGTCGCTCGCGCAACGCGGACTGCTCGGCCAACGATTCCTCGAGTCGCTGGCGCTCCGTCACGTCGAGCGAAAAGATCACGAGCCCGTCGGGGATCGGGCGAATGCGCAACGCGAACACGCCTCGCGAGCCGTCGGGGTATTCGAAGTCGTTGGTGAGATCGGCGGGGACGGTGCTCGCCAGGCAAGCGTCCAGCACGGAGTAGAGGTGAGTCCGTTCGATGCCCGGATAGGCCTCCGACATGCGGAGCCCAACCAGCTCGGAGGCAGGGCGCCGGCCTTGGCGCGCCGCCGCCTCGTTCAGGTAGCGGTAGCGAAAGTCGCGATCGATGATCTGCACGCCCTCGAGCAGCCCATCGAAGATCTCCGAATTCGACTCGCCGATCATCCGGCCCCCGATACGCGCAAACAGGAGGAGCTTTGTGCGGCACAGGGCCACGCGCAAGCAAGGAGTCGCTTCGCCCTCCGGGCCGGGCTAGTCTCGTGAGTGCTCGCGGAGGAACAGGCGATGAGGAATCGGTCCTGGACGATCATCGGATTCTGCGTTTCGTGCGGAGTCTCCGCATGCGCATCGGGTTCGGAGCCGGAGGAACCCGTCGACCGCATCCAATACGCGGCGAGCGTCGGCGGGTGCACGTGTCCGACCTCGGGCGGCTGTTCCGCGCTCAGCTACTCCGACGTGCCCACCGACGGGATCTTCTACGTCACGACGTTCGGTGGCGGCACAGACACGCAGCCCATGAGCTGTGGGGGAACGGCGGACGGAACTTGGGCCTACGTGGCCGACTCGGCACGGTTTGGATGCAAGACCAAGCTCTTGGTGGAGGCCAACGGCAAATCATGCGTTGCCGAGGTACGTGACTGCGGACCCAATCGCTGCGTCGAGCAGGCAGCGTGCTCCTGCTCCTGCGGCGGACACTTTCCCATCTTGGACGCGAGTCCGTTCATCACGAAGTACTTGCTCGGGAGCTCGGGTGTCGGCTGGAGCGAGAAGCAGAAGGTGCACGTGAGCGTGGTCGATCCTGCGACGCCCATCGGATGTCCGGGCGGCCCCGTGCCCCAAGACTCGGGCAGCGGCGGTGGAGCCGGCACGGGAGGGGCGGCGGGCTCGAGCGGCAGCGGCGGTGGGGCGGGCGCAACGTCGGGAGGCGGCAGCGCGGGCGCCGCTGGGGCTGCGAGCGGTGGAGGCGGGGCCGCGACGGGCGGCGCGAGCGGATCCAGCGGTGCCCCAGCCACCGGCGGCAGCGCGGCGAAGCCGTCCGAAGACGACACCAACGGTGGCTGCGCGTGTCGCGCCTCTCCGCGCAGCGTCGACCCGCGAGGTGGCGCCGCGGCCCTCTTTGCTCTCGCCTGGGCAGCTCGTGTTGGCTTCAGGCGAGGCCGACGAGCTGGAGCAGCGCCTTCTTGACCTCGCCGCGGCTCGCTCGTGCGCGAGCTTCGACGTCGCTCTTGCCGAGCGGACCCGCCAGCGCGATGAGCACGCGCCCGATGGTCGTGAGCACGAGCACGCTCTCGCTGGGAGAGCCGGCGGCGTCCTTGATCATGGCCATGAACGACATGCGTACCGGCCTGAGCGCCCGCCGGAGCACGTCGATGGCCGCCGGCCGTGCTTCGCCGTTCACGGCGCTGAGCGCGCCGGCCGCGGCCGCACGCAGCTCTTCGGTGGCACCGCTGGTCGCGTTCAGGATGCGGTCGATGCGCGACACCGCGAGCTGATCGATGAGCCCGGTCTGGCGGAGCCCGGCGAGCGCCGCGATGCGGACACCGTCGTCAGTGTCGTTCACTCCGGCGATGAGCATGTCACGCGCACGCGCCTGGAGGGCGGCCGCGGAAAGCGCGATGGCCGTCCGCCTCACCGCCGGCGCCTCGTGACGCGTGAACTCCGCGATGATGGGCCCGAGCTTCTCCACGGGCCGCTCGGGAAGCGAGCGAAGCAGGTCTTCACTGTCGAACGGGTGCGAGCGAGGCCCCTCGGCGGCGAGCTGGGCCAGCTCTTCGGCGATCACCGGTACGCCAACGTCGCCCACGGCACGCAGCGCTGCAATGAACCGGCCACGGGCGGCGGCTTCGTCGCCCACGCGCCGGCGCGCGAGGATCAAGGCGCGAGCCCCCGCAGATCCGGCGCCGCGCAAGATGCCGATGCCTGCGTTGCGCTGGTCGCTCGAGCCACGCAGCAACGCTTCGCCGATGGCGCCGAGTACTTCGGGCTCGCGGATCGTCTCCGCCGCGCGCGCAGCCAAGGCTTCGTGGCTGTTCGCGCCGGGCTCGGCGCCCGCCGAGAGCTCGCGCAAGCGCGCGGCCGTGGCCCAGAGCGCC
>Ga0268298_10001229_pt1 | contig 30646 bp, 20 predicted proteins | sample WWTPWeurt_MetaG_FD_194462 | JGI IMG/M metagenome (GOLD analysis project Ga0268298, IMG submission 194462) | Activated sludge microbial communities from WWTP in Nijmegen, Gelderland, Netherland - WWTP Weurt | ecosystem: Engineered > WWTP > Aerobic digester > Activated sludge | place... | reverse complement strand
CCGCAAAACCGCGCGCTGTTCCTCAAGCTGTTCCAGCAGAAGCACCTGACGCATCCGATGCGGCGCATGAACCAGTACGACATCCTCGGCCGCTACCTGCCCGCCTTCGGCCGCATCGTCGGCCAGATGCAGCACGACCTGTTCCACGTGTACACCGTCGACCAGCACATCCTGCAGGTGATGGGCAACCTGCGCCGCTTCGTCATGCCCGAATTCGCCCACGAATACCCGTTCTGCTCACGGCTCATCACCGGCTTCGAGAAGCGCTGGCTGCTGTACATCGGCGCGCTGTTCCACGACATCGCCAAGGGCCGCGGCGGCGACCATTCGCAGCTGGGCAAGCGCGATGCGGCAAACTTCTGCCGCGACCACGGCATCACGGGCGAGGATGCCCAGCTGGTGGTGTTCCTCGTCGAACAGCACCTGACCATGTCGCAGGTGGCGCAGAAGCAGGACCTGGCCGATCCCGACGTCATCCTCGCCTTCGCCGCGCGGGTCGGCAACCTGCGCCAGCTCACGGCGCTCTACCTGCTGACGGTGGCCGACATCCGCGGCACCAGCCCGAAGGTCTGGAACGCCTGGAAGGGCAAGCTGCTGGAAGACCTGTTCCGCATGACCGCCGGCGTGCTCAAGGGCAACGCGGTGCTGCAACTCACCGGCGTCGCCGAACGCCAGGAAGAAGCGCGCAGCATCCTGCGCTACCACGGCCTGCGCCCGGACACCGAAGTCGCCCTGTGGAGCCAGCTCGACACCGGCTATTTCATGCGCCACGCCGCCGACGAGATCGCCTGGCACACGCGCACCCTTTACCACCGCCCGTCCGGCGCGGAGCCCGTGGTGCGGGCGCGCCTCAACCCGATGGGCGAAGGCCTGCAGGTGATGGTCTACGTACCCGACCAGACGCTTCTGTTCGCCCGCCTCTGCGGCTTCTTCGCCCGACTGGGATTCAGCATCGTCGACGCCAAGATCCACACCACGCGCCACGGCTATGCGCTGGACAGCTTCGTCGTCTTCCCCATCGACGACAGCATGCCCTACCGCGACATGATCGGCCTCATCGAGCACGACATCACCGAACAGCTGACCCGGCTGCCGCCGCTGCCCACCTCCTTCGGCGGGCGCCTGTCGCGCCAGGTCAAGCACTTCCCGGTGACGCCCGAAGTGGACATCCGCGCCGACGAGCGCGGCAGCCAGTATCTGCTTTCGCTCACCGCCGCCGACCGGCCGGGCCTGCTCTACGGCGTTGCCCGGGTGCTCGGCGAGCACGGCATCGCGCTGCACACGGCCAAGATTTCCACCCTCGGCGAACGCGTCGAGGACAGCTTCCTCATCAGCGGCAAGGAACTGGCGCATACCGCCACGCTGGTGAAGCTGGAGCAGGACCTGCTCGCGGTGCTGCAGGTCTGAGGATTACTTGCCGGAAGCCTTCACCGGGTGATACGTCATGACTCCCGCTGCTGTCCCCTGGCAAATTTCCAGCCACCGCCGGAATGAGCGCCGCATCGGCGACACGGCGAGCGGCGGGTGACATTGCCGTTTTCACGCGGGCCCAAGGTGGAGGCTCCGGCAGCCGGGGCGCCGGGGAAACGACCCGGAGACAGGCCCGGACACGGGCCGCGGAAAGGCTCAGCCGTCGTCGTTGATGTTGGTGATCAGTTCCTGCAGCACCGTATCCGCCCGATCGTTGGCGATCTGGCAGGTGCCGGCGTTTTCGTGGCCGCCGCCGCCGTAGAACAGCATCAGCTCGCCGATGTTGGTGTTCGAGCTGCGATTGACGATCGACTTGCCGCAGGCGAGCACGGTGTTCTGCTTCTGCACGCCCCACAGGACGTGGATCGAGATGTTCACCTCGGGAAACAGGGCGTAGACCATGAAGCGATTGACGGCGAAGATGATGGGTTCGCGGCGCAGGTCGAGCACCGCGAGGTTCTTGTGGATCTTCGTGCAGCGCCGGATCTGCTCCTTGGCGTTGGCCTGGTGCTCGAAATACAGGTCCACCCGCTCCTTGACGTCGGGCAGGGCCAGGATATCGTCGATGCCGTGGTGCCGACAGTAGGCGATCAGATCCATCATCAGCTGGTAGTTGCTGACGCGGAACTCGCGGAAGCGGCCCAGTCCGGTGCGCGAATCCATGATGTAGTTGAGCAGCACCCAGTCCTTCGGGTCGAGGATTTCCTGGCGCGTGAAATTCGCCGAGTCGCTCTTGTCGACGGCGATCATCATTTCGGTGAAAGGGGCCGGGAAGCGGCTCTTGCCGCCGAAATGCTCATACACCACGCGCGCCGCCGACGGCGCGTCCGGATAGATGATGTGGTTGGGGCGCTCGCCGGGGTTGCGGAAGGTCTCCGAGAGGTGGTGGTCGAAGGCCAGGTGCACGCCCGGAACGAAGGGCAGGTTGGTGGTGATGTCGCGTTCCGAAATCTCGACCTTGCCGTCCTGCATGTCCTTCGGATGGACGAACTTGATCTCGTCGATCAGGTTCATCTCGTTGAGCAGGACGGCACAGACCAGGCCGTCGAAGTCGCTGCGCGTCACCAGGCGATATTTCTTGTCGGACATGTCATTCCTCCCACGCGGAGCAGATGCCGCTTCCATCGGCATCCGGCGAAGCGGCCAAAGCCGAACCGTCAGTCTTCGGATGAATTGTATTCCAGACTCGCCAGGATGCCATGCGCGACATAAAACACCGCGAGGCGCCGCGGCCGGCGCTCGCCGGCGAACAGCCCGGCATAGGATTCGAGCTGGCTCCGGTAGCGCTCGGCATGGGCCGCCAGTCGCGCGGCATCGGCCTCCGGCCCGAGGTCCGCGGTTTTGTAGTCGATGATCCAGCGCACGCCATCCTCGACGAAACTGCGATCGATGACGCGGGTTTCAGCCGTACCGCCGGCGCCGACTTTTGCAACGGCCAGTTCTGCGCCACCGTCGGCGCGCGGGCGCAGCACCCACTGGCCGTCCGCGCTGGCAAGCGCAGTTGCCAGCATGCGCGCCGCGCGTTCGGCCGCGACGCGGGCTTCGGCCAGCGGCCAGCCACGCCCCGCCAGCCAGCGCTCGAAACCGGGCCGGCGGGCGGCGATCGCCCCGGGCGGCCACGCCACGGGATCGGTCGCTGCCATTTCCAGCAGCGCGTGCACCAGGGTGCCGACATCGGCCGCCAGCGAGTCGAGGCTTTCCTCGCGCGCGGCCGACGTTGCCGGCGGTGGTGGCGCACGCCAGGCCTCGGGGACCGCGGGCGCCGCCAGTCGTCGCAGGCGCGGCACGAAATGGCCGGGATCCGGGCCGTCGTCCGCGACGGCCGGCGCGACGGTCGCGTTGGCGGCGACGTCCGCCGCCACCAGCGGCCACAGCCGCGCCAGCAGGGAATTCGCCGCCGGCGTGGCCAGCGCGCCATCCTCCCTGCGATTGGCCACCGCCACAAGGTGCAGGCGGCGCACCGCGCGCGTGGCGGCGACATACAGCACCCGCGCCGCCTCGTTGGCGGAGCGTTCGCGCTCCAGGCCCTGCAGGAAATCGTACAGCGTCGGCTCGTCGGCCCGGCGCCGGCGGTTGACCGGCGCCACCAGCAGGCGCTCGCCCGTCTCCAGCGGCAGGCTGTCCCATGCCAGCAGCGGCGCCTCCTGCGGCGGCGTGCCGCGATGCAGGCCGGGCAGGATCACGGTGTCGAATTCCAGTCCCTTGGCCTTGTGGATGGTCATCAACTGCAGGCGGCCGTCGGCCCGCGCGTCGGGTGCGGCGAACAGGCGCGCCATGTCGTCCTCGAGGCTGTCCAGCGCAAAGCGCCCCGCCGCATCGAGCTCGTCGAGGCGCTTGAAGAAAGCCTGCGCATCGCCCGCTTGCGAGCCTGCATCGAGGCAGGCCGGGCCGCCGAGCTTCTTCCATGCATCTTCGATCCAGCGCCGGCGCGACTGCCGCCCCTGCCCTGCCAGCGCCTCGGCCATGACCTCGCGCAGGTGGGCCAGGCGCCGCCGGCCGCCGGCCGTGAGCCGTGCCACGCGCGCAGGATCGTTGAGTAGCGACCAGACCGTGGCGGCATGGTCGTCACCCGCGAGCGCATGCAGGTCGGCCAGGGTCAACCCGCACCAGGGCGCGCGCAGGATGGCCAGCCAGTGCAGGCGATCGCCGCGATGGTGAAGGGCGCGCGTCAGCGAGATCAGGTCCTGCACCGCCTGGCGTTCGGCCAGCGGCTCGATCTCCACCGCGCTGCAGCGCCAGCCTGCCGGATGGCGGCGGATCGCCGCCGCCAGCGCCGCAAGGTGACTGCGCGCGCGCACCAGCACGGCGATCTGCCGCGTCGGATCGGCGCGCCACTCGGCCTCGATCAACGCCACCACGCACGCGGCTTCGAGCCGCCCGGCGGACTCGGCATCGCCGCCTCCGGTGACCAGCGCATGAACCGCGACGCCGGCATCGGGCAGGTCTTCGCGCGTGGCGACGAAGGGCCGGTAGGCGATTTCACCCCGAATCGGTTCGTCATGCGCAGGAAACAGTGGCGGGAAGCCGCGATTGATCCAATCCACCACCGGCGCGCAGGCCCGATTGTTGCGCGACAGCCGCAGGGGCTCGAGGTGCAAGCCGCCCAGGCCCTGCGCCTTGGCGCGCAGGAAGAGCCCCACTTCCGCCTTGCGGAAGCGATAGATCGACTGCATCGGGTCGCCGACGCAGAACAGCGTGCGGCCATCGCCTTGCTGCCAGCCGGCGGTGAGCCGCTGCAGCAGTTCGACCTGGGTCGGGCTGGTGTCCTGGAACTCGTCGACCAGCAGGTGGCGGATGCGCCAGTCGAGGCGCAAGCCGAGTTCCGTCGGGTCCATGTCGTCGCCCAGGGCGGCGATGGCGCGGGCGGCGAGCTCGCCGAAATCCACTTCGCCGGCCTCGCGAAAAACCAGCCACAACTCGGCCGCGGCGAGTTTCATCAGCCGCGCCAGGGCGCGCACGATATCGTCGTTGTCGTGCTCCGGCAGCGGCAGCTGGCGCAGGCGGGCCAGGGCGGCGACGGCAGCTTCGTCCAGCCCTGCCAGCGCGGCAAGCATGGCGTCCTTCTGCGCCTTGACCTCCTTGCCGGCGGGGAAGCCGTTGTTCACGTTCACGGTCTTGCGCGCCGTATCCTCCTGCGTCAGCAGGAAGGCGGCCAGCGCGCGCCAGCGCGGCAGCTCCGCGACCTCCGCGGACAGGGCCCCGCGCCACGCGGCGAACAGTGACGTCGCATGGGCACCGCCGAGGTTCGCCGCGGCGAAGCGCGCCAGCGGCATCCATTGCGCCTGCCAGGCGGCGTCCAGCGTCTGCGCCGCGGCGGCGAGTTCCTCGCCGAGCATTTTTTCCAGCGCCGCGCCGATCGCCGGCTCGGGATCATCGAGCGACGCAATGGCGCGCCATTGTTCGCGCCGCGCCAGCATCGCCACCAGGAGCCCGATCAGGCGTTCCGCGTCGTTGTCGGTCCAGGCCAGGGCCGCCGCCACGGCGGCCGCGTGTTCGGCGCCTGCGGCGCCGTCCTCCAGGTGCTCCAGCGCACGGCGCGCGGCTTCGCGGTAGTGCCGGCTTGCATCCTCGACCGTCCCCGGCTGCGCGCCGAAGCGCGACAGCAGGGGCATCTGGCGCGCCAGTCCGGCGCACAGCGCGTCGATGGTGGTCAGACGCAGGCGCCCCGGCTGCGTCTCGATGCGCCAGCCGCGCGCCGCCGAACGTGCCAGCGCCGCACGCGCCAGATCGAAGGTGATGCGCTTGTGCGGAGCCTCGGGCGGCACGCCGCCGCGCGCGCGCGCCAGGCTTTCGGCGATGCGGTTGCGCATTTCGCCGGCGGCCTTGTTGGTGAAGGTGATGGCGACGATTTCCTCGGGTTCGTCGGCGATCGCCAGCAGGCGCAGGTAGCGCTGCGTCAATAGCTCGGTCTTGCCGGCGCCGGCCGGGGCCTCGACGATGAAGGATCCGGGTTCCAGCGCGCGGCGGCGGTTGATGTCGTCTTCGGCAAGCAGGTCGAGAGTCATTCGCCCTCCGCCTCGAACTGCACCTTGCGTTCGGCCAGACGCAGCAGCGGCTTTACCTCGCAGTAGTCCAGATCTACTGCCTTTTCGAACACCACGGCGGCGACGCCGTCCCTGACCTCGCGCGCCACCTCGCGGATGCGCTCGGCCCACAGCGCGCGCAGCGCCGCCCAATCGGGGAACTCGTCCTCCGCGTAGCGTCGGCGCTGCTGCTCCAGTCCCTTCACGCCCGGCAACAGTCCCTCGCTTGCGGCGACGCCGAAGAAGCCCGGCTCTTCGCGCGTCACCCGTGCCAGCGCCACCGCGGCAACGGCGCGATCGGGAAAGGCCAGCGCGGCGTAGATCGGCAGCTGCGGCTCGAGGATGCGTCCGGCGCTCCAACTCGTGCTGCGATCGCCGTACCCGCTCTTGTAATCGATGATGGCCAGCCGCCCGTCGCCGAGTTCGTCGACCCGGTCGACCACCACGCTGATCGGCAGGCCCTCGATGTCGAGCCGGTGGCGTTCCTCGCACGCCACCACGCGGAAGGATGCACGCCCGGCCTCAAGCTCCAGCCAACTGGCCAGCAGTTCGGCCAGGCGCTGCGCCTCGAGCGCGCGCAGGCGCGGCGGCAACGGCCCGGCCGCGGCGCGGTCGTATTCGGCCAGTGCCAGCCCGACCACGCGGGCGATCTCGGCGGCACGCAGTTGCTGATCCAGGGCCAGCAGATCGGCCAGCCCGCGTCCGCTCCAGAAGGCCTCCAGCGCGGCATGCAGCAGCGAGCCGCGCGCCAGCGCGTCGAGGCCGAAAGTCGGCGCCGGCAGCACGGCGGCGCCGAGGCGGTACTGGTGGAAGGCCCAGGCCGGGCAGGCTGCCTGCGCTGCCAGCAGACCGGTACCGCCGTGGATCTCCTCGTCGGCGCCGAGTTGCGGGGCGCGCGCATCGTCGATCAGATCCAGCGCGGCATGATCGGCGAATTCGAGTGCAGCTGCCGCCGCCTTCGGCGCCTCCATCATGGCAAGCCCAAGGTCGTCGAGCAGCGGGCTGCGGCGCAGGGCCTTTTCGCCCTCCTGCCGCGACCAGGAGAAGGTCACCTCGGCTGCGCTGGCGCACCACTGTGCCTGGATTTCGCGCGCGGCATCAGCCAGGCTGTCGGCGCGCGCGGCGGGAATCCCGGCGCGACGCTGCACCTCCGCCGGCAGCAGCGGATTGGGCCGCGGCGCGGGCGGCCAGGCGCCTTCGTTCATGCCCATGATCCACAAGCCATCGACGGCGCCGGCCAGCGCCTCGTCGAGGCTGCAGACCTCGACGCGCGGCGCGCTGCGGCGGCGGGCGCAAAAGTCGCGATCGCGGCACTGGCGGCGCAACTGGCGCAACGCCTCGTTGCGGTCGATGCGGCCGAGGATGGGGTCGAGCGAAGACAGGCCCGCGATCAGTTCATCCAGCGCGTCGGCGGCACCGGCCTCCGTCGCCAGCAGCGGGCGCTGCCCGGGCCAGCCCAGGGCAGCGAGCAGTTCACCGAAGGCCTTGCCCCAGGCCGACGGGGCCTGGCGGCGCGAGGCCGCGTGCACGGCCGCCAGCAGCGCATCGAGGCTTGCCAGCAGCCGTGGTGCCGGCACCCGCGCGGCGAGGCGGCCGATGGCGGCGCGGAAGCTCTCCAGCCCGGCTTCGGGCGGCAGCCGCCGGCGCAGGCCGGCTTCGATGCGCGCGCGCGCATCCGCCTCGTCGATGTCCGCCGACCACCCCGGGGCGCAGAGCAAGACGCCAAAATCGGCCTGGGCGACGCGGCGCGGCACGGCATAGATCTGCAGCAGCGAGAGCGCCGTGGCGACCAGGGGCTGTGCCGCCAGCGGCTCGCCGCCGACGAATTCGTAGTCGCGTTCCTGCGCTGCCCAGCCGGCGCCGACGGCATCACCGTGCAATGCATCGGCCAGGGCGGCGTCGAGCAGCCGCCGGCGCGCCGGCAGATCGGCCACTGCGATGCGCAGGCGCACGCGTGTGTCGACCGCTACCTGCAGCCGCCGCCGGGCCCAGGCCGCGGCGGCGCGACATTCGGCTTCCGCCTCGGCGCATTCGACGCCGCGCGCCGGCGCGGATGTACCGGCACCGAAGTCGACGCGAAACAGTTCGATCCCGCGCTCTTCCAGCGCCAGCAGCAGGCGCGAGACCAGCGGGTCGGGCAGGACGAAGCCGGCCAGCCCGATGCGCGCCGGCAGGCCGCCCAGCCCGCGTTCGACGCAGGCGATGCGCCAGGCCAGGGTCTCGTCCATGCCGCGCCAGCCGCCGGCGCGGCAGGCGGTATCGACGTCGTCGCGCCAGCGCTGAAAGGCCGCGTATTCGGCATTGTGCAAAGCCTCGGGGACCTCGATGCGCCAGTGGCACTGCAGGCTCGCCGCCCCTATCGCCGCCAGCGCCAGGCCTTCGCCATCGAACAGCCCGGCCGCGGCGCCGGTGTCGCGCGCGATGGCCAGCTCCCAGAGATTGCGCTCCTGCACATGGCCAAGGAAGCTGCCGGCGGCCGCTTCCGGCGGGATATCGCCGCGCAGCAGGGCGCGCGACACCAGCGCGTCCAGCCACAGCGCCGGCGTCGAGCTTTGCAAGGCGCGCCAGGTCGTCGCGCCGCGCACCACCTGTGCCTCGCCATGGGCGCGCCGCAGGTCGACGGCCAGCCGCGCCGTGGCGCAGAGTACCACCGGCTCCGGCCCGCCGGGCAGGTCGGCGAGCGGCACGACAGGCAGATCGGGACGGATCATGCGGTGGCTACCCCGCCAGCGGCAGCATCAGCGCGCCCAGGGCGCAGAGGACAGTGGTGACGACGAACACGGCGACATCGGCGGGATGGGGTTTTGCAACTTTGCTTTCGGCAGACATGGGACTTCCTCCTTGACGATGGGGAGGAGTTTGCCGGAGGCAAGGCTCATGGCGTGAGCCTGTCGCGAGAAAGGGGTGTTTCAGGCGCCTGCAATTCCGGCGCCTGGGCCGCGCGCGGCAATGCCTCGACCGGATTGAGGTCGCGGATTTCCTTGTCATCGCCGGCGACCTTGAGCTCGCGGAACTTGCGCGCCGAGACCAGCACGCGCCTTTCCAGCGAGGCCACCGAGTCGTTGTAGGCGCCCACCGCCTCGCCGAGGTTCCTGCCGACGCGGCCCCAGTGCTCGGCCAGGGTGCCGAGGCGCTCGTAGAGCTCGCGCCCGAGCACGCTGATGCGCTCGGCGTTCTCGGTCAGGGCCTGCTGCGTCCAGCCGTAGGCCACGGCGCGCAGCAGCGCGATCAGCGTGGTCGGTGTCGCCAGTATCACGCGCGCATCGACACCGGCCTCGATCAGTGACGGATCGGCTTCCAGCGCCGCGGAGTAGAACATCTCGCCCGGCAGGAACAGCACGACGAAGTCCGGCGAGGGCTGGAACTGCTCCCAGTAAGCTTTCTGGCCGAGCTTCTTCAAATGGTCACGCACCTGACGGGCGTGATCGCCCAGCTTGCGCTTCTTTTCCCCCTCGTCGGTCGCTTCCAGCGCTTCGAGGTAGGCGGCGAGCGGCGCCTTGGCATCGACCACGATGTTCTTGCCGCCGGGCAGCTTGACGATCAGGTCGGGGCGCAGCCGGCCGTCCTCGGTAGTGACGTTTTCCTGCTCGAAGAAGTCGCAGTGGTCGAGCATGCCGGCCATCTCGACCACGCGCTTCAGTTGCAGTTCGCCCCAGCGGCCGCGCGTCTGCGGCGCGCGCAGGGCCTTGACCAGGTTGCCGGTTTCCAGGCGCAACTGGTCCTGCGCCCCGGCCAGCGAGCGCACCTGCTCGGTCAGCGTGGCATAGGCATCGATGCGGGCCTTTTCCAGGCCGGTGATCTGCTGCTCGAATTTTTCCAGCGAGGTCTTCACCGGGGCGACCAGTTCGCCGATCGCCTGCTGGCGCTTTTCCAGTTCGCCCCTGGCCGTCGCCTGCTGGGATTCCAGCGCGGCGCGGGCCAGTTCGAGGAAGCTCTGGTTGTTCTGCGCCAGGGCATCGGCCGAGAGCGCCTTGAAGGCATCGGCGAAACCGGCACGGGCGGCTTCGAGCGTGGCCTGGCGTTCGGCGAACAGCGCGCGTTCGCTTTCGAGTTCGCTTTGCAGCGTGGCGCACCGTACCGCCAGCGCCGACTTTTCCTCACGCAGCGTGGCGAGCTCGGCTTCGCGCTGCGCCAGGGTCGTGCGCGCCTCGCGCCCGCGCGCGGCGAAGATGGCGGCGACGAGACCGCCGCCGAGCAGCAGGCCGATGACGAGGGAGATGGCTAGTTCCATGGCCCGCAGATTATCACCGGCGGATGGCTCGCCGGGTGAGCCCGGCCGCTCATTCGTTGAAACCGCGGATCAGCCGCCCCGCCCTCTTGGTCGGCCGCCCCTTGAGCCCGGTGCCGGGCGCCGGGGCGAGCCGGCGCAGTTCCTCCTGGCGGCTGCGGCGTTCCGCGCTCTGCGGGGTTTCCTCATAGAGCAGGCGCGCCTCGGGAGCCGGCCGGCGCTGCGGGTTGAGTGCGCGCACGATCACCGTCCAGCGCAGCTCGCCGACGGAAATTTCCAGCTCGTCACCCGACTTCAGCGCGCGCGCCGGCTTGGTCGCCTGGCCGTTCCAGCGAACTTTCCCGCCATCGACGGCATCCGCGGCGAGGCTGCGCGTCTTGTAGAAACGCGCCGCCCAGAGCCACGTGTCGATGCGCTGGCGCACATCCCCGGCGTCGGTCATCAGCCGGGCTCCGTCCCGCGCCCCCGGCCGCGAGCTATTTCGCGGCCTCTTCGCGCTTGCGGCGCGAAGTCGTCATCACCATCGCCTCGCCGTCGATCACCACCTTGTCCAGCACCGTGCACACGGTGTCGAGCACGACGCGGCACTTTTCGGTGACGACCTCCTTGACCGTGACCCGCGCATGCACGGTATCGCCGATGCGCACCGGGGCGCGGAAGCGCAGCGACTGGCTCAGGTAAACCACGCCGGGCCCCGGCAACTGGTTGCCGAGCACGGCGGACAGCAGGCTGGCGCTGAGCATGCCGTGGGCGATGCGGCCGCCGAACGGCGTCGTCCGCGCATATTCCTCGTCCATATGCACGGCATTGAAGTCGGTGGACACGCCGGCGAAGAGGACGATGTCCGCATCGGTGATGGTCTTGGTGGTTTCGGCGCTCATGCCGATCGCCATGTCTTCTATGTCATAGCCGTTGCGGGGATTCATTGAAGTCCTTTCCGGGGATGGGTGGGTCAAGGTGCGGAGTGGCCGGACCTGCAATCGGGGTCAGGCGCCCGGCTGCAGTTCCGCCTTGAGTTGCCGCAGGGAGTCCTCGATCCGCGCCGAGAGCGAGAGGTAGGCAACGATGGCCGGATCCGTCATGACGAGGATTTTGCCGGACCTGATATCGTCCGCAATCGCCTTCGATTGACGATGAAATTCCTCATGGACCGGCAGCAGCCTGGCGGCCGCGGCGCACCCTGCCAGTTCGACCGCGTTGGCGGCCAGCCATTTCCCCAGGCTGCAGTTCGCGGCATCACCGATCGGCGCCGTGTCGTACTCCTTGCCCTGAACGCTGCCCAGCGCAATCTGGAATCTCATTTTCCACGCGCGGTGCTTGTCCAGTGCATTGTCGAAATCGAAGGCCTGCATGGCGGCTCTCTCGCTGTCATCAAGTCGGGAAATTCTACCCCCTCGCAGCCCGGAATACCCTTTCGACCGCACCGGCGCGGATCGGCTGCGCATCAAGCGGCCAGTACCGACAGTCCGCCGAAGCCCAGGCGCACCGCGCCCGCAAGCAAAAGTGCGACGCCGACCGACAGCGCCACCGAAGACCAGGCGTCGCGCCGGCCGACGCTGCGCAGCATGACGGCGAAGGTCGAAATGCAGGGAATGTAGAAACTGAGGAAGACCAGCAGGGTGACCATCTGCACCGGATCGAGCAGGCGATCGATTTCCTGGGTGCCCAGCGCCTGGTAGATCATTACCAGCGAAAGCTCCTTGCGCAACACGCCGAACAGGATCGGCACGCCGAGCGCCAGCGGCAATCCCAGCCACCAGGCCGTAACCGGCGTGAGCAGGGCATTCACGACGGCATCGGCACCGACATGCGCGAGCAGCGCCAGCACGACGCTGCCGCCGACCAGCAGCGGCGTGACGATGGTCAGGATGTCGCTGGTGCGCGCCCATGTTTCGGCCAGCACGGAGCGCCAGGCCGGCAGCGCATAGGCGGGGATTTCCTGGACCTGTCCGGGTCCGAGTTCGCGCTTCCGGCGTGACAGCAGGCGGCCCAGGACGGCGATCAGGACCAGGATCAGGGCGAACATGCCGAATACGCCAGCCGTGCCGAGGTACTTGCCGGCGACGGCGAGGATGATCGCGGAGCGGGCCGAGCAGGGCACGAAGGTGATCAGCATCGAGGCGATCACGCGCTCGCGGCCGCGGGTGATCCGGGCCACCCCCGATATTGCCGGCACGTTGCAACCGAGGCCGAGCAGGAAAGGCACAGCGACGCCGCCGTGGAGACCGATCTGGTGGAAGCCGCGGTCGACGACGAAGGCGATGCGCTGCATCAATCCGGCCTGCTCCAGGCTGACCAGCAATATCACCAGCGGAATCATGTAAGGCACGACGATGCCGGTCAGTCCGATCAGGCCGTCCGCCACGGCGCGCCCGACCACGCCGTCCAGCGACTTCGGCTGCCAGTCGGCGAAGGCGGCGGCCAGCCGCGCGGTGGTCATCGCATCGATCCAGGTGCTGATCTCGAACACCACGAACAGTACCGCGGCAAATACCGCAAGGCTGCCGATCAGGCCCCACTGCGGATGCAGGAACAGTTCATCGAGCCAATAGCGCCAGCCCGTCGCCTGCCCGGGGATCCCCCAGCGCTGGGCGGCCTCGACCATGCTTGCGGCGCGATGGTGGCGGTCGGCATGCAACTCCTCCGCCAGCGGTCGCGGCAGCCCTGCCCCGGCCGCCGCGCGCAAGGCGCGCAATTCGGGCAGCAGCCGCGGAAAGTGCTGCTCCAGCTCTTCCTCGATGAAGCCGTCGGCCGCGGCGAACTGCTGCAGCAGCATCGGATGCGGCAGAAGGAACGCGGCATGGATCTGCGGCCGGTTGAGCGCCGCCGAAAGTTGCGCCAGGCTCTGCGCGATATGCGGGCTGGGCGGCTGCGGCAGCGGGCAGGCCGCGACGCGAGCGGCGGCGGCGGCCCGTTCGAACAGTGCCGTGAGACCCTGCCCCATCAGCGCCACGGTCGGCACCACCGACACGCCGAGCAGTTGTTCGAGGGCCCTGGCATTGACGTAAAGGCCCTTCTTCTCCGCCTCGTCCATCTGATTCAGCGCCAGAACGATCGGACGGCCGAGCAGGCTCAGTTCCAGCGTCAGTTCGAGATGGCTTTGCAGGTTGCCGGCATCGGCCACCTGGATGATCAGGTCGGGTGGCGCAAAAGGTGCCGGCGGCCCCTGGCGTTCGTGCGCCGAGACGACCGGCCGGTCGTCGCCCCAGAGCAGGTATTTCAGCGTCGTCAGGTCGTCGCCGGCGAGATGGTGAAAGGAGCGGATGGCCGGCAGATCGACCACGCTGGCTTCGTCGAAGCCGATCTGCACCGTGCACTCGCGATAGATCCCGTGCGTGCCGGCCAGCTCGCCGCGCTGCGGCGCCGCGCTCGATACCGCCTCGAACAATGTCGTCTTGCCACCGCCGGGCAGGCCGACCAGCGCGATGCGCAGGCGCCGCTCGCCACGAAACAGCGGCGTATGCAGCGGAATCCTGGCCTCGGTCACAGCCGGTATTCGAGCTGCAGTCGCGACTGCAGCCGCTTCGCCTGCTTGAAGGCCTCCTTGAGCACGTGCCGGTCGAGTTCGTTGAGCTTGTCCGGGTCGACGCGATTGGCGGCTCCCTCGACCACCTCGCCCTGCTGATTCTTGAGCCGCAGCTGCTGGATGTAGAAGAAGCTCTCGATGATGGCTTGCACGTCATCGCGCCCCAGCTTGCCCCGCTCGGCCAATACGCGCAGGCGCTGGGCAGTGCTGGTTTCGCTCACGCCGCTGGCGAGCGCCAGGATGCGCGCGGCATCTACGAAAAGCCGCGCGCCACCGGCCTTGAGGTCGAGGGTGTGGGGGAAATCCGGGCTTTTGTCGAAGATGAAGTCGCGAATGAAGCCGATCGGCGGCTCGACCTGCACGGCATTGCCGGCCATGAAGCGCAGGAACAGCGTTTCGCTCGGAACTCGCTTGAGCACCCATTCGCGCAACTGGTCGGCAAGTTCCTCCTTGCCGTAGATGGCGCGGAAATCAAAATAAATGGTGGCGTCGAGCAGCGCCTGCGGACTGTTGACGTGCATCCAGCCGGCGAACTTTTCCTGCCACTCCTCCACCGACAGGCAAAGCTCGGGGTTGCCGGCCATGACATTGCCCTTGCACAGCGGGAAGCCGCATTGCGCCAGCCGCTCATTGACGGCGCGGGCGAAGGGCAGGAAGGCCTCACGCACCGCCGCCGCCTCTTGCGCGGGAGCGGCGAACACCAGTCCGTTGTCCTGGTCGGTAGACAAGGTCTGTTCGAAGCGCCCCTCCGAACCGAAGGCCAGCCAGCACCAGTCAACCTGGGGAAGCTCGAAGTCGACGCGTGTCAGCTCCATGATGCGCACCGCCAGGTGGTCGTTGAGGGTGGAGATCAGCTCCGTCAGCGGCTCGGCGGCGGCGCCTTCGCCGATCATGCCGACCGCCTGGCGGCGGATGCCCTCGGCCGCGGCCTCCAGGGCCCTCATGTCACGCGCGGTGCGGATGGCGCCGGAAATCGCCCTGCCGCCGCCGCTTTGCAGCTCATAGATGTCCTCTTGCGAGACGATGCCTACCAGCTTTCCGGCGGCATCGACGATGATCACATGGTGCACGCCGTGGCGGGCCATCACCAGCGCGGCCTGATAAATGGTCGCCCGCCAGTTGAGCATGAGGAGCCCGGTATCGCTCATCACGGACATGACCATCTGGTCGAGGTCGCAGGACGTGGCGGCGACGCGGTGCAGCAGGTCGCGCAGCGTGAAGATGCCGAGCGGGCGGCCGCTCTCGGGCTCGACCACGATAATGGAACCGACGCGGCTCTCGGACATTGCCTGAACCGCTTCGCGCAGCGGCGTCTCGGGCGTGGCGGTGACGGGCTTCTTGCGCACCAGCGCGGCGAGTGGGCTGTGCAGGTTGGGACGGTAGCTGCCCTGGCGGGCCTGGGGGGTATCGCTCATTGCGGATTCATCCTGGTTTGCGGAAACGGAAATGGTGCGGCGGGATGCCGGGGACGTCCCGGCGGAAAGCGATCGCCATGGGCTGTCCTGGATCAGGTCTCGATTTGGTAACGGGATTTCAGGAGTTGCTGCAGCGTGCGCGCCTGGCGCAGCGCCTCGAGCAGGACGCGACGGTCGAACTCGTTTAGCCGCGACGGATCGACGAGATTGCCGGGCATGCCGTCGGCAGCCGCCTGCGTCCCGAGCCGGATGTCCTGGATAGTGTGGAACGCATGGACCCATGCCTCGGCATCGGCAGCGGAGACGGTGCCTTCGCCGGCGACACCGAGCAGCCGGTCGCTGGTGCCGGTGTCGGCGATGCCGACCCCCAGCGCCAGAATGCGCGCGCCATCGACAAAGATGCGCGAGCCGAACTTCTTCAAGTCGATGGCTCCCGTCCCGGGTCCCACGGCGAAGTCGCGCAGTCGGCCCAGCGGCGGCGGCGCGGCGAGCGCGTTCACCGTCATCATGCGCAGGAAGATCGCGTTGCCCAGCGTGAGCTGCCTCAGCGCGCTCCGCATCTCCCGCGCCAGTGCAACATCGCCCGCCAGCGCGCGGAAGTCGAAAAAAATCGCCGCGTTGAGGAGTGCATCGGGTTCCGGGGTGCGCACCCAGGCGCCGAAGTGCTCCCGCCACTCGGCGACGGACAAGCACCAGCGCGGATTGCCGGCCATGACCTCGCCGTCGCACAGCGGAAAGCCGCATTCGGCCAGTGCCTGGTTGGCGGCGCGGGTGAAGGGCAAAAACAGCTCCCGCAGGTCGCGCGCCTCGACGTCATCGGCCGCCGAGAATACCAGGGCATTGTCCTGGTCGGTGGACAGCGTCTGCTCGAGTCGGCCTTCGGAACCAAGCCCGAGCCAGCACCAGCGCGCCGCAGGCAGGCGGAAGCGGTCGGCGAGCAGCGCCAGTACCCGTTCCGTCACCGCGTCGTTGAGGCGCGACAGCGCCGTCGTGGCAAAAGCCGCGCCAGCCCGCTCGCGGTAAAGCGCGGCGGCCAGCGCTCGCGCCTGGCGGGCACAGGCGACGAGTTCGGCGACGCCTGCCGCGCCGTCGATGCGGGTGGCACAGGCGGCAATGGCCGCCGACTGCGGCAGTATCTCGCGCGGCTTCATGGCTTGTCCGGGGTCAGTACTGGATCCGCGCGAAGTAGGTTTTCTGTGCGGCATCGAGCGCCTGGCGCAACGTGACGATGCCCATGTCCGCGAGCAGCGGAATCATCTTGAGGAAGACTTCGCCGGTGACGAAGGCGTCGCCCAGCGCCGTATGGCGGCCGATGACATTGATGCCCAGGCGCTCGGCGATGAGTTCAAGCTTGTGCGACTCCTGGTTCGGATGGATAACGGCCGACAGCAGCAGGGTATCGAGTACGGGTTGCGTGAACTTGACACCGAGACTTTCCTCCTTGAGCTGGAAGAAGCGCATGTCGAACGCCGCGTTGTGCGCCACCAGCACCGTCTCGTGGCAGAACTCGTGGAAGGCCGGCAACACCACGTCAAGGCGCGGCTGGCCGGCAACCATCGCCTCGGTGATGCCGTGGATGGGAATGCCCGCGGGCTTCAGCGGGATGCCCGGATCGACCAACTGGTCGAAGATCTCCTGCCGCAGCAGGCGGTTGTTCACCACGCGCACCGCGCCCATCTGGATAATCTCGTCGCCGTTGGAAGGTTCGAGGCCGGTGGTCTCGGTGTCGAACACGGTGTAGGCCAACTCGGAGAGCTTGCGCTCGATGTCGACGCCTGCGCCCTCGGCATCGCGCGCGCCAAAGAGGTCGAAATCGTAATACTCGGGACGACTGTCGCTGTGCAGGTGCTGGGCCTGATCTGCCACCGGCGCGTCGGGCGTCGCCGCCGCCGGCAGCACGATGCGGAAGAAGGCGCGGTGCGCAGTCTTTTCGCGCTGGTACCAGATCTCGCCGCCATGACGATCGACGACATCGCGCAGGGTCAACGGACTGGTTTCGTTGCCGACGTTCATCGGCTCGAGCTCCCACATGTAGAGAGTCTCCGAGGACACCGTGGTACCCGACCAGATCAGGTCCACGAAGACCATCTTGCCGTCGGCTGCCAGGCGCAGCCGCAGTTCGCGGATCTCGTAGTGGTCCTGCAGGCGGGCAGCCAGGAAAGTGATGGCCTGGATCAGCGAAAAGCTGTCGACCCGCATCCAGAGGTTCGACTCCTGCTCCTCGTGCTTTATCGGCAGCTTGAGTCTGTCCTCGATACGGCGCGCCGCGGCCGCCAGGATGTCGATGGCCAGTACGTCCTCCAGCGGCCAGCGCGTTTTCAGCGAATCGGCGAAGCGGTTCATGGTCGCATCCAGGCGCGTGCTCATTGCCGAGGCCTCATCGGAGATCACGCGCATGAAGCGTTCGCGGAAGTCGGCTTCCATTTCAGGCGAATCCAGCAGGGTTTCCACCGCGGCGCGGATGTTGCCCAGCGCCGCGCGGTTGCCGGCGGTCAGGGTCTGCAAGACCTGGTCACGCTCGGCCTCACGCTCGAAATTGCGCGTGATGTTCTCGATGGTCAGGACATAGCCGGTGACCTGCAACTCCGCACCAAGCGGCGAGGCAATCAATTCCTGAGCAGGCGCAGCCTGCGAACTTGCACCGTCGCCCCCCTGCCCGGCAGGGGGGCTGGGGGGGATGCCCTCCTTTTCAGCCCGCTCGGCGGAGCCGAGTACCGGCGCCATCTGACAGCGCAACAACGCCCCGCCACGCGTTGTGGTGATGAAGTTCGCCGTCGGCTCGGCGCTGCCCTTGCGCAAGCGCTGCTGGATGTTCTCCAGCGAGTGCGTGATCTGGCCGCGTTCGAGGATGGAGAAGATCGAACGCCCGAGCCCGATCAGCGCGCCGCCGCTCATCGAGGTAGGCCCTTGCGCAAGGGCCTTGAACTGGAGACGCGCACGGCTGTTGTAGAGCAGGATGCGGCCGTCAAGGTTACAGACGACAACGCCCTGGGCCAGTTCCGACATCAGCGCCGCAAGCCGGTTCTTTTCCTCTTCCACCGTGGCCTTGGCGTGGCGGATCTGGGCCTCGACGTCGTCGAGCAGTTCGTCCCTCTGCTGCGCCAGGTCGTTTGCCGCGTGCGCAAGTTCGCGCACTTCGGGCGGACCCTCGATGGCAACACGAAAATTGCGGTTGGCACCCAGCATCAAGCGCAGGGTTTCCGCCATGCGCAACAGGCCGTGTACATACTGCTGGAAGAGGGCGCGCAAAAGCTGCACACCGAGGAACAGGGTCACGATGGTGATCAAGCCACCGATCGGCAGCCAGCGATCCATGGCAACTAGAAAGCCGGCGCGCTCTTCGGCGCCGATGTCGGCCCAGAGAATACCGACGGTGAGCAGGAAAGGGCCGGTCATCAGCAGACCGAGCGCAACCGCGGCGAGCACGAAACGCGTCTTGGCGTTCATGTCAGCAGCAGTTTGATCTGGGCGACGAGATCCTTGGTCGAAAAGGGCTTGGTGATGTAGGCATTGGCGCCCAGCGCCAGGCCCTTGGTGATCTCGGTATCGCGCCCCTTGGCCGTCAGCATGATGATCTTCAGGTCGGCCAGCGAAGCATCGGCGCGCAACGACTCACAGACCTCGAAACCGGATTTCTTCGGCATCATGACGTCGAGCAGCACGAGATCCGGGCGGAACTCCGCGGCCTGGAGCAGGGCGCTGTCGCCGTCAGTGGCAACCTTGACCTCGAAGCCCTCCTTCTTCAGCAGGTATTCGAGCGAGATGACGATGTTCGGTTCGTCATCGACAATCAGAATGCGATGCGCCACTAGCTCCCCCTTTCAGAATTTTTTGCCATTATCACCCGCTTGACGCGGCAAGGTGAACAGGAAACACGCACCGGCGCCGGGTACGCTTTCGACCCAGAGCCTGCCGTTGAAGTATTCGATGATCTGGCGGCTGATCGGCAGGCCAAGGCCCGTACCCTGCGGCTTGTCGGTGAGCACGTCGGTGCCGCCCGAGCCTTGGCGAAACTTGTCAAAAATTACCTCATGGTCGGCCGCATGGATCCCTGGGCCGTTGTCGGTGACGCTGACGCGCACTTCCTGCGCCGAGCCGTCGGCTCCGACGCGCACCATGCCGCTGTCAGGAGGGACGAATTTCAGCGCGTTGGACAGCAGATTCACCATGACCTGCATCAGGCGATCGCGGTCGGCCATTACCGTGAGCCCCTTATCCAGGCCCGACAAGTCCAGCGTCACCCGCTTTTCGGCGAACAATGCGGTCAGTGAATCCGCAGCCTCGTGGATCACCTCGTCTACGTCTACCGCGTTCACCGTCCATTCGGCGCGGCCGGATTCGAGCTTGGCGAGGTCGAGGATCTGGTTGATCAGGCGCGACAGGCGCACGGTTTCGCTGACGATGATGCCGAGGAACTTGCTGCGCTGTTCGAGGTCGGTCTTCGGATCCTCGTGCAGCATTTCGGAGAAGGCGCGGATCGAGGTCAGCGGCGTGCGCAACTCGTGGGTCACCGTGGAGATGAAGTCGTCCTTCATGCGGTCGAGCTCACGCAGGCGTTCGTTGGCCTGGCGCAGCTCCGCCGTGGCGCGCGTCAGTTCCAGCGACTTCTGCTCCAGCTCGCGCGAATACGCGCGCACCTGGGAAGCCTCGTCGAGGATGTTCATCACCTCGTCGAGGCCCAGTGGTTCCTCGCTGACTACCGAGGACACCATGGCACGCGCCGAAGCAGAGCCGATGGCCCCGGCCAGCAGGTTCTCGGCAAAATTCACCAGGCGCGCATCTCCCGGCAATTCCTCGACCGAGTTCAGGCCGCGACTGCGGGCATGGCGCATGAAGGCGTCTTCGGCGCGTTCGCGACCCAGAAAACGGCCGGCCAGCGGCAGCAGGTCGGCGACGCCGGCGCTGCCGCTCCAGGCCAAGTGGCCGGAAAGGTCGGTGCCGCCGATGAACAGCGAGGCCTGGCGGGCCTCGCGCGCGTTCGGTACGCGCACCAGCGAAACGCCGATATAGGCGCCCAGGTTCGCGAGCAGGCTCCAGACCAGGCAATGCGTGATCTCGTCGAGCCCGGTCAGTCCGAACAGGTGCTGCGGCCGCAGCAGTTCGATGCCGAACAGGCCGTGGGCGATGAAGCCCTCGGGCAACCAGCCCGACTTGGCGAACGACGGCAGCAGCAGCGTGTAGGCCCAGAGCACGAAGCCGATGGCCAGACCCGCAAGCGCGCCATCGCGCGTGCCGCCCTTCCAGAACAGGCCGCCGATCACCACCGGCGCGAACTGGGCCACGGCGGCGAAGGAAATCAGGCCGATCGAAACCAGCGCGTAAGCCTCGCCGGCGACGCGGAAGTAGAGGTAGCCCAGGCCGAGGATGATGGCGATGGCCCAGCGCCGGATCTCCAGCAACAGGCCGGAGAGGTCGGCCTTCTCGGCCAGGCCCAGCCAGCGCATGCGCAGCAGCAGCGGCATCACCAGGTCGTTGCAGACCATGGTGGACAGCGCGATGGTTTCGACGATGACCATGCCGGTGGCCGCCGAGAGCCCGCCGATGAAGACGAACAACGCCAGGCCCTCCTGCTGGTGGGCCATCGGCAGGGTCAGCACGAAGGTGTCGGCGTCGACCGTACCGGCCGGAAAGTGCAGCAGTCCGGCCAGGGCCACCGGCAGCACGAACAGGTTGATCAGGAACAGGTAGAGCGGGAACATCCACACCGCGCGGTTGAGGTGCTTGACGTCGACGTTTTCCACCACCGCGATCTGGAACTGGCGCGGCAGCAGCAGCGACGCGAACAGCGAGAGGAAGATCAGCGTGCCCCAGCTGCCGTAGGCGGCCGACGTGTCGGCGCGAGTCAGGCGGCGCGCCACCTCGGGCACTTCGGCGGCACGCGCGAAGACATCGGCGACGCCGCCGTGCAGGCCCCAGACGACGAAGGCGCCGACGGCGAGGAAAGCCACCAGCTTGACAATGGATTCGACCGCGATCGCCGCCACCATGCCCTCGTGGCGCTCGGTGGCATCGAGATGGCGGGTGCCGAAGAGGATGGTAAAGGCGGCGAGGATCATCGCCACGTAGAGCGCGCTGTCCTGGAATAGCGGCACGGCACCGGCGCTGGCCGGCATCACGATCTCGGGGTAGCTGCTGAGGATGGTGAAGCTGTTCGACACCGCCTTCAACTGCAGCGCGATGTAGGGAATCACGCCGACCACCGCGATCACCGTGACCAGGCCACCGAGCAACTGGCTCTTGCCGTAGCGCGAAGCGACGAAGTCGGCGATCGAGGTAATGCGGTTGGCCTTGGCCACCCGGATCATGCGGTAGAGGATGAAACCGGCGAGCGCGAACAGCAGGGTCGGCCCGAGGTAGATCGGCAGGAAGCCGATGCCGTTGGCCGCGGCGCGACCGACGCTGCCGTAGAAAGTCCAGGTCGTGCAATACACGCCCAGCGAGAGCGCGTACACCACCGGGTTGGCGATCAGCGAGCGGCCGTGGTCGGCGCGATGGTCGGCATACCAGGCGATGCCGAACAGCACCCCCAGGTAAAGGAAGGAGGCGAGGACGATGACCCAGACCTGCAGCATCAGTCGTGCATCCCTTCGATCACCAGCGCCAGCAGCGCGATCAGGACCAGCCAGGAGCCCATCAGCCAGGCATACAAGGGTGGCATGCCGAACAGGCTGCCGCCCTGGTTGAAGATGGACAGCAGCGGGTAATTGAAGAAGACGCAGCCGAGCAGGAACAGGAAGGCCAGGCGCTGGGCAACGAGGCGGGTACGGATCATAGTGTCATCTCCCCCATGTCTTCATCGCATGGTACCCCGCCGCGACCCTTTTGCGCTTGGCTTAGCCCACAAGCGGATACCGTCCCGGCTGGCGCCGGGAAATACCCCACAAGGGGATACCGTCCTCGCGTCCCGCTCGGACATGAAAAAGCCCGTCCGCAGACGGGCCTTTCCTGAAGTCACGCAAAAATCAGGCGTTCTGCTTGAGCTGGTCCAGAATCTGCGGGTTCTCAAGAGTGGACACGTCCTGGGTGATGTCCTCGTTCTTGGCCAGGCTGCGCAACAGGCGACGCATGATCTTGCCGGAGCGCGTCTTGGGCAGGTTCTCGCCGAAGCGGATGTCTTTCGGCTTGGCGATCGGACCGATTTCCTTGCCGACCCAGTTGCGCAGTTCGGCGGCAATCTTCTTCGCCTCTTCCGCGCTGGGACGTGCCTGCTTGAGCACGACGAAGGCGCAAATCGCCTCGCCGGTCAGGTCGTCGGGACGACCGACCACGGCTGCTTCCGCCACCAGCGGGTTGGACACCAGCGCCGACTCGATTTCCATGGTGCCCATGCGGTGCCCGGAGACGTTCAGCACGTCGTCGATGCGGCCCATGATGGTGAAGTAGCCGGTCTTGGCATCGCGCATCGCGCCGTCGCCGGCGAGGTACAGGGTGCCGCCGAAATCCACCGGGAAGTAGGACTTCTTGTAGCGCTCGGGATCGCCGTAGATGGTGCGGATCATGGCCGGCCATGGCTTCTTGACCACCAGGAAGCCACCCTTGCCCCACTCGACGTCGTTACCCGTCTCGTCGACGATGGCCGCCGCGATGCCGGGGAACGGCAGGGTGCAGGAACCCGGCACCAGTGGCGTGACGCCGGGCAACGGCGTGATCATGTGGCCGCCGGTCTCGGTCTGCCAGAAGGTGTCGACGATGGGGCAACGACCGCCGCCGACGTTGTTGTAGTACCACATCCAGGCTTCCGGATTGATCGGCTCGCCGACCGAACCCAGGATGCGCAGGGAAGACAGATCATAGTTCTTGGGGTGCGTCGCGGGGGTGTTTTCGCCGGACTTGATCAGAGAGCGGATTGCCGTCGGCGCGGTGTAGAAGATGTTGACCTTGTGCGCCTGGATCGTCTTCCAGAAACGTCCTGCATCCGGGTAGGTCGGCACACCTTCGAACACGATCTCGGTGGCGCCGCAGGCCAGCGGGCCATAGGTGATGTAGGTGTGGCCGGTAACCCAGCCGATGTCGGCGGTACACCAGAAGACGTCGTCGGGCTTGATGTCGAAGGTCCACTTCATGGTCAGGATCGCATGCAGCAGGTAGCCGCCGGAGCTGTGCTGCACGCCCTTCGGCTTCCCGGTGGACCCCGAGGTGTAGAGCAGGAACAGGGGATGCTCGGCATCGACCCATTCCGGCTCGCAGACGTCGGACTGGCCGGCGGTGACGTCGTCCCACCACTGATCGCGGCCGGCCACCATGTTGCAGGCGCCGCCGGTACGCTTGAAGACGATGACGGTCTTGATCGACTCGCAGCCGCCCATGGCGATGCCGTCATCGACCGCGGGCTTCAGCGGAATGTTCTTGCCGCCGCGGCACTGCTCGTCGGAGGTGATTACGGCCACCGCGCCGGCGTCCTGGATGCGTTCCTGCACCGACTTGGCGGAGAAGCCGCCGAACACCACCGAGTGGATCGCGCCGATGCGGGCACAGGCCTGCATCGCGATGACGCCTTCGACCGACATCGGCATGTAGATCAGGACGCGATCGCCCTTCTTGATGCCCTGCGCCTTGAGCGCATTGGCGAACCTGGCAACGCGGGACAACAGTTCCTTGTAGGTGACCTTGCTGACCTGGCCGCCGTCGGCCTCGAAAATGATCGCGACCTTGTCGCCCAGGCCGGCTTCGATATTGCGATCGAGGCAGTTGTAGGAGACATTCAGCTTGCCGTCGGCAAACCATTTGTAAAAGGGTGCATTGGACTCGTCCAGCGACTGGGTGAAGGGCTGCTTCCAGCTCACGTGTTCCTTGGCCAGCCTGGCCCAATACCCGGCGTAATCCTGCTCGGCTTCCTTGCACAGCGCCTCATAGGCCGCCATTCCGGAAATGGTGGCTTTCTTGACCACTGCGTCTGCCGGGGGAAATACACGACTTTCCGTGACAACTGATTCGATGCTGGACATTGAAACCTCTCCTCTCGCATGTACCGGATGACATCCGGATGAAAATGAGCCCCGCCAGATCCGCCGAAACTGCCGCCGGGCGGATCGCAGGTGAATAGCTGATGGAAGCAGGAACTGCCGCCGACCGGTCGGGTTGCCAACCGGAACCGTGCATTCTAAGAGCTTGCACATTAAAGTAAAAGAGTCTTACACATGACTTACGCTGCGGCGGGCAAGCAAGCCTCCTCCTGGGGTAAGATTGCTGCCCCGCACCACCAACGACGCGAGCCATGAACCAGATCATCAAGCCGATGGAGTACCTCATTTTCTGGAGCCGCTGGATCCAGGCTCCCCTGTACCTCGGCCTGATCGTCGCCCAGATCGTCTATTGCTGGCTGTTCATGGTCGAACTGAGCCACCTCGTGCACGGCGCAATTGCCGCCGAACGCGTCAGCGAGGTCGACGTCATGCTGGCCGTGCTCGGCCTGATCGACGTGGTGATGATCGCCAACCTGCTGATCATGGTCATCGTCGGTGGCTACGAGACCTTCGTCTCGCGCCTCAACCTCGAAGGCCACCCCGACCAGCCCGAGTGGCTGTCGCACGTCAACGCCGGCGTCCTCAAGATCAAGCTGTCGACGGCCATCATCGGCATCTCGTCGATCCACCTGCTGAAGACCTTCATCAACGCCGCCAACCTGAGCGAGCACACGATCAAGTGGCAGGTCGTGATCCATGTCGTGTTCCTGGTCTCCGCCGTCGCCATGGCCGCGGTCGACCGGATGATGACCCAGAACCTCGCCCTGCAGCGCGCCAAACCTCACTGACCCGGAGCCGCCCATGACCGTCATCAAGCAGGAAGACCTGATCCAGTCGATCGCCGACGCCTTCCAGTTCATCAGCTACTACCACCCGCTCGACTACATCACGGCGCTCGGTGCGGCTTACGAGCGCGAGGAATCCCCGGCGGCGAAGGACGCCATCGCGCAAATACTCACCAACAGCCGCATGTCGGCCGAGGGCCACCGCCCGATCTGCCAGGACACCGGCATCGCCCTGGTGTTCCTCAAGGTCGGCATGCAGGTGCAGTGGGATGCCACGCTCTCGGTGCAGGAAATGGTCAATGAAGGCGTGCGCCGCGCCTACGGCAATGTCGACAACCCCCTGCGCGCCTCGGTGCTGGCCGATCCCGCCGGCACGCGCAAGAACACCAGGGACAACACCCCGGCGGTGGTGCATTACGAGATCGTGCCCGGCGACCACATCGAGGTCATCTGCGCGGCCAAGGGCGGTGGTTCGGAAGCCAAGGCCAAGTTCGCCATGCTCAATCCCTCCGATGACCTGGTCGACTGGGTGCTCAAGACGGTGCCGACCATGGGCGCCGGCTGGTGCCCGCCCGGAATATTGGGAGTCGGCATCGGCGGCACGCCGGAAAAAGCCATGCTGCTGGCCAAGGAAGCCATCATGGCGCCGGTGGACATCCAGGACCTGAAAGCCCGAGGGGCCAAGACCAGAGCCGAGGAACTGCGCCTCGAACTCCACGAAAAGATCAATGCCCTCGGCATCGGCGCGCAGGGCCTCGGGGGCCTGACCACGGTGCTTGACGTCAAGGTGCTCGACTACCCGACCCATGCCGCCAACCTGCCCGTGGCGCTGATTCCCAACTGCGCGGCGACGCGCCACTGCCACTTTCACCTCGATGGCTCCGGCCCGGCCAGGCTAACACCGCCCAGCCTCGAAGACTGGCCCAAGATCACCTGGCAGGCCGATTCCGCCACCGCCACCCGCGTCGACCTGAACAGCCTGACCAAGGCCCAGGTCGCTGCCTGGAAGCCCGGACAAAAACTGCTGCTCAACGGCAAGATGCTGACCGGCCGCGACGCCGCGCACAAGCGCATCGCCGACATGCTGGCCAAGGGCGAGAAACTGCCGGTCGACTTCACCAACCGCGTCATCTACTACGTCGGTCCGGTCGATCCTGTCGGCAGCGAGGTGGTCGGCCCGGCCGGTCCCACCACCGCGACACGGATGGACAAATTCACCCGCATGATGCTGGAGCAGACCGGCCTGATCTCGATGGTCGGCAAGGCCGAGCGCGGCCCGGCGGCGATCGAGGCGATCAAGGACAACCAGTCCGCCTATCTGATGGCCGTCGGCGGCGCCGCCTACCTGGTGGCCAAGGCCATCCAGTCGGCCAAAGTGGTGGGCTTTGCCGACCTTGGCATGGAAGCCATCTATGAATTCGACGTGAAAGACATGCCGGTCACCGTCGCCGTCGATTCGGCGGGAAACTCGGTGCACATCACCGGGCCGAAGGAATGGCAGGCGAAGATCGGCAAGATTCCGGTCAAGGTAGCCTGAACATCGGTTCTGTCACCGACACTCCGGGTGACCGGGCGCATCGCCAAGCCATGATCGCCGTATCGCCGGCGCCAGCGCAGTGCGTCCCTTCGGGAACTTTTCCATCATGATCGGCGTTTTCGATTCCGGCCTCGGCGGCCTCTCGGTGCTGGCGGCCCTGGTCGAGGCCCTGCCGCAGGCGGACTTCGTCTACTACGCCGACACCGCCCACGTCCCCTACGGCAACAAGAGCGAAGCGCAGATCCAGCGTCGCGTGCTGGCCATCGGCGAGCATCTGGCAAATGAGGGCTGCCGCCTGCTGGTGGTGGCCTGCAACACCGCGACTGCCACGGCGGTACATGCCCTGCGCGCCGCCCATCCCGGCATGCCCGTGGTCGGCGTCGAACCCGGCATCAAACCGGCGGCGCAAGAAACCAGGACTGGCCGCATCGCGGTCCTGACCACCGAAGCCACCGCCCGCAGCCAGCGTCTGAGGAAACTTGTTCGCGACCACGCGCACCGGGTCGAGGTCGTCGTCGAGCCCTGCCCCGGCTGGGCCACGCACGTCGAAATGCTGCAACTGGATGACCCGGCCCTGGCGGCCGACGTCAGTACCCGCATCGAGCCGCTGCTGGACCGAGGCGTCGACCGCATCGTGCTGGGCTGCACGCATTACAGCTTTCTCGCGCCGTTGTTGAAGCAGGCGATCGGAACCCGTGCGCAGCTGGTCGATGTCGCCGACGCGGTTGCGCGGCAGGCACGGCGTCTTGCCGCGGACCTCGCGCACGGATCGGGCCGCCTGCTGTTGCAGGCTTCGGCACATCCCGAGCGTCTGCGCGCCGCCCTGCCCCGCCTGCACCTCGGTCACATCGCCGCACGCCTGACTTGAAGGCGGCGGATTGGGCAACTCCGCCTTGGCCGGGACCACGCGCCGCCGACTTTCGGGGACTGCGCCTGAACCGCTTGCCCCGCCGCCGCCTTACATGGCATCTCCAAACGTGACCACCCGATTCCGGCCATTGTGCTTGGCCAGGTAGAGCGCCTCGTCCGCGCATCGAATCAGGCCCTCGGCGAAATCCGAGTGCAGCGGCGTCCCGGCGATGCCGATCGAGGTGGTGATGCGGATGCGGCGTTCGCCAAACACGACCACCGTGGCTTCGAACAGCCGCAGCAGGTATTCGCCGCGTTCGCGGGCTATATTCAACGGCATTTTCGGCAACACGAGCAGGAATTCCTCGCCACCATAGCGACAGACGATGTCCTCGGCGCGCGCACTATCCTGCAGTATCCGCGCCAACACCCGCAACACCTCGTCGCCGGCCTGGTGGCCATAGGTGTCGTTGATCAACTTGAAATGATCGATGTCGAAAAACAACATGGAAATCGGGGTTTCCTCGCGCTTGCAACGGGCAATTTCCCGTTCCAGCGTGCCTTCGAGGTAGCGCCGGTTGAACAGGCCGGTGAGCGAGTCACGGTTGGCCTGCTCTCGCAGCATTTCCTGCAAATCGTGGATGGTCCTGATCTGCTCGTGCAATGCGGCGTTGGCGTCCTCGAGGATCTGCTTCTGTGCAGCAACGGCGCCCTGCACCTCCTGCAACCGGCGGATGTAGGTGAAGAACTCGACCCCCATCAGGGAGAGGTAGATCGCCAGGCCGATGATGGATGCCAGCGTCACCAGTCCGTCGGTATCGGCGGACACGCGGAAGGCGATCACCGTGGTTGACGCCAGGGCACCGCTGAGCAGCGCCGCCGGACAGATCAGGATGCCCGGCAGGCCGCGCATGATGGTGTGGTTGAGCAGCGTCGCGAGGCACAGGGCGACGGTGATCCACAACGGGAAACCGAGCCCCGCCGCCCAGGCGCCGGACACCACCGCATCGACGACCAGGTTGTCGAGTTCGGCCTTCTCGGCGTGCTCGCAAGCCCGGATGCGCCACTGCATCAGGTGCGGATAGGCCGCGAACTGCAGCAGGAAGGCGACCCAGAACAACGCGCCCGGACTTTGCGGCAGCACATGCAGGGCAATCGGAATTGCCATCAGGGCAAACGCGGCGATTCGCACCCGATAGCTGTTTACCGCGACCCACTCGTGCGTTCTCTCAAAATCCAGCGCTACTGTACTCACGCTACATCCCTCGTCCGAATCCCTGCATCATTGGGCCGATAACGGTCGACTTTCAGCCTCTCGTCGCACGGACCACTCCGGGCACCTCATGCAGCAAGGATAGCACTCTTGCAAGAATTTCCGTGCCCGGCAGTTCGACGACGAAGCTCATGCGGGCGGAGCCGGCGCGCGATCGCGTCCTTACCGCGGTGACGTTGATCTTCTCGCGCGACAGGACGTCGGAGATGTCGCGCAGCAAGCCCTGGCGGTCGGCGGCATCCACCACCAGGTCGACCGGATAGATCGCCCCTGCCTGCTCTCCCCATTCGGCGCCGATGACCCGCTCGGGATTGCGCGCCGCCATGTTGCGGTAGTTCACGCACTCGACGCGATGGATCGAGATGCCCTTGCCGCGCGTGACGAAGCCGGTGATGGCATCGGGCGGCATCGGTTTGCAGCACTTGCCCATCTGCGTCAGCAGCTTGTCCACACCCACCACCAGGATGCGGCTGTCGCCGGCGCGGCTCTTGCGCATGAGGATTTCCGGCTCCGGCGCCAGGGGTTCCGCACCACCGCGCAGCGCCGTGTCGATTGCCCGCATGCCGACCTCGCCGCGCGCCACGCCGAGGAACAGCGCCTCGGCGGACTTCAGGCCGAGCTTGGCGGCCAGCTCGTCGAGGCTGGCCTGGGTCCGCCCTTCGCGCTGCAGCTCACGGGTGACCAGGCTGCGTCCCTGCGCGAGCTGCTCCGCCTCGTCCTGGGCGGCGAACCATTGCTTGACCTTGGCGCGTGCGCGCGGTGTCGCGAGGTAGCCCTGCGCCGGATTCAGCCAGTCACGCGACGGACCGCCGCTCCTGATGCTGACAATCTCCACGCGCTGGCCGTTCTGCAGGGGGGTATTCAGCGAAACCATGTGGCCATCGACTTTCGCCCCGCGACAGCGATGGCCGAGATCGGTATGCAGCCGATAGGCGAAATCCAGCGGAGTGGCCCCACGCGGCAGGTCGATCACCTTGTCCTGCGGCGTCAGCACGTAAATCGTGTCATCCAGCGCGGCGCGCTTGAACTGCTGCACCCATTCGGCGGAATCGGCGATTTCGTCGCGCCACGAGAGCAGCTGCCGCAACCATGAAATCTTGTTTTCGTAGGCGCCGCCCGCCTTCGCCGAGCTGCCCGCCTCCTTGTAGCGCCAGTGGGCAGCCACGCCCAGTTCGGCGTGCTCGTGCATCTCGCGGGTACGGATCTGCACCTCCAGCGAGCGGCCGCCCTCGTCTTCGACGGCGGTATGCAGCGAGCGGTAGAAATTGCCCTTGGGATGGGAAATGTAGTCGTCAAATTCGCCGTGGATCGGCTGCCACAGGTGGTGCACGATACCCAGCGCCGTATAGCAGTCCTTGATGTCATCGACGATGATGCGCACCGCACGCACGTCGTACACCTCGGCAAAGTCGATGTCCTTGCCGCGCATCTTGTTCCAGATGCTGTAGATGTGCTTCGGCCGGCCATAGACTTCGGCGTGAACCCCGGCGGCGGCCATCTCCGCCTGCAGGCGCGCCACCGCGGCGGCAATGAAAGCCTCGCGTTCCGAGCGCTTTTCATCGAGCATTGTCGCGATGCGTTTGTAGGTTTCCGGCTCCAGGTAGCGGAAGGAAAGATCCTCGAGCTCCCACTTCACATGCCAGATGCCCAGGCGGTTGGCCAGCGGTGCGTAGATCAGCTGGCTTTCCTGCGCCATCTCCTCGCGCACCGCGCCGGGCCGGTTGTTGAGGAAGCGCAAGGTCTGCACGCGGCTCGCCAGACGCAGCAGGACGACGCGGATGTCATCGACCATGGCCAGCAGCATCTTGCGCAGGATCTCGGTCTGCGCCTTGACTCCGGCCACGCCTTCGGCCGCCGCAGCGCGCGTCAGCGGGCGCAGGCTGCCAAGGCGGTGCAGGCCGGCAACCAGTCCGGCCACCGTATCGCCATAGCCGACTTTCAGGCGCCCGGCGCAATCCTCGACATGGTCGCTGGCCGCAAACAGCAGGGCGGCGACGCGGGCATCGGCATCGAGGTCGAGCGAAGCGACGATCAGGGCCATGCCCAGGGCGTGCTGCAATATCGGCTCTCCGGTACC
>Ga0268298_10001228_pt1 | contig 30659 bp, 23 predicted proteins | sample WWTPWeurt_MetaG_FD_194462 | JGI IMG/M metagenome (GOLD analysis project Ga0268298, IMG submission 194462) | Activated sludge microbial communities from WWTP in Nijmegen, Gelderland, Netherland - WWTP Weurt | ecosystem: Engineered > WWTP > Aerobic digester > Activated sludge | place... | reverse complement strand
CGGTTCGTAGGGAAGGTAGTTCGCGGCCATGGCCACCAAACGTACCTCACCCGTCAAACGCAGTCAGGGACTTCCCTTCTGCCGCCCAGACTCCTAGGGCCTGGTCACACGACGGGTCGGGCACCCCCGTCGTGTGAGCAGACCCTGCGCGAGCCGTCCGAGCCGCGGTGCGCCCCGCCGGCCAGCGCGCTTTGGGCGCGTGTCGCGCGGAGGACGCTGGGCACGGCCGGTCGCGGCAGAATCGACCGATGACTTCCAAGCCTTCACTGAACGACGCGCCCGAGGGGGCAGAGGCCACGCCGGCCACGCCTGAGCCGGGCCAGCGGCCGGATGCGGCGCCGAGCCTGCGCTACCCCTGCGGCGAGCCGCCAGGGACCGGCGATGCCCGCGAGGTCGCGCCTGGCGTCTGGTGGCTGCGGCTGCCGCTGCCGTTCTCGCTGAACCACATCAATGCCTGGGCGCTGGCCGATGCGGACGAGCACGGCCCGGGGTGGGCCATCGTCGACACCGGCACCAAGACGCCGGAGGTGGTGGCCGCCTGGAGCCGCCTGCTCGCCACCGACGGGCCGCTGGCCCGTGCGGACGAACGTGCCATCACCTCCGGCGCCGATGGTGCCCGCGCCCCGCGGGTGACGCGGGTGATCGTCACCCACATGCATCCGGACCACGTGGGCATGTCGGGCTGGCTCACGCGCAAGTACGACTGTCGCCTGTGGATGACGCGCCTCGAGTACCTCACCTGTCGCACGCTGGCCGCCGATACCGGCCGCGAGGCCCCCGACGACGGCGTGCGCTTCTACCGGCGCTGCGGCTGGAGCGAGGAGGCGCTGGACCTGTACCGTGCCCGGTTCGGCGGCTTCGGCAAGTACCTGCATCCGCTGCCCGACAGCTTCCAGCGCCTGGCCGACGGCCAACGGGTTCGCATCGGGGCCCACGAGTGGCGGGTCATCGTCGGTCGGGGCCACTCGCCCGAGCATGCCTGCCTGGTGAGCGACGACCTCGGCGTGCTGATCTCCGGCGACCAGGTGCTGCCGCGCATCTCGTCGAACGTGTCGGTGTTTCCCACGGAGCCCGAGGCCGACCCGCTGGGCGACTGGATCGACTCGCTCGGCCACCTGCGCGCCACGCTCGGCGATCACCTGCTGGTGCTGCCGGCCCACGGCGATCCGTTCCAGGGGCTGCATGCGCGGCTCGACCGGCTGCTGTCCGGCCATGCCCGCGGGCTGGAGCGACTGCGGCGCAGCCTGGGCGAGCCGCGCCGGGCGATCGACCTGTTCGGCGCGCTGTTCGCCCGCCCGATCGAGGCGATGGGCGACCAGCTCGGCATGGCCACCGGCGAGAGCATGGCCCACCTCAACCACCTGATGGCCCTGGGCGAGGTGCGCCGCGAGGCCGATGCCGACGGCGTCTATCGCTATCGGATGATCTGAGCGTCCGACCCAGCGCTGCCGATGGCCATGCCCCAGCACACCGTGGCGGCGCTGCAGGTGCGGCGCGTGCTCGAAGGCGCGCAGCACCAGGGACGCGAGGTCGGGCCGCTGCTGGCCCGTGCGGGCATCCCGCCCTCGCTGCCCGAGGCCGCGCTGGCGCGGGTGACGCAGCAGCAGTACGCCGCACTGCTGCGGGTGCTGCGACGCGAGCTGCGCGACGAGCTGTGGGGGTTGACCCGCGCCCCGGTGCGCCCGGGCAGCTTTGGCCGTTGTGCTGCATCGCTGGTGCGCTGCCGCGACCTGCGCGAAGCGCTGCGCGAGGGCTTCACGCAGTACCACGGCTGGATCGGCGATTTCGCCGCGCGCTTGTCGATCGACGGCCCGCTGGCCCGGGTGCGCATCGTGGGCCGGGCGCCGGGCAATCCGCGGCTCGACTATGCGCAGAAGGCCTTTCTGCTCTTTGCCCACGGGCTGGCCTGCTGGCTGGTGGCGCGCCGGGTGCCGCTGCTGGCGGTGGACTACACCGAACCCAACCCGGGCAGCGAGATCTCGCGCGTCTACCAGGCGCCGATCCGCCACGGCCAGGCGCATGTGGGCATCGAGTTCGAGGCCCGCTGGCTCGACCTGCCGGTGGTGCAGAACGCCCAGAGCCTGCGCGAGTTCCTGGCCCAGGCGCCGGCCAATCTTCTCGTCCGTTACCGCGACGGCGGCACGCTCACCGAGCGCATTCGTCGCCTGTTGCGGCGCCGGCTGGATCAGGAGCTGCCGTCGCTGGAGGCCATCGCGGCGCAACTGGGCATGGCCCCGCAGACCCTGCGTCGCCACCTGCGCGAGGAGGGCCGGGGCTTCCAGCAGATCAAGGATGAATTGCGGCGCGATGCCGCGATCGAGCTGTTGTCGCAGCCGACGCCGGCCCTGCCCGAAGTGGCCCGGCGCCTGGGCTTCTCGGAGGCCAGCACCTTCCACCGGGCCTTCAAGAAGTGGACGAGCGTGGCGCCCGGCGAATACCGGCAAGCCCAGCGTCGATCGTTCAGCTCCGACGTGTGAACAGGCTCCAGGAGACCCCGCCATGCCCCTGACCCAAGGCCTGCACCGGGCGGTGCAGCGGCACCCCGACAAGCTGGCGCTGCGCCACCTGGGGCCGGACGACCGCGCCCACACCTATGCCCAGCTGGCGGCCGAGGTGGCGCGCCATGCCGCCGCGCTGCGCGGGCGCGGCGTGGCCGAGGGCGACCGGGTGGCGCTGCTCGCGCCCAACACCGACCGGCTGGTGATCCAGGTGCTGGCCTGCTGGTGGCTGGGGGCAGTGCCCTGCCCGTTGAACCTGCGCTGGAGCGTGCCCGAGTTGGCCGCGGCGCTGGCAGATGCGCAGCCGCGGCTGCTGATCGCCGACGACGGGCAGCTGGCCGCGGCGCGGGAGGCGGCGGCGCAGGCGGGCGCGAACTCTCCGGCGCCGGGGGATGCGCCGCCGGTGACGGTGCTGCGGGGCGAGCTGCTGGCGGTGCAGTCGAGCCACTTCACGCCGGTGCCCGATGTGCGCGCCGGCGGCGACGACCTGGCGGCGCTGCTCTACACCGGCGGCACCACCGGCCGCGCCAAGGGCGTGATGCTGTCGCACGGCAACTTCTGGGCCTCGGCCATGTCGCGCGGCGCCGAGCTCAACAACCCGCCCGAGGGCGTCTCGCTGCTGGTGGCGCCGCTGTTCCACGTGGCCGGGCTGGGGCGGCTGATCGGCCAGCTGATCGTCGGCGGCACCTGCCTGACGCTGCCGCAGTTCCGGCCCGAGGCGGCGCTGGCCGCGATCGCCGAGCACCACGTCACCGACATCATCGTGGTGCCCAGCATGCTGCAGATGCTGATGGACCATCCATCGTTCGATGCCACCCGGCTGCAGAGCCTGAACCGCATCGCCTTCGGTGCCGCGCCGATGCCGCCCGACCTGCTGGACCGCGCGCTGGCCGCCTGGCCGCGGGCCGAATTCTTCCAGGCCTATGGCATGACCGAGACCGCCGCCTCGGTGTGCATCAACCCGCCGGCCAACCATCGACCCGAGGCGCGCGCCGCGGGCCTGCTGTCGTCGGTGGGCCGGGCCGGGCTGGGCGCCGAGATCCTGGTCGTCGACGAATCCGGCAACGAGCTGCCGCGCGGCGAGGTGGGCGAGATCGTCGTGCGCGGCCCGATGGTGATGCAGGGCTACTGGAACCAGCCCGAGGCCACGGCCGCCGCGCTGCGCGAGGGCTGGATGCACACCGGCGACGCCGGCCGCATGGACGAGCAAGGCTGGCTGTGGGTGGTCGACCGGCTCAAGGACATGATCATCACCGGCGGCGAGAACGTCTATTCGGTCGAGGTGGAGACAGCCCTGCGCAGCCACCCGGCGGTGGCCGACGCGGCGGTGGTTGGCGTGCCCGACGAGCGCTGGGGCGAGGCGGTGCAGGCGGTGGTGGTGCTCAAGGCCGGCCAGCGCGCCGACGAGGCCGCGCTGCTGGCGCACTGCCGCGAGCGCCTGGCCGGCTACAAGTGCCCGCGCGGCGTGCTGTTCACCGACCTGCTGCCGATGTCGGCGGCCGGCAAGGTGAGCAAGGCGACGCTGCGGGCGGCCTTCGCGCCCACACCGGGCGCGGCTGGGCCTTCCGGGGCTTGAGCCGAAGCGCCCACTGGCAGGGCCGGCGGCCATCACTGCTTGAGCGAGTCCGCCACCACCGCGTGAGCGAGTCCGCCAGCACCGCGTGAGCGGTTTGGCCACCGCCGCTGAGCGCCTCGGCCATTGCGCCGGCCGGCCGGCGTCTCGCACACTGCGCCGTTGCAGCCAGCAAAGGAGACAGCCGTGACACAGAACGTGCATGTGGTGGGCGTGGGCATGATCCCGTTCACCAAGCCCGGGGCCAGCGAGGCCTACCACGTGATGGGCGCGCGCGCCGCCCGGCTGGCGCTGGACGATGCCCAGGTGCCCTACGAGCGCATCGAGCAGGCCTACGTGGGCTATGTCTACGGCGACTCCACCGCCGGCCAGGCGGCGGTCTACGGCGTGGGCCTCACCGGCATCCCGGTGGTCAACGTTAACAACAACTGCTCCACCGGCTCGACCGCGCTGTTCCTGGCGCGCCAGGCGGTGGCCTCGGGCGCGGCCGAGTGCGTGCTGGCGCTGGGCTTCGAGCAGATGGTGCCGGGGGCTCTGAAGGGTGCCTACGACGACCGCCCGTCGCCGCTGGCGCGCTTCGTCGAGGCGATGTCGGCCGAGCAGGGCATCGACTCGGCGGCACCGCGCGCGGCGCAGTTCTTCGGCGGCGCGGCACGCGCCTACATCGCCGAGCACGGCATCCGCAAGGACACCTTCGCCCGCATCTCGGTCAAGGCGCGCCAGCATGCGGCGCGCAACCCGCTGGCGGTGTTCCGCAACACAGTCACGCTCGACGAGGTGCTGGCCGCCACGCCGGTGTTCGATCCGCTCACGCGGCTGCAGTGCTGCCCGCCCACCTGCGGCGCCGCGGCGGCGGTGGTGTGCAGCGAAGACTTCGCCCGCCGCCATGGCCTGGACGCCCGCGTGCGCATCGCCGCCCAGGCCATGACCACCGACACCGCCAGCACCTTCGAGGGCCACGACATGCGCAAGGTGGTGGGCTACGACATGGCCCGCGCCGCCTCTCAGAAGGTCTACCAGGTCGCCGGCATCGGGCCCGAAGACCTGGACGTGGTGGAACTGCACGACTGCTTCACCGCCAACGAGCTGATCACCTACGAGGCCCTGGGCCTGACGCCCGAGGGCACCGCCGAGAAGTTCATCGTCGACGGCGACAACACCTATGGCGGACGCATCGTCACCAACCCTTCGGGCGGGCTGCTCTCCAAGGGGCATCCGCTGGGCGCCACGGGCCTCGCGCAATGCGCCGAGCTGACTTGGCAGCTGCGCGGACAGGCCGACCAGCGCCAGGTGGAAGGCGCGCGCCTTGCGCTGCAGCACAACCTGGGGCTGGGCGGCGCCTGCGTGGTCACGCTGTACCAGCGGGTCGACGCCTGAAGGAGCGGCGCATGATCGACCGCCGCTTCATCGGCCACCGCCTCGAGCCGTTCACCGTTCCCGTCGAAGCCAGCCGCCTGCGCTTCTTCGCGCAGGCCATCGGCGAGACCAACCCGGTCTATCGCGATGTGGACACCGCGCGCGAGGCCGGCCACCCCGATCTGCCGGTGCCGCCCACGTTCCTGTTCTGCCTGGAGATGGAATCGCCCGATCCGGCGGCGATGCGCACCCGGCTGGGCATCGACATCGCCCGCGTGCTGCACGGCGAGCAACGCTTCACCTACCACCGCATGGCGCATTCCGGCGACACGCTGCGCTTCGAGCAGCGCATCGCCGACATCTACGACAAGAAGGGCGGAGCGCTCGAGTTCGTGGTGCGCGAGACGGCGGTGAGCAACCAGCGCGGCGAACCGGTGGCCGACCTGACCTGCGTGACGGTGGTCAGAAATGGATAAATGGGCACCCCCCGAAGCTACCTTCGGTCGCCTCCCCCCAGGGGGCACCGCCAGCGGCCCGGCAAAGCCGGTTCCGCGGCGTCCGCTGGGTGGCGACGGTGCACCGGGTCAGATGGTCTTGTCTGTTCGGATGGAGCGTTGACATGGACTCTTCACTCTCCAACTTGAAGGTCGGCGACGCGCTGCCGGCCTTCAGCACCGAGCCGATCAGCCGCTGGAACCTGGCGATGTACCTGGGCGCCTCGGGCGACCACAACCCGATTCATGTGGACATCGACTTCGCGCGCAAGGCCGGCCTGCCCGACGTCATCGCGCACGGCATGCTGTCGATGGCCTGGCTGGGCCGGCTGCTCACCAACTGGGTGCCGCAGCAGCGGCTGCGCGGCTACGGCGTGCGCTTCCTGGCGATGACGCAGGTGGGCGAGCGCATCACCTGCTCGGGCACGGTGACCGAGCTGTTCGAGGCCGAGGGCGAGCGCCGTGCCCGCGTCTCGGTGCAGACCGCCAACGAGGCCGGGCAGGTCAAGCTCGCCGGCGATGCGGTGATCGCGCTGGATTGACGGCGACCCCACACACAAGGAGCAATCCATGGGCAAGTTGCAGGGCAAGGTGGCCCTCGTCTCCGGATCGGGCCGCGGCATCGGCCTGGCCATCGCCAGCCGGCTGGCTGCCGAGGGCGCCAGCGTGGTGGTCAACGACCTCGACGCCGCGCCGGCCGAGGCCGCGGTGGCGGCCATCCGCGCCGCCGGCGGGCAGGCGGTGGCCTGCGTCGGCAGCGTCACCGCCGAGGGCTTTGCCGAGCGCTTCGTGAAGACCGCGCTCGATGCGTTCGGCGGGCTGGACATCATCGTCAACAACGCCGGCTACACCTGGGACAACGTGATCCAGAAGATGGACGACGCCCAGTGGGACGCCATCCTCGACGTGCACCTGAAGGCGCCGTTCCGCATCCTGCGGGCGGCCTCGGGCTTCATCCGCGAGGCCGCGCGCAAGGAGGCCGACGAAGGCCGCGAGGTGTTCCGCAAGGTGGTCAACATCTCGTCCACCTCGGGCGTGTTCGGCAACGCCGGCCAGGCCAACTACGCCGCGGCCAAGGCCGGCATCAACGGCCTGACGCGCGCCATGGCCAAGGAGTGGGGCCGCTACAAGGTCAACGTCAACAGCGTGGCCTTCGGCCTGATCAAGACGCGGCTCACCGAGGCGTCGGCCGCCGGCGACGCGAAGATCGAGATCGAGGGCCGCCAGATCAAGGTGGGTGTGAACCCGCAGATCCTCGAGAGCGCCGAGCGCACCATCCCCATCGGCCGCGCCGGCACGCCGGACGAGGCCGCCGGTGCGGTGCTGCTGTTCTGCTTTCCCGAGAGCAACTATGTCAGCGGCCAGGTGTTGGTGTGCGCGGGGGGCAAGCCATGAGCCTCGGTGCCGGCCGGCCGGCCTGGATGGACAGCGACCTCGAGGCGCTGCAGGAGTCCGCCCGCCGCTTCTTCGAGCGCGAGTGCGTGCCGCACGACATGCGCTGGCGCGAGCAGCGCCACGGCGACCGCGACATCTGGAACAAGGCCGGCGCCGCCGGCCTGCTGTGCCTGAGCATCCCCGAGGAATACGGCGGCGGCGGCGGCCACTTCGGCCACGAGGTGGTGGCTACCCAGGCGCATGCGGCGGCCGGGGTGGGCGGCTTCTCCAACAGCGTGCACTCGGGCATCGTGGCCCACTACATCCTGCGTTATGGCACCGAGGCCCAGAAGCAGCGCTGGCTGCCCAGGATGGCCAGCGGCGAGATGGTGGCCGCCATCGCCATGACCGAACCCGGCGCCGGCACCGACCTGCAGGCGGTGCGCACCAGTGCACGTCGTGATGGCGATCACTACGTCATCAACGGCGCCAAGACCTTCATCACCAACGGCTGGCACGCCGACCTGATCTGCGTGGTGGCGCGCACCGGCGCCGAGGCGGGCGGCAAGGGCCTCTCGCTGATCATGGTCGAGACGGCGGGGCAGCAAGGCTTCCGGCGCGGCCGGCTGCTCGACAAGGTGGGCCAGCACTCGATCGACACCTGCGAGCTGTTCTTCGACGACATGCGGGTGCCGGCACACCAGCTGCTGGGCACCGAGGAGGGCCGCGGCTTCATCCAGCTGATGGAGCAGCTGCCGCGCGAGCGGCTGATCATCGCGGTGGGCGGCGTGGCGACGCTGCAGCGCGCGGTGGACGAGACGCTGGCCTACGTCACCCAGCGCAAGGTCTTCGGCCAGCCGCTGATGGCGCTGCAGAACACCCGCTTCAAGCTCGCCGAATGCCAGACGCTGGCCACCGTGGCGCGCAGCTTCGTCGACGACTGCATCGGCCGCGCGCTGCGCGACGAGCTCGACCTGGCCACCGCCGCGATGGCCAAGACCTTCGTCACCGACGCGGTGTGCAAGGTGGTGGACGAGTGCCTGCAGCTGTTCGGCGGCTACGGCTACATGAACGAGTACCCGATCGCCCGCATGTACGCCGATGCCCGCGTCGGCCGCATCTACGGCGGCAGCAACGAGGTGCTGAAGGAATTGATCGCCCGCGCGCTCGAAAAGTCGGTACGCTGAGCAGCGCCCACCCGGCTGCCGCGCCCATGCCCGGCGCGGCACGCCCATCCGATACCCCCGAAGGAGACATGCGATGACAACCAACGCCTCGACCGCCCGCCGCGGCTTTGTGGCCCTGATCGGTGCCACGGCCCTGGCGGCGATGTCGCCGCTGCCGGCGGCCGCCCAGGCCTATCCGTCCAAGCCGATCAAGGTGATCGTGCCGTATGCGCCGGGTGGCGCCACCGACATCCTCGGCCGCATGGTGGCGGCCAAGCTGCAGGAGTCCTGGGGCCAGTCGGTGGTGGTCGAGAACAAGCCCGGCGCCAGCGGCGTGCTGGGCAACGACCTGGTGGCCAAGGCGCCGCCGGATGGCTACACCGTGCTGCTGGGCATCACCGCGATCGTGCAGAGCGCGACGCTGATGAAGCTGCCCTACGACCCCTACAAGGACCTGATCCCGGTCAGCCAGCTGGCGGTGTCCACCAGCCTGCTCACGGTGCCGGCCGGCACGCCGGTCAAGACCCTGGCCGAGTACGTGGCACTGGTCAAGTCGCAGCCCGGCAAGCACGGCTACGGCTCGTTCGGCAACGGCACCAGCGCGCACATCCAGGGCGAGCTGTTCAAGTCGCAGACTGGCGTGGACATGGCCCACGTGCCGTACAAGGGCTCGGCGCCGATGCTCAACGACCTGCTGGGCGGGCAGTTGTCGGCGGCGTTCCTGGATGTCGGCTCCAGCCGCGGCCAGCTCAAGGCGGGCAGCATCAAGGCCCTGGCCGCCACCGGCACCGAGCGCCTGAAGATGCTGCCCGACGTGCCCACCTTCGCCGAGCTGGGGCTGAAGAACTTCGAGCCGCGCGGCTGGTTCGGCTACTTCCTGCCGGCGGGCACGCCGCCGGCGGTGGTCGCCAAGCTGGGCGCCGAGCTGGCGCGCATCATCCGCTCGCCCGAGGTCAGCGCCAAGATCGAGGAGCTGGGCCTGCTGCCCTCGGGCAACACGCCCGAGCAGTTCGCCGCCATCGTCAAGGGCGACGGCGCGATCTACGCCAAGCTGATCAAGGACCTGAACATCAAGCTGGACTGACCGGCCACTGCGCCAAGGAGCACGCACCATGTCCAACCTGACCTTCGAGCTGACCGACGGCGTCGCCACGCTGACGATGAACCGGCCCGACGCGCGCAATGCGCTCAGCGCCGAGATGAAGGACGAGTTCGCCCGGGTGATGCCGGCGATCGCGGCCGACAAGTCGATCCGCGCGGTGATCCTCACCGGCGCGGGCGGTGCGTTCTGCGCCGGCGGCGACATCCGCGGCATGGCCGAGGCCCGGGCCAGCGGCACGGCCACGGTCGAGACCTGGCGCGACCGCATGCGCGAGGTGCAGCCCTGGATGCGCCAGCTGGTCGAACTGGACAAGCCGCTGATCGCGGCGGTCGACGGCCCGGCCTTCGGCGCCGGCTTCAGCCTGGCGCTGATGGCCGATTTCGTCGTCGCCACGCCCACGGCGCGCTTCTGCCTGTCGTTCATGCGCGTCGGCCTGGTGCCCGACTTCGCCGCGATGTACACGCTGCCGCGGGTGGTGGGCGTGCAGCGGGCCAAGGAGCTGATGCTCTCGGCGCGCGAGGTGGCGGTGGACGAGGCGCTGCGCCTGGGCCTGGTGCTCGAGGTGGTGCCGGCCGAGGGCCTGATGGACCGCGCCCGGGCGCTGGCGCGCAGCTTCGTCGGTGCCTCGGCGCTGGGCGTCAGCCTGATCAAGCGCGAGGTGGGCATGGCGCTGGCCACCGACCTCACCACCCAGCTCACGCTGGAGGCCAACGACCAGGCGCTGTGCTTCGAGACGCCTTACCAGGCCGAGGCGGTGCGCCGCTTCCTGGCCAAGGAGCCGGCCATGTTCCAGTGGCCGCCGTCGCCGAAGGCGACTTGAGCAGACATCGCCGAAGGCGACCTGAGCGGTCGTCGACGAAGGTCAAGTGAACCGACAACCCCGCGAAGGAGAAGAGTCCATGGGCATGCTCGAAGGCAAGGTGGTGCTGGTCACCGGCGCCGGCGGCGGCATCGGCCGCGACATCGCGCTGCAGTGCGCGGCGCAGGGCGCCAGGGTGGTGGTCAACGACATCGGCGCGTCGATCTCGGGCGAGGGCCACGACGACGGCCCGGCGCAGCAGGTGGTCAACGAGATCCGCGCCGCCGGTGGCGAGGCCACCGCCAACACCGACAGCGTGGCCGAGGTGGCCGCCGCCAACCGCATCGTGCAGACCGCGCTGGACGTCTTCGGCCGCATCGACGCGGTGGTCAACAACGCCGGCATCCTGCGCGACCGCTTCTTCCACAAGATGAGCCTGGACGAGTGGGACGCGGTGATCAAGGTGCACCTGTACGGCGCCTACTACGTCAGCCGCGCCGCCGCCAACCACTTCAAGGAGCAGGAAAGCGGCGCCTTCGTGCACATGACCAGCACCTCGGGGCTGATCGGCAACTTCGGCCAGGCCAACTACTCGGCCGCCAAGCTGGGCATCGCCGCGCTGTCCAAGTCGATCGCGCTGGACATGCAGAAGTTCAACGTGCGCAGCAACTGCATCGCCCCCTTCGCCTGGAGCCGCATGATCGGCTCGATCCCCACCAACACGCCCGAGGAGCAGGCCCGCGTGGCACGCATCCAGCAGATGACGCCGGCCAAGATCGCGCCGGTGGCCGTCTACCTCGCCAGCGACGCGGCCAAGGCGGTGACAGGCCAGATCTTCGCGGTGCGCAACAACGAGATCTTCCTGATGAGCCAGCCGCGCCCGGTGCGCAGCGTGCACCGCAGCGAGGGCTGGACGGCCGAGAGCGTGGCCGAGCACGCGATGCCGGCGCTCAAGGCCTCGTTCTTCGACCTCGAGCGCTCGGGCGACGTGTTCAGCTGGGATCCGGTCTGAGCGGGCGCGGGTGCCGGCCCGGCCTCACACCGGCCCGCCCAACGCCTTGTGGATCGCCACCAGGTTCAGCCAGCGACTGAGCTGCAGCTCGACCAGGGCGGCATCCGCATCGCGCAGCGCCTGCTCGGCCTCGCGCACCTTCTGCAGCGCATCGGCGCCGGCGGCGTGGCGGCGTCGGGCCACCTCGAGCGCGGCGCGGGCGGTGCGCTGCTTGTCGAGCGCCACCACGCGGTCCTGGTCGAGCTGGCGGCGCTGGTTGAACTGCGCCTCCACGTCGGCCAGCGCCTTGGCCACGCCGTCGCGGAAGGCGATGGCCGCGTCCTTCACCTGCAAGGCGGCGAGATCCTGATCGGCCCGCTGTCGCGCGGCATCGAGCATCGGCAGCGACAGCGCCAGGCCCAGGCCCGCCACCGGGTTGGCCAGCCACTGGCCGAGCGAGGCGCCGCCCGCGCCCAGCGAGGCTGAGAGCTGCACTGGCGGGTAGCGGCTCGCTTCGGTGACGCGGGCCTTCAGCAGGGCGGCATCCAGCGCCAGCCGGGCGCTGCGCAGGTCCGGCCGACGGTCGAGCACCGCGGCCGGCGGGCCGGCGTTGAAGGCATCCGGCTCGCTGGCCGGCAGCCGGGCCTCCGGCACCTCCATCGCCGCCACCGGCCGGTCGAGCAGCAGCGCCAGCGCGAACAGCGCCGCACGCCGCTGCGTGGCCAGCTGGGCCTCGCGCTGTCGGGCCTCGGCCAGCGCGGCCTCGGCGCGGGCCACGTCCAGCGCCTTGAGCTTGCCCACCTCGAACTGCAATGCCGTGGCCTTCAGCGACGCGGCGGCGTCGGTCGAGGCGGCCGCGGCCAGCGGCAGCTTGCGATCGGCCATGGCGATGCGCCAGTACTGCTCGGCCACCTGCGTCGTGATCAGCCAGCGGGCCGTCTCGCGGTCGACCTCGCTGATGCGCACCGCCTGCTCGGCCGCGGCGATGCTGGCGGCCACGCGGCCCCAGAGGTCGAGTTCCCACGTCGCGGTCAAGCTGGTGCCCGAGTTCGTCGAGGTGCCGCTGGCATCGGGCAGCGGCACGCTCACGCCGTTGATCACCACCGCATCGGGGCCGCTGCGCTGCAGCGGGCGCTGCACGCCGGCACTGGCGCCGCCGGTGACCGTGGGCCAGCGGTCCTGCGCCGAGCGGCGGGCCTGTGCCTCGGCCTGCTGGAGCCGCACTGCGGCGCGGGCGACATCGCGGTTGCGCGCCAGCGCGTCGTCGATCAGGGCCGAGAGCGTGGCGTCGCCCAGGGGCTGCCACCAAGGCGCATCCAGCCGGGCGTTGGGGCCGGCGTCGGCCATCAGCCACGCTGCGGGCGAGGGCGGCGCGTCGGGCGCGGGCGGGGTCGTCACGGCGCAGGCGGCCAGCGTCAGCAGCGCGGCCAGCGCCATCGGGGCGGCCCGTCGGGGCTGGCGGGCCGGCGCCGAGGTCACGTGTCTCGATGTCATGCGTGTCACTCCCTGGCCAGCGCCTGCACCGGGCTCAGGCGCGAAGCCTGGCGCGCCGGCATGAAGCCGAAGACGATGCCGATCGCGCTGGAGACGCCGAAGGCCACCCCCAATGCGGCCCAGGCGACCACGATGTGCAATTGGTTCTGTGCCGCATTGGCGGCGGTGGCCGCCAGCCACGAGATCGCCACGCCAACCAGCCCGCCCGCCGCGCACAGCACCACCGCCTCGATCAGGAACTGGATCTGCACATCCGAGCGGCGCGCGCCCACCGCCATGCGGATGCCGATTTCGGGCGTGCGCTCCGACACCGCCACCAGCATGATGTTCATCACCCCCACGCCGCCCACCAGCAGCGAGATGCCGGCGATGGCCGAGAGCACCAGCTTGAGCACCAGCGTGGTCTGCTCGATCTTGCGGAACTCGGCATCGAGGCTGAAGAAGTTGAAGTCCTCCTGGCCGTGCAGCACCTTCAGCACCTGCCGCGCCTGGGCCTGCACCTGGGCGCCGTCGGCGCCTTCGGCCAGGTAGATGCTGAGCTGCTGCATCTCGCTGCGGCCGCTGAGCTTGTCGGTGTAGGTGGTGGTGGGCACGTACAGCATGTCGCGCCATGAATCGTTGGTGTCGATCGAGCCGCCGCCCCGCGTCACGATGCCGACGATGGTGAAGGGCAGGGGGCCGATGAAGATCGTCTGGCCCACGGCCTTGGTGCCCGCTGGAAAGAAGCGGTCGCGCGACTTGGGCACCATCAGCACGTGCGAGGCGCGCTGCTCGGCGTCCAGCGCACCGAGCCAGCGCCCCTCCACCAGCTGCAGGCCCTCGGCGTCCAGATCACCGCGGGTCACGCCGCGCACCGTCATCTGGGCCGAACGGTTGCCGTGGCGGGCGGTGTGGTCGCGCTCGAGGTTCTCGGCCACGTTGCGCACGCCGGGGATGGCACGCAGCGCTTCGACGTCGCGCAGCTTGAACAGTTGCGGCTCGACGCCGGTGGGCAGGCCATGGTGGCCGGGGAAGACCATGATGCGGCCGGAGAGGAAGCCGCGCAGCTTGGCATCGACCACCGCGCGCGCCGCATCGCTGAGCGCGACGATGCTCACCACCGCGGTGATGCCGATCGAGATGCCCAGCATGCTCAGCGCACTGCGCAGTCGGTGGCCGCGCAGCGAATCGAGCGCCATCGCCAGCCCGTCGGTCAATTGCGCCATGCGCCGGCGCAGCGCGGCCATGGCCCCGGTGGCGGGCGGCTCGGGGGCGGCGAAGGCGGTGCGGGGTTGATCGGTCGGCCAGCCGGTGTCGCCCACGATGCGTCCGTCGGACAGCTCCACCACGCGCGGCGCGTGAGCCGCCACCTGGGCATCGTGGGTGACCAGGATCACCGTGTGCCCGCGGGCATGCAGCTCCTTCAGCACCGCCATCATCTCGCGCCCGCTGGCCGAGTCGAGCGCACCGGTGGGCTCGTCGGCCAGGATGATCTCGCCGCCGTTCATCAGCGCCCGGGCGATGCTCACCCGCTGCTGCTGGCCGCCGGACATCTCGTTGGGCCGGTGCTCCATGCGCTCGCCCAGGCCCAGTCGTTGCAGCAAGGCCTGGGCGCGGCTGCGGCGGCGCGGCCCGTCCAGCCCGGCATAGATGGCGGGCATCTCGACGTTGGCCACCGCCTGCTGGTGGGCCAGCAGGTGGTAGCGCTGGAAGATGAACCCGAAGCGCTCGCGCCGAAGGGCGGCCAGCTCGTCGGCGTCGAACGCGGCCACGTCGCGGCCGGCCACCTGATAGTGGCCCTCGCTGGGCACGTCCAGGCACCCGAGCAGGTTCATCAGCGTCGACTTGCCCGAGCCCGAGGCGCCCATGATGGCCAGCATCTCGCCGGGCAGGATCGACAGGTCGACGCCACGCAGCGCATGCACCGTGCCGCCGCCGGTGTCGTAGCGGCGCCCGACGCCGTGCAGCTCGAGCAGCGGCGTGTCGGAGGCGGCCAGGCTCATGGCGTGGGGCCGCTGGCGGCCGCAGGCGGTGCCAGCAGCACCTTCTCGCCGGACGTCAGCCCGTCGAGCACCTGCACCTTGGCGGCCTCGCCGATGCCCACCCGCACCTGCCGCGTGGCGGCCTTGCCGTCGGCCGCCTGCACCTGCACCGCATAGCGGCCATCGGGCCCCTTGTCGCCCAGCGCTGCCATCGGGATCGTCAAGGCCTTGGCAACCTTGGCGATCTGCAGCTCGACCTGCACCGACATGTCGAGCATCAACGTCCGGGGCGAGGTGACGACGGCGGCCTTGGCACCCGTGCCGGCTGCGGAGGCCACAGGGGCGCCGGCCGCGGAGGCCGCCGAGGCTGCGGGCGCGGAGGCCGCCGCGGCAACGGATGCGGGCGCCGAGGCGGCCGCCGGAGGAACTGCCGGGCGCCTCGGATTGGGCACGTCGAACAGCACGTTGTAGAACATCGCGTTGTTCACCTTCTCGGCGATCGGCTGGATCAGCCGCACGCGGCCGCGGTGGCGCTGCTCGGCATCGCCCAGGGTGACGAAGCTGGCCTCCTGGTCGATGCGGATGTGCCGCACGTCGGCCTCGGCCACCTGCGCCTTGATGGTCACGGTGTCCAGCTGGGCCAGCGTCAGCAGCGTGGGCGAGGACTGCTGGGCATTGACCGTCTGGCCCTCCTGCACCGCGATGCTGACCACGTCGCCATCGGTGGGCGCCAGGATCTGGGTGTAGCCCAGGCGCAGCTTCGCACTGCCCAGGTCGGCCCGCAGCTTGCCCACCTGCGCCGTCTGGCCGCGTACATCGGCTTCCAGCTTGGCCAGGTCGGCCTCGGCCTTCTCGGCCTCGGCACGCGAGGTGGCCTCGCCACCCATGAGCTTGCGCTGGCGCTCGGCCTCGCGCCGGGCTTGCGCCAGATCGATGCGGCGGCTCTCGAGCATGGCCTCCTGCTGGGCCAGGCCGGCCTCGGCCTGCTGCACATCGTTGCGGGCCAGCTCGGGGTCCAGGCTGACCAGCAGCTCACCCTTGCGCACCGTCTGGCCCAGTTGCACATGCAGCGTGCGCACCTGCCCGGTGACCTGCGCGCCCACGTCCACCTTGGTGCGGGCCTGCACGATGCCGGCGGCCTGCACCACATGCGTGATGTCGGCCACCTCGACCGCGGCGGTGGGCGGCGGAGGCGGCGGGGCAGGGTGGCTGAAGTGCCAGGCGGCCCAGCCGATGCCTGCGAGCACCGGCGGCAGCCAGAGCCAGCGGCGCCAGCGCTTCCATCCCACCCGACGGGTCGTGACTTCACTCGTCATGCCAAAGGCTCCTGGGCCGGGCCTGCCCGGGCGTGACGATCACGCGCCTCTGGCTGCCTCGATCGGCGAACAGCGGCCCGAGGGCTGCATCACCGCGGGCGGATTCTAGGCAGCCACCCCGCTGCCGAGGTGAGCTGCCGATGAAGTGCAGTGGCGACGGCATGAACGGGCGCTCAACGGGGACGACCTGCACGAACCGTCATCCGTCCTGGCTAACAATCAACTTGAACGTTCGCAGTCGCCCGCCTGTTAGCATGGGTCGGTGGAGCCGAGCCACGCCGCACATGACACTGCTCGCCTGCTGTTGTGGGGTGCGCCTGAATTGCACCTGGGCGGGCGCGTCGTGCCCTTCGGCCGGGAGCGTCCCTATCAGGTGCTGGTGCTGCTGGCGCTGCACGACGGCCATTGGGTCGACCGCGATCGCATCGGCGGCCTGCTGTGGTCCGGCCATGCGCCTGCCGATGCCCGTCGAAACCTTCGCAAGGTGGTGTTCAAGGCCCATGCCGTGCCGGGGGCCGAACGCCTGGAAGCCACCGACCACGCCCTGCGCTGGGTGGTCGACACCGATTGGCGGGCCTTCAGGCGCGCGGTGGCAGCAGGCGACATCGATGCCGCTCTGTCGCTGCGCCGCGGCCCGCTGCTCGAAGGGCACGACGATCCGGGGGTTGCCGCGCTGTCCGACTGGCTGGCCGGCGAACGTGCGCGCGCCGACCAGGCCTGGCGGGCCGCGGCGGCAGCGAGCCTGCGCGGTGCTGCCGACGATGCCGCCCGGCTGCGCCTGGCGCAGCGGATGCTGGAGGTCGATGCGCTCGACGAAGCCGCGCTGGCTGCGCTGGTGAGCGCCATGCGCTCACTCGGCCGGTCGGCCGAGGCCCTGGCGGCCTACAAGCGTTATGCGGAACGGCTGCAGGCCGAACTGGGGGTCGAACCCTCCAGTGCCTTGCGAAACATGGCGCGCGATGCAGCGCCATCGCTGTCGTTGGCGTTGCCGGCCGCCGTGCGGCCCGTGGTGTCGGAACTCGCGCCTCGCGCCGTGAAGGAGCCCTCGCCGCGACAGCATGACTTCGTCGGCCGCCGGGCCGAGTTGTCCGAGCTGGATGCCTTGCTGTTGCGACCCGAGTGCCGGCTGCTGACCCTGCTGGGGCCCGGCGGCATCGGCAAGAGCCGGCTGGCGCGAGAGGCCATGGCGCCGCTTGCGGCCCGATTCGCCGGCGCGACGATGTGGGTCGAATTGCAGGACCTGACCGACACCGCCGCCGTGCCGACCCGCCTGGCCCAATGCATGGGCATCGTCGGCGACGAGAGCGATGATTCGCTGCAGCGTCTGTGCCGCGCGCTGCCCGAGGGCCGCACGCTGTGGGTGCTCGACAACGCCGAGCACCTGGCCGGGCTGGCCCAGCTGCTAGAGCGCCTGCTGGCCGGCGCGCCGTCGCTGACGCTGCTGGTCACCTCGCGCCGTCGCCTGCACATCGGCGGAGAGTGGGTGATGCCGCTGGCCGGCCTGGCCGTGCCCGACGATGAGAGCCGCGACGTGGAGGCTGCGAGCAGCTTCGACGCAGTGCGCCTGTTCGAGGCCCGGGCGCGTGTGGCCGTGCCGGACTTCTCGCTGGCGCGGCATCTGGATGCAGTGGTGGCGATCGTCGAATTGGTGGCCGGCATGCCGCTGGCGATCGAGCTCGCGGCAGCCTGGGTGCGACTGTTGCCACCGGCCCGCATCCAGGCCGACCTGCGCTCGTCGCTGGATCTGCTGGAGCGCGATCCCGGCGACCCGACCCAGCCGGCACGCCCTGAGCACACCAGCCTGCGGGCGGTGCTCGAACACAGCTGGGCCCTGCTGGGCCCGCGAGAGCGCGTGGCCGCGGCAGCGTTGTCGGTGTTCCATGGCGGCTTCACGCACGAGGCCGCGCGCGCCGTGGCCCACTGCCCACTGCCTCTGCTGTCGACCCTGGTGGACAAGAGCATCGTCGCGGTCGACGAGGTCGGCCGCTTCGGGCTTCACTCGGTGGTGATGGCCTTTGCCGCCGAGCAGTTGGCCCAGCGGCCTGGGGAGGCCGAGGCGATGCGTTGGCAACATGCCGCTTACTTTGCGCATCACTTTTCCACCCTGGCGCGGCACGCCATCGGCGACCCGCGTGCCCTGGTGTCCGAGGTGTCCGCCGAGTACGCCAACGCGATCGTCGCCTGGGCCCTGGCGCTTGAGCAGCGCCGCGCCGACTGGATCGCCGCCATGGTGCGCTCGCTGTGGGCCTACCTCGAGAACCGCGGTCGCCAGCTCGAGGGCATCGAACTGCTCACGCCGGCGCTGGCACTGGCCGACGACTCACCGGACGGGCGACTGGCCCAGGCACGACTGCACCACGGGTTGTCGATGCTGCACCATCGCGCGGGGCAACAGTCCACTGGGCTCGAACTGGCGCTCAGAGGCGAGGCCTTGGCCGCAGACAGCCCTGATACCGAAGCCTGGGTCGGCTGCGTGCTGAATGGCGGCAGCTGCCACTGGCAGCTGGACGATGTTGCCGCCGCGATCGAGCGGTTCGAACGCGGTGCCGCGATCGCTCGCGTGCGCGGCGATCGCCAGTGCCTGGCATGGGCCCTGGGCAACCTCGGCGTCGCATTCATGCATGCCCGACGATTCGAGGAGGCCGCTGACTGCCTGCTTCAGGCGCTGGACGGCAGCCGCGCGGTGGGTGACCAGTACAACGTCATTGTGCATCTCGGCAATCTCGGAGCGTTGGCCCATTTGCGCGACGACCGCAAGGAGAACGCCGTGGCTCGCCATTGGTTCGAGGAGGCCTTGCGTCATGCCCGTGCGTACGACGTCGAGTACTTTGCACTGTTCGCCACGGTGAACCTGGGGCATCTGATGCGCCTCGATGGACAGCGCGATGTGGCGCGCCAGCACTTCGAGGCAGCACGGATCGCGGCACGAAGGATCAGCCACCACGTGCTGGAGGAATCGATCCACAGGGGACTGGCCAGGCTGGCCATTTCGGATGGCGACTGGTTGCAGGCCACGCAGCTGGTGCAGGTCATGGTTCGGGCCGCACGGTTGCGCCAGAACGCTCCTGAACTGGCAGGCGCCCTTGTGATTCATGCCGAATGCCTGGTGGCGATGGGCGATCTGGCCTCTGCGGCCCAGGTCTATGGCTGCGTCGCTGGCATGGCATCCGCGCTGGCCCCGCAGCGCCAGGCGGCGCGATCCGCCCTGGACGCCCTGCCGGCGCAGGTGCGCGAGGCCGACACCCCGACCAGCGTGGAACGGGCCGTCGAGCGCCTCTTGAACGGGGCCTGAGGCACGGGCCAGTTCACGGCGCCTGGCTGCCGGGCCCAAAGCGTCTCGAGGCGCGGAAACGCAGGAAACGCAGGAGAAACGCCTGCGCGCCACGATGCAGCCCATGCCGGCGAATCCCGCTCGGCGAGGTCGCCCGATGAACGAAGGCCGCTTGTTCCTGCTGCAGGTCTGGACCGACGCCGATCGGTTCCGTGCCGCCCTGCGCGCGGTCGACGAGACGCAGGTGATCCGCTTCGATGCGGCGCAGGCCTTGTGCGACCACGTCAGCCAGATCGCTCACGCGAACGCTGTGCGGGCGGAGCCCGACGCAGGGCCTGCGTCATCGGTCGGGCCAGGCCGGTTGTCGACCCCATCAGATCCCGTCAACGAAGGAGGCATGTCATGACCCGCAGTGAATCCACAGGCATCACCCCAGACACGCGACTGGCGCGGTGCGTCGCGGCCACAGGACGCCGTCGCGAACCCTTGCGCACCGCCCGGATCGCCTGCCGCGCGGCGGCGCTGACGGTGGCGCTGCTGGCGCTGCCGGCGGCGCATGCGCAGACGCTGACGGGGACGGGCCTGAATTCACTCGGCACCTATTTTGCGTATTGGGGCGGCATGAGCATCAACAATGCGGGGCAGGTGGCGTTCACCGCCGAGACCTCGTACCAGCGGGCCTACCTGTACACGCCCGGCGTGGGTGTGACCCAGCTGCCGACGCTGGGCGGCAATACCGCCTACGCCACCTCGATCAACGACCTGGGGCAGGTGGTGGGCTACGGCGACAGCCAGGTGCCGCGTGCGGGCAACGGCTTCAACGGTTCACCTCAGGCGTTCGTGTATTCCGCCGGCACGATGACCAACCTGGGCGGCTCGTTGGGCGGGACCACCAGTTGGGCCTACGACATCAACAACTCGGGCCAGGTGGTCGGGGCGGTCTACAACTCGGCCGCGCACCCGTTTGCCCAGCGCGCCTACCTGTACGGCACCGGGGGCTCGACGGCGACCGACCTGGGCACCTTTGGCGGCAACAACGGACAGGCCGGTGCGATCAACAACCTGGGCAGCATCTCGGGCATGGCAGAGGACTTCAACAGCCAGAACCAGAGCTCGACCTATCGGTTGTTCACGTTCGCCGGCGGTGCGATGGCCAACCTGGGCATCAACCCGAGCCTGGGCATTGGCAGCCGCGGGGTGTACGACATGAACGATGCGGGTCAGGTCGTCGGCAACTTCAGCGTCAGCACGAGCTTCGGCGGGAGGATCCATGCGTTCCTGGCCACGGGCGGGGTGGTCACCGACCTGGGCACGCCGATCGGCCAAGAGTCGCGCAACGTGACGCCGTATGGCATCAATGCCTCGGGCTGGGTGGTGGGCGCCACCACCACCAGCAACGGCGGAAGCCCCTTGCCGTTCCTCTACGCCAACGGCGCGATGCACAGCCTGAACAGCCTGGCTGCGCCCCTGCTCAGCGATGGCAACACGGCGGGTTTCACGAGCCTGCAATACGCCAGCGACATCAACGACCAGGGCCAGATCACCGGCTACGGCACCTATCTGTTCGGCGATGGCTCCGTGCGCACCTACATGCCCTATGTGCTGAGCATTTCGGCCGTGCCCGAGCCCTCCAGCCTGCTGATGCTGGCCGGCGGGCTGATCGTGGTGTCGCTGGTTCGCCGTCGGCGCGGGCGCTGAGCCGATCGCCCAGCGCTGAACCGCACCCGGTCGGCGGGTTTCCAGCGGCAGGGCCGGAGGCCGGTCACTCCACCTCGATGCCCTTGGTGACCGGGCCCCACAGGTCCAGTTCCTTGCGGGCCTGGGCGGCCAGTTGCTCGCCGGTGCCTGACCAGCCGGTGTAGCCCAGGTCGGCCAGGCGGGCCTGCATCTCGGGGCTGGCCAGCACCTTGCGCGTCGCGTCGGCCAGCCGCTGCGAGATCGCGGCGGGCAGCTTGGGCGGGCCGTACAGGCCGTACCACCCGCCCACCTCGTAGCCGGGCAGGCCGGCCTCGCGCATCGTGGGCACCTCGGGCAGCATCGGGTTGCGCTGGGCGGAGGTGACGGCCAGCGCGCGCACCTGGCCGGCGGTGATGTACTTGCGGGCGCCGCCGACGATGTCGAACATCATCGTCAGCTGGCCGCCGATCACGTCGTTCATCGCCGGCGCATTGCCCTTGTAGGGCACATGCGTCAGCGGAACCTTGGCCTGGACCGCGAGCAGCTCGCCGCTCAGGTGGTTGCTGGCCCCGACGCCGGCCGAGCCATAGAACACCTTGCCCGGGTTGGCCTTGGCAAAGGCGATCAACTCGGCCAGCGTGCGGGCCGGGTGGTCCTTGGCCACCACCAGCACGTTGGCATAGCTGAGCAGTGGAGCGACCGGCGTGAGATCCTTGCTGGGGTCGTAGCGCAGCTTCTTGTGGATGTGCGGCACGATGGTGATCGTCGGGCTGGCGGCGAAGAAGATCGTCAGGCCGTCGGGCGGGGCCTGCCAGGTGATCTCGCCGGCCAGCGCGCCGCTGGCGCCGGGCTTGTTGGCGACGATCACCGGCTGGCCCAGTTCCTTGGCCAGGATCGGCGCAACGATGCGGGCCATCGCATCCACCGGCCCGCCCGCCGCGTAGCCCACGAGCAGGTTGATCGGCTTGTCGGATTGCGCCTGGGCGGCCGGTGACAGGGCACAGGCCATGGCGGTGGCCAACCAGAGCACGGCCTTGCGGCGGTTGTCGTTCATCATGTCTCCTGGGTGGGTTCCTGGCGAAAGGCACGTGGTCCGGCTTTGCCTGCGCTGGGCGCAGCCTTCGACCGACGTGGGCCGGGGCGTGCCGGCGCGCGTCAGCGCCGGGTGTCGACCACGGTGCGCCCACGCACCTGGCCGTCGAGGAAGCGCTGCGCGTAGCCGATGACCTCGGTCAGGCCGATCTCGGTGGTCATCGCCTCGAGCACCGAGAGCTTCAGGTGCTCGGCCATCAGCGCCCAGGCCTGCGCCCGCAGGTCGTTGGGCACGAAGACGCTGTTGATGCCGTAGAGCGTGACGCCGCGCAGGATGAACGGCATCACGGTGGTCGGGAAGTCGCCACCCTGGGCCAGCCCGCAGGCGGCCACGGCGCCATTGAAGCGCGTCTGTGCACAGGCGTTGGCCAGGGTGTGGCTGCCCACCGTGTCGACGACGCCGGCCCAGATCTCCTTCTGCAGCGGCTTGCCGGCGGCGGCCAGCTCGGCGCGATCGAGGATGCGCGCGGCGCCCAGGCTGGTCAGATAACCTGTTTCCTGAGCGCGCCCCGTGGAGGCCACCACCCGATAGCCCAGCGAGGCGAGCAGGGCCACGGCGATGGAGCCCACGCCGCCGGCCGCGCCGGTGACCAGCACTTCGCCGTCGCCCGGCCGCAGGCCATGCTTGACGATCGCCTGCACGCACAGGGCGGCGGTGAAGCCGGCGGTGGCGATGGCCATGGCCGTGCGGGCATCGAAGGGCGCCGGGATGCGCAGCAGCCAGCCGGCATCGACGCGCTGGCGCTGCGCCAGCCCGCCCCAATGGTTTTCGCCCAGGCCCCACCCGGTGACCACCACCGCGTCGCCCGGCTTCCAGTCGGCGTGGCGGCTGTCGGCCACGGTGCCGGCCAGGTCGATGCCGGGCACCAGCGGCCAGCTGCGCACCACCGCGCCCCTGCCGGTGATGGCCAGCGCGTCCTTGTAGTTGAGCGTGGAGTAGGCGACGTCGACCGTCACATCGCGGTCGGGCAGGCGGCTGTCGTCCAGGTCGACCAGCTCGGCGTGGGTCTTGCGGTCCTGGGACTGGGTCAGCAGGATGGCCTTGAACATGGAGATCCTCTTCGGTTGCCTCGAGCGGCGGTTGCGTGTCGACGATGATCGCACGGGCCCCAGGCCCTGCCATCCGGTGCAGACCTGGGGTCGCCTCCTGGCGCCATCGGTCCGCATCGGATCGGCCTCGATCCCGCACCGTGGCGGCGCGTGATAAAAGCGGGCTGCGCCAACACTCATGTCCTGTCCGGCTCGATGCCCTCCTTGCAGACCATTTCGTCGATCGCCGGCCGCCTGGCAGCGGTCGGGCTGGTGCTGGTGTTGGCCGGGGGCACGTGGCTGGGCCGGCATCTGCAGCACCAGCGCGCGCAGGTCCAGGCCCATGAGTTGGCGGCCCAGCGCGCGTTGGAGGTGAGGCGGCGTCTGGACGACGGGCTGGCCTACGCCACGGCCGTGCAGCATCACGCCCAGCTGGCCCGGTTGGCGCAGCAGCTTTCCGCGGTCGAAGATTCTGCGATCCGACACGAGTTGCAGCAGGCGCTGCGACCCCTTTGCCCGTTGTTGCGGGTCGAGCGCTGCCTGGTGCTGGATGGCCAGGGCGTCCGGTTGGCCGGGGACGAGGCGATGGTTGAACCGGCTCGGTGGATGGCTGCCCTGCGCCAGCCCGCTGCGAGACGGGCGGCCCGCTGGGTGGCCCTCGAGGACCAGGCGCCCGGGGCGCCCGCGCGCCTGTGGCTGCTGGTGCCTTTGCTGGCCGGTGACCCATCCGCCGCACCGACGCTGGCCATGGCATTGCCCTCGATGGCACTGGCCTGGCATGCCGGGCCGCAGGCCCGTGCCCGGGTGTGGGCACGCCTCGGCAACGACATCGTGCCGCTCGGGCGGCTGCCCTCGGACCCCCTTCATCCGCCGCTTCCGCGGACGAGACTGGAGCCGTCGGAATCTCCCCCTCGCGGGCCGGTGTCTGCCGGGCAGTTGGCCAGCTTGCTGGCCATCGATCCGGCTCGCCGTGCCGGCCAGCCGGCCGCTGCCGCGGCCGAGTGGGTGGAGGGCAGCCCGTTGCAGGTCGTGGCCGTGGCCGATGTGGCGGGCTGGGCGGGCCTGTGGCCGGTGTGGCTGGCTGTCGCATCGTTGGCAGGGCTGGGGGCGGGGCTGTGGGCGATTGCCGTGGCGAGGGCCGAGCGCCGACGGGCACCAACGGTGTCCCAGCCCGTGCTGCGTGAAGACCTGGCCGCCAGTGACTCCTCTGGACCCACCGCCCACGCAGTCGGCGTGCACGCCGAACCGGGTGCAGCGCAGCCGTCGACGGGTGTCGACCCCGACCCCGGGGCGGGGTCGAGCCGCGGCGGGCCGGCGGTCGAGGCGGCGCATGGCGCGGGGTCGGTCGATCCGAGCGGCCCGCTCGACGCCTGCGCAGTCGCAGCGGCGCCGGCGCCGCCGGGATCGGACGACCGTCTGGTCGGGCCCAGGCTGTTGGGCGAGGCGTTCGAACACCTCCATTCGGCAGCCATGGTGCTCGACGCCTCCGGTCACGTGGTCGAGGCGAACGCGGCGTTCGCGCAGGTGGTCGGCCGATCGCGCGACGACCTGCTCGGCCGGCGACCGATCGAGTGGGCCGGCCCTCAAGGTGCCGAGGCGCTCGAGCGCGCCCTGGGTGAAGTCATCCTGCACGGGCAGCCTTGGCTGGGTGATCTGGCGATCCAGGGTCCGGACGATCACACCCACGAGCTGCACATGACCCTGGCGGCTTTGTCACACGGCACCGGCATCACCCATGTCGTGGCCACGGCCGAGGACATCACCGAACGCAAGCGTACCGAGCAGGAACTGGTGGTCTACCGACGCGGTCTGGAGGAGGCCGTCGTCGATCGGACCCGGGAGCTGCGCTATGCCCTGCGGGCACGGGACGAGAGCGAGCGGTTTCTCCGTTCGTTCACCGACAACCTGCCGAACTTCGTGTCGTACTGGGGGAGCGACGGCGTCTGCCACTACGCCAATCAGAACTACCTCGGCATGTACGGCATGACGATGGACGAGATGCGGCGCGCGACGATGGATCAGCTGCTGCCGCCGGAATTCCGTGAAGAGAACCGCGTGCGCGTGGCGGCGGTGCTGCAGGGCCGGCCACAGCAGTACGAACGGGTGCGCGACTTCAACGGGCGCACGCTGCACCTGTGGGCCCAGCTCGTACCGGACGTTGCGGACGGCATGGTGCGTGGCTTCTTCCTGCTGGCCACCGATGTCAGCTCCATCAAGCAGGCCGAAGTGACCCTGCAGCAATTGAACGACCAGCTGGTGGTGGCGCGCGACCGCGCCGAGGCGGCCAATCGGGCCAAGAGCGCGTTCCTGGCCAATGTGAGCCACGAGATCCGCACGCCGATGAACGCCATCATCGGCCTGACCCACCTGATGCAGCGCGACAGCCGCGACGCCGTCGATGCCGAGCGGCTGGGCAAGATCTCGCAGGCCGCCCAGCACCTGCTGCACGTGATCAACGACGTGCTCGACCTGTCCAAGATCGAGTCCGGCAAGTTGCGGCTGGAGCAGACCGACTTCAGCCTGAACAGCGTCCTGGCGCGCACCTGCGCGCTGACCGGCGAGCAGGCCCGGTTCAAGGGCCTGGAAATGATCGTCGATGTCGAGCCCGGCCTGCCCGCATTGCTGCGCGGCGACCCGACGCGGGTCTCGCAGGCGCTGCTGAACCTGGTGTCCAACGCCATCAAGTTCACCGAGCGGGGATGGGTGCAGGTGCAGGTTCGGCAGGTCGATCGATCCGACGACCGCATCGCCCTGCGCTTCCTGGTGCGTGACACCGGCATCGGCGTTCCGCGAGACAAGCTGGACGTGCTGTACAGCGTGTTCGAGCAGGCCGACAGCAGCACCACGCGGCGCTTCGGAGGCACCGGGCTGGGCCTGGCCATCACCCGCCGGCTGGCCGAGATGATGGACGGCGAAGTGGGTGTCGAGACGCCGGAGGGGGGCGGCAGCATCTTCTGGTTCGACGGGCGCTTCGACGTCGCGGTCCAATCGGCGCACGATGCGTCGGCGCGCCGGATGCCCGACTGGCGTGCGCTGGTGGTCGACGACCTGGCACCGGCCCGAAGTGCGATCCGGCAGACGGCGCGGCAGTTCGGGCTGCAGGCCGATGCCGCGGATTCGGTCGAGACGGCGCGCTCGATGCTCACTGCAGCGGTGGCTGAAGGATCACCGTACCGTCTGCTGTTGGTGGACTGGCCCCTGTCGGGTCTGGCGTCGTTCGGTGATGCGATGGCCCTGGGCGCAGAACCCTCGGCGCCTCCTCCCAGGCGGGTGCTGATGTTCGCCCGCGACGACATCGGCGCGCGTGGCCAGGCGCTGCGGGCCGGCGCCGACGCCGTGATCTCCAAGCCGGTGCTGGGCGAGGACTTGTTCGATGCGTTGTGGCCACTGATCCAGGAGGGTTGGTCCGGCCCCGCGCCCGTGCCGATGGCCGATCGGCGCACGGAAGGCAGCGCCAGGCCCAGCTTCCGCGGGTTGCGCGTGCTGTTGGCCGAAGACAACCTCATCAACCAGGAAGTGGCCATGGAGGTGCTCTCGGCAGCCGGGCTGCAGGTCCAGCTGGCCGAGGACGGCCGCCAGGCGATCGAGCGGGCCCGTGAGGCGGATTTCGACCTGATCCTCATGGATGTGCAGATGCCCCATGTCGACGGTCTGGAGGCGACCGCCTCGATCCGCCGCATGCCCAGACATGCGCAGACGCCCATCGTGGCGATGACGGCCAATGCGTTCGGCGACGACCGGGACGAGTGCCTGGCCGCCGGCATGAACGATCACATTGCCAAGCCGGTGGACATTCGCAAGTTGTTCGATACCCTGGCGAGGTGGGTGGGGCGCAGCAGAACGACACCGGGGATGCCCGGCGCGGGCGCGGCGCCGGCGATGGCAGCCTTGGTGACCTCGGCCGTGGCGTCGGCCGAGCGCACGCATGGCCCCACCGCGGTTCAGCCATCCGTTGCCGATCCAAGCCTGGAGGCAGCGCTGCCACCGCGATCGCCCACCGAGCCGAAGGTTGACGCCCGGCTGAGCGATGTGGTGCTGGCGCGGCACCCTCCGGACGGCTCCGTGCTGTCGGGCAAGGTGGCTGGAGCCGCAGGCCCCGACGCCGCCAGCCGGTTCGATGGCATCGCGGGGCTGAACCCGCGCGGAACCCTGCTGTACGTGCCGGGGCGGGACGACATCCTGGAGCGTGTGCTGCGCCAGTTCTGCCGAGCGCATCGGGTGGGCATGGGCGATCTCGGCGCCGCGCTGCAGAAGGGGCGTGTGGCCGATGCCCGCCGCCAGGTGCACGCACTGCGCGGTGCCTACGGCGCGGTGGGCGCGCATGAGCTTCAGACCCATGCCACAGCTCTGGAAGTTCGCCTGAAGCAGCTTGTCGACGAGCAGCCGGTTCCGTCGGACGTCCACGGCATGCTGGCCGAGCTCGAGCGGATGCAGTTGCAGCTGGTCGGCGCGATCGAGTCCAGGCTGCAGCCTGAAACAGCCTCAGGGCTCGGGGCGGTGGAGCGAGCGCGGCTCAACGAGGGCATCGACCGGTTGATCGACCTTCTGGAAGTGGGTGACTTCGAAGCCGTGACGTGCCACCGATCGATTGCCACCCTGCTCGGTGCGGCCCATGGTGACGCCGTGGCGCGGACGATCGAACTGGCCATCCGCGCCCACGATCATGAGGCCGCCGCTGCCGCCCTGCGCAAGCTGCCCCGTACCGATGCCCCAGCCGCCGAGGCGCCGGCCTCGGCGCCTGCGTCGAGGCCGGCGGGCCGTGCTCAGTAGCGGTACACGCCCCGACCGGTCTTGCGACCCAGCCAACCGGCCGCCACCATCTCCTTGAGCAGCGGGCACGGCCGGTACTTCGAGTCGTTGTATTCCTCGACGTAGACGTTCATCACCGCCAGGCACACGTCCAGCCCGATCATGTCGGCCAGCGCGAGCGGGCCGATCGGATGGTTGCAGCCCAGCTTCATGCCGGCGTCGATGTCTTCGGCCGAGGCCAGGCCTTCGGCCAGCACGAAGAACGCCTCGTTGATCATCGGCACCAGGATGCGGTTGACGACGAACCCGGGCGCGTTCTTCACGGTGATCGGCGTCTTGCCCAGCGCCAGGGCCAGGGCCTTGACGGTGTCGTGCGTGGCGTCGCTGGTCTGCAGGCCGCGGATGATCTCCACCAACGCCATCATCGGCACCGGGTTGAAGAAGTGCATGCCGATGAAACGGTCGGCGCGCGACGTGGCCGCCGCCAGCTTGGTGATCGAGATCGAGCTGGTGTTGGTGGCCACGATGGTGTCGGCCGGCAGCAGTGCATCGAGTTGGCCGAGGATCTTGACCTTCAGGGCCTCGTTCTCGGTTGCGGCCTCGATCACCAGCTGGGCCGGCTTGAGCGCGTCGTAGCTGGTGCTGGTGGAGATCAGCGCCAGCGCGGCGTCCTTGGCCGCCGCCGTGAGCTTGTCCTTCTTGACCAGGCGGTCGAGGCTGCCGGACACGGTGGCCAGGCCGCGCTGCAAGGCAGCGTCCTGGATGTCGACCATCACGACGCGAATGCCGCAGACCGCGCAGGCCTGCGCAATGCCGTTGCCCATGGTGCCGGCGCCGACGACGCCAACGGTGGTGATGCTCATGTGAATGCTCCGCAAGGGAAGAGGGGAAGGGGTAGAACAGGCAGTGCCTTGTTGCAGGGCGACAGTGTACGAACCCTCGCCATTGCGCCAGATGTGTCACACCTGGGCGCCGGGCGGCCGGCTATGCTGCCCGGATGTCGATCTTGAAGCGCTGGCGCCTGGGCCGGCCCGCCCATGAGATGCGGGTCCTGATGGTGTGCATGGGCAACATCTGCCGCTCGCCGATGGCCGAAGGCGTGCTGCGCGGAAAGCTGTCGCGAGCCGGCCTGTCGCAGCGCGTGGGCGTGGCCTCGGCCGGCACCCACAGCCATGCCGGCTCCGCCCCGGATCCTCGTGCCCAGAAGGCGGCCGCTGGCCGCGGCTACGACCTGTCCGACATTCGCGCCAGGGATGTGCAGCCGGCAGACTTCGAGGAGTTCCATTGGGTACTGGCCATGGACCAGGACAACCTCGACCACCTGTTCCAGCAATGCCCGGAGAGCGAACGCCACAAGGTGCAACTGCTGCTCGAGGCCGCGCCCCGATCGGACGGCAAGGTCGAAGTGCCCGATCCGTACTACGGCGGCGTCAATGGGTTCATGCATGTGCTGGATCTGCTTGAGCCGGCCTGTGATGCGCTGGTGATGCAGATTCACGATCGGCTGCGCCAGCTGGCCTGAGCGCGCTGCAGGCGGCCGGTCACAGGTCGTGCCCCACGGCCATGACGCGGCAGCGCCTGGCTCTGCAGGCGCGCTGGCTTGCCTGTATACTTGACAAAGACAGTCGGACAACGGCTGTCCAGCGCCCGGCCAGGCGCGAGACGCTTGGCCGGACCGATGCTGACGAGACCCGCCGGCATCCCCTTCACGCTGTGTCTGCGCCGAACAGGAGAACCCCATGCGATTGACCACCAAAGGCCGTTTTGCCGTCACCGCGATGATCGATCTGGCCTTGCGCTCGAACAACGGGCCGGTGGCATTGGCCGCGATCAGCCAGCGTCAGCAGATCTCGCTGTCCTACCTCGAGCAGCTGTTCGGCAAGCTGCGTCGCCACGAACTGGTCGAGAGCACCCGCGGCCCCGGCGGCGGTTATTCGCTGGGCCGCAAGGCCGACGAGATCACCGTGGCCGACATCATCGTCGCCGTGGACGAGCCGATCGATGCCACCGGGTGTGGCGGCAAGGAAAACTGCATGGGCGACGAGGCCGGCCGGTGCATGACGCACGACCTGTGGGCCAGCCTGAACCAGAAGATGATCGAGTACCTGGATTCGATCTCGCTGAGCAAGCTGGTCGAGGATCAGCTGGCCAAGGGCGTCTCGATCGAGGAGGCGCCGATCAAGCGCGCCATCTCGTCGGTGCCGGTGGTCAAGCCGATCAAGGTCACCGCGCCGAACTCGGTCTTCGCCCTGGGTGGTTCGCTCACCAAGTAACCGTTGCGGCCGGCCGCGGCCGGCTCCCTTCATATGACCCCGCACTTTCCCATCTACCTCGATTACGGAGCGACCACGCCGGTCGATCCGCGTGTGGTCGACGCCATGATCCCGTGGCTTCGCGAGCACTTCGGCAACCCCGCCTCGCGCAGCCATGCCTGGGGCTGGGAGGCCGAGGAGATCGTCGAGAAATCGCGCGCGCAGGTGGCCGAGTTGATCGGCGCCGATCCGCGCGAGATCGTCTGGACCTCGGGTGCCACCGAATCCAACAACCTGGCCATCAAGGGCGCCGCGCACTTCTACCAGACGCGCGGCAAGCACCTGATCACGGTGAAGACCGAGCACAAGGCGGTGCTCGACACCACCCGCGAACTGGAGCGGCAGGGCTTCGAGGTGACCTACCTCGACGTGAAGCCCGACGGCCTGCTCGACCTGGATCGGCTG
>Ga0268298_10001226_pt1 | contig 30669 bp, 27 predicted proteins | sample WWTPWeurt_MetaG_FD_194462 | JGI IMG/M metagenome (GOLD analysis project Ga0268298, IMG submission 194462) | Activated sludge microbial communities from WWTP in Nijmegen, Gelderland, Netherland - WWTP Weurt | ecosystem: Engineered > WWTP > Aerobic digester > Activated sludge | place... | reverse complement strand
CTGATCACGGTGAAGGAGGGCAGTTCCTCCGAGGAAGCAAAGGCGCTGATGCACAAGAACCGCCTCGAACGCGTCCTGGTCGTGAACGATGCCCTTGAGTTGCGTGGCCTGATGACCGTGAAGGACATCCTGAAATCGACCGAGCATCCGAACGCGGCCAAGGACAGTCATGGACGCCTGCTGGTCGGCGCTGCCATCGGTGTCGGCGCCGGTACCGAGGAACGCGCTGAACTGCTCGCCGAAGCTGGCGTCGATGTGATCGTCGTCGATACTGCACATGGTCATTCGCAGGGTGTGCTGGAGCGTGTGCAGTGGGTCAAGCGCAACCTGCCGAACGTTGAAGTCATCGGTGGCAATATCGCCACAGCAGCCGCAGCCAGGGCGCTGATGGACATGGGCGCCGACGGAGTCAAGGTCGGTATCGGCCCGGGCTCGATCTGCACCACGCGTATTGTTGCCGGTGTCGGCGTTCCGCAGATCACTGCCGTGAATAACGTATCGGAAGCGCTCAGGGGCACCGGCGTGCCGTTGATCGCCGATGGTGGCATTCGCTACTCGGGTGATATCGCCAAGGCGATCGCGGCCGGCGGCAATGCCGTCATGCTGGGCGGCCTGCTGGCCGGTACCGAGGAAGCGCCGGGCGAGGTCGAGCTGTTCCAGGGCCGTTCGTACAAGTCGTATCGCGGCATGGGTTCGATCGGTGCCATGGCAGCCGGCGCCGCCGACCGCTATTTCCAGGACAACACCGCCAACGTCGACAAGCTGGTGCCCGAAGGTATCGAAGGCCGCGTGCCCTACAAGGGCTCGGCGCTCGCCGTGATCCACCAGCTGATGGGCGGCCTGCGTTCGTCGATGGGCTACCTCGGCTGCAGCACGATTGATCAGATGCACGAGCGCGCCGAGTTCGTCGAGATTACCTCGGCCGGCGTGCGCGAGTCGCATGTGCATGATGTGCAGATCACCAAGGAAGCACCGAACTACCACGTGGACTGATCGTCCGCTGTATCAACCGGGGCGGCTTCACGGCCGCCCTTGTTCATTCAAGGCTCGAAAATGGCTCACCAGAAGATCCTCATCCTCGATTTCGGCTCCCAGGTTTCCCAGCTGATCGCCCGCCGCGTGCGCGAGCATCAGGTCTATTGCGAACTGCACCCGTTCGATGTTTCCGAGCAGTTCATCCGCGACTTCAACCCGAAGGGCATCATCCTTTCCGGCGGCCCGAATTCGGTCTATGAGGCGCAGGACTGGAAGGCGCCGCAGGTCGTGTTCGAGCTGGGCGTGCCGGTGCTCGGCATCTGTTACGGCATGCAGACGATGGCCCAGCAGCTGGGTGGCAAGGTCGAGAGTTCGGGCAAGCGCGAGTTCGGCTATGCCGAGATCCGTGCCCGCGGCCATTCCGAGCTGTTCAAGGGGATCCAGGACCGCACCAACGACGAAGGCCACGGCCTGCTCGACGTCTGGATGAGCCATGGTGACAAGGTCACCGAGCTGCCGGCCGGCTTCAAGGTCATCGCCAGCAGCGAGTCCTGCCCGATCGCGGCAATGGCCGATGAGTCCCGTCGCTTCTACGCCGTGCAGTTCCACCCGGAAGTCACGCACACGATCAAGGGCAAGGAGATGTTCGCCCGTTTCGTGCACGAGATCTGCGGCTGCGGCCACGACTGGAACATGCCGGATTACGTCAATGAGGCGATCGAGAAGGTGCGTGCGCAGGTCGGCAAGGAGGAGGTGATCCTCGGCCTTTCCGGCGGCGTCGATTCTTCGGTGGTCGCTGCGCTGCTGCACCGTGCCATCGGCGACCAGCTCACCTGCGTCTTCGTCGACAACGGCCTCCTGCGCCTCAACGAGGGTGAGATGGTCATGCAGATGTTCGCCCGCAACCTCGGCGTCAAGGTCATTCACGTCGACGCTACGGCGCAGTTCATGGGGCATCTCGCCGGTGTTTCCGACCCTGAGCAGAAGCGCAAGATCATCGGGCGTGAATTCGTCGAGGTCTTTCAGGCCGAGGCGAAGAAGCTGCCGAACGCTCGCTGGCTGGCGCAGGGCACCATCTACCCGGACGTGATCGAGTCGGCCGGCGCCAAGACCGGCAAGGCGCATGCGATCAAGAGCCACCACAACGTCGGCGGCCTGCCGGAGACACTGAACCTGAAGCTGCTGGAACCGCTGCGCGAACTGTTCAAGGACGAAGTGCGCGAGCTCGGCATCGCACTGGGCCTGCCGCACGAGATGGTCTACCGCCACCCGTTCCCCGGACCGGGCCTCGGTGTCCGCATCCTCGGCGAAGTGAAGAAGGAATTCGCCGACCTGCTGCGCCGGGCGGATGCGATCTTCATCGATGAATTGCGTGCCGCCGACTGGTATGACAAGACCAGCCAGGCGTTCGCCGTCTTCCTGCCGGTGAAGTCGGTCGGCGTCATGGGCGATGGTCGCACCTACGAGTACGTCGTCGCGCTGCGTGCCGTGCAGACGGCCGACTTCATGACTGCGCACTGGGCCGAGCTGCCGCACAGCCTGCTCGGCAAGGTGTCCAACCGCATCATCAACGAGGTGCGCGGGATCAACCGTGTCGTGTATGACATCTCGGGCAAGCCGCCGGCGACCATCGAGTGGGAGTGACTGGCAAAGACGAGCAACATCTAGCAACGTCTGGCAAATACAGGAAACCGAATAGCTGGCGAAGGAAGTGAGCTACTGGCATTGTCTGGCAACGCCAGGCAATGTTAAGCAACGGCCTAATGATGGTACACCTCTTGGTACAAGAGAAAGAACGCCGATCCAGCGGGACATAGTCTATTCGCCGAAATCTGATACGCGATGTCGGTGGGAGATCTTTGCTGAGACTCAGCTACGAAGTCGAGCGGGGGGCAACTTCAATGGGCCAGTGATGCCCAATGACTGCAATCCGGAAATCCGCGGAACTCACGCTTTCGGCCACGACCCGACGTTCGCGGTTCAGCCTAAATGGTCATTCAGGGGGCCGGTCTACTCCGATACCTGCCGGACGATCTACTTCAGCACCTCGGCCACGGACTAAACCGCTCGCGCGGTAATGGGAGCTTCGCTGTTGCATTGTTGGTAGGCTGAAACAGTGTTCTGGCTATGTTGGGAATGAGGCAATCCGCCTCGATTTCTGACAGGAGCAAGCCATGGAAACTCAGAAGCCGACCATCAGTCCGTTGCGTCAGCGCATGATCGAGGACATGCGGATGCGCAAGTTTGGCGAGAAGACGCAGTTGCAGTACCTGCGCGCGGTACGACAGTTTTCCAAGTACCTCGGACGATCTCCGGACACTGCTAGCGTCGAGGAGTTGCGCAACTACCAGCTGTACCTGGTCGACAACGGGACTTCGCCGGCATCGCTGAACTCCGCTATCTGCGGGCTGAAGTTCTTCTTCAGCATCACCCTGGATCGACCCGAGGCAATGGCCAAGATGAAACCGGTACATCTGCCGCGCAAACTGCCGGAGATCCTGAGTCCCGACGAGGTGAAGCGGCTGATTGCCGCCGCCGGCAACCTGAAGCACCAGACTGCACTGGCACTGGCCTACGCGACAGGATTGCGCGTCAATGAAGTGGTCAACCTGAAGGTCGGTGACATTGACAGCCAGCGCATGACCCTGCGGGTTGAACAAGGCAAAGGACAGAAGGATCGCTACGCATTACTGTCACCGGTGCTACTTGAACGCCTGCGCGTCTGGTGGCGCGTTGCCCGAGCCCAGGGCAAGATGTTCGATGGTGGTTGGCTGTTCCCTGGTCAGAATCCGATCCGGCACCTCAGCACCCGGCAACTCAACCGTGCCATCCACGCGGCGGTCGACGAAGCCGGTATCGAGAAGCACATCTCGATGCACTCCCTGCGCCACGCCTTTGCCACCCACCTACTGGAGCAGAAGGTCGACATTCGCCTGATCCAGGTTCTGCTTGGCCACAAGAAACTGGAAACAACTGCCCTGTATGCCCAGGTTGCCACCGACATCCTGCGCGAGGTGGTCAGTCCGTTGGAGAAGCTGAACTCCGCTTGAGTCCGCCATGGGGCGGCCCGCCCTCGAGGTTGCGGACATCTTCCGCGCCCATGGGCCGGCGTGGCGAGCGGAACAGGCAGGTCACCTGAGTCTCGGCCAGCTCAAGGTCATGTCGGCCATCGAACAGTGCCGTACCGCGGCGCTGGGGGGGCACGCATTGCATTGCGATGCCTGCGATCATCAGGAGATCAGCTACAACTCTTGTCGCAATCGGCATTGTCCGAAGTGTCAGGCGCGTGCCGCGCAACGTTGGCGTGAAGCCCGACAGGCCGACCTGCTGCCCGTCGAGTATTACCACGTCGTATTTACGCTACCAGAGCCGATCAGCGCCATCGCCTACACCAACAAGGCGGCAATCTACCGACTGTTGTTCGACGTGGCCGCGGAAACACTGCTGACCATCGCCGGCGATCCGAAACATCTGGGCGCACAGATCGGTGCCACCTTGGTGCTGCACACATGGGGTTCGGCGCTGACGCATCATCCGCATGTGCATGGCATCGTGCCTGGCGGTGGAATCTCCCAGGACGGCGAACGCTGGGTGGCCTGCCGGCGCGGCTTCTTCCTGCCGGTGCGCGTTCTGTCACGCCTGTTCCGGCGGCGCTTCCTCGAGGAGTTGGCGAAGTTACATCGCGGTGGTGAACTGCGGTTCTTCGGCGAGCACAAGAGCTTGGCCGCTGCCGGCGCGTTTGGTCGTTGGCTGGCGCCATTGCGATCGTGCGAATGGGTGGTCTATGCCAAGCGTCCGTTTGCTGGCCCCGAGGCGGTGCTGGCCTATTTGTCGCGCTACACCCATCGGGTGGCCATCTCGAACCGGCGCCTGGTGTCGATGGACGAGAACGGCGTGACCTTCCGCTGGAAGGATTACCGGGCCAAGCGCACCCGTCACAAGACGATGACACTCGTGCCAGCGGAGTTTATGCGCCGATTCCTGTTGCATGTACTGCCGGGTGGATTTCATCGCATTCGCCATTACGGGCTGCTGGCAAACGCCGGACGCCGGGAGAATCTGGTCAGGGCGCGTGTCTTGCTCGACGTGCCAAGGCCAGAGCCGGTCGACGATGAAACCGGGGTAATGTCCGTGCCGACTTTCGTCTGTCGGTGCTGTGGCGCTACCATGCACGTCGTCGAGATCATGCTGCGTCAGCAGTCTATCCGAGCACCGCCATGAGTTGCCGCCGGCTGTTCTCCCGTCACACACTCGCATCGGCTTCCGGGTTCCCGGTGCCGCGAGCAGCCTGTTGTTGCTCAACGCCATATCGCCAATATTCGCTGCCGCTGGCACTTGCGCTCACGGCCCCAATCACTGCTGTCGGTGTCAATCTCTGCGTCGCCGCCAGTTCGATGCTCCAATCATCGGCCATCTCAGAAACATCCGTTGGGGTCAAATCCCCATAGGCCAAGGCCTACCCAAACCGCGCAGCAGCGTGCCGCGGTTTCGTCCCTGGAGGTTTATTCAACGTCTGCCCGCGGACGCTTTCGCATCCTGCATCCTCACCACGTGGAGGGCAGACGTCAAACAAACCTAAACCTGAGCTGACGTAGCAGGATAGTTGCCGGTAGATCCGCACTTTGCCGATTACCTGCCGCTCAACAGCGAACGTGTCTGAAAACTTACTTTTCAGCTTGGCGGAGCGCAGAACCCGCTCGGCATCCTCCGCCGAATGGCAACCTAAAGAATAAAGATTGGCTCGTAATGCGAAACACGATTCTGTGACGTTTCTATTATTATCGACCGATAAGAGACATGGAGCACTCTCCAGATCGATCTTGCTCAGTTGTAGAAATCAAACCAATAACGAGGAGAAGTTGCACATGGCGCTTTGTCACCCGTGTCGCCCCATATGCCCACGGGCAGTCATCGATCCCCTACAGCTTGGCGCGCACGACCGTGCGCGCGTTGATTTCCCGGTGGAAATCCTATGAAGATCCTGGTTCCGGTGAAGCGCGTCATGGACTACAACGTCAAGGCGCGGGTCAAGAGCGATGGCAGCGAGATTGATCTGGCCAACGTCAAGATGTCGATGAATCCGTTCGACGAAATCGCCGTCGAGGAGGCGGTGCGTTTGAAGGAGGCCGGCGTCGCGAAGGAAGTCGTCGCGGTGTCCTGCGGCGCGGCGGCTTGCCAGGAAACCTTGCGCACGGCCATGGCCATCGGGGCCGACCGCGCCATTCTGGTGGAATCCGATGCCGAATTGCAGCCGTTGGCCGTGGCAAAACTGCTCAAGGCGCTTGCGGACAAGGAAGCGCCGCAACTGATTGTCCTTGGCAAGCAAGCCATCGACGACGATTCCAATCAGACCGGTCAGATGCTGGCCGCCCTTTTGGGCTGGCCGCAAGCGACCTTCGCTTCCAAAGTGGTCATTGCCGACGGCAAGGCCATCGTCACGCGCGAAATCGACGGTGGTCTGGAAACGCTTGCGCTCGGCCTGCCGGCGGTGATCACCACCGATTTGCGGCTGAACGAGCCGCGTTACGCGACGCTGCCGAACATCATGAAGGCGAAGAAGAAGCCGCTGGACACACTTACCCCCGCCGCACTCGGAGTGGACGTGCAACCGCGCCTGACCACGCTCAAGGTGGCGGAGCCACCCAAGCGCGGCGCTGGCATCAAGGTGGCCGATGTTGCCCAGTTGGTCGAAAAGCTGAAGAACGAAGCGAAGGTGATCTGAATGACCGTCCTAGTCCTCGCCGAACACGATAACGCGCAGCTCAAGCCCGCTACCCTGAATGCCGTTGCGGCGGCGCTCCGGATCGGTGGCGAAATCCATGTCCTCGTTGCCGGCTCCGGCTGTCAGGCGGTTGCCGCGCAGGCCGCCGCGATTGCCGGGGTCGCCAGGGTCAAGCTTGCCGACGCGCCGCACTACGCCGAATTCACCGCCGAAAACCAGGCCGCCCTGATCGTTTCTCAGGCGGCCGCTTACAGCCACATCCTGGCGCCGTCGACCAGCAATGGCAAGAACACCTTGCCCCGTGTCGCCGCGCTGCTCGATGTGGCGCAGATTTCCGACATCGTCGCCGTTGTCGATGGCGACACCTTCGTGCGGCCAATCTACGCCGGCAATGCGCTGGCCACCGTCAAGTCCGCCGACGCGACCAAGATCGTCACGGTGCGTACCACCGGTTTTGACGCGGTATCGGCAACCGGCGGCTCGGCGTCGATTGAAACCATCGCCAGTACGGCCGATAGCGGCCAGGTCAGCCTGGTGGGTCGCGAGATTGCCAAAAGCGAGCGGCCGGAACTCACGGCGGCAAAGATCGTTGTGTCCGGCGGTCGCGGACTCGGCAGCGGCGAGAACTATCTTCAGGTGCTGGGTCCGCTGGCGGACAAGCTGGGCGCCGCGATGGGCGCCTCGCGCGCCGCCGTCGATGCTGGCTTCATTCCGAACGACTACCAGGTCGGTCAGACCGGAAAGATCGTCGCGCCGCAGCTATACATCGCCGTCGGCATCTCCGGCGCCATCCAGCATCTGGCCGGGATGAAGGATTCGAAAGTCATCGTTGCCATCAACAAGGACCCCGACGCGCCGATCTTCCAGGTTGCCGACTACGGTCTGGTGGCGGATCTGTTCCAGGCGGTGCCGGAGCTGGTCGCGGCAATCTGACCCCGCTTCACCATGCTGACAAAGGACTTCCTCCCCCTTTCTCGGCAAGTCTCGGCTGGGCCTGCGTCCAGCCGCTTTTTCAGTTGGGGGAAGGCGATTCATCCATTCCCCTTTGCCATCCAACCGATGTCATGCAAACAACAAGGAAACAGCAATGAGTACATATGTGGCCCCGGTGCGGGACATGCAATTCATTTTGAACGAAGTGGCGGGCCTGGCGGAAATCTGCGCGTTGCCCGGCAACGAGGAATGCTCCGTCGAACTAGTGGAATCGATTCTCGATGAGGCTTCCAAATTTGCCACCGGCGTTCTCGATCCCATCAATGCCGCGGGTGACTGTCAGGGCGCCGTCTGTCAGCAGGGCAATGTGACGACATCTCCCGGCTTCAAGGATGCCTACCGCATGTTCGTCGATACCGGTTGGACGGCCTTGCCCTGCTCCACCGAATTTGGCGGACAGGGATTGCCCACCGTGGTATCCACCGCCGTCAATGAAATGTGGAAGTCGGCCAACATGGCCTTCGCCCTGTGCCCGATGCTGACGGGCGGGGCCATCGAAGCGATTGCACACCATGCCTCCGACGATCTGAAGCAGAAATACCTGCCGAAGATGGTCGATGGTCGCTGGACCGGGACCATGAACCTGACCGAACCGTCGGCCGGTTCCGATCTCGCGGCGATACGGACGCGCGCCGTTTCGGCGGGTGATGGAACCTACCGGGTTTCCGGCACCAAGATATTCATTACCTGGGGCGAGCATGACGTTGCCGAAAACATTGTTCATCTGGTCCTCGCGCGCCTGCCCGATGCGCCTCCCGGCGTAAAGGGCATCTCGCTGTTTCTGGTGCCCAAGTTCCTCGTCAATGACGACGGCAGCCTAGGCGCGCGCAACGACCTGGTTTGCGCGTCAATTGAGCACAAGATGGGCATCCACGGCAGCCCGACGGCGGTGATGGCCTTCGGCGAAAAGGATGGCGCCATCGGCTGGTTGATCGGCGAGGAAAACAAGGGCCTGGGCTACATGTTTACGATGATGAACCATGCTCGCGTCAATGTCGGTCTGGAGGGCGTGGGGATCGCGGAACGTTCCTACCAGCATGCGCTCGCCTATGCCCGTGAGCGCGTGCAGGGAACGCCACTTGGGTGCGCGCCGGGCGAACAGAAGCCCATCCTGCATCATCCCGATGTCCGCCGCATGCTGATGGACATGAAGTCGCGCACGGAGGCTATGCGCACGCTGGCCTATTACGTTGCCGGCGAGATGGACCGCGCCCATGCGGCAAGCGATCCGGCGGCGCGCGTCAGACATCAGTCGCGAGTCGATCTGCTGACTCCCGCGGTCAAGGGATGGAGCACGGAACAGGGAGTCGAACTGACCAGCACCGGCGTGCAAGTGCACGGTGGGGTCGGCTTCATCGAGGAAACCGGGGCCTGCCAGTACTACCGCGATTCGCGCATCACGACGATCTACGAAGGAACCACCGGCATCCAGGCCAATGACCTGATCGGTCGCAAACTGGCCCGCGAAAAAGTCCCCGGCGCGGCGATGAAATCTCTACTCGCCGACATGGAAGCAACCGTCGGCGAATTTGGCGACCATCCCGACCTGCAGGCGATCGCGGATCGCCTGCGCGATGCCATCCGGGCCCTGGCCGAGGCCGCGGCGTGGGTGCTTGCCAACTACGACGCCAACCAACGCGCGGCCGCCGCTGGCGCGGTGCCCTTCCTGAAACTGACCGGTATCGTCACTGGCGGCTGGCTGATGGCGCGTTCGGCTCTGCTCGCGGCGGGTCATCTCGCTCAGGGCAGCAAGGACGACTTCTATGTGGCCAAGATCGCAACCGCGACCTACTTCGCCACCCATCAACTCCCCTTCGCACGCGCCTATGCCGCCGAAGTGATCGGTGGCAGCGAGTCCACCCTTGGTCTGGCGGAGAGCCTGTTTTGACGCGCGCGTGGCTGGCAAGCCGAGCCGTATCGACTTTCGTTGGGAGATCGCATGACTAGATCCGTGGGTTTTAGCGCCGAGGAACTCGCGCCCGGCATGAGCGCGAGCTTTTCCAAAACCATCACTGAGGCCGATATCATCATGTTCACCGGCGTTTCCGGAGATATCAACGCCGTTCATCTCGACGAGGTCTACGCCGCGTCGACGTCGTTTGGCGGCCGTATCGCCCACGGGATGCTGTCGGCCGGCCTGATTTCGGCCGCGCTGGCGAACCGGCTACCCGGCCCCGGAACCATCTACCTTGCGCAGTCCCTGTTTTTCCGCGCCCCGGTACGGCCGGGCGACACGGTCACCGCCACTGTCACCGTGAAGTCGGTGATCACGGAGAAACGGCGCGTGATCCTGGAAACCATCTGCCGCGTCGGCGACATCGTTGTCATCGATGGGGAAGCCACCATGCTTGCCCCCAAGCGGCCGCCGGATTCCACGGTTGCCGCCCCCTCAACCCAGCCCATTGCCCAACCCTAGGAGACGTCATGTCCGTTCCAACCATTCAGTCGAGGATACGCCAGAACCCCAAGTTCGCGGAACTCGTCGGCAAGCGCACGCGCTTCGCCATCGCGCTGTCACTCATCGTGCTGGTTCCCTACTACGCCTACATGCTGCTGGTGTCCCTGCAGCCGCAGCTTTTCACCGCCAAGATTGGCGACGGCAGCGTGATCACCATAGGCTGGCCGATTGCCGCCCTGATCGTTATCGGCGGCTGGCTTATGACGGGAATCTATGTCAATCGCGCAAACGGCGAGTTCGATTCGCTGACCGCGGAAGTCCTCAAGGAGGCACGCAAATGAGCCGTTCCATCACCGCGCTAGCCGCGGGTGCGCTGCTGGCGGTCTCCCTGTCCGCCGTCGCCGCGCCGGGCGCCATCGAAGGTATCGAGAAGCAACCGGTCAATGTCAGCGCGATCGCGATGTTCATGATCTTCGTTCTGGCGACGCTCGGCATCACCAAGTGGGCGGCGGGCAAGACCAAGACCACGGCCGACTTCTACACCGCCGGCGGAGGTATCAGCGGGTTTCAGAACGGTCTCGCCATTGCCGGCGACTACATGTCGGCGGCGACCCTGCTGGGCCTGACGTCGATGGTCTATTTCAAGGGCTACGACGGCTTCATCTATGCCGTCTGCTTTTTCGTCGGCTGGCCGATCATCCTGTTTCTGATCGCGGAACGCCTGCGCAATCTGGGTAAGTTCACCTTTGCCGACATTGCCTCCTACCGCCTCGATCAGAACCGCATCCGCACCTTCGCGGCGGTCGGTTCGCTCACCGTCGTCTGCTTCTACCTGATTGTCCAGATGGTCGGCGCCGGACAGTTGATCCAGTTGTTGTTCGGCCTGGAATACAACACCGCCGTCGCCGTGGTGGGCATCTTGATGATGGTCTACGTCACCTTCGGCGGCATGACGGCGACCACCTGGGTGCAGATCATCAAGGCCTGCCTGCTCCTCGGCGGCGGCATCACCCTGATGCTGCTGACGCTTGCCCAATTCGGCTGGTCGCTGGAAAACCTGTTTACCAAGGCCATCGAATCGCATAAGCTCGGCGAAAAAATCATGTCGCCGGGATCGCTGATGGCCGATCCGGTGTCGGCCTTTTCCTTGTCCTTGGGCTTGCTCTTCGGCACCGCCGGATTGCCGCACATTATGATGCGCTTTTTCACCGTGCCCAACGCCAAGGAGGCCCGCAAGTCGGTGTTCTACGCCACTGGCTTCATTGGTCTGTTCTTCCTCGTGACCATGGTCCTCGGCGCGGCGGCCATCTCGATCGTCGGCACCAACCCGGCCTTCTTCGAAGGCGGCCAGGTCGGCGGCAAGCTGATCGGCGGCGGCAACATGCCGGTCATGCATCTGGCAAAGGCCGTTGGCGGCGACATCTTCCTCGGTTTCCTATCCGCCGTTGCTTTCGCCACCATCCTCGCCGTAGTCTCCGGGCTGGCCCTGGCCGGCGCGTCGGCGATCTCCCATGATCTCTACGCCCGTGTCATCAAGAAGGGCGAGGTCACCGGCGCGCAGGAAATGCGAGTCACGCGCTTTGCCTCCGTGGGCCTGGGAATCGCCGCCATCCTGCTCGGTATCGCGTTCAAGGATCAAAACGTCCTCTTCCTCGTCGCACTGGCATTCGGCGTCGCGTCGTCGGTGAATTTCCCGGTGCTCATCCTGTCCATGTACTGGAAAGGCCTGACGACGCGGGGCGCGCTCTGGGGCGGCATGGCCGGCCTGGTGTCCTCCGTTGGCCTCGTCGTTCTGTCGCCCACCGTGTGGGTCAAGATCTTCGGCTACAAGACCGCGATCTTCCCTTACGACCACCCGGCGATTGTCTCCATGACCGTCGCGTTCTTCGTTACCTGGCTGCTTTCGGTCACTGACAAGAGCGAGCGCGCCGCCAGGGAAGCGGAAGCCTATGAGGAGCAGTTCATTCGTGCCCAGACCGGCCTCGGGGCGGCGGGCGCGACGGCGCACTGAGCCGCACTACGCAAACGGATGATCCCCCGGTCGAAGTGCCCCCGGCTGGCGCTTCGACCGTCGCGATCGAGCTCTCACCTATCGGAGAATGTGGATGTCACCTGGCGCGGCCCGGTTCGTGGCGATCCAACAGGCGGCCGTCGACGCCTATTGCGCGGCGACCAGTTCGATGTTGGCGGCGACAGAGCGGATGGCCTTGTTGAGTCTCGCCACCGGGCGAGAACTACTTGCCGCCTCGGCGGCCGATGCGGGGGTGATGGTCAGCGCAAGGACGATGCCCGAAGCCTTTCTTGTCCATGCGACTTTGGCCTTGCCGGCCGTGGCCAAGGCCATGGTCTTCTCGCGCGAGATCCACGAATTCGCCGCGGGCAATTGCAAGGAATGGCGCGAGTTGAGCAAGGCGCACGTGACGGGCTTGCGGAAAGCCGTGTTCCAGTCCGCTCCCGTCGTCGCGCAGCCGCAAGCGAACGGCATCCTCGCCACCGCTGAAACCGCCACCGCAAACTTGACCACGATCCTTCGTCGCCTCAACGAGCTGATGGAGGCCGAGATGTCGCTTGAGCGGCGGGCGCGACAAGGGCAGGTGTCGGCGACGCGGGATTTGGCCGTATCAGATAAAACGCAGGAGGATTGAGAATTGTCACGCGAAGCAATGGAATTTGATGTCGTGATCGTGGGTGGCGGCCCGGCTGGGCTTTCCGCCGCGATACGACTGAAGCAGATCGACCCCGGAATCAATGTCTGCTTGATCGACAAGGGTGCCGAGATTGGCGCCCACATCCTGTCCGGAGCCGTGCTTGACCCACGCGCCCTGAACGAATTGATACCGGACTGGCGGGAGCAAGGCGCGCCGCTCGACACCGAGGTCAGCGAAGACCAGTTCATGGTGCTATCGGAAACGGGTGCCACCACGGTGCCCAACTTCATCCTGCCGGCATGTTTCCAGAACCACGGCAACTACATCATCAGCCTGGGGGCGCTGTGCCGTTGGCTCGGTGCCCAAGCCGAGGCACTCGGGGTCGAGATCTATCCCGGCTTTGCCGGCGCCGACATCCTCTATGACGACGAGAACCGCGTGTTGGGCGTGATTACCGGCGACATGGGTGTCGATCGCGAGGTCAAACCCACGGCAGCCTATCAGCAGGGCATGGAGTTGCGGGGCAAGTACACGCTGTTCGCCGAAGGCTGCCGCGGCCACCTCGGCAAACGGCTCGAAGCCAAATACGGTTTGCGCGCCGACGCCGATCCGCAGGTGTACGGTATCGGCATCAAGGAACTCTGGGAGATCAAGCCGGAGAAGCATGTCAAGGGCCGGGTAACGCATACCGCGGGCTGGCCGCTCGAAGCGGACACCTACGGCGGATCGTTTGTCTATCACTTCGGCGAAAACCTCGTCGCCGTGGGGCTCGTGGTCGGCCTGAGCTATGCCAATCCCTATCTTTCGCCCTTCGAGGAGATGCAGCGGCTGAAGACGCACCCGACCATGCGCTCCCTATTCGAGGGGGGCAAACGCCTTGCCTACGGCGCCCGCGCGCTGGTCAGTGGGGGCCTGCAATCCTTGCCGAAACTGGTCTTTCCGGGCGGAGCGCTGATCGGCGACGACGCCGGCTTCCTAGTGGCTTCGCGCATCAAGGGCAGTCACGCCGCCACCAAAACCGGAATGCTGGCGGCCGAGGCGATCGCCCAGGCGCTCGCCACCGGACGCAGCCAGGATGAGCTGGCGGCCTATCCGGATGCCTTCCGCAATTCCTGGCTACACGAAGAACTCCACCGCGGGCGTAACTTCAAACCGTGGATGGCGAAAGGTCTACGCGTCGGCGCGTTGATGTTCGGCATCGACCAGCAGTTGTTTCGCGGCAAGGCGCCCTGGACTCTGCGCAACCAGGCCGATCACCTGAAACTCAAGCCGGCCGCCGCCTGCGCCCCGATCGCCTATCCCAAGCCGGATGGCGTGCTGACCTTCGATCGTCTGTCATCGGTATTCCTCTCGAATACCAATCATGAAGAGGAGCAACCCTGCCACCTGCGTTTGAAGGACGCATCGCTACCGATCGCGACCAATCTTGCGGTCTACGATGCCCCCGAGCAACGCTACTGCCCGGCCGGCGTGTACGAGATCTTGCGCGACGATGACGGTGGCAATGCCCGCTTGCAGATCAACGCCCAGAACTGCGTGCATTGCAAGACCTGCGACATCAAGGACCCGAGTCAGAACATCGAGTGGGTTACGCCCCAGGGTGGCGAGGGTCCGATCTACCAGCAAATGTAGGCAATGGAGCGCGCGGCGGCCAGGCTCTTGGTGCACCAACGCTTGGGTCGCCCGACGGTGCCTGAAGAAAAGAATTCATCACGAATGGACAGTGGAAAATGAAAAGGATAGGCGTGGTCGGTGCGGGCACCATGGGCAATGGCATCGCGCAAGTCGTGGCCCTGGCGGGCGTCGAGGCTGTCATCAGCGATATCGGCGAGGAGCAGCTACAGCGTGGTCTGAACACGGTGTCCGGCAGCCTCGACCGCTTGATCAAGAAAGAGAAGCTGACGCCGGAGCAAAAAGCCGCCGCCATGGCTCGGATCTCCACCGCCACCGATATGACGGCACTGGCCGACTGCGACTTGATCATCGAAGCGGCAACGGAAAACCTCGAACTCAAGCTGAAGATTTTCGCGCAACTGGACAAGGTGGCGAGCGCGGCAACGCTCCTGGCAACCAACACCTCGTCGATCTCGATTACCCGCATCGCGGCGGCTACGCAACGCCCTGACAAGGTGATCGGCATGCATTTCTTCAATCCGGTGCCGATGATGTCCCTCGTCGAACTGATACGCGGCATCCAGACCGCCGAAACCACCTACCGTGAGGTGGAAGCGCTGACGCGGGCGATCGGGAAAACCCCGGTGCAGGTGCGTAACAGTCCGGGCTTCGTGGTCAATCGCCTGTTAAGCCCAATGCTCAACGAGGCCATGTTCGTGCTCGGCGAAGGCTTGGCGACGGCGGCGGAAATCGACGAGGCGATGAAGCTCGGCGCCAACCATCCGATAGGGCCCCTCGCGCTGGCCGACATGATTGGACTCGATGTCCAACTGGCGGTGATGCAGGTCTTGTTCGACGGCTTCAAGGACCCGAAGTATCGACCGGCACCGCTGCTGGTGGAGATGGTCGAAGCCGGACTGCTGGGCCGGAAAACGGGCCGTGGATTCTTCTCGTACTGACACGGCGGTTTGTCCGGCGGCACGAAACGGGGATCGCGCGTCAGGAGTCTCGCGGCCCAAGGCATGACTCAACCCCCTCATCACAACATCCACTACGAGGCTTTCCCATGTCACAACAACCAATGGACCTTTATCGACAAAAGCTCGCCACCGCCGAGCAGGCCGCGGCCTTGGTCAAATCCGGGGACAAGGTGTTTCTCGGTGAATTCGCCCAAGGTTCGGAGGCGGTGGAAGCCGCGCTGGCCTTGCGCAAGGAAGAACTGCGGGACGTGATCCTGATCACCGTCACCCGTCCCAAGCCCTTGAAGTGCGTCGAGGCCGATCCGGCGCGCGAGTCATTTATCTGGCATGACTGGCATTTCTCCGGCCTGGGGCGAAAGTATGGCGAACGGGGACTATGCAGCTACATCCCCTTGTGCTACCACCACGCGCCGAAGAACATCGATTTGTACGAGGAGCCCGATGTCGTGGTGGTGCAGGTGACGCCGATGGACGCGCACGGCTTCTTCAATTTCTCCACCACCTGCTCGATGACGCCGACCTACTGCCGCAAGGCGCGCAAGGTGGTCGTCGAGGTGAATACCCTTACGCCGTGGTGCCTAGGCGGGCTCGACGAAACGATCCACATTTCGCAGGTAGACATGGTCGTCGAAGGTCCCAATAGCCGCCTGGTACAACTTCCCGAACTGGAGGCGAGCGAGGCCGACCGCATCATTGCCAACCACGTCATGGGCTTGCTCGAAGATGGCTCGACGATACAGCTTGGCATCGGCGCGCTGCCGAATGTCGTGGGCGCCATGATCGCCCGCAGCGGCCTGAAGGATCTCGGCGTACACACCGAGATGCTCGCCGATTCCTACGTCGACATGTATGAAGCGGGACGCATCACCGGCAAGCACAAGGGCATCGACAGAGGCAAGATGGTCTATACCTTCGCCCTCGGATCGCAGAAGCTGTATGACTTCCTCGACAACAACCACGTCGCGGCGATCTTCCCCGTTTCGTACACCAATGACCCGAATGTGATCGGCAGCAACCCCAAGGTGATCGCCATCAACAATGCCATCGAAGTCGATCTGTTCTCCCAGGTAGCCAGCGAATCCAGTGGCGCCCGGCAGATCTCGGGCACCGGCGGGCAGCTCGACTTCATCATGGGCGCTCATCGCTCCGAGGGCGGCAAGGGGCTCATCTGCATCAACTCGACCTACAAGAAGAAGGACGGCAGCATCGGGTCGCGCATCGTCCCGACCTTGTCGCCGGGGACCGTGGTCACCTGCCCGCGATCCATCGTGCATTACGTCGTCACCGAATTCGGCTATGCGCAACTGAAGGCAAAATCGACCTGGCAACGCACCGAAGCCTTGATCGACATCGCCCATCCGGATTTCCGCGAGGAACTCATCAAGTCCGCCGAGGAGCTGGGAATCTGGCGGCGGTCGAACAAACTTTCGTAGATAATGGACACGCGGCTTGAGCCTTACCTGTATTTCAGGATGTGAACCGGAGCGATGGCCTGAAAGCCGTAAGCGCGGCACCCATGGCCTCTCCCGGCCATGGGTGCACCGAACGTTGTCCAGGCATCGAGCCCGATTCAAAGGATCTTTTCAGCAGAACGCGGGCACGTATCTGACTAGCTAAACATTGCGACATATGTAATGCCGCATTATTGAATTATACTGATGACAATTCCCCGTTCCGGAGGTGTCATCATGAGGAAGCTCGAAATCGCCGATCCTGAAGTCATGCGAATCGCCATCCAACAAGAAATCGCCCGCTCCGATGAGTCGCGTTACGACCACCGGCTGCATGGCCTGCTGCTGGTCACCGGCGGCCACAGCTGTCAGCAGGTCGCCGAGCTTTTCGGCGAAGACCGCCGCACGGTGCAGCGCTGGGTCAAGCGATTTGAGAGCCACGGACTGGAAGGAGTGCGCGAGGGCGAACGCCCTGGCCGGCCGGCGACATTGGACGCTAAACAATGGGCGGCACTGGGGCGCGACTTGAGACGCGACCCTGGGGCATTTGGCCTCACCGGTCATCTGTGGGACGGCAAGCTGCTCTCCGAGCACCTGCGCAAGCGTTATGGCGTCGCTTTGGGCGTGCGTCAGTGCCAACGGATCTTCGGGCAAATGGGTTTCCGACTCCGGAAGCCCAGACCTCAAGTGGCCCAGTCCGACCCCGTAAAGGTCGCGGCTGTTAAAAAAACTGCGCCACCTGGCAAGGCAACGGAACATTGAACTGTGGAGTCTGGACGAATGCCACTTCCAACAGCACGGCACCCGATGCCGCATGTGGGTGCCACCGGAGATCAAGGACCCGGTGCTGATGCACGCCCCCACCCGCAAATCTGTCGCCTGCTTCGGTGCGGTCAGTCTGAGTACAGGCAAATTCATACGCACCATGTGCGAGAGGTTCGACGCGGTTACGTTCGAAACCTTTTTGAAGAAGCTTCTGCGGCATCGCTCGCGCGGCAAGCGCATGGTTGTCGTCCTGGACAACGCCAGGTACCACCACGCCATACTTCTCAAGCCCTTGCTTCGGAAATATCGCACCGTGCTCAGTTTGCTGTTTCTACCGCCGTACAGTCCACAGTTGGCTCCTATCGAGCGGGTATGGAAGCTGGCTCGCCGCATGGCAACGCACAACCGCTTCTTCGCCACGTTGAGCGAACTGCTCGCCGCAGTCGACATATGCTTCGACCGTTGGCGGCAACCCAATTCGGTGCTGCGTAGATTATGCGGCATTATTTAAGACGCTATGTTTAGCAGCCGTTGGTTTCCGGGGGATAGCAGGTGATAAAGCATACAACGTCGTCGGTCTGGATGCGCGTCCTGCGGGACTTGTTCGATGCCAACGGCGTCAATGCCAACAAGCTGTTTTCCGATAGCGGAATCTACATTCCGAATTCGACCGACTTCAACGTCCGCGTGCCGACCGAAGCCGTCAGCCGGCTGTGGGAGCTTGCGGTCGAGGTCTCCGGAGATCCGGGCATCGCCCTGAAACTGAAGCCGAAGCGCCCCTTGCCGAGCTTCGACGCATTGGGCTACGCGATGCTCTCTTCGCCCTCCCTGATATCCGGACTGGAACGTTTTTCGCGCTATCTCAGCGTGGTCAGCTCGGCAGCCGAATCTTGCATCGAGATTCGTGGCGATCGCATAGCGCTGTATTTCCACCTCCACGGCGGCACGCAGCCCATTCCACGCCAGCGCTACGAATTCGACATGCTATGCCTGCTCGAATTCTTTCGCTGGGTGATGAATAGCGATCTGGACCCGGTGGTGGTCGAGCTCGGACAGCCAAGGCCGGCCAATCTCAAGCCCTATGAAAAAGCCTTCGCCTGCGAGGTTGATTTCCAGGCGGAGCACTATTGTTTACTGTTCAGCATGGAACAGGCCTTGCGCCCGGTGCCGACCTTCAATTCCGAACTGGTCAGCCTGCACGACAGTTATCTGAACGAATGCATGGGACGGCTGAAAGGCAATTCCACGGCCAACCTGATACGGGAGCGCATCGTCCACACGCTGCCCGAGGGCGAGCCGCAGCGCGCCAAAATCGCCCATGCCTTGCACATGAGCGAACGCACGCTGCAACGCCACCTGGTGGCCGAGGGGACATCGTTCAGCGAGATTCTCGACGATGTGCGGCGCGAGTTGTCGGTCAAATATCTGAATCAGTGCCATCTGGAACTGATCGACATTTCCTGTCTCCTGGGATTCAACGGTCAAAGCAACTTTTCGCGGGCATTCAAACGCTGGTTCAACACCTCGCCAAGGAAGTACAGAGAAGCGCTGAATTGCAGTGAATCGCCTCGGGTCTAGTAGGCATTCTGACGTCGCATCGGAGACAAAGCATCGTATCTGGAATTCCGAACATCAATTCACCTCGGTGAGAGTTGAATAGAACCTGTAAGGGTCCGCTGAAATCAGTAAACTGTCGTTGCCTCATCGGAAATTCGAAGGTCCTTTGAGGGTCAAGTGTGTGAGTTCGATGGATCGAGAAGCTGACGTTCAGGCACTCCCTGCTGCCAACGACAGCAACCTGCGCGACACCGGCCCTACAACCTTGCCTCCCTCAACGGCGGCATTGGCCGAGGAGTTCGCATTCAGCAAACTCTCTGAACGTCAGTAGCACTTTGGGAGCTGCCGTAGCTACGTCTAGAAGTCGAAGGTCAGGATTGGGCACGAAGTTCGCGTTCATCGTATGGAGAAGCTGCCATTCAACCCGCATTTCGATCAATCGGTGGACTGCCGCCCGAGTCCGGATACAGGCCCAATGGCCGCAGTGGCTGACCTGCAGGCCTTGGATTGCCAGGAAGAAGGTACAACTCGACTCATCAAACCCGTCTTGCCGGGCAGGGATATGTGAAAAAAACATGTGGATTGTTTTCAGTAAAACATGTGAATGTCAAAGTCGCAGCCTTTCATGAGCCGAGGACGTTGATTTCGGCAGGGCTGATTTTCACTCTTGCAAAGCTCAATGTAACCCGTATACTGTACGGACAACGCAAGGAGTGACACCATGGGCGCCACCGTCAAGGAAGAACGCATCGAAATCCGTCTCGCATCGGCTGAGAAGGACCGAATTCGTCAGGCGGCCATCCTGTCGCACCAGAACGTCAGCGAATTTGTTCTTCGTGCAGTGCGTACCGTGGCCGACGAGACTCTGGCCTCGCAGACTCGCTTTGTCTTACCTGAAGAGCAGATGAACGCCTTCTATGCCGCCCTTGATCAACCGGCCAAATTGATCCCGCGTCTAAGGGAACTGCTCAAGAAACCGAGCGTCTTCGAGGCTAAATGAAATTACCGCTACGGGGGCCAGAACTCCTGACGGAGGTCCACGACGTATCGGGATTCGACTGCGGCAACGAAGCACTGAACCGTTTTCTACAGCGCTACGCACTCCTGAACCAGCGCAACCAAAGCGCGCGAACTTACGTTGCAATGCGCGGCGAAACCCGAGTCATTGGGTATTACTCGCTGGCCGCTGCCTCGGCGGAATACGAAACCGTTCCTGCACGAATCGCCAAAGGACTGGCCCAGCACCCGATCCCGCTTACCCTATTGGCCAGGTTGGCCGTGGATCGGACAGAGCAGGTGACTGGCATCGGGGCAGGGCTGCTCAAGGATGCGCTGAAGCGCTTTCTTCAAGCACAGTCGATCATTGCCGCGCGAGCCCTTGTTGTCCACGCCAAGGACGAACAGGCCATAGAGTTCTATCAGCACTTCGGATTTGTACCGTCGCCGCTCGACCCGTATCACTTGTATCTGATGACCAAGGATATCCACGAATGTCTGACTTAGTCACTCGTAAAATGCTGCCTATGCAGTGCCTGCAAGTGTTTCAGGCAGCGTATACCATCATCCAAATTGCATGCTCTGAAAATTGAGTGCAAATTCGTCAAAAAATTATTTTTTTGGCAGTGTCTGGCAACTGCTGGACTCGATAAGCAACAACATTTTGATGGTAAATCTGATGGTGATTTTTCATCCGAAAATCGTTTATCCTTTGTAGATCAACTGGATGAAAATCTCGTGCACAATCGAGTGGGAATGAGTCGGGATTGATTCCCCAAGGATTTAATGCTGGACATTCTCCGCATCACTCCGTAGAATGCGCGCCTTGTGCATTGCAGCAATCGCAATCACAAAGCGCGCATCGCGAACCTGAACTACTACAACGACAAAGCCCCACTGCCCCCTGGCACCGCCGAGATACACATGAGCGGAGCGCCGCACCGGCACAAAGCTTTCGTGCCGAAATCTCGATCTCTCTGAGTTTTCAAGCAATTTCGTAGGTTGGCGCTGCACTTTCTGCGTCCGTGTCGTCCGCACTGCGGAATGACGCGCGCGACCATTTTTACGAAAGAAACTGATGACTTTTGAAGAAATCGGCCTGCACCCGGCCATCCTGAAAGCGCTCGCCGATTCGGGCTATACCGAACCGACTCCGGTCCAGGCGCAAGCCATTCCCGCTGCCATCGAAGGCCGCGACCTGCTGGTCTCGTCGCAGACCGGCTCGGGCAAGACGGCCGCCTTCATGCTGCCGTCGATGCACAAGCTGGCCGTTGCTGCCCAGGATAACCCGCAGCCCGCCTTGAAGACCCCGAACCAGGAGCGCCAGTCGGCACGTTCCCGTGGTGAGCGGCCGCGCTACGCACCGGCCCAGCCGAAGATGCTGGTCCTGACCCCGACCCGTGAACTGGCCCTGCAGGTCACCACTGCCACCGAAAAATACGGTGCCAACCTGCGCCGCATGAAGGCAGTTTCCATTCTCGGCGGCATGCCCTATCCGAAGCAGATGCAGTTGCTGGCGCGCAATCCCGAGATTCTCGTCGCCACGCCGGGGCGTCTGATCGACCATATGAATTCGGGCAAGATCGATTTCTCGCAACTGCAGATCCTCGTCCTCGACGAAGCCGACCGCATGCTCGACATGGGCTTCATCGACGACATCGAGACCATCATCGCCGCGACACCGGCCGAGCGCCAGACCATGCTGTTCTCGGCAACGCTCGAAGGCGACGTCGGTCGCATGGCCGAGCGCATCACGCGCGAACCGCAGATCATCCGCATCGCCTCGTCGCAGACGAAGCACGAGAACATCGAGCAGAAGGTGCACTTCGTCGATGACCAGTCGCACAAGAACCGCCTGCTCGATCATCTGCTGCGCGACGCTGCCCTGCATCAGGCAGTGATTTTCACCGCCACCAAGCGCGATGCCGACGAGATCGCCGAGCAGTTGAATGTTGCCGGCTTTGCGGCGGCTCCACTGCACGGCGACATGCATCAGGGCGCCCGCAACCGCACGCTTAACGCACTGCGCCACGGGCAGCTGCGCATCCTCGTTGCGACCGACGTTGCCGCCCGCGGCATCGACGTGCCCGGGATCACGCACGTCTTCAACTACGATCTGCCGAAGTTCCCCGAGGACTACGTCCACCGAATCGGCCGCACCGGTCGTGCCGGTCGCAACGGGGTTGCCGTCTCGCTGGTGCATCACGCAGAGGGCATCCACGTGAAGCGCATCGAGCGCTTCACCAAGCAGGCCATACCGGTTGATGTCGTTCCCGGTCACGAACCGAAGCGCACGCCTGCGCCGAGGAAACCGAAACCTGCAGGCTGGAAGCCGGGGCAGGGCAAGGGTTTCAACAAGGGTGGCTACGCTCGGGATGGGCAGGGCCAGGGACAACGTCGCGAAGACGGGTATAACCGCGATGGCGAGAAGCGATTCGGAAAGCCGGCTGCCCCGACGGAGCGTGGGCATGGACACTTTGACGGCCCGCGCGGCAATCGCACGGAGCGTCCGGACACCCGTCCTGACAACTTCGGCAACCGTACCGAGCGTCCGGACACCCGTCCTGACAACTTCGGCAACCGCGCCGACTACCAACCCCGCAATGGCAAGCCACAAGGCGATGCACGTGGCGACGGGCGCAAGAGCAGCGCCAATCGTTTCGACAAGCCGTTCTCGAAGGGGGCACCGCGCGCGAGCGGCCAACCCCGTCGCACCTGGACCGATCGCTGATCAGGGATTTTCCCGGGCGCTATAGAAACGCAGGTTGTCTCGTCCGTCGGTCTTGACGCGGTACATCGCTGCATCTGCATGCGCCAGAAGCGAGTCAGCCTCTTCTCCGTCCTCGGGGAAGAGGCTGATGCCAATGCTGGGCGTTACGACCAGACTGCTGCTGCCGGTGTGAATCGGGCCATGCAGTGCCTCACGTATGGTAGAGGCCACCAGTGCAGCATCATCGACGCTATTGATTTCATTCAGCAGTACGACGAACTCGTCGCCACCGATCCGCGCCAGAAAATCCGAGTCGCGTATCGCGCGCGAGAGCCTGCGACCGGTTTCGATCAGGACCTCATCCCCCGTCGCGTGGCCGAAGGTGTCATTCACCTCCTTGAAGCGATCAAGGTCGACGAAGAGCACCGCAACCTTTGACCCCTGGCGACGGGCGAGGGCAATCGACTGCGGTAGTACGGCCTCGAGCGAGAAGCGATTAGCCAGTCCGGTCAGCGAATCGTGATGTGCGAGGAAGCTGATCCGTTCCTCGATCAGCTTGCGTTCGCTGATATCCGAAAACACGCCAACGTAGTGAGTGACATTGTTGCTGGACGGGTCGCGAATCGCGTCGATATGCATCCAGCAGGGCAGCACGCGCCCATCGCGACAGCGATTCCAGATTTCGCCCCGCCAGCAGCCGGTGTCGGCAAGTTGCTTCCAGATCGCGTCGAAAAATACTTGATCGTGATGGTCTGAGCGCAGGAGCGATGCCCGCATGCCCAATGCCTCATCCCGGGAGAAGCCGGTAATACACTCGAATGCCGGGTTCACGTCGATTATTCGCGTCGTGACATCGGTAATCAGGATCGCCTCCGAGATGCTCTGATAGGTCTGCCGCGCAAGACGTAGCAGGGTACGCGTCTCCTCACGCTGCGTGACGTCGTTCACCAGCAGCCAGTAGCTGCCCGAATCCGTGCCGGAATCGTCCGCCAGCGCCATCGGCCAATGCCGCAGTGCGAGCGTGCGCCGTTCGCCATCGGCACCGATCAGGCTGGTCTCGTGTGCCTCACCCGGCGGATGATGCCGGGCAAGACCCGCCAGTTCGAGTGCCTGCGGTTGCCAGTTCCATCCGCGAACGAGAGGCTCGTCGTTGTTTCCGCCGCCACCCGGGGGCGTCAACCCAAGCAGGGCCGGCAACCTGGCATTCCATTCGACCAGATGCCCTGCCTCCGAAACGAGCGCAATGCCCGAAAATGAGGATTCGAACAGGCTGCGATAACGTCTCTCGCGCTCCTCGATCGATCGCTTCGCCTCCTCTATCTGCCGGCGTGTGCGAAAGGTCAGCGCCAGCAAAACGAGAGCAACTACGGTTGCAACGATTGCCAGAACCAGCAGGGCACTCACTTAACGTCCTAATGCAGCGTGGAATCCACTTCGTAGGCTTCTTCGAAGTGGCCGTTGTAGCGGCGAAATACCGAAAGAATGTCAGGATCGTACTGTGAGGGCTGCGAGCGCTCGTCGCCTTCCAGAATGGCACGCAGCGCTTCTTCATGCGTTCTGGCCGCCTTGTACGGTCGTTTGCTGCGAATGGCATCGTAGCGGTCGCAGAGCAGCACGATTCTTCCCGACAATGGAATCCGCTCGCCCGCCATATGGTTTGGGTAGCCGCTGCCATCCCAGCATTCGTGATGGGTAGCGGCGATTTCGGCTCCCATGGCGAGGAATGGAGAGCCTTCGCTCAACTGGAGGATATCGGCCCCATGCCGGGGATGTTGATGCACCAGATTCCACTCCGGTGCTGTCAGTTGCCCCGGTTTCAGAAGGATGTCCGAAGACACCATGATATTGCCGATATCATGCATTGCGCTCGCATAGAAAATCGACTCCGCGTAACCGGGCGCCATACCTAGAAGTTCTGCCATCGTCTTGCTCAGCAGCGCGATGCGGTTGATGTGCTTGGCGGCGTCGCTATCCTTGTGTTCGACCACGCGGGCCAGGGAGAAGATGGTTTCGATGTGCGCGTTACGCAATTCAGCCGTCTTCTGCCTTACCTGCCGATCGAGCAGCTGATTCATGTTGCTCAGGAAATCGCCGTACTCCTTGAGCCTGATGAGATTGTGTACCCGGATCACCAGCTCCGCCGGGTCGATCGGCTTGGTCAGGAAGTCTTCCGCCCCGATCTCGAGACCGCGCAGACGCGACTCCCGGTCACCGAGTACAGTCACCATCACGATCGGGAGGTGGGCCGTCTGCGGATTTGCCTTCAAGCGGCGCGCCGTTTCGAATCCATCCATGCCGGCCATGACAAGGTCGAGCACGATCAGATCGGGCCAGCCTTCACCCGCAATGGCCAGAGCTTCAAGACCGCTGTTCGCAGTGCGGGTTTCGTGACCGGCCTTTTGCAGAAGCATCGAGACAAAGCTGCAGATGGACTTTTCGTCATCGACCACCAGCACCCGCCCGCGAATCCTGCCGTCTGCAATGTGCCCGACGTCACCGGTGTCGGGTTTGTCGATGGCTTTGTCATGCGGCATGGAACTCCCTCCGGGTCAGTGCCTCTTCGTGTGTCGTCCTTGTTCGGTGTTTCATGGCGCAACACTGCTGCCAGTATAGGACAATCGGATATTCCTGCAAGCTTTGGCAGTGTCCCGCGATGCAGTTGATACAATCCGGCTATGAACGACGAATTCTTCATGCGCGAGGCGCTTTCTCTCGCCCGCTCCGCAGAGTGCCTGGGCGAAGTTCCCGTAGGCGCCATCGTCGTGCGCGAGGGGCAGATCGTCGGGCGCGGTTTCAATGCACCCATCGGTGAAAGCGATCCCACGGCGCATGCCGAGATTGCGGCCTTGCGGGATGCGGCCCGCAATCTCGGCAACTACCGGCTTCCCGGCTGCAGTCTTTATGTGACACTTGAACCCTGTGCGATGTGTGCCGGTGCGATCCTGCACGCCCGCATCGCGCGCGTCGTTTACGGTGCCCGTGATCCGAAAACGGGTGTGCACGGCAGTGTTGTCGACCTATTTGCCGTCGATCGTCTGAATCATCACACGGAAGTGCTTGGCGGCATTCTGGCGGGCGAGTGCGGCGACATGCTGAGCGCGTTCTTTGCAGCGCGACGAAAAGCGCGGACCCAATGAAGGTCGAGATTTCCATTCCAGCCCAGGCGCTGCGTCTGCTCGACGATGAAGGCAACGAGTTGCGGACATGGCCGGTATCGACGGCCACCAATGGTGCCGGAGAGAAAAGCGGTAGCTACTGCACGCCGCGCGGCCGCCATGTCATTCGCGCCAAGATCGGCGCCGGGCAGCCGGAAAACACGGTATTCGTCCGACGACGGCCGACGGGAGAACGTTATTCGTTCGATCTGGCGCAAGCCGGCCCTGCGCGGGACTGGATCCTGACGCGGATTCTCTGGCTTTCCGGATGCGAGCCGGGATTCAACCGGCTCGGCAAAGTGGATACCATGCGCCGCTACATCTACATCCACGGCTGCCCGGACAGCGCAGCAATCGGCCAGCCGGGCTCGCACGGCTGCATCCGCATGCGCAACGCCGATATCATCGAGCTGTTCGATCTTGTCCCGGCAGGAACGGTCGTCGAGATCAGCGATTCCAGCGATATCAGCAGTGCGGCTCCCGCCTGACCGTCAGTCTCGACTCTCCGCAGGACCCGGCAGGGCCGAAACTGCGCTCAACGAGGCTGGCGCGTCCGTCAGTTGCGACCAGCAAGATGGTCGAGGCGCGCGTCCCGTAATCAGGTGAACGCACGAACACCGCCGACAGCAACCGCTCCCAAGGCAATGGCACCCCCGTCGCCGGCAGTGCGTCGTCGGGAACGATTTCATCATCCGCAAGCAGCGAAAAGAACGCGGATTCGTCCGGCAATGTCTTTAGCGCCGCCGAGAAACGTTGCTTCGATGCCGACAACTTCGGCCACGGGGTATCGAGCAGGTGGTTCGAGACACCGTAGATGCCCGGCGCCAAAATCCTTTCCGGCGTGCAGCGATTGCTGACGTAGCACAAGGCATTGCCGTCGCCTAGCAGCAGGTTGAAGCCGGCATGGCGCTCGCCCTGAAGCTGTCGGGAAAATTCCTCGGCCGACGCGTCACCCACGAGAAAGTCGCGCGTCAGATCACCGCGGGAGCGCTTGCCCGGCGGTTTGCCGGGTTCCCGCACATTGGTCACAGCGGCGAAACGGCCACGAGAGGAATAAGCGAGCCAGGTGCCGCCCGCCTCGAGGTCCCGCCCCCCATGGATGTCGGGGTGATCAGGCCATGGTGCAGCAGCAGCCGTCGGGCGTACAAAGAATTCGTCGCGGTTGGCCGCGACGACGAGGGGGTAATCCGGATGCTGCTGCCACGCAACCAGGACAAGGCACATGGCGTTTGCAGTCGCCGATGGTCGTCAGCCGGCGACGGCGGCGGCCTTGACCGACGGGCCCGACAGTGCTCCCAGATGCACGCCGGCGTCGGCAGCGCTCTCCATCAGCACGGCCAGCGCCTCGTAGCCGCCAGTCGGCGACAAGGCGCCGACGATGATCATCCCGCAGGACTGATCCGGCGCTGCCGCCGAGTAGAGCTCGCCCCCCGCGCTGAGCGGCACCTCGGCGTGGAGTCGATAGAGATGACGCTTCACCTTGCCGAGATACTGGGTCCGCGCCACGATTTCCTGGCCCGGGTAGCAGCCCTTGTGAAAACTGACACCACCGATGCGGTCGAAATTCGCCATTTGTGGCACGAAATGCTCGCGGGTGGCGGCAGTGACCACCGGCAGAGCGGCCTGTATGTCCAGCCACTGCCAGACCGGTACGCCGACCTTGCGGGCACTTGCCGTGAGCTTTGTCCAGGCGGAACCTGCCGCCTCTGGCGCGAGGGCCACCAGGAAGCGTAGCGGATCGACGCGCAACACGCTGCCACCAGCGCAGGCCGCCGATTTCATGGGTTCGGGAACGGCAATGCATGCAGACGCAAGGGCATCCCCCGCCTGCGGGCCGGCAACACCGAGCAGAAGCAGGCTGTCGCCCGGAACCTGGATGCTGACCTTGGCGCGCAGCACGTACATCTGAAGGCGCTTGGCAATCGGTTCGACGAGGTCGCGTGATAGGGCGAGCAGGTATTCGTTGCCCTCGCGCCAGACGATGAAGCTGGCAACCATTCGGCCCTTGGCGCTGCACCAGGCGGAATGCTGCACACTCTCGAGGCCGAGGTGATTGATGTCGCTGGTGAACTGGTTATGCAGGAAATCGCGGGCATCGTCCCCACCCACCCGGATAATGCCCAGATGGTTCAACGGAGCGACAACCGTGCCTTGGCCGGCTGCGGCCAGTTCGCTCGCAGCGTCGCCGAAGTTGATGACAGTTTCGTTGTCGAAAACGGCGCCAGCAGCGCCCAGAGTGTCTTGCCAGTTGGTGTTCATCTTCGTGTGCCGGTCAGGGTAGGGGAAGGGTTGATGTTTCGGATATTATAGCGGCTCCGCCATACCAGCCTTCCTGTCCGGTCCACTGATTCCGGACGTGGCAACGCACTCCCGATGCTTCGATTCCTCCGTCGCCTGTTTCTGTTGGCTCTGCTGCTGTCGGGCATACTTGCGGCCGGCATCTGGTGGGTCTTCAACAGCCCGGTTGGGCTACGTACGTCCCCACTCGATTTTACGGTTGCCCCCGGCAGTTCACTGCGGACGGCGGCGCAGCAGGTCACTGATGCGGGGGTCTCGTTGCCGCCGATAGCACTGACCGCGCTTGGACGCATTCTGGGGGTAGATGCCCAGATCAAGGCAGGTAGCTACGAGATCCGCACGGGCATCACGCCACTCGAACTGCTCAGGAAGCTGACCCGGGGCGACGTGACGCAGGCTGAAATACTGTTCGTGGAGGGCTGGACCTTCCGTCAGTTGCGTGAAAAGCTCGATGCCCACCCCGATGTCCGTCATGAATTGCGCGGTCTTCCGGAAGCCGAACTGTTGAAGCGCATTGGTGCGAACGAGGCATTGGCCGAAGGTCTTTTCTTTCCTGATACCTATCTTTTCGCCAAGAACAGCAGCGATACCGAAATCATGGCCCGAGCCTATCGGGCGATGAAGCGGCATATCGACCGAGAATGGCAGCAACGGGCGTCAAACCTGCCATACCGCACGCCCTACGAGGCGCTGGTCATGGCCTCCATTGTCGAAAAGGAAACCGGACGTGCGGCGGACCGACCGATGATTGCCTCCGTCTTCGTCAATCGCCTGCGCGTCAACATGCTCCTGCAGACCGATCCTACTGTGATCTATGGCCTCGGCGACAGGTTCGACGGCAATATCCGCAAGCGCGACCTGCTGACGGATACGCCCTACAATACCTACACGCGTCCCGGACTGCCGCCGGGGCCGATCGCCAATCCGGGACTGGCATCGCTGCGGGCAGCATTGAATCCGGCCAGCAGCGACGCGCTTTACTTTGTCGCCCGCGGCGATGGCACGAGCCAGTTTTCCCGGACGCTGGAGGAGCACAACCAGGCCGTTGTGCGTTATCAACTGAAAGGCGGAAAGCGCTGATGCGAGGCAAGTTCATCACATTCGAGGGTATCGACGGGGCCGGCAAGAGCAGCCATATCCCCGGTGTCTGCGATTTTCTGCAGGCACGCGGGCTGACGGTAGTGACGACTCGCGAGCCGGGCGGAACGCCCTTGGGCGAGAAACTCAGGGAAATCCTGCTCAACGAGCCGATGCATCTCGAAACCGAAGCGCTGCTGATGTTCGCTGCCCGCCGCGAACATCTCGCCCGCGTGATCGACCCGGCGCTCGCCCGTGGCGACTGGGTGGTCTGCGACCGCTTCACCGATGCCACCTACGCCTACCAGGGGGGCGGCCGAGGGCTTGACCGGCACAAGTTCAACGATCTCGAACACTGGGTTCATGGCCACCTGCAGCCCGACCTGACGTTGCTCTTCGATCTGCCGTTTGCGGTTGCGCGTGAACGGATAGCACTGCAGACCCGGGAGCTGGATCGATTCGAGCAGGAAAAGGCGGATTTTCACGAGCGTGTGCGCCAGGCATACCTGGAGCGCGCCGCTGCATCGCCACAGCGTATGCGTGTAATCGATGCCAATCAGTCGCTGGAATCAATCAAGAAACTGGTTGAAGACTATCTCATAACGATTTGTTAATGAACATAATTGAACTTCATTCCTCATTCTGGGAAGCGCTGCAGGAACGCCGCCCGAAGCTGCCGCACGCGCTGCTGTTTTCTGGTGCGCGCGGGATGGGGAAGTTCGAACTGATTCGCCGCTTTGCGGCGTCGCTGTTGTGCGAAAAACCACTGCCTGCCGGCGATGCCTGTGGCAAATGCCCCGCCTGCGGCTGGTTGGCGCAGGGCAATCACCCCGATTTCCGGCTTCTGCAGCCCGAGGCCCTGGCTGAGTCTGAATATGGTGAAGAGGGCGACAGCAAGGAATCGACAAAGAAGGCCAGTCAGCAGATCACCATCGACCAGGTGCGCGCCCTCGACGATTTCCTGCATGTCGGCACGCACCGCCATGGTCTGCGGGTCGTTATCGTGCATCCGGCCGAGGCAATGAATCGCAGCACCGCGAACGCACTTTTGAAGACCCTGGAAGAACCGGCTGCTGACACACATTTCCTGCTGATCAGCAATGAGGCTGAACGCCTGCTGCCGACCATTCGCAGCCGTTGCCAGGCGATGCCGGTACCGCTGCCGTCCGGCGAACTTGCCGAACGCTGGCTCGGCGACGCCGGGATCGACGCCCCACAGCGCTGGCTGGCACTGGCCGGGGGAGCGCCATTGCTGGCCACCGAGCTCGGGAATTCGGGCGAGCGCCAGATCATCGATGCCCTGCTGGCACAACTGGGGCGTGGCCACGGC
>Ga0268298_10001225_pt1 | contig 30670 bp, 30 predicted proteins | sample WWTPWeurt_MetaG_FD_194462 | JGI IMG/M metagenome (GOLD analysis project Ga0268298, IMG submission 194462) | Activated sludge microbial communities from WWTP in Nijmegen, Gelderland, Netherland - WWTP Weurt | ecosystem: Engineered > WWTP > Aerobic digester > Activated sludge | place... | reverse complement strand
GGACGCTCGGCGTGCGGCGCTCGGCGCAGCGGCGATCGCAGCAGGCGCGCGGGCGATCGCGACAGGGCACACAGCGGACGATCGCGCGGAGACGGTGCTGATGCGGCTCCTCCGAGGCTCGGGGCCGGAGGGTCTCGCGGCGCTCCCGCCGTCGGCGACAATGCCGCTGGGCGCCTCGGACCCTGCGGCGAAGCCGGGGCACGAAGCGACGCGCGAGAGGGAAAACGGCGCCGATGCGGCGGCGGAGCCGGGGCACGGAGCGGAGCGCGAAGGGGCAAGGAACAAGACGAACGCTCGTCGTGACGGGAAGGGCCAGCCAAAAGAAATTTCCCTGATCCGACCGCTCCTCCTCGCTCGACGATCGGACGTGAAGGCGCACCTCGCGAGGCACGCGATCGACGTCGCCGAGGATCCTTCGAACCAGGACGCGCGGTTTCTCCGGGTGCGCGTGCGGCACGAGCTGTTGCCGCTGATGGAGTCGATGTCGCCGGGGATCGTCGGTCACCTGTGCGCGCTCGCCGCGATGCTCGAAGAGAGCGCTCCGGAGCTTGAAAACAAGGGCGCGCTGCGCGGGATGGGGCGCGCGCAGAGGCTCGCCGTGGCTCGCGCAAAGAAGTGTGAACGTCCCGTGAAGCTGCGTCTTTCTGGGGGCCGCGAGGTGACCGTGGGCTTCTCAGGAGACGCGCCCGTCCTTATGGGGGACGAGCGCTCCCCGGCGCGACGAGAATGAACGCCTCGCCGATTTCGGCTGGATCACCGGGGATCGTGACGCTCCTCGGGAGCCGCGTCGTCCGGGCTGGGTCGCCCAGCGGAGGCCGCATGCTTTTCGGAGACGTCGTGTGGCGCGCGCGGAGTCGATCGCGTACCATGCAAAAAGCCCGCCCCATCCAGGGGCTTTCCGCAGCGGCGCACCTTCTTTCGAGCCCGCCCGCTGTCAGGGGTGATTGTGAAGCAATCGCATAAAACGCTGCTCCTCTGGGTCCTTCTGATCACGATGTTCCTCGCGATCTGGCAGTTCTTGCAGCCGGATCGCACGCCTGCGACGCAGGTGCCCTACAGCGACTTCACGGCGCTCGTCTCTGCGAACAAGCAGACGAGCCCCTACGTGGAGTCGGTCCTGATCAAGGACCGCGAATACACCTTCTGGGTCAAGGACCCGAAGAGCAACGCGAAGACGAAGAAGCTCACCTTTGGCCCCGAAGAAGCGGACGAGAAGTTCCTCCGCGAGCACGAGGTCGCGGTGACGTTCGAGAAAGAAGACGGCTCGCCGTTCTGGTCGAGCGCGGCGGTGACGATCCTGCCGATGATCTTCCTGCTCGGGATGTTCTACCTCTTCATGCGGCAGCTCCAGGCGGGCGGCGGCAAGGCGATGAGCTTCGGGAAGAGCCGCGCCAAGCTGCTCAGCGAGTCGCAGAACAAGGTGACGTTCCAGGACGTCGCCGGGATCGATGAGGCGAAGGACGAGATCGAAGAGATCATCGCGTTCCTCAAGGACCCGAAGAAGTTCCAGAAGCTCGGCGGACGCATCCCCAAGGGCGTCTTGATGATGGGGCCTCCGGGCACCGGAAAGACGCTGCTCGCGAAGGCGATCGCGGGTGAGGCGGGCGTTCCGTTCTTCTCGATCTCGGGCTCCGACTTCGTCGAGATGTTCGTGGGCGTCGGCGCGAGCCGCGTGCGCGATCTGTTCGAGCAGGGCAAGAAGCACGCGCCCTGCATCATCTTCATCGACGAGATCGACGCCGTCGGCCGGCACCGCGGCGCGGGCCTCGGCGGCGGTCACGACGAGCGCGAGCAGACGCTGAACCAGCTCCTCGTGGAGATGGACGGATTCGAGTCGAACGAGGGCGTGATCATCATCGCCGCGACGAACCGACCCGACGTGCTCGACCCTGCGATCCTGCGGCCTGGCCGCTTCGATCGGCGCATCGTGGTGAGCCGCCCCGACGTGCGCGGCCGCGAGGGCATCCTCAAGGTGCACACGAAGAAGGTGCCCCTCAGCCCCGACGTGGATCTCGACATCATCGCTCGCGGGACCCCCGGGTTCGTCGGCGCGGATCTCGAGAACCTCGTGAACGAGGCGTCGCTCCTCGCCGCGCGGCAGGACAAGGACGTCGTGACGATGGTCGACTTCGAGATGGCCAAGGACAAGGTGCTGATGGGCACCGAGCGCCGCAGCATGGTCATCAGCGACTTCGAGAAGAAGACGACCGCCTACCACGAGGCCGGCCACGCGCTCGTCGCGAAGCTCCTCGAGAGCAAGACGGATCCGGTGCACAAGGTCACGATCATCCCGCGCGGACCGGCGCTCGGGCTCACGCAGCAGCTCCCCAAGGAGGATCGCCTGAGCATGTCGCGCGACTTCGCGAAGGCGCGGCTCGCGGTGCTCATGGGCGGTCGCGTCGCGGAGGAGCTCGTCTTCGGCGAGTTCACGACGGGCGCGGGCAACGACATCAAGCAGGCGTCCAACCTCGCGCGGCGCATGGTGACGGAGTTCGGGATGAGCGACGTCGTCGGGCCGATCTCGTACGCCGCGGAGGAGGAGAGCGTGTTCCTCGGCCGCGACTTCGCGAGCCGCTCGCGCGACTACTCGGAGACTGTCGCGAAGCAGATCGACGACGAGGTCCGCAAGTTCATCCTCGACGCGCACGACCAGGCGCGCACGATGCTCACGGACAAGCGTGATCTCCTGGAGAAGCTGGCGGTCGCGCTGCTCGAGCGCGAGACGCTGGACGCGGAGGACGTGGACGCGATCGTCCAGGGCCGCGACCTGCTCCAGAAGGAGCGCGTGATCATCCCGACGTATGCGGATCGGGAGCGCGCGGCGAAGGAGAAGCGTCGCGCGGCGAGCATCTTCGGCGCCCCCAAGCCCGCCACGGGCTGATGCCCACCCCCGCCGGTGCTCCCGCTTCGCGGTGCGCGCCGGCGTCCCCTCCCAAGGCGCGATGCGCCGGGAGGGGGACCTCGCTGTAGCAAAGAAGAGAGCGCCCGATCGAGAGGTCGGGCGCTTCGCTTTTGTGGGCGCTGCATCTGCGCGTGCGACGTCCACGCCTCGGCTTTTCGCCGCGGCGAGCGGTGCCAAGGTGCGAGAGGGCCGTGCTAGGGTTGAGTCATGTCGCCCGTGCGTCCCGAGATGATGTACGAAGGGCCCGGGTTCCTGCGCTCGAGCGACGTGTCCCCAAAGTCTCGCTACGAGCTGCACGACGGCCACCCGATCTATTGCGCTCCGACGGGCGGTGACGGCGCGCGGACCACGCTCGCGGGGGCTGAGATCCTCGACACGGACCCCGATGTCGACGAGGCCGGCATCGACGCCGGATTCAGCCCCACTCCCGGGATGTTACGGGCGCCTGACGTCGCGGTCGGCAACGTGCCGGACAGGATGGGATGGATCGAAGGGGTGCCGCCGCTCGCTGTGGAATACGCGGGCAGCGGACAGGACGAGCGCGGTCTCCAGGAGAAGATCCAGGACTTCCTCGGCGCGGGCACGAAGCTCGTGTGGGTGGTGCGGCTCGTGGGTCCGCGTCGTGTGGAGATCTACGAGCGGGACAAACCGGTACGCACGGTGGGTCCTGGGAGCGAGCTCAGCGCCCCGGGGATCCTGCGGAACAGCTTCCCTGTCGAAGCATTCTACGATCGCGGCACCGCTCACCGGGTGACGCTCCGCAACCTCCTCCAGCGCGAGGGCTATGAGAGCCTCGACGAAGTGCGCGAGGAGGGACACGAAGAGGGACACGAAGAAGGGCTGAGGACGGCCATCCGCGACCTCTGTGAGGCGTTTGGCATCGTCCTCGGGCCGGAGCGCGAGGCGGCGCTGGCGAACCTGCGCGGGGCGGCGCTCGACGAGATGCGCGCGCGCCTCAAGCGCGACCGTCGCTGGGAGTGAGCCACGCCAGATTGGGTGTCGGTGGCGCGTCTGCGGCGGCACGAGGGCATCCCGGGACACCAGGGTTGGTCTCGGGCGATGGGGTCGACCCATCCGGCGAGACCAGTGGTGGTCTCGGACGATGGGGTCGACCCATCCAGCGAGACCAAAGCTGGTCTCGGACCATGGGGTCGACCCATCCAGCGAGACCAAAGCTGGTCTCGGACCATGGGGTCGACCCATCCAGCGAGACCAGGGTTGGTCTACGTACCCCGCCGCCACACCGCGCGAATGGATCAGGCGATGTTCTGGCTCAGGAGAGGCAGTCGCGACAGGGCGCTACGCGGACTTCGCGCGAGCTCTGCGGGGAGCCCTCGATACTGCGGCTGTCTTTGGCGAGGCAGTCTGTTCGAGGGCGTCTCTCTCTTCGTAGCGCTTTCGAATCTCGGCCATGGTGTAGGTGGTCGGGTCTTTCCGGCTCGCTTCAATCGATATCGTCGATCACTCGCTCCGCCGCGGCCGCCTTCCCTACCTCCTCCCACCCGTCGTTGGACACTTGTTGACCACGATCCCTATTCCCCTCCGTCTCGCTCGCCGGTATCCTCGTTAGCACCGTGTGGGACCCGTCCGCTTTCCGCTGTCCGCGTGCCGTTGGGCGCCGCCGCTCGCCAGGGCCTGTGCCGGCACGATGGGCGCGGCTCGTCGCCCTGCCGCCCCGTCGGAGCCCCTGGGTGGCCCTCCTCGCGCCGCCCAGGGGTCCGAAGCCTGTCCCGGCGCGGGGTGCTCCAGGTCACTTTCTGCATAGGCATCTGCCTGGACGTCCGGGCTCGCTGCGGCAAGCCTCTCGTCCAATGTGCGTTTGCCGCGAGGGGATGGCGCACTCTGGGCCTCTCTCACGCAAGCGACTATTGGTTGTGCAGAGAGGGAATGCGCGCGAACGGGATCTTGTATGTTCGAGGGCGCCGCGAGCATTCATATGAGTGGCATGCTCTCCGTCACCGGCATTGCTGACTTGCTAGACGCGGCAATGACGCTCGGACTCGATCGCCAGGCTCTGCTCGCGGGAATCGAGCCAGCCGTCCTTGCCACTCTTCAAACATGCTCCACGCCGGCGGCGCAACTCCTTTGCGATCTCCACACTTTAAATAGCGGAGAATTCTCCACATCTGCGCATCCGCTGGTCACCTGGTTGACCAATGCCCAGGCATTGTGTGGCCCACGCCATGAACGAGCGATTGTGGCGCGCCAACTCGCCTTCTTGGGCGCTACGGACACACGGGTTCTTGCTCATGATCCGGATCATGCTTCTTCCCTCAGGTCGAGTCTACAAGCCAATTCTCCAGCTCCTGCCTTTCGAATATCCCGCGCACCACATGACGAGTCGAGCGAAGAACTGGCTGGAGTCACTACAACCACCATCGTAACTTCAGTGTTTCGAGTCGTGCGGGACGTGACGTCCAGGACTTGCTTGCTCTTCCCGAACACGTCTCCCTCTGACGTCACGCGGTATGACATTCCGGCCGAAGTGACCGAGGTATACATTGGCAGATCCCGTGGGAACCACCTGATCATCAACGAGCCTGGCGTCTCCCGTCGACATACCACAATAACCGCCCAATCTGATGGGTACTGGCTCCGCGACCTCGATAGCAGTACTGGAACCTATCTCAATAACATCCGCCTGAAACGTCCAGTCGCACTCTTCAGCGGTGATAGGTTTCGCGTAAGGCAGCAGCCGTTTGTGTTCCTCAGCGAAAACTCAACGGCGAACCTTCGACGGCGCTTGTTTGACGAGGTGATGACTCTGCAAGCATCTGATCCGATTACTGGATTGCCGAGCTGGCGCACCCTCCTCACCTCGCTTGAGAACTTCGCGAGATCGCGACATCCTACGACGTCAGTGGCCCCAATCCATCTGGCGATACTTCGAATTGACGATGAAGCGGTCATGCGCGAGTCGTGGGGCAACGGAATTCTCGACGACATTTCTGGTGTAATCGCTCGATTGCTTCGGTTCCGCCTTCGCGATTTCGCAGTCGTTGGTCGCGATGTAGATGGCGGGTTCGTCGTGTGGTCTTCGGTGGCGTCATTGGTTACTGTGCGATCGCTCCTGCTGGAAGTTATGAAAGACGTTAGTTCACCGTTAGCACCCCTAGATCTTCCCGTGACTGTAACGCTTAGCGTGGGCGTGGCGACGGGTCCAGGTGCTTCTCTTAGCCTCGATCGGCTGGTCTCTTGCGCCCGAGCGTGCGTCGAGCGGGCGTCAGCCCGCGGCAACCACCTCCATGTCGACATTGCGTGAGTAAGTAGGATGGACTTCAGTACCACAAAAGTGATGGGCTCTCGCCTTCGGTCTGTCGGCTCTCTCGAAGCTCAATCGGAGCTGATGCGTCCGTTGCTTGACCGGCACCGCCTTCCTCCCCGCCTCCTCTCACAGTCAGAGACGGTTACACCCCTCTTCGACGGGCTTCTGGTACGGGTCAAGAAGTGAGTGAGCTGCTGGAACCTCTCATATCAGTCCACCAATGGAAAGAAGAGGGCGAGACGTCGGCGCGAAGCGACCCAACACCCATGGGTGTAGGGGGGCGGGTTTCGGGCCCGCGCCGTTCCTCCGAACCGGACAGACGGATTTCCCGCATCGGGCTCTCCGGCCAGTGGGCTCCTTTCGGAGACTGGGCCGCGGATGCCCCGGCGGTGGTCATAGTAAACAACCCGAGCTTCGCGAAGGATGGTCCAGTCATCAGGAAGCGGTCCGACCGTAGACACTTGCCATTTCGCGCACGGGCTCCACCCTCGCCGGTGGATGGGGTACACTGGCGGCGCCGCATACAAGACCGCCGGAAGGAACATGCAGCGCCCCACCTTCGCCGACCCCAAGACCGACTTCGCCTTCAAGCGCATCTTCGGCTCCGAAGAGCACAAGGACGTCCTCGTCGCCTTCCTCAACGATATGCTCGATCTGGACGCTCCCCACCGGATCGTCACCGTCGAGCTGCTCCCCCCCGAGCAGCGACCCTCGGTCGAGGAGCTGAAGCTGTCCATCGTCGACGTCAAGTGCACCGACGCGCGCGGCGTCACCTACGTGGTCGAGATGCAGGTGCTCCAGGTCGAGGGGTTCGAGAAGCGCGTCGTCTACAACGTCGCCAAGGCCTACGTGAACCAGATCGCCCGCGGGGAGCTGTACCCGGGTCTCAACGATGTCGTCGGGATCACCATCTGTGACTTCGAGCTGTGGCCCGAGAACGGCGGGCGAAAGGTCCCGATGCTCAGTCGCTGGCAAATGACCGAACAGGAGAGCGGCGCTACAGACCTGGGGCAGATCCGGTTGGTGTTCCTGGAGCTCCCCAAGTACGACGCGAGCCGGCCGCCGCGCACCATGGTGGAGAAGTGGGCCTATTTTTTCCGCGAGGCCGACAACCTCACGGTGGTGCCCGAGGCGCTTCAAGTGCACCCGTTCGTCGACGCGCTGGAAGCGGCACGCACGGCGGGATTCACGGTGGCCGAATGGGACGCGTACATCCTCGCTGGAATCGCGATCCAGAACGAGCGCGGCGCACTGGCTGTCGCCGAGAAGCGGGGCGAAGCTCGGGGAGCAGAAAAGGGGATGCGGTTAGGGGTCGAGACGGCGTGCAGCGTGCTTGGGATCGAGCTCACAGAGGAACGGCGGCGCCAGCTAGCCAGTCTCAACACCTCGGCGCTTGAGCGGTTGTTGACCCATCTCCAGGACAAGAAGACGTGGCCGTGAGCTGACTGCGCCGTCCCGCTTCGAGCCGTCCGCGTCACGCCTTCGTCAAGGGCGCTCTCCTCCGCACCGAGCAGAGCACCCCCTCCACCGCGAAGAGCCCCAGCGACGCCCCGGTCGGATCCGCGAACACGCCCCCGGCTGCGCACCGCGCCGCGATCCTCCACGTCTGCCCTCCGTCCTCCGACACGTGCACCGCCGCCTCGGGCGCCTCTGTCGCGAGGAGAATACCATTTGTTCCGGAGGCGATCGCGATGGGCGCCCCGGGGCCGATCGGCGAGAGCGCCCACGTCGCCCCCCCGTCCGTCGATCGCGCGAAGCCGCCCTCTCCGATGCACCCCACCGCCGACGCGCCCCGTGGACCGAGCAGCGCCAGCGCGCGAGGCCCCGCGAGCCCCGGGACGTCGATGTCCTGGAAGGTCACCCCGCGATCGGCGCTCCGGCAAAGCCGGATCCCCTTCTTCTTCGCCTTCGTCTCCACGATCGCAAACAGCCAGTCTCCGGCCCGGGCGAGGCCCCGGAAATACCGGATCGGATCCCCCTCGAGCGCGGGCGCCTTCGCGAGCACCTCGAAGGAGGCCCCGCCGTCCTTCGACCGGTACACCTCGTTCGAGGGATACCCGGCGCACAGCACCTCTCCCTCCGCGTCCCCGTCGAAGAAGCGCGCTCGCTTCAGCGCCGGAAGCCCCGCGACCTGCGCCCGCGGACTCCATGTCTTCCCCCCGTCCTCCGACAGCGAGAAGAGCCGCTCGCCCGCCCCGGAAGACCCGATCTGCGCCACCGCGCGGCTCCCCGCGATCGCCAGGTGATCCACGCCTCTCCGCCGGTCCGAGAGCGCGCCGATCGAGCCGAGTCGCCCGCCCAGGGCCTCCCCGACGAGCCCCCACGAAGCGTGCGCGCGCGAGCTCGCCACCACCACCCAGCGCTCCCCGACCCGCGCCGCCACCGGGATCTCCTTCGCCAGGAACAGGGCCTCTCGCCGGATCTCGTGCTCCGGCCCCGCCTCGAACGGCCCGATCTTGGCGGTCCCGAACCTCGCCTCGCACACCGGACAGGCGCACCGCCCCCGCGCGATCACCGCCTCCACGCGCTCCCGCGCCGCCGGATCGAGATCGTCGAAAGGCGTGCTCGGCGCCTCGTACTCCTTGCCGTAGTCCTTGAGCTGCCACTCGACCGTTCGCGTGTCCGTCATGGCCTGCCCGATGTCCCCGCCGCTCGCGAAGAAGAGCCGCGTCGCGCCCCCCTCGACCTCGGAGAGATGCGGCCAGTCCGAAGGATCGATGCCATACCCCACCCCTTCCAGCGCGAGCTCGAAGTCCCGCCTCCGCGCCGAGAGCGCCAGATCGAGCCAGTGCATCGCGAGCCCCTCCGACCACCCGACCGACTCGTAGAACCAGAAGATGACCTGTCCGCCGCCGACCTCGACGGTCAGGAGCGAGTCCTGCCCGAGCAGGATCCAGCTCGTGGCGAGCTCCCGGAACGCATAGGGCAAGAAATCGCTCCACACCTCCGCGAGCGTCTCGACGAGCGTCCTCCGGACGTCCTCATCGGGCGCCTGCTCCTTTCCAGGGAGCGAGATCAGCTTGTAGGAATCACCGGCGCTGCCCATCGAATCCTCCCGTGACTCGGAGACGTTGTGGACAATCCACGTGCGCTGCGAGGCTCACAGAAGATCGCCTCGACGTCAAACCCTTCTCGCTCGTCGCGGGCCCGCGCCGCCCGGTGTGCTCGCTCCGCATTCGAAGCTCCGCGGACTGAAGCTGGCCGCTAGAGTGCGATCTTCTACAGGTTGTATCCCAACCATAGGGGCGCTTCTGGCGATGGGCGGGCGGGTCCGATGACGGCGCCTCTCCGCCAAGCTCATGCGTGACAGGCGTGCGCGCCTCGCGCTACGGTCCGGTCGATGGATCAGGACCAGTTCTGCGCGTGGGCGCTCCAGATCGTGAGAGAAGCGCGGCCCGAGGACACGACCGCCCTCGACGACGACCTCCGCGTGGTCAGCACCGACGCGAACGGAAAACAGCAGGACATCTCGCGGTGCGGCGAGGTGGTCGCATGAAGGCTCGCGAATCGCGGCGATTTGAGCTAGAAAGGATCATGGCGGACGGCCGCAACGAAAAGTCGCAGGACGGATGGACGTGGGGTGTCGCGCACAGCCATCAAGAGGCCGAAGAGGCCGACATCGCATTTTGGCAGGCGACCTCTGCGTCGGACCGACTGAACGCCGTGCTCACTGCGAGCCTGGAAGCGTGGAGCCTCCGGTATGGACATGACGCTCTCTCCCGACTTCAAGGATCTCCTCACGGCGTTCGGCGCCGCCGGCGTGCGGTACCTCGTGGTGGGAGGGTACGCCGTCGGGTATCACCATCGGCCGCGGACAACCAAAGACATGGATCTCTGGATCGACAACAGCCCTGACAACAGGGAGCGCCTGCTTTCGGCCCTCGCGACCTTCGGCGTGCCCGCCGGGCTGATCGCCCAAGTGCGCTCGATGGGACCGGACGAGATCGTCTATTTCGGAAAGCCTCCGTTGCGGGTCGATCTGATTGCGTCGCTCGCCGGGCTCGACTTCAACAAGGCCTTCGAACAGCGCGTGGAGGCCACGTGGGAAGGCGTACGGGTGAACATCGTCGGCAAGTCGGAGCTGATCGCCTCGAAGCGCGCAGCAGGGCGACCTCAGGACCGACTCGACTTGAAGGGGCTCGAGGGGCCAAAACGAAGGCGCTGACGCGCGCGGCCGACCCCGTCTCGCTTGGCGCGCGGTGCCTGGCGTCGTAACGAGGCTCGATGCGAGATCTTCGACGACGAGCAGCCGCTTTCCTGAGGGCGACAGGTCGCCACAGGGCAGGGATGACGGGGGTCAAGGGGGTCAAGGGGTCACCCGGTCACCCGAGACGACTCGACGCGTCAGCTCGGTCAGCCTCCGCCCGCGCGCTCCGCGCAGTCGAGGGGTGCGAGAGGTCGTCACGCGCACCAACGATGGCCTGCGAGATGACACGGAGTCGCTCGCCTCGGTCCGCGGCATGACGGCGCTCGGCCCCGCGCAAGAGCTGTGGATTCGCGGCGTGGCGTGGAGCACTCGGCGGATCGTCGCGCAGCTCCGCGGCGATCGCCGGATGGCGGAGGTGCTCGAGGATATCGAGAAAGGGCGGCTGGCGATCGTGCGGCGGCTCGCCGACCGCGGCCCGGTGCTGACGGAGGACGCCTGGGAGGCTCTCCTGGCGGAGAGGGATGGAGACGTGATCGCTTGGTGGATCGCGCTGCTCGGCACGGACTCCCACGAGCTTCACTTCTCTCAGGTGAGGCGGGCGCTCCTGGAAAACAGAGAGCTGCTCCGACACACGATGTCCATCGCGAACGACGCCAAGAAGATGGACGAGATGGAGGAGTTGATCAGGAACAAGCAGCCTGGCGCTCTGCAGGAGTGAGCGCGCTCGAGGCTCGTCATCTCCCGCTCACCGACGAGATCCGCGCTGCGCGCGTTCGGGCGCCCCTCGACGCCGAAGACGCGCGCATGGACGAGGCGCAGACGGTCCAACCGGGGTACCAGCCCCAGGATTTCGGCAGATGTCGCCGGTGACACGGCGTCCGGGAGAGGGACGGATGCGCCATGTTGTCAAACGTACGTGGAGCGGAAACATCGCCGTCGAAGGGCCGTTTCCTGCGGCGAACCTGAACACGGCGCCGCGTCCCCGGCGCAGAAAGGCTCTCTTATGCCGATCCGCTCGACGGCCGTCCTCCGACTGGCCTCCTCCCTCGCGCTCGCTTCTGCCCTCTGGACTCTTCCGACCCCCGCGCGCGCGGCCGACGCTGGGGGACGGAGTCCCGACGCTGCGCGCGCCGACGAGGTGCCGCCGCTCAAGCGAGGCGATGTGATCCTCTCCGACGTGGTGGGGATTCGAACAGGCGGGATTGGCTATCTCGGCATGCTGTCGCCGGGCTTCTCGAACCTCGCGCTCTCGGGGCTCTTCGGGTTCAGCAGCTACGGTCAGCACCAGAGCAACCCCGACCAGGGGTACGAAGAGTCGCGCCAGATCCTCTCGGTCAACCCGTCTGTCGACGTGGTGGTGAGCGGGCGGTGGACCCTGGGAGCGTCCGCGGGCTTCGCGAAAGTGGACGACGCGCTGAGGTACGTTCAGGGGCCGGACAGCGAGGTGAGCACGACGCAGGGGGGCCTCGTCCTCGGGGTCGGGGTCCGCGCCGGGTACGTGCAGCCGCTCGGACACGGCTTCTCCCTCTGGCCGCGGGTGGGGGTCGCGTATTCACGAGGGCAGTACACGGTCAGGTCGACCGCGGCAGGTCTCCCGAACAACCAGCATTCCAGTACGGAGGCGATCGTCGGAGGGGTGGATCTGGGGCTGATGTTCCGGCCGACGAGCTTCTTCTACGTGGCCGTGACGCCGGAGCTGACCGTGGGGTACACGGAGCAGGCGAGCGTGAGCTCGATGGTCGGCAGCGGGGCGTCCTGGTTCCACGCGACGCTCGATACGACCCTGTCGACAGGCTTCATTTTCTGAAGGATCGCGGCGAGCAACGGAGTCCGATCTCGGCTTCTGGCGATGGGCGGGCGGGGTCCGGTGACGGCGCCTCTCCGCCGAATTCGAGCGTGACAGGCGTGCGCGCCTCACGCTACGGTCCGGCCGATGGATCGGGACCAGTTCTGCGCGTGGGCGCTCCAGATCGTGAAGGAAGCGCGGCCCGAGGACACGACCGTCCTCGACGACGGCCTCCGCGTGGTCAGCACCGACGCGAACGGAAAACAGCAGGCCATCTCGCTCCAGAACGTCTGGGACGACTTCGTCAAGTGCAGCACCGACGAGGAGCGACAGCACGTCCTCCGCCGGGTGCGCTACCTCGCCGGGATCCTGAACACCGGGGAGTCGTTCGACGAGAAGCGCGTGCTCCTGATGCCGCGGATCCGGCCGCGCGACCACTTCGAGGGCATGATCTCGCGCGAGCTCGCGGCGATGGGCGTGGAGGACAAGCCGAAGCGCCCCCCGTATCGCCCCTTCGCGACGCACCTCGCCATCGGCCTCGCGTTCGACATGCCAGAACACATCGAGTATCTGAGCGACGCGTCCGACTATCCTGTCTCCGAATCAGAGCTGTTCGACATCGCCCTCGCGAACCTGCGGCGCGCGACGAAGCACGGTCTCACGGAGATGAGCGAGGGGATCTGGATCGGCGACTGGGGGGATGAGTTCGCCGCAGAGCGGATGTTGCTCCCGGGCATGTTCGACGAGGTCCTCGGCGAGCCGCTGGTGTTCGTCCCGGGATCGGAGCGGATCTACGTGGCCCAGGCCGGGTACGAAGAGTCCCTCTCTCGGCTGCTCGCCCTCGTCGATGCGCGCCTATCTCGCCCGCGGTCCCTGCTGTCCTTCGGCCTGGTGCTCAGGGACGGAGAGTGGCAAGTCTGGGACGAATTCGGCTACGAATGCCCGCGGATGAGCGAGCGGCTCACCGACCTCTTGGCGCAGCCTTATGCCTGGCAGAAAGAGGCCGCGATGAAGCGCGGGGACACGGAGTTTTATTCGACGGTCATGGGCATTCGGAACGATCGAGACGGCTCGTTCGTGACGATGTGCACGTGGACGAAGGGCCAGGAGGCGCTGCTCCCGCGGACGCACGTGATCGCCTTGCTCGATCCCGAGATCGGCGGTCCGATCCTGGTGACATGGGGCAAGCTCCTTCGACGCGCCCCGGGCTGTGTGGAGCTCGTCCCGGACGTCTATCCCCCTCGTTATCGGACGTTGAGCTTCCCGTCCGAAAAGCAGCTCCGCGACTGGCAGGAGTTTCCGTACGAGCCGAAGACCCAAGGGGCGTCCTCGTCGTCCCCTCGCTCGCCCGATTCCCCCGCATTGCACGTGCCCGAGCCCCCCGAGACACCGAAGTCCCCGTGGGCGTGGCTCTCTCCCCGGAATGTGGCGCTGGCCTTGGGCGCGCTGGCCCTGCTGTGCGCCGTCTATCTCCTGATTCGTTGAGCTTCGGATTCCGGACGACGCCCCTGTTCAAAGGCGATCGCTCGGGCCGCAGCGCTCGTCGCCGCGGCAGCCCGCGCCGAGGTGGTGCCGGACGGTGCGGAAGAGGGGTTGTTTGAATCCCCACATCCGACGACGAGAACAATGGCCATCTGGGTGAGCGCGAGGAGGAGCGTGCGGTGCATCGAGGGACGATGAGAGCACACCGGCGCGCGAAGCTCCCCATCGGATCGAGGTCGGTGCGCCGGGGCCGTGCTCTCCGTGGCGCGCGGGCACCCTCCCATCACATCAGGCCGCGAGTGCGGATGCCTTCCGGAGGCGGAGCTTGAAGCGTCCCGTCCTCTTGTGAACGCACCGGTTTTGTTGTTGACGCATCACCTTTCGCCATGCTCCCATGATCTCTTCGGTCAGGAGGTGTCCTATGCCCAACTCTTGGGGTTCCAAGGACGCGCGAATCCATATCGTCAATCAGCTCAACAGTGATCTTTACGTTCTGGTGACGCCCAGCTCTGCATGGGCCTGGGCAGACTTCGGTGGGACTGTCCTCCAGACAGTCGCCCTCGGCATCGTGACGGCGGCGTCGGGCGGCGCGGCGGCGCCGGCGGCGGCTGCGGCTGCGGCGGAGCTCGGCACGATCGCGAGGACCATCAAGGCGGTGAAGGATCTCTACAACTTCCTCATGAGCTACTCGGCGTTCCGAGTGGCCCTCAGGGCGGGGAAGGCCTATCTCGACATCGAGGCCACCAGGCAGAACGTCGGAACGGCGATCGGATCGCTGACCCCCGAGATGAACGATGCGGTCCAGAAGCTCCGCGAGTTCCTGGACGGCAAGGCGGTCATCGTTCCGGCAAAGTCGACCGTCCGCGTCAACGACGAGAACTACCTCAAGGCCTGGCGAGCCATCAATCCCTCTTATTGGGCGGCGCTCTCGAACGCGAACACGGCGCACCTGCTCATCGTGGACAAGAACCTCGAGAGGTTCACCTCCTTCGACTCGGGCGCCGACGACTCGTACATCGTGAATGCGAAGGGCGTGGTGCGCTCGCAATATGGCCACCTCGAGGAGCCCGTCGAGGCTGAGTACAGGGAGTGGCCCAACCGTGCGCACGTCGCGCGCCTGGAGGGTGTCTGGGCGGACGGCATCGACGCGGGCTTCTCCTGGGGAGACAAGGCGTACTTCTTCAAGTTCAAGACGGGTCAATACGTCGAGTACGACATCCCCGCGGCCAGCGTCATCGGCTCGATCGAGCAGAAGATCGCGGCGCAGGAGGCGAAGGGCTCAAAGATCAAGGCGCTTGACAACGGGTACGTCGAGGTCACCGACTACAGGGGAGGCAAGATGAAATGGCAGCTCAAAGGAGAATACCCCAAGAGCATCACCGAGGGTTGGCCGGGTCTGCCGTGGAACGACAGGTTCCAGGTGTTCGCCTACAAGGACGTCGCGTATTTCTTCCGTGACGCCGAGTACGTCCGCTACGAGCTCAGGAGCAAGACGGTCTCGCCCGGGTTCCCGAAGCCGATCGCTGGCTCCTGGGCCGGCGATTTCCGTGTCGGCGGGTGCTTCAAGCTGCCCGGCGACGACGTGGTCATCATCACCCAGGAGGGCGACGCCTTTGTATACGACATGGCGAACGACCGTATCAAGGACGGTCCGAGGCGGAGGATCGACATGTTTCCGGGGATGTGGGACGTCGTGGACGGCTATTTCGTCGACGGGCGGAAGATCTATCTCTTCCACATGGCGGCCGTGCAGGTCATGGACGCCGGAACGCGCCGGGTCGGCGAGATCTTCAGGATCAACGGCAGCGCCACGGAGTGATCGGCACAGGCCGCGATGGAAGCGGAGGATGCTACCATGAGCGTCAATATCAAACAATTCGAAGAGGACGTCCTTGCAGCCGAGCAGCGAGTCCAGGTTTTCAAAGCCGTGCTTGAGAGAGCACGACGCGGCGAGCCGTTGGATGCCGACGAGAGGAACTTCGACTTCGTACACCAGGGTCGGGTCACGGCCGCAGGCCCACGATGCATCGGCCGGCAGACCGAGGTGAGTGAGAATGGCACGCGCCACCGCCAGAGCTCACCGCTGAGCAGCCGGTCCAGGTGCTGGACCGAGATGCCTTGGTCGTGAGGACAACCCCCTCGAGAGGCAGAGTTTCGCGGCTATCGTGAACCAGTGACCCTGTCAAGTTCTTTTCCTATCGTGCGAGAGAGGCGCGGCGGTCGCGGGAAGCTCTTCGAGTCGTTCGAGTCGGCACGGCGCGCATCCTGGCCCTGGTGGTCGCGCTGCGGAATCGGCGTCCGCGAGGAGGTGCCTTGCCACCTCCTCGATGGGCTCTGAAGCGACACGGTCGTGCTACCGTCGCCGGGTGCATATCGAGACGCCTGAAGCTGCTCCACCTGGAGGCACGCGCCTTGAGGTGACGATCGCGGGATGGCTCGCGGTGCCCGAAGAGGCGCGCGCGGAGCTCATCGGCGGCCGGCTCGTCTACCAGGGTATGCCGGGCCCGCGGCACGGGCGCGCTCAGCTTGGGGCAGGGTCGCGGTTGCGGGACCCCTACGATCGCAAGCCCGGCGGCGCCGGAAGGCCCGGTGGGTGGTGGCTGTCGCAGGAGGTCGACATGTACATCGGTGGGATCGGCTGTCGTCCGGACCTCGTCGGCTGGCGCCGTGACCGGTTCCCGCGCCTGCCGGAGCCGGACGCGCGAGGGGTTGTGACCGGCGTCCCTGACTGGATCTGTGAGGTGCTGTCGCCGTCCACCAGACAGACCGATTGGGGCTCGAAGCGACTCGCCTATCACCAGGCAGGCGTGCCATTCTACTGGCTCCTCGATCCCGAGAGCGAGACGCTGACAGTCCTGCACCGCGCCGAACAAGGCTATCTGGTCGTGCTCGTCGCCGGGAAAGACGAGGCGGTGCGCGCGCCCCCGTTCGACGCTGTGGAGATCGTCGTGGGCGAGATGCTCGGCGAGGAGCGCGAAGAGCCGGAGAGCGAGACACCGGTCCCGAGCGCGCCGACCGAAGATGGCTGAGGGTCGGTCGCGCCGTCCCAACCCCTCGAGACGCAGAGTCTCGCGGCCATCGTGAACCAGTGACCCTGAATTTGAGTGGACGCCCGTATTCACGATGGCCGCGTCTGGCCGCGATCGCATCGGGAGCGGTCAGGCAGCCACCGAGAGCTCCAGTCAAGGGCGCCCCCACAAGACCCCTTCAGGGTCGAGGACATGGTCCGTTCCGTGTGCGAGTGGTCCTGACGACGTGCCGGACCCACGCCACACGGAGGAATCCTCGTGAGCATCAAGACCTGGTTCACTGGCAAGAGCAAAGCCGACGCGGAGCCCGCGCCCGCCCCCACGCCGGAGAACGGAGCCGCTTCCCCCGACGCCGCCCCGGCGCCGCCGCCCATCGATTTCGTCGCGATCCTGGAGTCCGCGGGAGCTCACGCCGACGTGCGCGATCGCGTGACGAAGGCGAAGCAGCTCCTCAAATCGATGCCGGCCGGCACCCCTGCGGAGACGAAGCGCCAGATCGTGGAGGCCGCGTTCCAGGCCTTCGAGATCCCGACGCAGAAGATCGTGGACGGCGCCACGCAGGAGATCGCGGCCCTGCGGAGCTTCATCCAGGCGGGCGAGTCGGAGAAGGAAATGCGCCTCGCCGACGGGGAGCGACGCATCGCGGATCTGGAGCGGATGATCCGCGAGACGCGAGCATACATGGAGAACGTCGTCGCCGCGCAGGAGCGCCGAAAGCGCCTCACCACCGAGCAGATCGACGCGATTGCTCCGGTGCTGCGCTTCTTCGCCGAGAAGACCGACGCGCCTGCCCCGGTGCACAGCGCGCCCGAGCCGACCCCCGCCTCACAGGCCGACGTGCAGATTCAGGTCGTCGAGGAGCACGTCGACTCCCAGCTACGACCGTATCTGTGAGCTTGTCGCTGGTCATCGTGGCTCCCTCGGCGACGGGGACTCGAAGCTGCGCCAAAGGCCCGTCGGCGTCGCCGTCGCTGAGGTCGAGTCGCGCGAGCATGTTTGGGGGGCGAGGCGCGCAGCGCGCGCGCGTGGGGGGCATCCCTGACCCCTGACCTGACGCACGGCGAGGTCACGACCTCCCCGACCTCACTCCAAAGACATTCGGCCAGTTCGGCCCCCCCAACACCGTTTTTCTTGTGCTCAGGGCGAGGTCAGAAGCTCTTCCACCAGGGCGGATCGGCCTTGGCCGGGGGGGCGTTGGGGTCCTTCGGCGTCGGCGCCTTCGCGGCCTCGCGGCACGTGCACCGCTGGTCCTTGGGGACGCCCGCGAGCACTTGCTCCACGTGCGCCCCGCAGCCCGCATATGTCGCCTTCCCACACTTCGAGCACGTCACTCTGCTGCACATCGCGTCACCCGATTCCCTTCGGCTTCACCAACGCGTGAGAGCCGCGCCGCACCAGAAGGGTGCAAGCTCCGCAAAAAAACAATGGCCGCCAAGGGACCAAGGCTCGTCGCCGTCGCCGTCGCTGGTCTCTTTCAACGTCCACATGACCGTGGCATGGTGCCGCCATGAGGCGCCCCCACTTTCTCCTGCTGCTCGCGATGTCGTCCGGGGCGGCGGCCGCCGGGTGCGTCGGCGGCGAGAGCAGCGGGTCGCCCCTCCCGGCGTGCACGACCGGCGAGGACACAGCCGCCTTCGAGCCCAACGGGTTCTCCCCCGACAAGGCGCCGTGGCCCGTCTCGACGATCACCGTCACGGCGGTCACCCCCGACAGGCTCGATCTCCAGGCCGCGAGCGGCAAGAAGCTCGTGCTCCAGTGGAGCGGTCCGGATCTCACCGCTCACTTCCACGTGGGAGAAGCCGTCCTCGTCGATGACGCTGGCCCATGGCAAGTCGTCACCAATGAGGACACGTTCGCCGCCACGATCTACGAATCCGGGGTCGGCTCCCTCTCCGATCCCGGTCCCGTCCCTTTCGCCGGGCCGACGCTCGCGCTCGCGCCACCCTGCCTGGAGGCCGGGACAGTTCACTTCGGCCTCGTCGTCAAGCAGGGATCCCAGGAGATCACCGTGGGAGGCCACCAGACTGGCACGCTGGGCGACTATCAGGTACGGAACGGAGGCGTCCAGTATTACACGCTCGCTGACGAGGACTACCACGATGAGTCCATCGCGGTGCTCGGCCCGGTCCACCCGTCACCCTGAGCTCGGACCCGCGAGTCCGCGCCGACGTGCCAAGTCAGAACAACTGGACTGCGCCGACGTCGCTCGGGAATTCGACGATCGCGCACGGTGTGGGCCTGCACCGCCCCCGCGCCGGCCGACGTCCCGCCATCCCCCGATCGAAAGCGCCGCCGATTCGACCGCAGACGGCGCCCTGCCGCGCGCCATCGCAAAGCGCTACGAGCACGGGATGGCGAACGAGGAGCACGACGCCCTCTTCACTCGACGCGAGTGGCTGCAAACTGGCGCGGTGCTCGGCGCTGCGGCCGTCGTTCCAGGCTGCGCCGCCACCCACACAGACAGCGGTACGGTACCAAGAAGGAGAATCAGCATGTCGTACGACGTCGTCATCATCGGCGGGGGCCCTGCCGGCCTCTCCGCCGCGTTGGCGCTTGGGCGGGCACGGAAGCGCGTGTTGTTGTGCGACTCAGGCCCGCGCCGAAACGCGGCCGCGGTGCACATGCACAACTTCGTCACGCGCGACGGAGTGACTCCGGATGAGCTCCGGCGCGCTGCTCGAGAGCAACTGAGCCAGTATCCCGGCGTCGTCGTTCGAGACGTTCTCGTCGGCGGCGTCACCGGAGCCAAGGGTGCTTTTCACGTCGCCGCCGGGGCAGACACCGTGGACGCACGTCGCATCCTGCTTTGCACGGGAATGATCGACGAGATGTCGCCGCTCGAAGGCTTCCGCGAGCTCTGGGGACACGCCGTCGTTCAGTGCCCCTACTGCCACGGATGGGAGTCCAGGGACCGCCCGTGGGGCTACCTCGTTCGCGCACAGCACGCATCGCACGTGCAGATGTTCGCGCTCCAGCTTCGAGGCTGGACCAACGATGTCTGCGTCTTCACGAACGGCGACTTCGAGCTTCCGGCAGCCGCGCAGAGCCAGCTCATCGCCGCGGGCCTCCGCATCGAGACAGCCCGCATCCGTCGGCTCGTCGCGCGCGCGGATCGCCTCGAGGCGATCGAGCTCTCGAACGGCACGCGCGTGGCCTGCGAGCTGCTCTTCGCTCACCCGCCCCAGCACCAGGTCGACCTGGTGCGCGCGCTTGGCGTCGCGCTCGACAGCGAGGGGTTCGTGCAGGTCGATCCGATGAGTCGGCAGACGTCGGTGCCTGGCGTGTTCGCCGCCGGTGATCTCACCACGCGCATGCAGGCGGCGATCGCGGCCGCGGCGAGCGGCATGCAAGCGGCAGCGATGATGAACCACGAGCTCTCCATGGAGCTCGCTTCAGGAGGTGCGCTGTGACCGAGACCGAGCAACGCAGGGAGATTCGCGACTGGACCGAGGAGATGACCGAGCGCCTCCTGCGGGACGCCGGCATCACGGCCGGGATGCGCGTGCTGGACGTCGGCTGCGCGCACGGAGATTTCACCTTCGCGGTCGCCCGAGTCGTCGGTGAGCGCGGCGCGGTGACTGGCCTCGATCGTGAGCCGCGCTTCCTGTCGAACGCGCGCGAGCGGGCGAAGCGCCTCGGCCTCGAGAACGTCCACTTCATCGAGGCGGACCTGCTCGCGCCGCCTGTGGACGGGGGCGCGTACGACGCGGTCGTCGGGCGACGCGTGCTCATGTACCAGCCCGATCGCGTGTTGGCGTTGCGAGCGGTGTCGAGCACGCTTCGGCCGGGCGGCGTCCTGGTCTTCCAAGAGGTGGATTCCACCATGGTGCCGGCGCCGGCGCGCTCACATCCTCTTCACGAGCAGGTGACCCATTGGATCTGGACGACGGTCGCCCGGGAGGGAGCCACGACCTCGATGGGCTTCGAGTTGCCCGGCGCCATGGAGGCGGCGGGTCTCACCGTGGAAGGCATTCGGGCGGAGGCGATCGTGCAGTCGACTCACGGGCGTGACGCTGCCGCGGCGGTTGTGCGGGCGATGTTGCCTCGCATCGTCGCGCTTGGCGTCGCTTCCGAGTCCGAGATCGACGTCGATACGTTGGAGGCGCGACTCGCCGACGAGCTCCGCCGCGTGAAGGTGCCCTACATCGGCAACATGGCCTTCAGCGTGTGGGCCACGAAGTCGTCCTGAGCGCCCGCTGGCGCGCGCGCCACGCAGCGGGCGTGCCCGGCCCGTGCTCGCGGACCAGGGCCTACGCGCGCACGCACGCCACGCAGCGCCCGCGTAGCTGGACCTCTGCAACTTGGTTGCGAACGGCCTCGCCGCGCAGCGTAACCGCGCTCTCGGGCAGACACGCGACGTCGCCACAGTCATTGCAGACGAAGTGCGGATGCGTGCCGTGCTCGGTGGACTTCATGTTCGGCAGCTCGAAGCGCCACACGTTGTCGCCGAGCTGCGTCTTCACGAGCAGGCCGGCCTCCGTGAGCGACAGCAGGTTGCGGTAGATCGTCGCCCGGTCGAGGTCGGCGCCCGCGAGCCGCTCGGTCAGCTCCGGGTGGCTCGTGGGGATCCGCAGCTTCGCGAGCTCGCGAAGGATCACCATCCGCTGCTCCGTCACGCGGATGCCCTTGCCGACCAAGAGCTGCCGGAGGTCGTCATCGCGAAGGAGCCGAGTCTTGCGGGACATCTGGTCCACAGTCTCCTGCCTTCATCACGCCGCTGCAAGGAGGCGTTCGCGAACAGGCGCGCCCATGCGTACGGCCCTCATGCTGCGACCTCGTCGTCGGTCCACGCGGGGAACGGATCGCGCAGCCTTCGCCAGCTCCTGGGCCCTGCGTCGAGCTCCTTCTTCGTGAGGAGCGCCCCGTCGAGCTTCGCACGCAGCGCGGCTTCATCCAGCTCCACCCCGATGAAGACCAGCTCTTGACGGCGGTCGCCCCAAGGATCCTGCCAGTCCTTCTCGATCTGGGCGCGCGCTTCGTCCTCCTCGGGCCGCTCGTCCTCGGGCAACGCCGCGCACCACATGCCCGCGCCCTCGCAGCTCGCGGAGCCGCCGGCCTGAGACCAGAGCCCCGTCACGTCCATCCGCGAGGCCAGCCAGAAGAAGCCCTTCGAGCGGAGGACCCCGTCCCAGGTCTCGGGATCCTGAAGGAGCCCCCAGAAGCGCTCCGGATGAAACGGCGTACGAGCACGGTAGACGAAGCTCGAGATGCCGTACTCGACGGTCTCGGGCACGTGCTCGCCGCGCAGCTCCTTCAGCCAGCCCGGAGCTCGCGCCGCCTTCTCGAAGTCGAAGAGGCCGGTTCCGAGCACCGCGTCGAGCGGCACTCTTCCGTGCTCGGCGCGAACGATGCGCGCGTCCGGGTTGATGTGGTGCAGCATGCCTTCGAGGCGCTCTGCCTCCGCAGGCGACACCAGATCGAGCTTGGAGATCACGAGCACGTCGGCAAACTCGATCTGCTCGACCAGGAGGTCCGCGATGGAGCGCTCGTCGTCATCACCGAGCGCGATCTTCCGCGCGCGGAGATCGTCCTCGCTCTGCCAGTCCGCGAGGAAGTTCTTCGCGTCGACGACCGTGACCATCGTGTCGAGTCGGGCCACCTCCGAGAGGCTCTTGCCGGCCTCGTCCTCGAACGTGAAGGTCTCGGCCACTGGCAGCGGCTCCGAGATGCCCGTGGATTCGACGAGCAGGTAGTCGAACCGCCCCTCCGCGGCGAGCTTGCCGACCTCGATCAGCAGGTCCTCGCGGAGGGTGCAGCAGATGCAGCCGTTCTGCATCTCGACGAGCTTCTCATCGACCCGAGAGAGCGACGCGCCTCCGGCCTTCACGAGCTGGGCGTCGACGTTCACCTCGCTCATGTCGTTCACGATGACCGCCACTTTGCGACCCTCGCGGTTGGCGAGGACGTGATTGAGCAAGGTGGTCTTCCCCGCGCCCAGGAAGCCCGAGAGGACGGTGACGGGGAGCTTGCGGGAGGGCGTGAGCATGGCCGATAGATGCAACATGATTGCAATACCGTCAAGGTTCGCGTAGTGAACCGGCGCGAAGATGACGAGCCACAGCCAGATCGACAGGCCCCACCTCTCGGCGGACGTGCAACCGAGTTGCGCGTCGCCGCCGCCTCGGATAGCTTCGTCGCCCATGCGTCTCAAGGTCCACGAGCACGGGCACGCTTGCGATTGCGCCGCCCATCGAGCCCCGAAGGCGAGCGCCCCGAACGCCGGCGTGTGGTCCGCGATTCTGCCGGTGCTCGCCTGCGCCGTTTGCCCCGCGTGCCTGACGACCTACGCGAAGCTGTTCTCCGTTCTCGGCGTCGGCGTCGGGCTGAGCGAGCTTCACCACCTTGTGCTCCTCGTCGTCGCGATCAGCGCGTCGATCGGCGTGAGCGCCTGGCGCTCCTGGCGCACGCGGCGCGTGTGGCCGATCGCCATCGCGCTCACGGGCTCCGCGCTCGTCGCCACGGGGCATTTCGCGGGAGACCTCCACTTCGTCGAGTGGGCCGGGGTGCTCCTGCTGCTCGTCGGTGGGCTCACCGAGCATCTCCGCCTGCGTCGGCAGCAGCAGGCGTCGCTGGCGTCGTTCGCCGCGTAGATCGCGGCGGCGCTCGCGGGCTCCGACGACTCTCACGAGGTCGAAGCCCCGGCGAGGAGCGCCTGCCCGTTCGCCTCATCGTGACGCGCCGGGGTCGTCGGGGCGCGCTCGCCATCGACCGCGAGTCGGGATCGTCATCGACCAACGCGCCGCCACGTAGATGCAACTCGGTTGCAAAACAAGACGCCCTGGGGTAGAAGCGTCGCGATGCATGTCCCGCTCGATCCGTTGTTGAATGCGCCGAGCCGAGGCCGGCGAGTCCCCTGGGCGTCGGCCCGGTCTACGAGCGCGAAGGTGGGCGAGCCGTCCGTGCCGGCGTGCTGGCGATCGCGGACGACGACGATCCATTCGCTCGCTGGCAACCGGGTGACCCTTGGCTCCCCGTCTTCTGGGAGGGCGCATGCTGAGCGCGCAGACTCCTGACCCGTCGACGCTCCGCGGAGCCTCCGCGGAGATGGACGCCAGCGAGCGCCTCGCTCGGAGCGAGGTCAACCTCGTGTCGTGGCGTCGCGAGCTTCCTCCGGGCCTCGACGCGCAGCTCGTGGAATGGGCGAAGCGCTTTCCCGCGCAGTTCGACGAGATCGTGTGCATGTCGAACCACGATCTCTCGGCTGCGACACGTGGTCTCGCGGAGCCGGCGCGCGCGTGGTTGACGATGGACGTCGCCGTCCTGATCGCGCGCCTCGCTCACCTCGCTGACGCTCGCCGCCTGCGTGTCTCGTTCGGCGCGGTTCGTACGGACCAGTGCCGGAAGTTCCACGTCGACTACCTCCGGTACCGTCTCGTCACGACCTATGTGGGGCCCGGGACGGAGTGGGTCCCCGACGAAGCGGTGCGTCGCGAGGCTCTCGACCATCCACCGGACTGTCCGTGCGACGCGAACAAGGAGATCGTCCGTGAAGCGTCGGCGATCCGTCACGCGGTGCCCGGCGAGGTCATCGTGATGAAGGGCGCGCGGCATCCGCACCATCGCGGGGCGGTTCACCGCTCGCCGCCGATCGAAGGGACCGGCCGAGTCCGCGTCGTGCTGATCGCGAGCACGGTGGACGGCTCGTGAGCGCTCCCCATCACCTTCGCGGCGCGCCCACCGGCCTCCTGCCGCTGGAGGAACGTCCGCACGCGCGCCGCGCCGGCGTTCTCGCCCGGATCCGTCCGCTGGAGGTCTCATGACCGGCTTGTCGGTGCTGCTCCTCGGGATCGGACTCGGTCTTCGCCACGCCACCGACGCGGATCACGTGGTGGTCGTGTCCGCCCTCGTTCAACGGGAACCCGGTGTGTGGAGGGCAGCCCGCATCGCGGCGCTCTGGGGCGCAGGGCACACGGTCGCGTTCCTCGCGCTGGGGCTGCTCATCGTGCTCGCCGAGGTGCGCATCCCCGAAGCCTTCGAGCACGGCGCGGAGCTCCTCGTGGCGCTGATGCTCATCGGCTTCGGGACCTGGCACCTCGTGCGCGGCCGCGGGACGGGCGCCGGCGAGGCTGTCCCCTCGGTCGCCGGCGCCTCCGCTCGGCCTCTGGTGATCGGCCTGGTTCACGGGCTCGCCGGCTCGGCCGGAATCGCGCTGCTCGCCGCGACCACGATCGGCTCGCGCCCGCTCGCCGTGGCGTACCTTGGGCTCGTCGCGCTCGGGACCGTCATCGGCATGGTCGCGCTGACCGTCCTGATGTCGCGGCCCATCAGCTGGACGATGCGCCGAAAGGGGCGCCTGAGGAGCGCCATCACGGTTCTCGCCGCGATGCTCAGCATCGGTTTGGGGCTCGCGGTGCTCGTGCGAGCGGCGGCCTCCGGAGGTGCTCCATGATCCAGGGCGCGAGCATGGGCCTGGCCCGCGCCGGTGAAGCCGCGTGGTCAGATGGCTCGACGCGCGTCGAGCTCTCGGCGGAGAGCACCGGCGCTCGGCTGGGGCTGCGCCTGCGCCGCCCAGTGGCGCCGTGGAGGGAAGACAGGTGTGCGATCGCGATACGGGCGCCCGGCGCGGTCCTCGCGTTCGAGGGCGCAGGCACACGCTGATGAGCACGGAGCTCGATGTCACGCGCACCAGCGCGGAGACGTACCTGGTCATGGCGGGGTGGTCCCGCGGAGACGACGCCGCACCGGGTCGCCTGGCGATGCGCTTCCGTTCGACGACGATCTCGCTCACCCTCTGGTACACGCCGGAGGTCGGCATGCTCCGCCTCGTGATCGAGCCGCGCGGCGGGGCGGTGCTCGGAGGGATCTTCCGCGGCGGCTCCGCGGATCTCCGCGTATTCGCGCCGTCCGCGGACGCCCTCGGCCTGCTCTGCTGGCTCACCTCGTCGCAAGGCGAGCTCGCGAGGGACACCGTCTCCGACTGGATCGACCACGCCATCACCATTTGTCCGGAGACCTACGCCGTGGTCTCGATGCCCGGCGAGCCGGAGGCGCTGGCCCCCGTGACGGGCGCCGGTCGATGCCGCGTCCTTCATTGAACCCGTCCGGTCCCCGGAGCTCGCGTTCACGCACGGATCAGCGCCGGACTTGCATTTGTCGGGCGTGCCGGCCCGCGCAGAAGAGCGCGAGGTGGAGCGACGCCCTGTCGCGCGAGCCGATCATCGTGAGCGCGAGGAGCGCGAACACCTCAGAAGCAGCTACGCGACGACGGCGCGCGGATGACGTTCCTCGCACCGCTGCACCTCGATGGTGAGATGCGCGAGATCGAAGCGCGCGAGGGCCTCGCGATAGGAGCGGGCCTCACGCGGCGCCGCCGTGATGACGGTGACGACACAGCTTCTCTTGCCACCACCAAGCGACCACACGTGGAGGTCCCGACCACGATCTCGACGCCCATCATCGCCGCGGTCAGAAGCACCACGAGCTGAACGCCACGCTCCCTTCGCCGCGGGACCGGAGCCCGTCGCGCGGCGCATTCCTCTGGTGTCGCAAGCTCGTCGTGCATGCTCGGCTACCCCACGAATTGACGGATGACGCGCGCGAGCTCCGTCGCCGCGGCCTCGCGGTCACCTCTCGAGATTCGAGGTGCGGCGAGGTGGTCCTCGAGGTGGTCGCACAGCACCTCGGCGGCGAGGGCGTTGATGGCTCCACGCGCCGCCGCGATGGTGCGCACGACCTCCTCGCACCCGCGCTCCTCGGTGAGCGCGCGCTCCACGGCCTCGATTTGCCCTTTGACCCGGCGGATCCGCGCCAACAGCTTCTTCTTGTGCCGGACCGTGTGCATCGTCGATCTATACCCCAGGGGGTATCACCGATCTAGTATTGCAATAGAGTTGCATCTGTTGTACGAGCGGACCTCTCGCCCGCGAGGCCCGCCCATGAAGAAGATCCCCGTCACCGTGCTCACCGGCTTCCTTGGCTCAGGGAAGACGACCCTGCTCAACCGAATCCTCACCGAGAACCACGGCAAGCGCATCGCCGTCATCGAGAACGAGTTCGGCGAGATCGGGATCGATCAGGCCCTCGTCATCAACGCCGACGAGGAGGTCTTCGAGATGAACAACGGCTGCATCTGCTGCACCGTTCGCGGAGACCTGATCCGCATCCTCGGCAACCTGATGAAGCGTCGCGACAAGTTCGATCACATCCTGGTCGAGACCACGGGGATGGCGGACCCCGGTCCGGTCGCGCAGACCTTCTTCGTCGACGACGACCTTCGCGAGCTCTTCGCGCTGGACGGCATCGTCACGCTGGTCGACGCCAAGCACGTGCACCTGCACATCGAGGACTCGAACGAGTGCAAGGAGCAGATCGCCTTCGCCGACGTGCTCGTGCTCAACAAGATCGATCTCGTGAGCGAGCGTGAGCTCGAGCAGCTCGAGCGACGGGTGACGAGCATGAACTCGATGGCGAAGGTGCTGCGCGCCCAGAGCGCGAACGTGCCGATCCCCGCGGTGCTCGACGTCGGCGGGTTCGATCTCGATCGCGCCGTCGCCGCGAAGCCGACCTTCCTCGAGCCAGAGTATCCTTTCGAGTGGGCGGGGACCTTCGAGGTCGAGGAGGGCGCGTACGAGCTCGCGCTCGAAGACGGCCCCGACCCGAGCATGGACCTGGTCGTGAGGTACCTGGAGAGCGAAGAGCAAGCGGAGACGCGCGCCGCCGCCGAGCGCGCCGCGCGCGCCTGGTCGGAGCCGGCGCTCACGGTCGCGCCAGCGGGCCGCATCGAGCTCGGGGCGAGCGTGCCTGTGAGGCTCGAGCTCAAATCTGCCGGCTCCAAGCGCTTCGAGCTTCGTGCGCCGCGTGGGGGGCGCATCGGCCTGTACACGCAGCACCTGCCGTCCGAGTTCCAGTTGCAGCTCCTCCGCGGGGGCGTGCCGGTCCGGCCGAGCGGTGAGAAGGAGCTCGCGGCCGGACACACGCACGACGATCAGGTGACCTCGGTGGGGATCCACCTCGAAGGTGCGATCGACGGCGAGCGCCTCAACAAGTGGGTGTCGAAGCTGCTCCGCGACAAGGGGACCGACATCTTCCGCATGAAGGGCATCTTGAACATCAAGGGGTCGCCCAGCCGGTTCGTCTTTCAGGGCGTTCACATGCTCTTCGACGGACGCGAGGATCGGCCGTGGGGCTCGGAGCCGCGCGCCAGCGATCTCGTCTTCATCGGTCGAAAGCTCGATCGCGAGCTGCTCACCCGAGGGTTTGAGCGATGCCTGGCGTGACGGTGGATGCGCCGCGCGGAAAGACGGAGCTCGTACCGCGCTGGAAGTGCGACGCGGGCGACTACGTGGCGGCCGCCGAGATCGCGAGGGACGGTCGACTCTGCGTCGTCGGCGCCGGCGATGGTCGCGTGCTCGGCGTCGACCTCACGACGGGTCGTGAGCTCTTTCGGCAGCTCGCGCACGCGGGCGGGGTCCTTGGGGTCAGTCCCTCGCCGGACGGGACCCGGTTCGTGACGTGCGGGCAGGAGCCGAACGCCAAGCTCTGGCGCGCCACAGGCGAGCTCGTCCGTGAGCTGCCAGGCGGCGGCGCGCAATGGGTCGAGCACGTCGCCTGGGCGCCGGCGGGCGGGCGCATCGCCACCGGCGCCGGACGAAAGGTTCGAGTCTGGAACGCCGAGGGCGAGCCCATCGTGGAGACGGAGCCGCTGCCGAGCACCGTGAGCAACCTCGCCTGGCGAACCGATGGCACCGCGCTCGCCGCGACCTGCTACGGGGGTGTGCACATCTGGCCGTTCGTGCCCGGCGCCAAGCCCCGGCGCTTCGAATGGAAGGGCTCGCTCATCTCCCTCGCATGGAGCCCCGACGCGAAGGTCATCGCCTGCGGGAGCCAGGACAGCTCGGTCCACTTCTGGCGCCTGGCCTCTGGCCAGGATTCAGAGATGAGCGGCTACCCCTTCAAGCCCAAGGCGCTCGCGTGGGACCGCGAGTCGAAGCTCCTCGCGACCTCCGGCGATGCGACCGTCACGGTCTGGGACTTTCGTGGGAAAGGGCCCGAGGGGACGAGGCCGATCCAGCTCGAGTCGCACAAGGGCGTCTGCACGCGCCTGGCCTTCAGTCCGACGAAGGGAGTCCTCGCCAGCGGCTCGCAGGATACGTCGGTGCTGCTCTGGGAGCCTCGTCGGGGGAAACAGCCGATTCGCTACGCGTTCCTGGAAGACGAAGTGACCGCGTTGTCGTGGCATCCCGAGCACCGAGGCCTCCTCGGCGGAGACGCGAGCGGCAACCTCTGCTTCTGGGAGGTGGGGTGATGTTCGGTCCGCGCCGCGACGAGCGACGCTCCGCCGCGATTCGCGCCCTGAAAGCGACGGCGCGCGCGCTGTTCGAAGCGGGCGAAGACGACGCGGTCCACAAGCTGGCGGCGGAGGTGACCGAGGACGACCTTCGCGCCGCAATCCAAGGGGGCCACGAGCACGAGCACCCGCGTGCTTGACCCCTCCCGCCGAAGCGCGTCGAGCTGGTGGACCTTCTCCCCCCGACGAGGCGCCGTGGTCCGTCTCGACACTCACCGTCACCGCGGTCAGCCCCGGAGGGGGTCGGCGTAGACCTCGTCGACCGAGAGGGCGACTCCCACGCTCGCGAGAGGCACGGTGTCTCCGGCGTGGCCCTCTTCGGCCAGCTCCCATTGCCGGCGGCGTTCTTGCGGCGCACCTCGACGTGGGGCTCGTGCGGTGAGATCAGCGCGTATTCTTTCAAGGACGGGATGCGGCGGTAGTGCGCGAGCTTCTCCCCGCGATCGTAGTCACCCTGAGCTCGGACCCGCGAGTCCGCGCCGACGTGCCAAGTCAGAACAACTGGACTGCGCCGACGGCGCTCGGGAGCTCGTCGTCGCCGATGTTGTCGGTGTTGCCATTGCCGAGCTGACCGTACCCGTTGAATCCCCAGCACTTGACGGCCCCGGCGTCGACGATCGCGCACGTGTGGGCATAACCCGCGGCGAGCGCCTTCACCGCCCCACCCACCTGCACCGCCCCCGCGCCGGCCGGCGTCCCGCCATCACCGACATTGAAGACGTTGCCATAGCCGAGCTGCCCGACATTGCCTTGTCCCCAGCACCGCACCGTGGAGTCGACGAGCAGCGCGCACGTGTGGACGTACCCTGCCACGATCTGTATGGCCGTGCCGCCCACGTCCACATCTCCGGCGGACGCAGGGGTCTCGTCGTCGCCGATCATGACGCTGTTGCCATAGCCGAGCTGGCCGCTGCCGTTGGCGCCCCAACAGCGCACCTTGCCCGTGTCCAGGAGGGCGCACGTGTGGGCGTATCCGGCCGCGAGCTGGACCACTTTCTCACCGGGCATGAGGCCGATATCCACGTCTCCCGCGGAGGCGGGCGTCGAGGTGTCACCCACGTTGTTGGTGTTGCCGTAGCCGAGCTGCCCGTACAGACCGTGCCCCCAGCAGCGCACCTTGCCGGTGCTCAGGACAGCGCAGGTGTGCTCGTCCCCGGCCGCGAGCTCGACCACCGTCTCGGCGCCCTTCAATCCGAGGTCCACCTCCCCCGCGGGGGACTCGTCGTCACCGATGTCATTGGTGTTGCCGTAGCCGAGCTTGCCGTTGCTGCCGGAGCCCCAGCAACGCACCTTGCCAGTGGCCAGGATGGCGCACGTGTGACTCCAGGCCGCCGCGAGGCCGACCACGCTCCACCCGGGGTTCACGGGGCCCACGGACGCTGGAGTCTCGTTGACACCCACGTTGTTCAGGTTGCCATAGCCGAGCCGGCCGTGCTCGCCTCTGCCCCAGCACCACAAGGATCCGGCGTTGGAACGGGCGCAGGTATGATCGTCGCCGAGGACGACCTCGACCGCGGATCCTCCGACGTTCACGTTCCCGGCGCCGACGGCCGCGGGGGTCATGACGTCACCAATGCTGTTCGAGCTGCCGTAACCGAGCTGGCCATAAGCGCCGGATCCCCAGCAGCGCACGGCCCCGCTCTCGAGGCGAACGCAGGTGTGAGCAAAGCCTGCCGCCACTTCGACCACGGGCTCCGGGGCGCTACCGCCGCCGCCGCCTTGTCCGCCGCCGCCCTGTCCTCCGCCGCCTTGTCCGCCGCCGCCTTGTCCGCC
>Ga0268298_10001224_pt1 | contig 30694 bp, 27 predicted proteins | sample WWTPWeurt_MetaG_FD_194462 | JGI IMG/M metagenome (GOLD analysis project Ga0268298, IMG submission 194462) | Activated sludge microbial communities from WWTP in Nijmegen, Gelderland, Netherland - WWTP Weurt | ecosystem: Engineered > WWTP > Aerobic digester > Activated sludge | place... | reverse complement strand
AGGGTGGCGGGTGGCGGACCGGTCCCTGCTGGACGAAGGGCAAGCCGGTGGGGTCACGGGGAAGATCGCGGGGCGTGTGGAGTTGTTGGGGGATGAGGAACGGGCGGTGATTCAGCTGGCGGCGGTGCTGGGGAATCCCTTTGAATTCGATGTGTTGACGGGGGCGGCGGGGCGGCGGTGGGGAATTGAGGTGGACGAGGCGGCCCGGCGTGTGGCGCGGGCGTTGGAGTTGGCGGGTCAGTCGCGGTTGGTGGAGTCGTTGGGGGGGGGTGGGAAATACGTTTTTTGCCACAACAAGATTCGTGAAGCGATCGACGTCCGGATGAGCGAGGAATTGCGGCTGGAGCTACATCGGTGCGTGGGTTTGGCGCTGGAAGAATCGGAGAGGGCCGAAAGTCGTGTGTTTGATTTGGCCCACCATTTCACGCGGGCGGGGGACACGGACCGGTCCGTGGCGTACTGTTTGCGGGCGGGGGAGATCAGTTTGGATCGGTACGCGCAGCGGGAGGCGTTGGGTTTTTTCGCGACGACGCAGCGTGGGTTGGAGATCATGAACGCGGGGAGCGAGCGGGACGCGATGGAGCGGCGTCTTTGCGAGCGGCGGGGGGAAGCGGAGCGGATGTTGGGTCGCTACGAGGAAGCGCTGCGGGCTTACGCGCGAGCGGAGGCGCTGAGCGTGGAAACGGGGGACCGGATCCGCGTGAAAACCCTGATCGGGCGGGCGCTCCTTTCCAAAGGGGAATACCGGCGGGCGGGGGTGGTGTTGGAGGAGGCGCTGGCCTTGGCGGGGGCGCCGCTGCCGCGGACGCGGTTCGGGTTTGTTGTCGGTCTTCTGCGGGAATTGGTGGTTCAAGTCTGGCACACGATGCGCCCGCGGCGGGGGCAATCGGCGGATGAGGCCGCGGACAAGGTGTTGGGACGGTTGTATTCCGAATTGACCCTGGTGTTCTATTTCACGGATAAAAAGCGGCTCATGTTGGCCCATTTACGACATATGAATTTTGCCGAACGGTCGGGGATTCCAGAAATAATCTCGTCGGCGTACTGTTACCACGGTCCCGCGATGGCCTCGATCGGGCGGGCCTCGCGCGGCATCGCGTACCTTTTGAATGGGCTGGCCCACCGCGAACAGGCGGGGGACCGTTGGGGTGTGGCGCAAGCCCGAAGTTATCTTGCCAATGTCTATTTTCTGAGTGGGGCATGCCGCGAAGGGATACGGCAAGCGCAGTTGGCGGAGCCGGTGTTTGAAGAGTTGGGGGATCGCTGGGAGTTGACCACCCTGTATCTGACGATCGCTTCGCTCTTTTCAATCACCGAAAGTTGGGATCAATCGGAGGCCTACGCGGAACGGGCGCGACGGTTGGCGGCGGCTTCCAAAAACTGGTCCGGGGTGGCCCTGGCCATTCGCGTGAGTGCGGAATTGGTGGGTCGGGTGCCCCCCGAGCGCGTGATCGAACAAGCGCAGGCGCAGCTGCCCCTCTGCCGCGCCGCGGGCGACCACACCGCGGTCTTTGGACTTTTGTACGCCTGTGGCCGCGCCACTTTCGCCGCCCGTCAATTCGAACAGGCCGAGGAATATTTTCGCGAGGCGATGGACCTGAGATCCCGACATCCCATCGCGCGGGGAAATCACATCGGATTGCTTCTCTGGGTGGCTGAAGTCTTGTTCGCCCGGTCCCGCCTTGTTCAGGATCCCAAAGAAAAACAACGCCTGAAGAAAGAATCCATCAGTTTTCAAAAGAAGGCAAGAAAGGAAACGAAGATGTTCATTGACTTGGGTCGTTTCCGCATCTTGAACATGAAGGCCCGTTTTCTCTACGACGAGGGAAAACTCAAGGCCGCCGAGAGTCTTTGGAGAAACGCCGTCGGTTTCGCCGCGGGGCTCTATAGCGAAAACGACATGGCCTTGCTCCTTTCCGATTTTGCCGAAGCTATATTGTTGCAGAAGCGGGAAAGCGCCCATAGGCTCTTTTTGCAAGCGGCTCGAATCCACGAACGGACAGGGAACCAACTGGAGCTGGAGCGGATCAGGCGGCTGGTGCCGGAATTGGTGACCGCGCCGGCGACCGAATCCACCTCCGCGCCCCGCACGGGGACGGAATCCTCGTCAGCCGCTCATGGCCGCCTGGTGGAGGCGGAACGACTGGAGACCTTGGTGGAAGTCTCGGTGCAGTTGAGCGGGATTCTGAACTTGGAGGAATTGTTCCGTCGCGTGGTGGACGACGCGGCGCGAATCTTCGGCGCGGAACGCGCCATGCTCTATTTGAATGAAGACACGCCGGAGGGGTACCGTCAAAAGGCGGTGTCGCAAACGGAGGGCGCCAAGTCCGAAGCGCGTCCGGTCCCGGGAGCGATCTTGGTGGAAGTTTTGAAAAAAGGGATGAGCCTCCTCAGCGAGGACGCCCAACTGGACGAGGCGCTGAACGTGTCGGAAAGCGTCCTTTCCTCCGGAGTGCATTCGTTCATGGCGGTCCCGTTGAGATCGAAGGACCGTGTGTTGGGGGGCCTGTACCTGGACAACCGGTTGCTGAAGGGATTGTTCTCTAAACACGATTTGAAGATTTTGGAGGCGTTCGCCTCGCAGGTGTCGGTGGCGTTGGAGAACGGGCGTCTGTTCGCGGGGCAAACGCGCTCGCAAGAAGAGTTGCGGCAGTTGTACGACGCGAGCCGGGAATTGATGGGGGTGCTGGACCGGCGGTTGATCTACGCGACGTTTCTGTCGCGGAGCCGGAGCTTGACCAACGCGACGGCGGCGGCGATGGTGTTTTGCGAAGGCGCGGTGCCGTCGGTGCGGCTGCAAAGCGGTTTTGCGCCGGCGCAGATCAAGGAGATCGAGGCCATGTCGGCGGGGTGCCAGGTGCGGGAGGCGGCGGAGAAGATCCTGAACGACGGGACGGCGGTGTACATGGTGCCTCTGTGGGTGGGGGACACGTTGGAAGGGGGTGTGGTGGTGCGCGACGTGCGGGAGAAGCGATCGCGGGAACTGCTGGTGCACCTGGCGACGCAGTGCTCGCTGGCGCTGCACAACGCGCGGCTGTATGAGATGGCGATCACGGATGAGATGACGCAGGTGTATCAGCGCCGGTATTACGAGATGGTGACGAAGAATTTGGTGGATCGACGGGCTCGTTTTTCGCTTATTTTGATGGACATGAACGAGTTCAAGGTCATCAACGACACGCGGGGGCACGGGGTGGGAGACCAGGTTTTGAAGGCGGTGGGTCAGGCGATGCGGCAAACGCTGCGTGTGAGCGACATCGCGGCGCGGATCGGCGGGGACGAGTTTGCGGTGGTGTTGACGGGGGAGAGCGAGGAGGGGACGCGGCAGGTGATGGAGAAACTGCGGGAGGCGGTGGGGGCGATTCGGGTGGAGACGCCGGGGGCGGCGCCGCCGCGGGTGTGGGCGAGTTTTGGGTACGCGATGTCCGATGAAGGGGACTGGGCGGCGGTGTCGGCGGCGGCGGACCGGCGGTTGTACGAAGACAAACGCCGGAGCAAAAAGTCCCCCGGATAGAAAGAGCCTCTTGGGTTCGCTGAAGGTGTTGGTTGGCCCAATGGATGGGAGGGCGTGTCGAGGGGAGGGTGAGGGATTCGATTACGACGGTCTGTCGCCCGAGGAGCGGGAAAAGATCGAGGCGGTGGCCATGGACATGTGGGCACCCTTTATCCAGGCCACGCTGGCCAAGGAGCCCGGCGCTGAAGCGAAGACCGTGTTCAACCGACTCCCCGTTGGGGGCAACAGGGGCAAGGCGGTGGACACGGTGCCCAAGCGGGAGCACCGGAATCTTTTGGAGCCGGGCGACGAGACGCTTAAGGGGAGCAAGTATCTCCGGCTCTACCGTCGGGAGAACGTCCCTCGGTCCCCGCGCTTGGAGTTCGCGGAGTTGAAGCGAGGGGGCTTGAAGGTGAGCCGAGCCGGGGCGATTAAGGAACTGTTGCGGGACCTGTGGAGCGATGTCTATCCGGAGGCCACGCGGAAGTTTTGGAAGCGGTGGTATTTCTGGGCTACGCACAGCCGGCTAAAGCCGGTCCTGGGGGCGGCGGGGACGATCCGGCGGCACATCGCCAACAACCCGACCTACTTCGAGCCCCGGGTCACCAACCCCCTGCGCGAGAGCCTCAATAGCAGAATTCGGACGACCAAGCCGAGGGCCTGGGTTTTCGGAACATCCAGCACTTCAATACAGCAATTTGCTTGCACAGCGGGGGGGTCGATCTATACCCACGCTAAACCCGGAAGCCCCAAAGTTTGAGACCGCCTCAATTGAGAACGTCCCGAACTACCACGTGGGGCGTAGCACGCCGGGAAACATCAGGTCGAGGAGCGGACGAAGCGACCGGTCGGCCGGGTTGAAGCCCGTGGCGCGCTCGTAGCGACCGATCACCGCCAGCGCCTCGGTCACGCTGGCCTGCTGGATGGCCTCGAACTCGACGCAGCACACGGAGCGCTCGGACGTCGTTGCCACGTAGTGCACGACCTCACAGTCGGGGAAATGCCAGACGTTCAGGTCCTTGTACAGCTCGCCCTGCCAGTCAATCCCCATCCGCGCCACGAAGGCATCGACCGGGGCCTGTTGTGCGCCGGCGTGGTGCCCCAGGTCGAGGTTGATCTCATCGCGCACCTCCGGATCGCTCGCCAGCGACTTGATGGTAAGCTGGTGCAACTCAGGATCGAACCGGTGGCGGAGCACGTAGTGACGGGCCCGTCCGTCAACGGTGATGAAGTAGCGGTCGCGGACCCTCAGCGCGGTGTGTCGCGCCGGCCCGATGGCGTCCAACGAGGCGCGGAAACCCGTTAGATCGAATGCCGGGCCGACCACGAACTTGTGCTCGATCTCCGTGAAGCGCATCACATCCACCACTTAAAACGGCCGTACCGGGCGACCCGCGTCCGCACCCGCGCGGGCCATTGGCGGGCGAGATCGCGAGTCACCTCGCTCGTGCCGGGGTCGCGCCGCAGCCCCTCGACAATCGCCAGAATCGGATCGACCGCGCGGGCGTCGCGGCTGGCCAGCATCGCTTCGGCCAGCCGGTCGTGGGCCGCGTCCTCGAAGTTGTAGCTGCCGAACGCGGCCCAGGCGTCGTCCACAAGGACGATCTTCGAGTGCTCACCACGTCGATTCTCGTAGATCCGAACGCCCGCGGCGAGCAGCGGCCCGTAGCTGGCGGCGGCGGCAATCCAGGCCAGGTCGGTGGTCGGCAGCGCATCGCGATGCGAATGGAACACCTCGACCCGAACCCCGCGGTGCGCCGCTCGCAGCACGGCGTCCAAGAGCGCCTTCACCGGCTTGAAGTAGAAGCTGGTGATGACCAGCGTGTGGCGGGCGGAGTCGACCGCCTCGATCATCCGCTCGGTCACCTCGTTGCGGCCCTTCCAGCCGATCGGCCCCCCGAGTCCCTGCAGGCGGTTGGGGTTGCACAGCCAGTAGTCGAGGGGCAGATCACCGCCCTCGGCCCGCGCCTGCGCGTCGAGCGCCGCACGGTCCGCGGCATCGATTTCCCCGCCGATCGCGCCGAGGCTGTCGATCAGCGCCGTAACGATGGGGCCGCGCACGGCCACCGCGTACTCGTTCCAGCCTTCGAACGACGACTTGGTCAGGTTGCCGCTGCCGAAGATGGCTTCGCCGGCTTCCGACACCTGAATTTTGACATGCTGACCGCCCCCCAACGCGCGTTGCGCCCAGCGTTCGGGTACGTAGCGCCGCACCTGCCCGCCGGCCGACTGGAGCGCCATGAGGTCGGCCGCCAACGCCGCTCGCTGTGCGGTGGTCATCAGCACACCGCCGAGCCGCTGGCCAAAAGCGTCGACCAGCAGTTGCACGCGCACCCCACGACGCTGGGCCGCGAGCAGGGCGGCCAGGAGGGGCCTGCCGTAGCTGTCGTGCTCGATGTAGAAAGTGGTGAGGGTGAGAAACGACCGGGCGGTCTCGACCATGTTGAGGCGGCGCGACCATTCCGCCGCCCGGTCCCAGAGCGGTACCAAAGCGGACGCCGGCGGCATCAGAGCCTGTAGCCGCCCGCCACGTCGAGGTTGACGCCGGTCACGTAGCCGGCGTCGAGCAGGTAGCTCACCGCTTGCGAGATGTCGGCCAGCGTGCCGGGACGGCGGAGCGGCACCCAGCGCGGCATCTCCTCCGGCGTGGGCAGGTCGATGGAGTTTTCGAGTTGACCGGGCGACACCATGTTGACGCGAATCTGGCGCGCGGCGTAACCGACCGCCAGCGCGCGGGTGAGCACGAGCAGGCCGGTCTTGCTGACGTAGTAGTCGGCCCCGCGGGGGTTGGCGCGGATCCCTTCGAGGCCGGCCATCCCGATGTTGATGATGTTGCCGCCGTCCGGCATCAACGCCAGAGCGTGGTGGCAACAATAGTAGGCGCCGGAGAGGTTGGCGCCAATCGTCTCGTCCCAGACATCGGGATCGAGTCGGGTGACATCCTGGGGGTTGTAGTTGCCGACGTTGTTGACGAGCAGATCGACCCGGCCCTCGACGGTGGCGATGTTCGCGAAGGCCGCCGCCACCTCGGCCTTCGCCGCGACGTTTACCGACAGCGCGCGCGCCCGGCCACCGCCGGCGCAAATCTCCGATGTCAGCGCCTGCGCCTCGTCGGCCGATGACCGGTAGAGGATGACCAGGGCGTAGCCGCGGGCGGCGAGGGACAGCGACAGATGCCGGCCGAGCCGCCGGGCTCCGCCGGTGACCACGGCCACCCGGGTCGTCGCGCTCATCGTCGCCGCTCCACGCGCACGAACGAACAGGCCGCCGCCGGCACCGCGGCCGGCTTGCGGACCTCAATCCGAACGGCCCGCGCCACCGGGACCCGCGCCAGCAACATGGCCACCGCGTGCTCGGCCATCGTTTCAATCAGCTGAAAGCCGCGCTCCCGCAACAGCGCGGTGACACTGGCCGCCACATCGTCGTAATCCACCGCATCGGCGATGGCGTCGGAGGCCGCGGGCGCCGCGAAGTCGTAGTCGATTTCGATGTCGAGCAACACCGTCTGGGGGACGGCCCGTTCGTGCGGGTAGATGCCGACGATGCAGTCGACGCGGAGGTCTTTGAGGCCGGTCGTGCCCATCATGCGCGGGTGTCCTTTCGTGCCGACCAGATCTGCTCCTGAGCGTTGCGCCTATCGAACGGCGTGCGCTCGAAGTCGCCGTAGCAAGCATCGACCGTGAAGCCGGTGTCGGCCAGTAACGCGTCCGCTTGCTCGACCGTGAGCCAGCTGAGGGAGAGCGTCCGGTAAGTGCGACGCGTCAGCACTCCCTGGGCGTCGAGGAGGTCTTCCCAGGTCACCACGCGCATGGATTGCGCGGCTTCGTCAACCAGGGAGGTGACCCACAGAAGGGAGGGCCGGCCATCGGGGGCCGGGTACTCGGCGCGTAGCTGGACCCGGCGCATGTGGTCGAGTCGCGCGGGGGTCATGAAGAAGTCGTCAAAGAGGAAACGCCCGCCCGGGGCGAGCTGGCTGTGGATGTGCCGCAGGGCGTCGCGCTTGGCCTCGAGCGTGGTGAGGTGGCCGAGGCTGTGGTAGGGCAACGTGATCAACGCCGCCGGTTCGCCCAGCTGAAACGAGCGGAAGTCGGCTTCGATGAGGGTCAGTCGCTTCTCCACGCCGGCCGCGGCGGCACGCTCGCGACAGAGGCGCAACATCGCCGGTGAAAGGTCGACGCCGACGAGGTGACAACCGCGGGCGGCAGCGGCCACCGCGATGCGGCCATCGCCGATGCCCAGTTCCACCACCGGGCCCGTGGACGCGAGGCAGGCGTCGACGTAGAACACCCGGTTGGCCAGCGCGGACGCGGCGGTGGCGGTCCAGACGGCGTAGATGTCGGCAAAGCGCTCGTAGTCCAATGGGCTCATGATGGGGGATCGGCCTCGTTCGAAGGCCCGCGACCGGCCTCGCGGAATTCTCGCCAGGCGCACCCGCCCCTTCGTGCTCGAGGGTCTGCGCGCCAAATGCCTCAGCGACATCCACCTCCGCGTCTCGCTGGAGGGTGCCGGGGCTCAAAAGCGTCATGGCATCAAGGCGCACCCCGCGGCCGACCTACGCCGACGACGGGGTCCGGGTGCCGCCGCAGGTCCCGCTTAACGCGATGAATTTTAGCTTTTTTTGGTCTGGGGTAAGGATATAAGGATAGGGACCGAGACAACTGTTCAACTCGGCTGAACGGGGCTGGTCTTTTGATGCCGTGTGACCATAGCCCGACAGGCCCGGGCAAGAGGGGTGCGGAGTGTGTTTATTGACTTTCGCTCCCGCCGGTTGCAAGCTCGCCTGGCGGTCAAACAAACAATCATGTCCCCCACATTTTCCTGCCCGCACATCTCCACGGACGGAGGCCGCTGTATTGACATGGATTTTTTCCCCAAACCAAGGTGGGCAGGAAAGTTTTTGAGGCCCATTTGGCAATCCACTTAACCCCAATTCCCCAGTTGAATCGCGGGATTCGACAAAAAATTCGACCATTTTTTCTTCACAAAAAAGTTGGTCCGTAGTCCCTGCTACGACCTGCACTTTTGTGTTCGTAAAAACGCCCGCCTTTTTTGTCACGTCCTCGCGCCCAACAGGGGGATGAGGGTTAAGGGCCTGGCCTGGCTTAACTTGCTTGGTCCGTGGCTTTTTTTAGCCCAATCTTGGTTTGGGCCGGATCCTTCGGCGTGCCGACGCCTAAAGTGCAACTGACGCTCAGCATCCACATCGCTTGGACGTGGCCCCGCTGGGCGGCGTCCCTCCCCCTATTGGACGGCTTGGACCGGGCCCTTTTTGACGGACGACAGCGGTTTTTGTATATTCTTTGTGTATTTAATATACGCTGTTAAGTGAGGAATACATGACACATTCTAGAATGTTTCTGGGCGTGTTGGTTTTCCTGATGGGGATCGCGGGAGCGCGGGCGGAAGGAGACCGCCCCACCGGGAACGTGAACTTTCTTTTGACGCAAAAAATGCTCAACGAAGACGACTGGAGTCCTCTCGACACCCAGACGGGTTTCGGGGTCATGGCCGATTTCAAGATGTCTTCCTGGCCCATCGCCATCGCCGTGGGTTACCAAACCACCTCCGACGACGACAATCTGTTCGGAGCCGATATGGAAGGATCCACCGATGAGTTGGACCTGGGGATCAAATACATCGCGGACAAAGTCGGCAATCTCCGGCCCTTTGTGGGCGGCGGCCTTTCCCAATTGACCGGCAAAATGGAGGGGTCGGGTCCCGGGGGCAACCTGTCCGTTTCGGACACGGGGATCGGGTTCTGGTTGTCGGCAGGGATATACTGGACCCTCGCCGAACACATTAATCTCGGCGGGCACGTTAAGTACAGCAGCGCCGAGGTGACGCTCGCGGATCCGGCGATCGGGTCTTTTGATGTGGACGCGGGGGGGTCGAGTCTGGCGGTGTTCGTGGGGTACCACTTCTAAACCCTTAAATAAAAGAAACGGGGGAGCGGCGCCGCCGCTCCCCCGTTTTTATTGAGCCGTCCTATTTTTTGCGCTCGGACCTTTTTTGTTCCCGACGCGCCTTAAAAGCCTCTTCCCGTTCCTTTTGCTTGGCTTCGAACTTGGCCCGAATCTCGTTCTTCTGTTCTTCGGTCAGGTTGGGGTTGGCCGCCAGCCGTTCCTCCAGTTTGGCCCTGTTCTCCGCTTTCATCATTTCGTGGAATTCCTTGTTTTCGGACATTTGCTGGTCCCGATGGGCCTTCATGGCCGCTTCCCGCTGCTCGGGCGTCATGTCTTTGAGGGATTCCCGGAAAGCCTTGTTTTCCTCTTGTTGCTTCTCCACATGGGCCTGTCGCTTGGCCCGTTGGCCCTCGCGGAATTCTTTCATGCCTTCCCCCCGACCGGGCCCGGCCATCAACGACAAAGGTAAAAGACACAGGGTCAATGTGTACGTTACGAAACGGGAATATTGCATGGGTTCTCCTTGGAAAGGAATTGGGCGCCAACGGCGGGGCCCTTCCAAGTCTAACGGGGAATCGGGGGGATTTCCAGGACGAGGCGATTACAAAACGACCAGATTGTTGCGGTGGATGAGTTCGGCGGGGGCGGCGCGGTTCAATAGGTTTTCGATTTCCTGGGAGCGATGTCCTTTGATTTTGCGGACGTCGGCCGCGCCGAAGGCCGTCAGGCCCCGGGCGATCTCGCGCCCATCGGGCGCCACCAGGCGGACCGTATCGCCGGGGTCGAAGGCCCCCTCAACGCGCACCACGCCCGAGGGAAGGAGGCTGCGCTTGCCCTCGGTGACGGCCCGGGCCGCGCCTTCGTCCAGGTGGAAGGCGCCCCGCAGTTTGCGGCCGAAGGCGATCCAGCGCTTGCGCGCCGACAGGGCGTCGGGGCTGGCCACAAAGCGCGTTCCCACACCTTTCCCCTCCAAAATGTCCCGGACCATGCCGGGCCGTCGCCCGGAGGCGATCCAGACTTCGACGCCCGAGGCCATGGCGAGGCGCGCCGCCGACAGTTTCGACGCCATGCCGCCCACGCTTTTCGCGGAGCCCGTGCCCGCCTGCACGAGCGCTTCAATGTCGGGGGTGATTTGAAAGATCTCGGGCAGGAGTTGCCCGTCAGCGCCCGTGCTGGTCAGCAGGCCGTCCACGTCGGTCAAAATGAAAAGCCGCGCCGCGTCCATGCGCGCGGCCACCAGGGCCGAAAGGGTGTCGTTGTCCCCGAATTTGATTTCTTGGGTGGCCACGGTGTCGTTTTCGTTGATGATCGGGACCACGCCGCGCTCCAAGAGGGCCCCGAGGGTGTTGCGGATGTTGAGGTAGCGCTCGCGGTCGTCCAGGTCGGCGCGGGTGAGGAGGACCTGGGCCACGGCCACGCCGAGGGGAGCGAAGGCCGCCTTGTAGGCTTCCATCAAAACGGGCTGGCCGACGGCGGCGGCGGCCTGTTTGTCCTTTAAAACGGTGGGGCGGGTTTTCCAGCCGAAGGCGTCCATGCCCGCGCCGATGGCGCCGGAGGTCACGAGGATGGGCCGCAGGCCTTTTTTGGCCAGACCGCCCAGTTCGTCGGCCAGGGCCCGGATGCGCGATGCGTTCAGCCCGCCCTCGGGGCGGCTGATGACCGCGGTGCCGACTTTGACCACGATGGGTTTCATTTGCGTTTTTTGTCGTCGGGCCGGAAAGTGAACTCCCGTTCCCCCAGTTCCACCTTGTCCCCGGTCATCGCGCCTTGTTTTAGCAAATTTTCCTCGACCCCCATTTTCTTGAGAATGTTTTGCAGGCGGGAGACGCTTTCGTCCTGCTCGAAGTGAGTGATGGCCACCAGGCGGTCCACCTTCCGACCGCCCAGGCGGAACCGGCCGGGCCTCACCGCTTCGACGTGGAAATCCGGGGCGATGATCAGGTCCAGGGGCCTTTCCGGCTGGGCCGGCGCGACCACGGGCGCCTTGGTCAGGGCTTTGGCGACGGCGACCATCAGTTCTTTGACGCCCTTTCCCGTGGCGGAAGAGAGGGGATAAATTTTTTCCTTTTTTAGACCTTTGCGAAGCGCCGCCAGGGCCTTGTCGGACCCCGTGAGGTCCATTTTGGTCGCCGCCACGATCTGGGGTTTCTTCGCCAGTTCCTTCGATCGGGCGGCCAGTTCCCGGTTGAGGGCGCGGAAATTTTTCAACGCCGTGTTGTTGTCGAACCCGAAGACGTCCACCAGATGGATCAGGACCCGCGTGCGCTCCACGTGGCGAAGGAACTCGTCACCCAGGCCTTTGCCTTCGTGGGCCCCTTCGATGATCCCCGGGATGTCAGCGATGACGAAGGTTTTGCCGCCCACGTTCGCCACGCCCAGGTTGGGCGTCAGGGTGGTGAAGGGGTAATCGGCGATCTTGGGCCGGGCCTGCGTGACGACGGAAAGAAAGGTGCTTTTTCCCGCGTTGGGAAAGCCCAACAGGCCGACGTCGGCCAGGAGCTTCAGCTCAAGGTGGATCTCAAAGGTCTCTCCCGGCTCGCCCTTTTCGGAGATGCGGGGAGCGGTGTTGATGGCGGTTTTAAAACTCGCGTTGCCGCGGCCGCCGCGCCCCCCCCGGGCGGCCAGCACTTTGTCGCCGGGGGCCGCCAGGTCCGCCAACAGCCGGTCGTCGCGCCGAACCAACGTGCCGGGCGGCACGCCGATCAACAAATCCTCGCCCATGGCGCCCGTCTGGTCGCGGCCCCGGCCGCTCACGCCCGGCTCCGCGCGGAACTCCGGCCGGTAGGTGAAGTCGTAAAGGGTGTTTTTCTGGGGGTCGGCCACGATCCAGACGTCGCCGCCCTTCCCCCCGTTGCCGCCGTCGGGGCCGCCCATTTCGACGTACTTCTCCCGACGGAAAGACAGGCAGCCGTCGCCCCCTTTCCCCGCTGTCGCCCGGATTTTGGCTCGATCGATGAACATGGTGGTGTCCTATTATGTAAAAAAAACAGCCCAGGACGGTCGGTCCTGGGCCGGGGAAAAAAAGACGGGCTTACGCCGCGACGGGATAGACGGAGACGCGACGCCGTCCGCCGGCGCGCCCGAGGGTGCCGCGGCGGAATTCAAATTTCACCACGCCGGTGATTTTCGCGAAAATCGTGTCGTCCTTGCCGATGTCGGTGTTGTGGCCCGGCGCGATGTGCGTGCCGCGCTGGCGCACCAACACGGAGCCCGCGGTGACGCGCTCGCCGCCGAAGGCTTTGACGCCCAGGCGCTGGCCGTTGGAATCGCGGCCGTTGGATGTGGATCCTTGGGATTTGACCGATGCCATGTTACGCTCCGGCGCTCACGTTTTGAATCAGGACTTCGGTCATGTCTTGCCGATGGCCCTGGAGCTTTTTGTAGCCCTTCTTGCGGCGCTTGTGAAAAACCAAAATCTTTTTCGTCCGGCCCTGCTTGAGCACCTTGCCGGTGACCGAGGCGCCCGTCACGAGGGGTTTTCCCATCTGGACGGCTTCGCCGTTCTTGAGGAACAAAACGTCCGAGAACGTGATGTCGGCGCCGGCTTCGGCCTCGATTTTTTCCACTTTAATTTTTTGGCCGGGCACGACCCGGTATTGTTTGCCACCGGTCCGGATGATGGCGTAGGTTTTTAGTTCGTCCATAATCGCAAATCCTAGTTTGTTTCGAGATTTATGTCAAGAAAACAGGTAAAAAAGACCCCCGCCGGTCCACCTCGGCATAAAAACGGGGCGGCGACCGGGTGCGGGGGCGAACCCTTTCTGGGGGCTCGGAAATGTTATACTAAACGAGTGACACGAAGGCAAGGGATTTTCCACCCATGACGACCTCCACCGCGGTGTCCCTCACGTATGAATACGACGGCGGCTTCTACGTCAACCTCACGAGCCGTTGCCCCACGGCCTGCGCCTTTTGCATTAAATTTTCCTGGGACTACAAATACCACGGCCACGATTTGAAATTGCCCGCCGATCCCTCCGTGGCCGATATCCTGGCGTCCGCGCCTTCGGGCCTCTCGGGGTACCGCGAAGTCGTTTTTTGCGGTTACGGGGAGTCGACTTACCGCTTGAAAGAAATGAAGGAGCTCGCCACCGCTTTTCGGGCGCGGGGCGCCCGCCGGATCCGGCTCAACACCGTGGGGCTGGGCAACCTCATCAACGGGCGCGACATCGCCCCCGAATTGACGTTTTTGGACGCCGTTTCCATTAGCCTTAACACCGTTGACCCCGCCAAATATGTTGAAATCATGCGCCCCCGGCCCGAATTCCGGGACCGGGCCCTGGAGAGCGTGAAAGAATTCATTCGGGAATGCGCGAAGAACGTGCCCGACACCACGGTGAGCGCCGTGGAAATGCCGGGGCTGGACGCCGCGGGGGTCAAGGCCGAGGCGGAAAAGGCCGGGGCCAAGTTCCGGCTGCGGCCTTTTTTGGACGATTATCAAGCCGCCTAAAAAAATCGGGGTCCTGGCGGACGACTGGACCGGCGCCGGGGACGTGGGTTTGGCGTTTTGGCGCGCCGGTTTCGCGACCGCCCTCTGGGCGCCCCTGGGGAGCCGGCCCCGGCCGCCCCGGAACGCCCGGGTGTGGGTGATCGACACCGAATCGCGGCACCTTCCGCCCGCGGCCGCGGCCCGCCGGGTCCGGTCGGCGGTGGGGGTATTGAAAGCCTGGGGCGCGACGTTTTTTTACAAGAAAATAGATTCCACCCTGCGGGGGCCGGTCGGTCCCGAGTTGAAGGCTTTTTTGGATGCCACCGGATCGGGAGCGCCGGTGCCGGTTGTGCCGGCCCACCCGCGCCTCGGTCGGTTGACCCGGGGCGGGGTCCATTATGTGAACGGTGTTCCCCTCCGGGCCAGCGCCGCGGGGCGGGATCCGCGCGCGCCGGTGGCTTCTTCCCGGGTGGCGCGGTTGTTGGGGCCGGCGCCGGACCCGAAACTTTTTTGCGTTCCGGACGTAAGTTCCCTGTCGGAATTGAACGCCCTGGCCCGCGCCTGGGTCCGCGCGGGCGGTTCCCGGGCGGTGGGCGCTTCGGCCCTGGCCGGCGCCCTGGCCCGGTTGTGGGGACGGCCCCGCCGGCGTTTAAAAGGGCCCTCCTTGCCCCGGTGGGTGGTGGTTTCGGGTTCGGCCCACCCGGCGAGCCGGGCGCAATACGATTATGTTTCGAAGCGTTTGACCCGCTTGGCGGGCCCTGGGGCCCCGGCACTTTTCGCGGCGCCCCGGTCGCGCGCGCGCCCCGATCGGGTGGCCGCTCGATTGCGTGAACGCGTGCGGCGGCACATGGGGGCCGGGTCGCCGGTCCGCCTCCGTCGGACAGGGTGGTGGGTCGCCGGGGGGGAAACCGCTTTCGGCCTGGTCCGCATGTGGAAAGCCCCCGTCTGGCGGGTGGCCGGGGCCGTGGACGAAGGGGTCGCGCTCTGCCGAACCGATGGGCCCGACCCGCGGTGGCTGGTCACCAAACCGGGGGGCTTTGGCCGCCCCGACTTGATTTGGAGGACTCTTGGACGATAAAATTTCATCCGAAAGCCCCGCCGCCGCGCCGCCGCCTTGGGTGTTGCCGTCCTTCGCGCGGCCGGTGGGCTTCGTTGTCCTTTGTCTGGGGTTCCTGTGGGTCGTTGGCCCGCGCCTGTACCGCAACGCGGCGGACCTCAACGCCCTCCGCGATCTCGGACCGGCGCGCCTTCGCGCCCCCGACGCTCTCGACGGGCCGGCCCTCGCGGCGCCCGCCCCGGCGTCCCTGCGGGCGAACCCCCTGGGCCCGCGTCCCATTTCCTTCCGGTTGTTGGCGCCGGCGGCCCAGACTGTATTTGTGGGGGGAAGTTTTAATGATTTCAACGCCGCCCAATACCCGCTGACGCGCCGCGACGACGGGGTTTGGGAGGCGGCCGTCACGCTCGACCCCGGACGGTACGCTTATAAATTTAAAGTGGACGGGGAATGGATGCTCGACCCGACGAATCCCGAGCGCACCCCCGCGCCCAAAGAAAGTTCCCTTTTGGAGGTTCACTGAGATGATCCCGTTTCGTTCGATGGTCCGATGGATGGGTCTGGCCCCCCTTATGGTGTTGACCGCCTGCTTGGGCCCCCTGCCGCCCCGGGGGGGCCGACCGACGGTGCCGGTGGTTCCGCCCGTGGCCGTCCCCGAGGTCCCGCCGGTCGCCGTCGAACCGCCGCGCGCCGAAGGCCCCCGCGTGGGGATCCTTTGGGCGCCCGGCCCCCGGGTCGACGCCTTGATGTCGGCGGAATTCCTCGCCCAACGGCCGACGTGGCGCCTGACGGCGGTGTTCCCGGACAAGTTTTTTGGCGAGGACGAACGCGGTCGCCGGGCCAAAACGCTTTTTCAAGCGCTCGTCTCTTCCAAACAGGTGGAGGTGGTCTTGACCCTGCCCCACCGCCCCATGATGCCGTTGTTGATGGACACCGACCACGCCCAACTGTCGGCGGTTCCCGTCGAGGCGCGACCGCCGCGGTTCGCCCGGCCGGAGGACGTCCTCGAGCAAATCGACTTGGCCCGGGCCGCCCACCGCCGCCGATGGCGCGTGTCGCCGACGGGGCTCGCCCTGCCCTGGGACGCCGTCGTCGGTCCGGAAACCCCGCTGTGGTCCCGTTTCAAGCTGCGCTGGGCGGTGTTGCCCTCCTCCGCCGTGCCCACGGTTCAGGAAGACGCGCGCCCGCCCATTGTCCGCGCGGCGCGCTGGCCCGTCGGGGCGACCGCCCGGAAGTCTTGGTTTAAATCGACTTTGGAGCCGCTTGTCAAATCCTCCGGCACCTACGGGCCTCTGCAAATCGAAGCCCTCGAAGAACTGTCCGCCCTCGAGGTCTTGTCCGGTCCCGGGCGTGTGCGATGGGCCCCGCTCGGCGAGCTCTTGACCGAAGACCCGCTCCCCGCCGGGATTGCCCGCGTTCCGGCGACTCCGCCCGACCTCTCGCCGTGGATCGGCGAACCCGAAGAAAACCGGGCCTGGGAACTGCTCGGCTTGGCGCGGCAGGCCATCGAGGATTATCAAAATTCCGGCGACGCCGGGATGAACGCGCTGGACCTCGCCAAAAAGGAAATCCACGCCGCCGAAGACGGACGCGTTTTTTACGAGTTGGGGTCCGAAGGCAACGCCGACCGCGGCGGCGACGTCCGCCGGGAATTTTTGGCCACTTTGAACCAGGTGTACCAGCTGATGGGTCGCCCCGTTCCGCCGGAGGTCCGCCGGGGGTTCGCGCGCGGCCCCGCGGCGGGCCAAGGCGAAGCCGAGCCCGACGGCGCGTTCGAACGCGACGGCGCGGTGTTGCGCTGGCGCGACGCCCGCTCCGACGACCGGGGCCCGGGGGAATACTTTTATCCGACGGGTTCCCACCCCGCCGGGTCCTGGGACCTGCGCACCTTTGAAGTGCGGCCCGGCGAGACCGTGATCACGTTTTATTATGAATTCACCGCCCTCGCGAACCCGGCGCGCGCGCCGGGCGGGTTCTCCCTGCCCTTGGTGGACACCTACATCGACATCAATCGTTCGTCGGGCGCCGGCGCGCAGGATCTGCTTCCGGGCCGCCCCGGCCTGGTCGAGGCCACGGACGCCTGGGAGTACGTGTTGACGGTGGACGGCTGGGGGGCGCGGCTGGTTCGCTCCGGCCTGGGGGAAGCCCCGAAACTTTTGTCCACTTTTCCGGTCAAACGCGCGGGTCCGGGCGCCTTCGCGGTGGACGTGCCGGCCAGCGCCCTGCGCGGGTCGCCGGAGGGCTGGGCCTTCGGCGTGGCGGTCATGGGGCGCGGCCCCGACGGCCGCCCCTTGCCCGTCGCGGTCGACCCCGCGCCCGCCGCCTTCGGGGGCGCCGCCCCCGACCGGGCCGCTCCGCCCTACATCGATTTACTGACGCCCCCCGGCGTTTCGCAGCGCCGCACCCTCGGCGTGTACAAATACGGTCAAGACGTGACCTTGCCCTTCGTCCGGGCGGAATAGGAGAGTCGCATGAACGAATCCCATCAAAAACGCGTTTTCTTTTGGGCCGCGGTGGCCGCCTTTGCGGCGCTGGTGGTCTGGATGGCCGACCGCCGGGGCGAGTCCGGCCTGCTGCCGTCGGATTGGCTCCCGTCGAAGAACAAGGGCCGGCAAACCGAGCCGGTCGCCGTGGAGGGCCCGGTGTTGAATCTCCAGGAGTCCTTCGCCAAGGTCGCCGAACGGGTAAAACCCACCGTCGTCAGCATCACGGCCACCCACATCGAAACCTTCCAGGCCGCGCCCCAGGAATTCTTTTTCGGCGATCCGTTTGAGGAATTCTTCCGGGAATTCCACGGCGCGCCCCGCCGGCAAGGCCCCGCCCCCCGCCCCTTCCAGCGCAAGCAGCAGGGCATGGGTTCGGGCGTGGTGGTGGATCCCCGGGGGTACATCCTCACCAACGAGCACGTGGTCCGCGGGGCCGATGAGTTGACGGTGACGTTTCAATTCCCCGAGGAGCGGAAATACGCCGGCAAGGTCGTCGGCGCCGATCCGCGCAGCGACCTGGCGGTCATAAAAATCGAGCCCAAGGGCGCCTTGACTTACGCCGCCCTGGGCGATTCCGACAAGACCCGCGTGGGCGACTGGGCCATCGCCGTCGGCAGTCCGTTCGGGCTCGAACAGACGGTGACCGTGGGGGTCATCAGCGCCGTCCGGCAATCGCTCAGCATCGAGGGCGTCAATTATTCGGGCCTCATCCAAACCGACGCGGCCATCAACCGGGGCAATTCCGGCGGGCCCCTCGTCAACATCCGCGGCGAGGTCATCGGCGTCAACACCGCCATTTACGCGCCGACCGGCGTTTTCGCGGGCATCGGGTTCGCCATCCCGGCCAACCGCGTGAAGGACATCATGGACCAATTGATCGAGAAGGGCCGCGTCGTGCGCGGCTGGATGGGGGTGGAAATCCTCTCCGTCAACGAAGTCATCGCCCGGCAGTTCGGTCTGTCCAAGGCCGAGGGGGTCATGATCAACCACGTTCTGCCCGGCGGTCCGGCGGACAAGGCGGGCCTCAAACGCGGGGACGTGATCGTCTCTTTCGCCGGGAAAAAGACCCCCACCCGGGACATCCTCGTGGACATCGTCGGACGCACCCCGCCCAAGACCACCGTTCGCGTGGGGCTGATCCGCGAAGGGAAAACCCTGGAATTGCCGCTTGCCACGGCCGAAATGCCGAAGGCCTCCACCCCGGCCGAGGGGGAGACCGGCGACACCGGCGAACCCGCGGGCGAGTCGATTTGGGAGGGCGCGCGGGTGGGGCCCTTGGACGAAAGCATGGCCGCGCGCCTGGGCGTGCCCGCCGGGACGGCGGGTGTGGTGGTGTTGGAAGTGGCGGGCGGCGGCCTGGCCGAGCGCCTCGGCCTTGAGGCCGGGGATTTGATCTCTTCGCTCAACCGCCAGCGCACCCCGGACGTGGCGGCCTTTTTGAAGGCGGCCAAAAAAGCCAACGCCAAGGACGGCGTCCTGCTGGACGTCCTGCGCCGTGGCCGGGGGCTCTTCTTGAGTTACCGGGACGGCGACGAGTGATCGAATCCCCGGCGCGCATTCTCGTCGCCGAAGACGACGCCGGGCAAGTCGATGTGTTGCGCGCCCTGTTGGGGCAGGACGCCCACCAAGTCATCACCGCCGCCGACGGCCGGGAGGCTCTCGAAACGGCCCGGCGGGAGTTCCCGGATTTGATCCTTTTGGATGTCCTGTTGCCGGGGATGAACGGTTTCGAAGTGTGTCAGCGCCTGCGCCAGGACCCGGCCACTTGTCTCATCCCGATCATTCTGCTCACCTGTCTGGGCGACACCCGGGACAAAGTCACCGGTTTCAAGCTCGGCGCCGACGAATATGTCGCCAAACCCTACGACGCCATGGAACTGCTGGCGCGGGTGGAGCGCACGCTCCAGCGCAGCCGGGAGGACCTGGCCGCCAACCCCTTGACGGGCTTGCCCGGCGGGGTTGCTCTGGAACGGGAAATTCGCCGTCGAACCGCCGCCGGGGAATCCTTCGCCGTGGGGCGCGTGGACATTCGAAGCCTCAACGTGTACAGCCGCGCCTACGGTTACGAGAAAGGGGACCACGTCGTGCGGTTGGTCGGCATGATCCTCAAAAGCGCCGTGCAGGAGTTGGCCGACAAAAAAGACCTGGCCGTGCATTGGGGTTCGGACGATTTCGGATTTTTAACCAGCGTGGCCCGGGCGGCCGTGGTGGCCGCCCGCGTGTTGGAGAACGCCGACGCTTTGTTGGCCATGCAGTTGACCGCCGCGGACCGCGCCCGCGGCGCGATCCACCGGGACGGTCCGCCGCCCGTGGACGGACCCCCTCTGGGCCTGTCCATCGGCATCACGGACGTCGGGTCGGGCGGTCCGGCCCACCCCGCAGCGGTTCTCGACGAGTCGGAAAAAACCCTTCGCGAAGCCAAGGCCCACCCCGGGGGGCCCCTGGTCCGGAGGTTCGCCGTCTAATAAGTACGCAATTTCCGAAATCCCCAGCCGAAAGCGCCGAACACCAAAAAGAACACCGCCCCGAGTGCGCCCGCCAAGGCCGGCGTCCGGTACACCCACAGCGCGCGCCATTCGCCCGCGGGGACCCGCAGGGCCATGAAAGCGTGGTTGGCCCGGGCGATCGCGGTCGGTTGGCCGTTGACAGAGGCCCGCCAACCGGGGGCGTGAACGCCGCTGTACACCAACCAACCCGCGCCCCGTCCCCGGGCCGTGACCCGGCCGGGTTCCTCGGCCCATTCCGTCGTTTGCCCCTCGGAGCCCTCCGCCGGTCCCGGGCTTTCCAACAAAACTTCGTTGCGGGGATCCCATCCCGTTTCAATGATTTTCAAGCGCTCCGCGTCGTCCGGGACGACCCGCGCCCGCGGCACCCAGGTGACCCGTTCCAGCGGCCGGGGCCGGGTGTAAAGGAGCGCGTTGGCGCTTTGCGCCAAAAAGCGAGACGGCCCCGGCAGCGGTTCGATGGAGACGATGTGCGACGTCCCCAGGAAATCGAGGGCGGCGCTGGGCCCGGGAAGGTCCGGGACGCGCCGACGGTACTCCACGAAATGCCTTCCCCCGAACACCTCGTGGCTCCAGGTCTGGGGAACGCGGTGAGGCAGGGGCACGTTGGGATACAGGGATTGCCGAAGGCTGTGGTAACCGTCCAGCAAATTGTCGCCCGCGAGCGGTTCCGCGGATTTCATGGCGTTTGGGGCGAGGGCCAAACGGTGGGGGGCGGCGGCCAATTCTTTGGTCAAGGCCAAAGGGCGGTGGTAGAATCCGTCGGGCGCCAGCGGGTTGAGCGCACGGGCCAGCAGCCACAATTCCAAGGTCGTGAACGTCCCGGCCACCGCCCACCGCCGTTGGTGGAACATCAACCACAACGCGCCGAAAAACAGGAGCGACGCCGCCGCGCCGCCGGCGGCCGCCGACACCCATCGGTCCTGGACGGCCGTCAACGCCGTTGTTCCCAACAACCGCTGACACAGGTGGGCCCTCGCCCCGCCGTCCAACGAAAGCCCCAGGGTCACGGCCAGCGCTCCGAGCGTGAGGAAGATCAACAGGCCGTTTCGCCAAGCGGTTCGCCGGGCCGCTTCGCCGGCGGCCAGGGTCAGAGCGAACACGGCCAGGATGGCCGCGTTGGCAAAATGGGTCATGTAGCGCAGGCCGGGGACCGTTCGTCGCAGCGCGTCAAAAACAGGGTCCACTCCCAACGCCAAGGCGAGTCCGCCGCTGACCAAAAGGAACAGCGCGAGCGTCTTGCGCGGACCCGCGCGGAAAAATCCCGTCACACCCAGGAGGGCCACCCCGGTTCCCACAAAGAAAGTGGAGAGCCATGGACGCGCCACCGGCCAAAACCCCGCGTCGAAAGGCGGGGACTGGAACGCCAAAGCCACGGGGTTCGTGATCCAGGGGACCAAAATTTTGATGGCGAACACGGGGGAAAGCAGGAACTGACGCGCGTCGGTCGCGTCCAGGGCCGCCCGCAGGGATTCCCGCGCCGCGTCCCAGGAGGCGACAATTTGGGGAAGGACCAGCACCGCGGCCGCCGCCAGGGCCAGGACGAAACGCCCCTTGTCCAAAACCCACGCTTTGGCGCCCGGGGTGGACCGGGCGCGGACCATCCACCCCACGAAAGCGGCGAAAACCCCGTAATGGACAAACTGAACGTACCCCGTTGCGAGAGCGGCGGCGGTGGCGAGCGTCACCCCGGCTCCGCTGCCGGCCCAACCGAATAAAAACAGGAAGGGCAGAAACCCCAGCGTTCCCACCGCGCTGGGAAATTCCCAATGAGCGACACCGAAGGCGCCCCAGGTCATGGCCACGGCGGTGAGCAAGGCCGGACCGTGGCTGGGGCCCGGGGTTTTGGAGGAGAGCCAGGCTCGGGACGCCAGATAAGAGCCGAAAAACAGCAGCCCGTGGGCCGCCGCCAGGAAAAAGGCGTAGGCCCGGCCGAAGGGGAACATCCAAAACAGGAGGCCCAGGGGGGACATCGTCATCACCTGGGGGTTGGCCATAAACGGTTCGCCGCAGGCCGTGTAGGGGTTCCATTGGGGCAGGCGTCCCGCCTGAATCTCCTGCGCGGCGTAGGTCAACCAGGGTTGGAACGAGCGGGTCATGTCCCCGATGTAGGGCACCGACCCGGCGAAAAGGGGAAACAAAAAAACACCGGCGGTGAGGAAGTACAAAATCAGCGCGCGGCGCATTTCACGGGCGGTCATGGCTCAGTGTCGTGTCCCACAAATACCTTTGCTTTTGGAGGCCCGAATCCGCCCGGGTTCAAGGCGCGAGGAGGGAGCAATGCGGGCCATTGTGACGGACGAGCAACGAAGAAACCGGGCGGATTCGGGCCTCCCTTCAGCCGATTTATACGTCACGCTTTCGCGAGACGACTTATTAAAGCAGGGCCGGGCGCTTTTGCGGGGCGAGCGGCGTCGCTTCTCGGTTACGATGTCCCGCATCGCGCCCTCGTCGCTCCTTGTCGCTCCACAAAATCGCCCGGCCAAAAGTAAAGGTATTTGTGGGACACGACACTAGTTTAGCAAGCGTCGTGTTGCTTTGGGGTGTCCAAGTTTGGAACAATGGTTCGCGTGAACATTTGTCTGGGCGTGGATTGGGGGCGTCGGCGCGTGGGGGTGGCTGTTTCCGACGAGTTGGGCCTGCTCGCCCACCCGTTGGCCACCATCGAGGCCCGGTCCCTGGGGGACGTGGTGACGCGGCTGACCGATTTAGCGAGGGAGCGGGGCGCGGACACCGTGGTGCTGGGCATCCCCCGCCACATGAACGGCGCCGAGGGCGACAGCGCGACGGCGGCGGCGCTCCTCGGCCGGCGCCTCGCCGAGGGGGGGCTGCGCGTGGAATACGTCGATGAGCGATTGACGACCGTGGAAGCCGAGGCGCGCCTGCGGGACGGCGGCCGGTCCGCCCGGGCGAGGCGCGATCGGCTCGATCAGGCCGCGGCGGCGGTGATTCTCCAAACCTATTTGGACGCACGGCGGGGGAAATCCTGATGGACCCGGCCCCGCGGCCCCCGCGCCGAGGGCGCGCCCTCGCGACGGGCGCGACGTTCGTCCTCGGGGCGGTCTTCGCCCTGACGTGGGTCAACAGCCCGCCTCCCGGGGCCCGGGGCGGCTTTTTCGATATCGAACCCGGTTGGAGCGCCCGCGCGACGGCGCGGCGATTGAAAGAGGAAGGCCACGTCCGCTCCCGCCTGTGGGTGGAAATCCTGGCGCGCCTGTACCGTTCCGACCAGAAATTGAAAGCCGGCTTCTATCGGCTTCCGGTCGGCGCCCGCTCCGATCAAATCCTGCGCGATATGATCCGCGGGCGCGGCGCCACGGTTCGGTTCACCGTCCCCGAAGGCCACGCGGTCTGGCAGATGGCGGACCGATTGGCGGCCCTCGGCGTCTGCGATCGGGACGCGTTCCTTCGGGAGGCCCTTCCCCTCGAAGGGTTTCTCTTCCCCGAAACCTACTTTCTCGAGCCGAACACCCCGGCCCCCCGTGTCGCGACGCTTTTGAGGGAACGGTTCGACGTCGTTTGGGCCGAGGTGTTTGCCGCGGCCGCCGCGACGGGCGACGTGGTTCCGAATAACCCCGGCGCCGTGCCCGTGGGTCCCGACGATGTTTTCCGTCTGAAAGACAGCCGGCTTTGGACGGTTCGCCAAGCGGTTACGATGGCTTCCTTGATCGAGCGGGAAACCCGCCGCGACGACGAACGTGCGCTCGTGTCCGCCGTTTACCACGGACGACTGAAAAAGCGGATGCGCCTCGAATGCGACCCCACGGTGCAATACGCCCTCGGGGGTTGGAAGAACCCCCTCACCCGGGCGGATCTCCGCCTCGAACATCCCCACAACACCTACCGCCGGTTTGGCCTGCCGCCGGGGCCCATCGCCGCGCCGGGGCGCGCCGCGTTGGCGGCGGCCCTTTCCCCGGCGGCCGTTCCCTCTTTGTATTTTGTCGCCGACGCGGCGGGGGGCCACACGTTTTCCGCAACTTACGAAGACCACTTGAAGGCGGTCCGCCGATTTCGACGGGCCCTAAAAGAAACACTACAATAGAGGCATGGGACTCATGGACGCCCGGGACGTGCGCTTCACCATCGCCGACGGCAGCCGGACCCTGCGCGCCGTGCACCGGCTCCGTTACGACGTGTACGTGCGCGAGTTCGGCTTTTTCAGTCCCGTCAAGCACACCGACGATCTGCTGGTGGACGCTTTCGACGGGGCCGGACTCCATCCCATCGCCCTCGAGGGCGATGAGGTGGTCGGCGCCCTGCGGCTGGTGCTCCACTCGGAACGGGGCTTCCCCCTGGCCCACGTGCTGCCCTCTTTCCGTTGTCCCGGCCCGCCCGAAAAAACCGCCGAACTCTCCCATCTCGTCATCGATAAACGCTGGCGCCGCCGAAGGGAGGACGGGCTCTTCGGCGCCGAGGGGTACTTGACGGTGGCGGAGGGGGGCGTTTTGCCGAACCACGATCCCTTGCCCCCGGTCCTCAAGCGCCGCAGCCGCCCGATCATCATCCTCGGCCTGTTGCGGACGGCCTATCAAATGTCGCGGCGCCTGGGCATCGAATGGTGGCTCATGTTGGCGGAAAAGCGCCTGCACGCCCTGCTCAACCGCCACGGCATCCCCTTCTATCAGATGGCCGATCCCCTGGGCGGACCCGACGGCCCCCGGCCGTCGCTCCTCACCGTCTCCGAACTCGAGGCCCATTTGAAGCGTCTCCACGATTCCGTGTTCGACGAATTCCTCGAAGGACTCGAGCCTCAATACCGCCCCAAGAGTTGAGTCACCCGCCGTTGCCGCCGGCGCGGCGACGTGTCCTGCTCTCCCGTCCCATGAATAGAATCCATTTTGGGAGCCTCCTTTTTTCCGGATTCGAGGCGCGACGAGGGCGCGATGCGGGGCCATCGTAACCGAGGAGCAACGAAGAAGGCGGGGAAAAGGGGGCTCCCCCTTCGGGGCCGGGCGCTTTTGCGCGGCGAGCGGCGTCGCTCGTCGATTGCGTATTCCCGATACGCGCATTCCTCGCTCCTTGTCGCCCCACAAAATCGACCGGCCAAAATGTATCCTATTCATGGGACGGGTGAGTAATTCCCCCATCTCATTCGGAGGTTCCTCATGGGCATCGTGGTGGTGGGGTCCGTGGCGCTGGATTCGGTCAAAACCCCCTTCGGGGAGCGGGCGAACGCCCTGGGGGGTTCGGCCGTTTACTTTTCCTATTCCGCGCGTTTCTTCACCGACGTCAAGTTGGTTGGGGTCGTCGGGCGGGATTTCCCGCGCGCCCACCTGGACCTGCTCCGTCGAAAGAAAATCGACCTGACGGGCCTGCAAACCGTCGATGGGGACACTTTTCGCTGGTCCGGTTATTACGAAAACGACTTGAACGAGGCCAAAACCCTCGACACGCGCCTGAACGTTTTTGAGCGCTTTTCCCCCGATCTGCCGGAGAGCCACCGCGCGGCGGACGCCGTGTTCCTCGCCAACATCGACCCGGACCTTCAGTTGCGTGTGCTCCGCCAGGTGCGCCGGCCCAAGATCGTCGCCGCCGACACCATGAACCTGTGGATTGCCACCAAGCCGGACCGGCTCAAAGCCCTCTGCAAGGAAATCGACATTTTGATTTTGAACGACGGCGAAGCCCGCCAGTTTTCCGGCAAGGCCAGCTTGATCCAGGCCGGCCGGACGATTCGGTCCTGGGGGCCGCGTTTCGTCGTCGTGAAAAAAGGCGAGCACGGCTCTTTATTGTTTTCCAAGCGGGGGGTCTTCGCGGCGCCGGCTTTTCCCCTGGAGGAGGTGTTCGATCCAACAGGCGCCGGCGACACCTTCGCCGGCGGAATGATGGGTTATCTGAACCGGGTCGGGAACAAGTTCGACGAGGCGTCCCTCCACCAGGCCCTTTTTTACGGCACGGTCATGGCCAGTTTCACCGTCGAGAAGTTCTCCCTGGACCGGTTGAAAACCGTGACGCCGGCTCAAATCCGCGCGCGACTCGCGCAACTGCACCGCGTCGCGCGTCCCCGCTTATCGCTTCGCGGATGACCCGCTCCGACGTGGGATGGGCGTTCGCCACCGGGGTCGCGGTGTTGGTTATTCAGTTCTTATTCATGCCGTCAAAAATTTTGCCGGGGGATCCTTGGGCGCCTCGCGTGGAAGCCGACATTTGGCTGCGCCACAGCCGCTGGGGACTGACCCCGGAAGATCTCTCCGCGCACCCCGGTTTGGGGCCACAATATTTTGTCATCCACAAAGCCAAAAACTTTTTTTTCTCAAAATACGGCGTCTTGAACACGCTGTTGTCGGCGCCCCCTCTGTGGGTGGCCCACGCCGTGAGGGAGGATTTGCCCCCGGCCTTGGACGACCCGGTGGTTTTGTGGTGCTTGAACATCTACCACGGCCTGTGGTCCGCGTTGTTGGCGGGAATTCTCTTTTTGTTTGCGCGGCGTTGGGCAACGCCGGCCGTGGCGGTGGCTTACGTCGGGGCGTCTTTGTACACCGGATTTTTGTGGTTTTACACCCGGGCGCAATCGTCGGAATTGTGGCAAGTGACCATTTTTTCCGCCTTGGCGTTGGTTTTGTCCCGGGGCCCGGAAAGGTCGCAACAGACCCCGGCCGGCCCCGCTTGTTGGGCGGCGTTGGCCATGGGGCTGTCGGGGGCTCTTCTGTTCCTTCGGTTCACCTACGGGTTGCTTTTGCCGTTGGTGGCATCGTACGTGTTCCTGCGCGCGCGGGGGCCGGCTCGGCGCTACGTGGGGGCGGTGGCGGTCACCGCCCTTTTGGTCCTTCTCGGGCTCTGGATGGGCCTGAACCAATTTCGGTTTGGTCATGTCCTGGAAACGGGCTACAGCCACTGGCGGGAGACGGGTGGGACGCCGGACCGTTTTGAGGCGGCGGTGTTCCCCCGGGCCCTGTGGGGGTTTTTATTTTCTTCACAGCGCAGCGTGTTTTTCCACTTTCCCCTGGCCGCGCTGGCTCTGTTCGGGGCCCGGGAATTTTTCCTTCGCGAAAAACCCCTGGCGCTGCTACTCGGGAGCGTGGGAGTCTTGTTCCTTCTGGGGTTCTCGTTCACGGCGATTTGGGAGGGGCACGCGGCCTACGGGCCCCGTTATTTGCTTTTCTTTTTGCCCGCCGCCTCCGTCCCTGTGGTTTTGGTATGGCAAAGGCGACGATCGGGGATCGGCCGTGTGGCCGGGGGGGCCGCGGCGGCGCTTCTGGCCGGGTCCCTGTGGCTGCAAACCCAGGTCAATGCCCTCCCCTTCTTTTTGCCTTACCGGCTTTCCGGGCCCTTTGCCCAATACGGGGACGCGCGGATCAACTCCTATTTCGCGCGGCGTCCCTACGCGTTTATCGATTGGGACGTGCGTCGGTTTGTGGAAAAAGGCGCGGCGTTCCCACCGCTGGAGCGGTTAAAGGAAAAACGCGGAAGCGCTCCCGACGGCGAGGCCGCCTTTGTGGCGGGGCGCGTGCGGGCGCTGGCGGAACGCAACTATTTCTTCGGATCCCAGCGCGGGGCCGACGCGTCCTTGGGCGAGAGCCGGTAGGGCACGTCCAGCGTCGGCCAACGCACGGCGAGGGTCGGGTCGTCCCAGGCCAGGCCGCCTTCGGCTTCGGGCCGATAAAAATCCGTGCACTTGTAAAAAAAATCGGCTTCGTCGCTCGTCACCAAAAAACCGTGGGCGAACCCGGCCGGTATGTAAAGGGCCCGCGCGTTTTCCGCCGAAAGCTCGACGCCGAAGCACCGCCCCCGCGTGGGGCTGCCGGACCGAAGGTCCACGGCCACGTCGAACACCGCTCCCCTTAAGACGCGCACCAGTTTCCCCTGAGCGTGGGGCGGCCTTTGAAAGTGAAGCCCGCGCAGGGTCCCCCGGGCGGAAACGCTTAAATTGTCCTGGACGAAGGGCCCCGGTATCCCCGCCGCGGCCATATCCCGCGCGTTGAAAAGCTCAAGAAAACACCCCCGCTCGTCGCGGTGGACGGGGGACTCGAGCAAAACCAATCCTTCTATCCCCGTGGGCAAAATCTTCATGTTTTGAGGATACACTTCATTTTCGGCCCCCGTCAAGGAGCAGGGTTTCCAGTTGGCGCCGTCCTTCCGACCCGCGGGGAGACACGTCGTCCAGGGCGCGCCGCGCCTCGGCCGTCCGGCCCGCCCGCGCCAGGGCCGCCACACGGTCCACCCGGGCGGCCCGACCGTCGACGGTTAAAATGGCCCGCGCGTAGCTCGACGCGCCCGCGGGGGGCGGCGGCGCCTCCGTCAGAGGGTTCAGTAGGCGCAGAGCCTCCTCGGCGGCGCCGCGGGCGATGAGCAGGCGCGCTTTCAAAAGCGCCGCGGCCCCGAAACGCGGTTCAAGGGCGCGCGCGCGGTCGACGGCCCGCTCGGCCTCGGCAAAACGGCCGCTTTGGGCCTCGGCCACGCTTTTTTCAAACCACCACAGGGTGTTGGTGCGCGCTGTGCCGAGCGCCTTGTCCCAAAGACGCAACGCTTCGGCCCACCGTGGAGGGGTCATATGATCCGTTATCAAATGGGCCTCGTCCCGCGCCGCCTCCGGCAGGGACAATGTTTTTTGAATCCGTTGAAGGTCGGCGCAAGCGGCCTCAAAATCGGACGGACCGGCCCCCGCGCCGTGCATCCGCTGATCCGCCCGACCCAGTAAAACCTCCACCCGGGCCCGGGACAGCAAGGGCGCCCCGGTGTTTTGTCGATGGAGGGTCGCGGCCGCCGCCGTGTTGAGGGCCGCCAGCGCGAAGAGGAGGGCCACGGGAATCGATCCCCAGGCCCGGGACCCCGCGGAGCCCGCCGGCCGGGGATCGGCGGTCACCGCCAGAAGGGCGCCGCCCAGGAGCGCGTTGCCCGGCGCGTAGAATGGAAAATTGACGCAACAAAAAGCGATCGCCGCGGCGAGCCATCCGGCGTCCGGGCCGGGGTGTTTCCATGCGCGACGAAAGTGTCCGACTAGAAACACCACCAAGAACAGAAGCGTCCCCAAGCCGCATTCCGCGCCGACCTGCAGGAAATCGTTGTGCGCGAAACTGTGGGCGTGGTCGAAATAAACGCCGTCGACCGGGAGGGGAACCCGGTGGGCGGCGTAGGCCCAGGCGAAGAGACCCGGCCCCCACCCCAAGAGGGGACGTTCGATGGCGCCGGCCAGGGCCGCCCGCCAAAGGGCGGGACGGGTCCAGGCAAACACGTCGGAAGTTTTAAAGAGATCCAACCGATCGACCGTCCACAGGCCGAAGGCCGCGGTCGCCAAAAGCCCCGCCCCGAGGATGGCGCGCCGCGCGCCGCCCCGTTGATAAAGCAAGACCGTCGCTCCGACGGCGGCCGCCAGCAGGCCGCTCCGGGATTTCAGAAGGAGCAGCGTTCCCGCCAGGGCGGCGACCGCAGCGATGCGCGCGGCGCGCCGACAGCCGCCGGCGCCTTGGAACGCGCGGTGACCGACGGCGACCAGGGCGAGGGCGATCCAGAAAGCTTGGTATTGGGGGTTCCCGGGCCGCCAAGTCGCCGCCGCGGGCCAAAGGAGAGCGGCCCAGGCGACGGTCGCGTAAAGGCCGGCCACCGCGCACAGGAGGGTTTCGAAGAAGCGACGGTGGCGTGGCGCGCCGTGGGTCCAGGCGACGAAGGCCAGCGCCGCCGCGAGCGCCAGTTTGGTCACGGACTCGGTGCCGAGAGGCTTCCCGAGGGAAAAAGCCCAGGCCAAAAGCGTCGCGGCGAGGAAAGCCGCGCCGAAACCCGCCATGGGCGTGTCGCCCCGTCGGGCGGGCCGTCGGAGAATAAGCAGGCCCGCCCCAGCCAGGCCCGCCGCGGCCACCCAGGGCCAGAACCCCGCGAGTCGGGCGGGCAAAATAAGGGCGACGGCGGCCGGCGCCGCCAGCGCGGCGGCGGCGACGCGGTTATCGGCGGAGCGAGCCAGGCCTGTTTCGTCGTCGGAAAAAAACGCGGGGCGGGGAACGGGTGTCTTCACACCGCCATTCTGAAAAAAAAATTTAAAAAAGTGTTGACAATTTTTTGGATTATGCTAATATCCTCCCTGTTCGCGGCGGACAGAAATCGCCGCGCCGAGATTTTGAAAAAGAATTCCGGGCCTCGCGGTCCGACGCCAGAGGGTGAAAGCCGTCCCCTTTGAAAGGGAAGGGCTTGCGCCCCTGGGAATTTTTTTCTATAATCGGGACACAATTTTGCAGTCTTGTTCTTTGACAGAGCCAAACACGCAAGCGGATGAGCGCCCCGAATCGAGGCCCATCGCACCATCGATGGGACGAGATGGGTCGCTGTCCGATGCTTATTGGTAAACGACGTTCAGGTGTAATTAAGCTTGTGTTTTATAACTCAAGCAATTCCACAAGAGCCGATTAACCAAACCTCAATAAGTTTGTTCACGCCCGCAAGGGTGTGACGCAGATCTTACGGAGAGTTTGATCCTGGCTCAGAGTGAACGCTGGCGGCATGCCTAACACATGCAAGTCAAACGGGGCTTGGCAGCTTATCGTCAAGTCAAGTGGCAAACGGGTGAGTAATACGTCACCAATCTTCCTTCGAGTGGGGGATAACTCCGGGAAACCGGAGCTAATACCGCGTGAGACCACGTCTCGGCATCGAGATGAGGTTAAAGTTCCGCAAGGGACGCTTGAAGAGGAGGGGACGGCCTATCAGCTTGTTGGCGGGGTAACGGCCCACCAAGGCTACGACGGGTAACCGGTCTGAAAGGACGACCGGTCACAATGGCACTGAGACACGGGCCATACTCCTACGGGAGGCAGCAGTGGGGAATTTTGCGCAATGGGGGAAACCCTGACGCAGCAATGCCGCGTGGAGGACGAAGGTCTTCGGATTGTAAACTCCT
>Ga0268298_10001223_pt1:7500-30710 | contig 30710 bp, 27 predicted proteins | sample WWTPWeurt_MetaG_FD_194462 | JGI IMG/M metagenome (GOLD analysis project Ga0268298, IMG submission 194462) | Activated sludge microbial communities from WWTP in Nijmegen, Gelderland, Netherland - WWTP Weurt | ecosystem: Engineered > WWTP > Aerobic digester > Activated sludge | place... | reverse complement strand
TGCGCGACCCCAAGAGCTGAAAACCAAACCTTGTATACGCAACGATCTGCCCGTGTACACGCACAGATTGATGGATGCGGCTGTAACTAACTTCGGAGAGGGCGGGGTTCGAACCCGCGGTACATTTCTGTACACATGCTTTCCAAGCATGCACCATCGACCACTCGGACACCTCTCCTGGTCCGGACCAGACCGCCAGAGAGGGGCTCATGGTCAAGGACTTCACGGGGCAATGCTTGACTGACGAGCGCACCTGGAAGATCGCACGTGACAAGGCGCATGTCAGATTCTAATCTCGAGTCCTACGTCTCACCGGCCGGCCTTTGCTGAGTGATGATAAATGGTGTTTTTGGTGCCAGGAAGTAGCCTGTCATACTGGCGAACAGAATAGGAACAAAATGAGAAAAGCCAGTCATCGTGGAGAGCAGAAGGGTCGTGCTCAGCGGAGTGCGCGTAACGCAAGAGTTGAGCGAAGCCATGCAGCAAACGGCCGCCAGGGGCAGGCTGATGCTCGGAAAAATCTGTTTCAGAAGTAAGCCAAGGACTGCGCCCATAAAGAAAAGAGGGATGATGAATCCGCCGCGCCATCCTGTCGTCACAGTGATGGCAATGGCGCCTAACTTTGCCATTAGGAGGGCGATTAGAAACCCGATTGTGAAATTTCCCTGAAAAAGAAGTTCGATCTCACGGTGACCAAAGAAGCGCGAAAGAGGCATGTAGAAAGAGATAGCACCCAGAAGGAAACCGCCGGCACATGTCTTCACGAAAATTGGCGCTGAGATCTCTCTAACGAACACGCGAAGATGATTCGTCACTGAGATGAAGACCCAGCCAACCGCCGCGGCAACGGTTCCAAACACAACGGCAAGTCCAAAGTCAAGAACAGACTGTGTGGTATACGCGGGAACATTCCAGACAGGACCAAACCCCAGATGGATCAAGAGCGCAAACACGGTGTAGGCTGCAAGACTGGAAACAATGGCAGGTATGATCGCTTCGTAATATTCCACCACATGCCGATGATGCAGAATTTCCAGAGCGAATAGACTTCCGCCAAGTGGTGCGCCAAATAGTGCGGTGAATCCTGCTGCCATTCCGGCGATGGTCATCGAGCGAAACTCTTCTCCTTTCAATCTAAGTCTTTCGGAAATCCAGGTGCCCACTGAACCAGTCACCTGCACGAGAGGTGCTTCTGGTCCAAGGCTCCCTCCTGTGCCCACACACAGGAGAGAAGATAGAATCATCGAAACATTGTGCTTCGTGTCCAGTCTCCCACCGCGAAAGCGAATGTTGTTTACGATGAGTTGAATTTCCCCCGGGTCGCCGATCCAGTGGATGATCAGACCGGCCAGAAGCCCCGCACCTCCCATCAAGGGAATCACTTTCCAGTCTTCGACTGCCGATGCGAAATAGATGATCTGTTCTAGTACGATCCAATAGATTCCAGCACTCGCTCCCGCTGCCACTCCAAGAAACAACCAGAGATAGAAGACTCTACTCATAACAAACGGATTGAATTTAAGAGGAGGCCCTTTCAGAATCTTACGAAGGATTTCTCCCAATCGGCGTGACATTCAGTCAGCGCGAAACAAGCGTTCTGCGGAGCGAGCCATATTCCCGGATGTGGACTTGATGAGCGTCAAGAGCCTGGCAGGAGTGCGGCAGAGAGAGATTCAGTAAATCGCCTGACGTTATGTTCTTGCAATATTTGTTTTTTTGTCCAGGATCATCATGATCGCAGCAGACATCAAAGCCGGGAGCGCAATGATGCACCAGGCAAGAGTCGAGTTGTCAGTTTGTTCCAGCAACCAGCTTCCGTACGTTGGCCCAAAAGCCCATCCGAGCGCGGCCGAAAAGCCAACGAGTCCAAGATACCTTCCTGTTCTGTGGGTCGGTGCGATTCGTTCCGCGTGCGCGACGGAAGGAGGGGCAACGAGCATTTCGCCCAGAGTAATCAACATAGTAGTAAAGACGTACCACGGAAGCCCGTCCTGCATGCCCAGAGCCGCGTATCCAACAAAATAGGTAATGCTGCCGATGATCATCACTCTTAGATATGATATAGCGCGGAATACATGCATCATTTTGACCTGGAGTAGCCCCACTATCAAGCCATTGAGCGCGTAGAGCCAGCCTAGATTTGATTCACCTATGCCCTTCATTCCTACAAGATACAGAGACATCGGGGTGATGATCTGCGCCATCACACTGGCAACAAGAAAGACAGCGAATAGATAGACAATGAAGGACATTGGTAGCGTTTCCTTTTCGCCAGAAGTGCGAGCGATGGCCGTGCGCCCGCGCACGTTAAGCGACATCAAAGGCACGATCGAAACGAGCAATAGAACAGCCGTCAATGTAAATGGTATGACATAAGAATAGCCGACGAGCCACCCTCCTGCCGCCGGTCCCGCCGCAAAACCAATGTTAGACGCCGCTCTCGTGACTGCAAACCCATGCATCTTTTGTTCATCTGGCAGCAAGATAGACACCGCGTTTTGAGATGCCATCTGGTGAACGGAACCTGCCACTGTTTGGAAGAACGAGAGTAGAATGATGGGATAAAAGCCAATTCTGAAATAAATCCCGAGCGCAACCAGTGCAAAGAGGAAAGACCTTGTGAAGAGCGAAATGGACATGAGACGCACAACAGACCCGCGGTCCGCCAGTTCCCCTCCGAGGTATTGCGAAAGAGCGCGCACCAGTCCCAGAATTCCGAATGCGATTCCTGTCTCCGTGATGGACACTCCAAGAATCTTGTGGCAATACACGGAAAGAAATGGAAACGATAGTGCGAAGCCGAAAGTACCGGCGAAGTGATTGAGTGCGAGTGCGCGCAACTCAGGCCACGCGGGTCTCAACCATCACGCACGCATCCATCAAGTATTCGAAAGAATTCGCATCCAGATACTCACGCACAGCTTCATCTCCGGCACCAGGCTGGACCCAGACTTTCTTCATGCCGAGTTCACGCGCCTGGGCCAGGCTCTCCAGTGTGAGTTTGGGAGGAATTACATACACAACAAGAGCCGCTCCTTTTTCCCTGGCTTCTCTGAGATCTGCGCAGGCCGGTATTCCTTCTACACTCTTTGCACGCGGGTTTACCGGGATGACTGTGTAGCCTTTAGAAACCAGGTCGCGCAGAATGATATTTCCGTATTTCGTTGTATCATTGGTGGCACCGACGAGAGCGATCGACGGACCGGTGCGAAGGTAAGAGGCAAGGTCGAACATAGATCCAGGAAAGCGCAAACTATTTGGCAGGCCATTCTTTTTCTCGACAGGCATGAATGCGCGGCTCTTCTGATGCTGTGGAACGTGATCTGACATTCGGAAGTCTCAAACTCAAACATCCTGAAGTGATTGCAGTGGTGGAGCGCATCCTCCCATCGGACAGGTTTGATGAACTGGCAGAGCAGGATCTCCGGATTCTGGAGTTGAGATTCGATTCTTTTTCTGAGCCCTGGAGTGATGTGGTTGCGTTTGCACAGTCTATGCGTTCTCGTTTTGCGATTCTGGGTACATGCCGGGAGAACGAGGAGAATCGCAATCTCCTCAAGCAACGTTATGCGGACTTTGTTCCTGTTGTAGATTGCGTGGATATAGAGATTGGAACGGAAAGGGCGCTGCGATCCGAGCTCATACGAATCACAAAAGATTCATCCAGGCAACTCATGCTGTCCCATCATGATTTTGAGAAGACTCCGCCGGATGCAGAGCTCGATCGAACCATAGATGACGCTCTCCTTCTTCGCGCAGATTTTGTGAAACTCGCCCTGGCCGCGCCATCGAGACAGGACGCAGCAAGACTCATGTTTTTACTGGAGCGCCGCCGGGACGCGCATCTCAGCGCATTTTCCATGGGCAGCGCGGGTGCGGTCACGCGTATCGCCGGTGGTCTTTTTGGATCTATTTTTACCTACGGGTACATGGATCATCCAAATGCGCCGGGGCAGCTCTCTGCCCGGGAGCTACTGGCCCTCAGAAAAAAATTCTATTCCTGACCTGGAAATCGGTGGTCGCCTGGCGCCAAATGCTTTAATATGAAACTATTGAAGTCCGTATGGATTCACAAGCATTCAATGGAGGGTCCCATGACCAAACTTAAGACAGCAGTCGTTCTTACCACAGCACTTTCCGCAGCCGCACTTTTCGCGGGAGATGTGCAACTGGATAAATCTCACACAAAGGTTGAGTTCAATGTAACGCATCTGACGATTTCAGATGTGACCGGGCGCTTTGACGAATTCGAAGGCAAGGGAAGTTTCGACGAGAAGACGGGAGTTCTTTCCGCACTCGACGTGAAAATCAAAGTGAAATCCATCAACACAAACGATGAAAAGAGAGACGATCACCTGAGAAGCGCTGACTTCTTTGACGCGTCCAAATACTCAGAGATCACATTTGTTCTTACAAAGCCTGTGACTCTGGTCAAAGGCGGAACTGCGAATCTTCAAGGCAATCTTACCATGCGCGGCGTAACCAAACCGATCACTTTGCAGATGAACTACAAAGGAACCGTCAAAGATCCCTGGGGCAATGTGAAAGCTGGTTTCATCCTCACTGGAAAAGTGAACCGCAAAGACTTCGGCGTTAGCTGGAGCAAGAACATGGACAATGGCGGCGCCGTTGTCGGCGACATCGTAACGATCAACATCGCCGGAGAAGCTGCGGTTAAATAATCGCAGACGGCCGTGATCGTAAGGGCGGCTCGTGCCGCCCTTTTTTTTGTCTCGCAGGGTTCGAAGTAACTCGAATCCTGTGGCCTATGACAACTATGAAAGCAGCCGCCATGCAGTCGTTTGGCGGACCTGAAAAAATAAACATATCTGATTTACCTGTTCCGGCCATCGGTCCCGGTGAAATGCTCGTGCGCATGAAGTCGGCCAGCATCAACCCGATCGACTGGAAAACAATGCTCGGGAAAGTAAAGATTCTTATACAATATCCATTTCCTCTGGTTCCAGGAAGTGACGGCGCCGGAGTCGTTGAAACGATTGGACCCGGGGTTTCCAGATTCAAGGTGGGAGACAGAGTTTATTTTAGACCTGGCAAAGATAGAATCGGAACATTCTCTCAATACTTCGTGGTGCGCGAAACGGAAGCTGCCGTTTTTCCTTCGAAGCTGAGCTTTGATGAAGCAGCTTCTCTTCCACTCGCAGGCCTGACGTCCTGGCAGGCGCTCGATCTTGCGAATGTGAAAGCTGGAGATCAAGTTTTGATCCACGCAGGTGCAGGTGGGGTTGGTGCACTGGCAGTTCAGCTTGCGCGGGCCCGTGGAGCCATTGTGACTGCTACATGTAGTGCGAAGAACGCGGACTTTGTTCGATCTCTTGGTGCGACCAACATCATTGACTATCGCACGGAAGACTACACGTCAGGCGGCAAACGATTCGATTTTGTTTTCGATACGCAGGGTGGCAAAGAAACGAATCGTTGCATGGATGTTTTGAAACCTGGCGGCATGGTGGTGAGCATTGCAAATCCACCTGATCCCATTGAAGCTGTGAAGTTTGGCAGACCCTGGTATGTGAAGTTGCTTCTTCAACTGGCAAACATCGCGCCCAATCGCGCTGCGCGGAAACGCGGCGTTCAGTATCGCGCTTTACTCATGGACGCGAGCAGTTCACAGCTCGAAGAAATGGCAAAGTTAATCGAGAAAGGATCCCTGAAGCCAGTGATAGACAAAATATTTCCTTTTGCCGAGACCAGAGACGCCATCGCATACCAGATGCTGGGGCACTCGCGGGGAAAAGTGATCATTCATATAGAAGATTGATTCTTCCAGGATTATTTCATTCTACTGACGCCCGACCATTTTGCTGAAGTCGGGCGTTGCATGAGCTTTTCAAGTCGCTTCAAGTAGATGCGTGGAATGGAGTCTCTCACGCATTTTTTTTCGTAATCGACGAATAGCTGTTTTGACTCTGCGAAATTGCCTGCTTTGTAATGAAAAAGTGCGAGCTGCAGGTCCCCGTGAAGTTCTTTCTTCTGGTCCCTGAGTTCATCCTGGTCCATATCAAAACACTCGTATAAGACGATTGGTTTTTCTTTTCCGCGCACCAGTACTGAATCGATCTCGCGCAAGCAGAAAGCGGACGGATCGTCTAACCGCCTGTAGACGGCATCCGACAGAATGATGGGCACTCCAAATATTTTAGTCAGGGTTTGTAGCCGGCTTGCGAGGTTGACGTTGTCTCCAATTACGGTCGTGCTGATTCTGTTTTCAGATCCAACTGTGCCCAGCATCACATTCCCTGTGTGAAGTCCTGCGCCAATGTCCAGTGCGTCGTAGTTCATTTTCTTTCGATCTGTATTGTAGATGGCCAATTCGCGTCTCATTTCAATGGAGGAGACCAAAGCCTTTTGCGGCGAATCGGGAAACAGACACATGATTTCGTCGCCAACAAACTTGTCTATGATGCCGCCCTGTTGTTCAATGATCGGGCCCATTCGTTTCAGGTAAGCGTTCAGAAATCGGAAATTGTCAAATACACTCATCTTCTCTGACATGCCCGTGAAGTTGCGAATATCTACGAACAGCAGAGTGATTTCCTTTTCCACGCATGCTCCAAGCTCAATGTCCACCATGTCTTTGACGTGAAGAAATTCGAGGAAACGCGCAGGAACAAAACGAGAGAAAGAGTCCAGCATCTGTTTGGTCTGAGCGAGAGATGCAAACTGCGCTTTCATTCTATCCTCATGCTGTCTTGCAGCTTCGAGTTCTGTTTCTACGCTTTTGTTGATGAGGCGCCTGTTCCCGCGCGCTGCCTGTACTGCGGCCACCGCGAAAATGGAGAGAAATAGAAGCTTGAGGGCAACGCTTGTCAGGCTTACGGATCCACTTGTGTAAGAATCGTAGAGACTGCCTGTTTGAATGGTTCCTGTCTGTACCGCAATGAGAGCGAGTAAGGCGTAGAAGAAAATCGCAGAAGTGCTCGCAAGGATTGTGAGCACAGGAGTAAAACGCAAATTTACGAGAGCGATCCAGACAAAGTATAAAAGATAGGCCTCTGATTTGAAAGTGCGATATTCGCCGAACTGGTGCAATGCGATGCTTACGATCGCAACATCAAAGACACTTGCGAAGATTTTTACTTTATGAGTGAGTCGCCCGTAGTGAATCAGATAATGAGTGAGTGCGGAGAAGATTAGAGACGCACTTGCTCCCGCAAATATGGTCAGGCGGGAACTCATGGCCACTTCCTTGCCAAGTAGAACGCCCAGAGCGAAGTAAAGTGCCGTCAGGGCGATGCGCGCGTAGTTGATGATTTTTTCGCCGTTCTCCTCCTCAATGCGGAGGAGAATTTTGACATATGCGTCCCGGACGCGGGTATCGATTGGCGCAGCCACTGTTTTCATTGTCGGTCCGGCGGGTCCCGGTTTGGAGGGCAAAAGTCCTTGTTCTTGAACCATCGATGTGGCGATTGAACCCATGGAGGTAGAACAAACCATCCACGCCACTGTCCACGAGGATGGGCTGCGTATTGATCGCTTGATGTGTCTTCGCTTTCCTGTCCTTGGCCGCGAGGACTGGCAGGATCGAATTCGGACCGGGCAGGTTCTGCTCGAGGGAAGAACAGTCCGGCCGTCTGCAAAGGTGAAATCCGGCAGCCAGATCGTATTTAGATACGAGCGAAGACCAGAACCTGAAGTCAATCGTGCGATTGAAGTTTTATGGGAAGACCACGAGTCCATGGTCATTCACAAGCCGGCCAATCTCCCCGTTCATCCTTCGGGCATTTATTTTGAAAATACTCTCACTACGATTTTGCGGAGCATGTTTCCGGATCACACTCCATTGCTCGTTCATCGCCTGGACCGCGAAACAAGCGGGCTCTTGTTGCTTGCAAAAACCAAAGAATCTGCTTCGCGACTACAGAAACAGTTTTTGTCTTCGACGATTACTAAAGAATACCTGGTTTTAGTGGAAGGGCAATTCCCAGACTCCCTGGATGCCAGAGGATTTCTTGGTCCCGCAGGCAGCGAAGTCAAGAAGCGAATGAAATTCGCAAGAGTTGAGTTTCCAGGCTCTGTTTCGTCTCATACTGGTTTCTCTCTGGTCGGCCAGGGCCAGATCGACTCTGGTTCCTGTATCAGTCTTATTCGCGCCATTCTTCACACGGGTAGAATGCATCAGATTCGTGCGACTCTTTGCTCTCTCGGTTTTCCTGTGGTCGGGGATCGCCTCTATGGCGTGGATGAAACTATGTACTTGCGGTTTGTTCGGGGAGAAGAATCGTCCACTGATCGCGAGCTTCTTCGCATGGATCGCACAGCACTACACAGCGCGAGGCTGATCTTCGAATCCGGTGGAAAAACAATTCAGGTCGATTCAAATCCTCCGCAGGATTTTGTGGACGTTATGCGGCAATTCGGTCTTTCCGTGTCAAAAGAAGGTTAAAGTCTTACTCGAGCAGTATGGATCGTACTTCTTCTCGATTCTGAGCGTTGAGTATTCTTGCCAGTTTGCCCGCGTTCTTTTGGGGATCGTAGGCTGCCAGAGCGTCTGATATGTCTGCGAGACTGGAAATGGAAACACTGAAGTCATGAATTCCCATTTCCACTAGAATCGGGACGATTTCCGGAATCGCGGCCATTTCTCCACAAATCGAGACCGGGATGCTCGCACCTTTGAGGCCAGTCTGGATCAAACGAAATAGCGATGGTTGGAAGAACGGATCTTCGGAAGGACCTGAACGATGAAACGCAAGTGCGAGTCCGGCCAGATCATTTGTGCCCAGTGAGAAGAAGGTCGCATAACGGGACAATACGTCAGACATCACGCAGGCCGCCGGCGTCTCCATCATGATACCCACCGGAAATTCAGGACAGGCGATGCCGCGTTCTTTCGAAACTTCTTTGCGAATTGCATCGTAGTATTCTCTGAATTCTAGAATCTCACCGCGAGTGGAAACAAGAGGAACCAGAATGCGCAGATGCTCTGTTTGCATTCCTTCGTCGAGGGCCGCTTCGAGCAAAGCTTTGAGCTGCAAATGCAGAAGTCCCGGGTGAGAGAGTAGAAAACGAACGCCACGCAAAATCGCGTCCTGTTTATCCGCTGCGAGATAACGATTGAAAACAGGAGGAAGAGCCTTGTCGTCGCCTACATCCAGAAGTCTGCACGTCACTGGCTTTCCGCGAAGAGAACGGAAGACAGTTCGATACACTTCAGTGTGATCGTCCGGGGAATCGAACAAATCCGGATATTTGTAAAAGAGAAATTCCGTGCGAAACAAACCGATTCCGTGCGCGGCCTGTACACTTTCTTCCGACGCGTCTTCTGGATCGTCGAGGTTCACCCATATCCTGGCCGAGCCTCCTCCGCGCAGCGAAACAGGAGATTGAACCCTCCTTACCTTACTCTGCGTACCTTGCATGGCTGCGTAATCTGTTTGTTCCGGTTCGAGGCGAATCCAGTTTTCAGTTGCGTTGAGAAGTGCGGGCTGTCCTTCTTTTACGTTTTCGAGCAAACCCTCTACTGACACAAGGGCCGGCAGTCCGCGATCGCGCGCAAGAATGGCCATGTGACCTGTTACTCCGCCCTGTTCCACGGCCAGGCCCGCAACTTTGCGAATATGCAACATCAATGAAGGTGGGATTTCATCCGCAGCGAGGATTGCGTCCGCCGGTAGCTTCTTTAAGAAAGGAAGGCGCGGATCTCCCTGAGCCGTTCCAAGAAGGTGCGAAAGCACGCGAGTAGAAACATCTTCCATGTCCGCAATGCGTTCGCGAAAGAATGGATCCGGAGATTTTTCAAATTGTCTTTTGAAGTCGTCTAGAGTGTCCGCAAGTGCACCGGCTGCGTTTTGTTTTCCATTCAGGATTCGATTCTTCGCCGTGTCAAAAAGCATCGGATCGGCAAGCAGAAGGATCTGCGCGTCGAATATTTCGCGATGCTCAGCGGGTAGATCTGATTCGATCAGGATCTCTTCGATTTCTTTTACGCTGCTCGATCGTGCCACTTCCAGGCGATCCAATTCCTGTGGAATCGATTCTTCACTTACCTGATGATTGGGAACGGCGCGAGAGAGCGGAGGAAGGATGTGAATGAAACCGCGGGCGATGCCTTTAGCCGCACAAACGCCTGCGAGTTCTTTCAACTGCCTCGATCCGATCTTTTGATGGAGACAAACGTAGTATCATCGTTCAGGCCGCGAAACATCGAGAAGAGCTTGATTTCGCGTTTGATCGCGTGGATGATCTTGCGCGCAGTGCGAGGCGAATTCTTTCTGAGGCTGTCTTTGACTCTTCTGAGGCCAAAGTATTCATTTCTGAAATTCTGGTTCTCGTAGGCGCCGTCCGTATACATAAGAATGACGTCCCCTTTTTCAATGGAGGTTCTACTTCCGTTGAAAAGGAAATCGTCGTAAATGCCAACAGGAATGCCCTTCACTTCCAGTTGCTCCACATAGTTTTCGCGTCTCCGGTATACAAGAATCGGAGGGCTGCCTGCGCAGCAGAATTCAACTGTACCGCTGTGCATGTCCAGTATGAGCACAATGAATGTAGCAAACTGTTCTTCTCCGAAGAAGCGAGTGCTTGCATGGTTTACCTTTCGCAGAATCATCGAAGGAATGATATTCTTCATTCTCACGCCTGTTCTAAGAATGTTGGCCAGCAGAATGGCAAGTAAGCCTGCCTCGATGCCTTTTCCAGATACGTCGCTTAACGTTAGCGCAATGCGACCCTCGTCCAGCATGAAGGATCCGTAGAAGTCTCCGCTCACTTCAAACTTCGGGATGGTCAAACCGCTGATTTCGTAGAACTTATCCTGATAAACACTGGCCGGGTTCATCCCCAGATCCTGGCAGATGAAAGCATAGAGCTGCTTTTCGTCCAGGAAACGCTCGGACAGCAGAATGCTGCCTGTTGGCCGCCCTGTCGAGGCATGGATTTCCTTCACGCGAGCCGCCTGATCCTCCCGGATCAGTGCATGTTCGGCCAGGAGGGTTAAAATATGATCTTCGTCCATCCCTCTATCGCCATTTGAGACATAAATTTTCCATCGGATACTAAAAAACGATTGTACTGAAAATCGGCATCCGGCATCCAAGAATACACCGGGCTACGTCACTATGGCCATTTTAGATGAAAAGGATTTAACCAGACTAGACAAGTACCGCCATATCCTGGACCGGCTCGACCCACTGCGCCCGATGGGCCGGGTAGTGGAAGTTCGCGGACTTTCGCTCATTTCAGATGGTCCGCCAGACGCAAGCATAGGTGATATATGTCGCGTCGCAGTAAAATCTGGCGACTACATTCGCGCAGAAGTAGTTGGCTTCCAGAAGGATCGCCTGGTGCTCATGCCTCTCGGAGGAACGGCAGGAATTTCACCTTCCGCAGACGTGCTGGCGTCCGGCAGGCGGATGCAGATCGCAGTGAGCGAAAAAATGCTCGGTCGAGTCTTTGACGCCCTGGGTCATCCTCTCGACATGAAGGAAGGAATCACTTCTTCGGAGGAGCGACTTCACGAAGGGGAGCCGCCTTCTCCTCATGTTCGTGTCCCAATTCGGAGTCCACTGGAAACAGGAGTCCGAGCCATTGACGGACTTCTGACGATTGGACGCGGCCAGCGTATTGCGCTCATGGCTGGCACAGGCGTCGGTAAATCGACATTGCTTGGAATGATCTGCAGATACACGCGCGCTGACATCAACATCGTATGCCTGGTAGGCGAACGCGGTCGTGAAGTGAGAGAATTCATTGAGAACGATCTAGGCGAAGGTCTCGAGAAGAGCGTCGTGTTTGTTGCGGAAAGTCATAGGACCGCAATGGAAAAAGTTTATTGCGCCGGCTTTGCAACCAGTGTGGCAGAGTATTTTCGGGACAAAGGAAAGCACGTGAATCTGATCGTGGATTCACTGACCCGATACTGCTGGGCTCTTCGAGACATTGGAACTGCGAGCGGAGAGATGCTTGGTCCCGGAGGATTTCCGCCTAACGTCTGGGCAAAGCTCAGTAAGCTAGTAGAACGTGCGGGTGTGACGCACGAAGGGAGCATTACAGGTTTTTATTCGGTGCTTGTGGAAGGTGACGACTTGAACGAGCCCGTGACCGACCATGCTCGAGGTATGTTGGATGGACACATTGTGCTCTCTCGCAGACTCGCGGAACGGGGACACTATCCAGCCATTGAAGTTACTCAGTCGATTTCTCGTGTGATGGACAAAGTTATATCACCTGAACATCTGCAGGATGCCAGCAGAATGAAAACTCTCCTCTCTGCGTACAGAGAAAACGAAGAATTGCTCAACCTGGGGGCATACGCCCGTGGTTCCAATGTGGATCTCGACGAATACCTGGACAAAGCATCCGCTATTCAGGGATATCTTCGCCAGAGAGTAGAAGAGGGTGTTCATATTGAAGATTCTGTCGCGAGGCTGAGCGATATCATTCGTCCAAAAATAGTGGAGGAAGCGTATTAGAAAAAAGAAGTTCCGTTTTCCGCTCGAAGCGTTGCTTAAGAAGCGCCAGATCGAACAGGATCTGGCCCTCAAGAAATTGTCTGTCGTTCTCGCTCGCTACAATAAACAGGAGGCAGCGAGGAGAGAGGCCTTTGAGCTCCTCAAAGAGGAGACCAATCTCTTCGAAAAGAAGTATCGCGAAGAGTTTGAACTCGATCTGTTCCAGACATATGATCGCTACCTGGAAAGACTCGAAGCAAATGCAGCAGACGCTGCGCGAAAGATGGAAGAAATGCAGCCGGAACTGGCTGCGGAACGAGAGCTTGTGATGATTGCGCGAAGAAACACTCGGATCATTGAAAAGTTAAAAGAACATTATAAAAAAGATTATGAAAAAGAGAATCAGCTTCTGGAAAAGGAAGAGCTTTTCGAGCTGAATTCTCGAATCGCGGGAACGGAGGAACAACATGGAGAAAGTGGAACTATTGAAGAAAGGCGCAAGCCTCCTGAAGAACCTGACTCAGAGGATGAGTTCCCCGAAGACACAGCCGCAGACCTCGTTTCAGAGTACTTTAGAAGACTCGGTCTCCAGGACCCGAGAAAGAAGCGATAACACGGAAGGAGTTTTGTCTCGCTGGTTCACTAAGGATCCAATTCGTGAGCGTCAAATGGAAATCCAGCGCACAAGGAATGACCTGGAAGAATTCAACGTGACGATTGCAGATTTGAACCGAAAAATTGAAAGAATGGAGAAGATCACCGCGAAATGGAAAGAGCGCGGCGAGTCTTTTGACAGCAGGGTATGAGCCGTCTTTCTGAAAAAATCAAGATCGTCTATTTGACCCTGGTGATTCTATTCTCCATGGGCGTATTCGCGTATCTTCTGGATACGTGGCACATCATTAAGTTGAAAGATCATATTCCTTTTCTCAAGCACGAACCGCCGGTTGTGGGTGAAGAAACGGACGATGCGAGTCTTCGCAAAGAAGAGCAACTGCAGAAAGAAGAGCAGCGCTTGCAGGAGCTCGAGCTCAAACTGAAGGAAGCGGAAGCAAAGCTGGGTGAGCAAACGGGAAACGTTCAAAAGCAGCAGGAAGAAATCGAACTTATGCGAAAGGGTCTCGCAGAAGAGCGCAAGAAACTGGAAGAACAAAAACAGGCGGCGTTCCAGAGACAAAAGACAGTCAAGGAAATGTCAGGCAGACTCTTGAACATGCCTCCAGATGATGCTGTGGCCATTTGCGCGAACTGGAGCAATGCAGATGTAGTGGATGTTTTTCTGCAAATGGAGCGCGACGCGGAAGCTGAAGGTCGTCAGTCCATCGTTCCTTTCCTTCTCACGAAGCTTCCAAGAGAAAGGGCAGGCGTAATCACGACCTTGATGATGGATGAGCGTGCCAGAATGCTTCCTGATACAACGGATGGTCCGGCACCGGAAAGCGCGCCTTCGCCTGCGCCCACTCCTGCTCCATAGAGCCGGTTTAATTTTTCAGGATTGGGACTACTATTTCGGAAAGAACGCGTCTTCGCGCAACGAAGTCTACGCTGAAGTCGCGAATCTCTCTTATATAGGCGCGTCCTCCGGCAGAAGAAACCAGGCTCTGAACAATCGCCAGCCCAAAGCCCATCGCCAGCTCTTCGTCGCGGAATCGCTCATCGTAGGAATTATTGAGTCTGACAAGTGGTTCAAAAAGGACTTCCTCGGATCCGGCCGGGATACCGTCTATGTTGCCTTTGGATTCCATTACATCACTGAGCACTGTGAGGGAAGCAGAATCGCCTGCTCTGTGAGCCGTGATGTCAATCCTCGAACTTTCCGGGGAATACTTGAATGCATTGGTCAAGAGCTCGCGTACGCACAGTTCGAAACCTTCCTGTTGCATCATCACACTACATTCAAGAAGACCTCCCAGTGCGATTGTTTGGTTCTTTTGTATTTGCAGGTGATGAACCGATGCAATTGCATTTCGAACTGATGTATGAAATGCAGTGGTCTTATCTTTTTTTCCATGCAACAGATGTGTCATACTCAGCATCTTGTCCAGGTTTTCAAGCCACCGCCGTGCAGACGCTGCCGCTTCGTTCAACGCGGGAAGCACTTCTGCCTCGATCATCATTTTTCCGTCTACCTCAGTGGCTGTTGCCATTAGCAAATCCACGAGAGTGCACATTACATCAAGCCCCGCGCCCTGTGCCACCGAGTGTTTTACGTTGTTCACCAGAGTAGCATAGTTGTCCACAACCTTGAGTTTGGCCTGCTGTTTCCATATCAGCCATTCAAGTTTGCTTCGCAATTTTCCTTCGGACTCGCCTGCGATCACATTGTCGTGGTGCCGTTGCAGATAGTAGTCTCTTCCTCTCTGAATGTGCGAAAGCAGGATATGAGGAGGTTGGGATTTCTCTACAAACTCGAAAACCCGTCCAAGTCTTCGGGTTGGTCCCTGGCGCCGTTCTGGTCTACTCGTGAGGACAATGATGGCAAGGGAAGGATCGAGGCGATGAAGCGATTCTAGAATTTGTTCTGCGTGCGCATCCGAGTGATCGAGTTCAGTGACCACTACTTTAACCGCGTGGCGAGTGACCAGCTCGAGCGCCTCTCCCAGCGATCGCGCTCCCTGGCTCTTCAGCCCATTTGCATGCAACAGCGTTCCGATTTCGGATCGATAGGCTTCATCCGGGTCCAGGTGAAGGATCACTGTGCTGTATGCGCCGGGGCCAATGCGCGTCAAGACAAACCCTGGACAATTTAGATTTCAATCTTCCAACATTCTCTCATGTCCTGCCGGACAGGTCCCGCGGATCGAATCGTGCCAGCCGTCATCATCAAAAACATCTCGCGCGCTCCAGTGTTCGCGGCAGTAGTTCAAGTCGCACGATGGACAGTAGAAAGATGCGATTTCAAAATCAAAATCGTGCAGTGCTTTTGCGTTTCTTTCTCTCAACCATTGGCTAATTTGTGTGCGATTTTGCGGATCTATGGGAAGAGTCAGGCGTCCAGTAAACGATTCACGCACGAGGTTGCACTCCTGGCCCTCCTCCAGCCACATAGTTCCAGCAATTTTGCCGCAGGCCGCGCACAGAAAGTGAACCCGTTCAGGGACTGCGTGTGATTGATTCAAATGTGTGGCCTCCCGAACGTCACTCTTCCCTCTTTGATGACTGGCATTACCCGTGTCAGACACATTTCGTCAATTGCCGCATGCGAAGCGCACTATTCTTTTCCATCCACCAGACCACCAGAGGGCCGCACAATGCCCATCCGGAACCTTCACGAGCGAACGATAGACGGCTTTGTGATCCCTTGCATTGCGAAAAAGCGAGAGCTGAATTCGATCAGACTTCTTTCAACTTCGGAAGTTTTTCTCAAATCTTTTCCCGTTCTCCTCGCTCCCGGTGGATGTCGCTTGACATGCTTGTTCAGTGGTCTCAAGGCGTACTATGAATCTTCGCTGGTTTCGTGAGCATGGAATTTCTGTCGTCGAGTTCCTCAGAGCATCGCATGTTCTTTCTGGTCTTGACCGCCCGGCTTTGAAGGCACTTGCCCGCTCTTTTGTTCCAATCACACTCCAACCAGGCGAATCTGTCATGAAGCAGGGGGAGCCGGGGGATTCTCTATTTCTCGTCGCCTCCGGTCGGTTGCGCGCAACGCGAGTACGTGCAGACGGGAGTGAGACCACCCTGGGCGAGATTTGCACAGGCGAAATTGTAGGGGAAGCTGCTGTCCTCACGGATGAACCTCGATACGCGAATGTCTCCGTCGTGGAACAGGCAGATCTGCTGCGCCTGTCTCGAACCGATTTCAACAGCCTTCTTGCAACTCATCCCGCAGAGATCCGCAAACTCTCGCACATCATCGCCGACCGTCAGGAGCAAGGCCATACAGAAAGGTTTCGTCCGGTTTCGCGCAATCTGATTGAATTTCTTAAGAATGTTCCGCTCTTTGCGTTTCTGCCTGGTCCCTTGCTGAAGGAGATCGAGCCTCATCTGACGTGGCTGCATCTTCCTGCTGGCCGTGTGTTGATGCGTCAGGGGGAGGAAGCGGACGGACTTTATGTTGTGGTGGGTGGCCGCCTGCGCTTTGAGTCCGTGGATGAGCGCGGAGTCAAACGCTCAGGCGACTTTGGCCGCGGCGAAATCATAGGTGAGCTTGCACTTCTGACTGGAGATAGTCGTTCTGCAACAGTGCGCGCGGTGCGCGATTCTGAACTGGTAAAGCTATCCGATGTTTCTGTCCAGCGAATGCTTCATGAAGCCCCGCACGCTCTGTTCTGGCTGACGCGAATCCTTGCGGAGCGTCTGACCAGAGATCAAGCGGAGCCAGTCAGGCGATTTTCTGTCCTGACCGTTCTTCCCGTTTCGAGCGGCGTCGATATGAACGCGTTCTGCACCGGTTTGAAAGAGTCCCTCTCTTTTCACGGAAACGTGGAACTGATGACTCCACAGCGCGTTGATGAGAAATTCGGCCCGGGCACCGCGAGCCTGGAAATGGAGGATCCGCGCGCCTCCGAGTTTATGATCTGGCTTTCAGATATAGAACACGCAGTCGACTATCTTCTTCTACAGGGAAGCACGGACATGTCATGGAACGAGCGTTGCATTCGTCAGGCGGATAAGATCTTGCTTGTCGCGGACGCAGGCCAGGACCCCAGGCTCGCTCCTGTGGAATTGAAGTATCCCCCGGATGCGGAACATGTTTCCGGCGAAAGAAATCTTGTACTGATCCAGCCGGCAGATGCTTTGCGCGCGCATAACACAAAGGACTTTCTGGCCAATCGCGGTAACATGCGTCATTTTCACGTTAGGCGAAATTCATCTGCCGATTTTCAAAGGCTGGCACGCGGATTGACAGGAAATTCAATCGGACTGGTCCTGGGCGGCGGTGGCGCGAGAGGAATGGCTCACATAGGAGTGCTGAAGGCTCTCATCGAGCACCAGGTGCCAATCGACATGGTGGGTGGTACAAGCGCCGGCGCCATTATGGCCGGGACATTCGCTTTCTTTCAAGACCTGGAAAGAGTTTCCATCACAGTGCGTGAGTTCATGGTGGATCGCAATCCGCTCAACGACTACACGTTTCCGTTTCTCTCCCTTGCACGGGGTCGAAAATACTCAGAAGCTCTTGAACGGGTATTCGGCAACGTGAGCCTGGAAGATCTTCTGCTGCCTGCTTTCGCTATTGCCTGCAATCTCAGCACCTCCCAGGAAGCATGCCTTAAGAGCGGAGCCATCTGGACTGCTCTGCGCGCGACATCGTCGCTGCCGGGAATCGCGCCTCCGCTGTTCATGGACGGCCAGCTATTTGTGGACGGGGGTTTGCTGAACAACCTTCCGGTGGATGCAATGCAGGATTTTGGCGCCGGGAAAATCATTGCCATCGACGTTTCATCCAATGCCCAGCACGAGGATGAAGAATATGGAAAATTCATGGGCGCGCAGACTGCCTCGGTGGGACCGTCTTTCTTTCGCGTTCTTGCCAACAAGCTTCGACCCAGGGCTCGGCGTTACAAACTTCCATCACTCGCCAGCGTCCTGATTCGATCTACAATGATTGGCAGCGTTAAGAGGGTTCGCAATGCTCGAAGAGAGGCGGACATCTACGCACGTCTCCCTCTCGGCGGCTTTGGACTGTTGGACTGGAAGGCCATGGACGATTTGATTAAGATAGGTTATGACTACGCGGTCGAGAATATGCCGCTGTGGAAAAAAAGTCTTGGATTGAGTGACTGAACAGGGCGACTCACGTGCGTGAACCGCGCGGCTTCACGTTCCCTTCTTTGATCACAGGCATTACCAGTGCCATGCTACTGATTGATCTGGCCGGGCTTGTTTCTCATTTCAATGTAGATCTTCGCATGGGATTTCTTGCATACGTATTCATTGGAACCGAGACACATCGGATGCATCACAGTGCGGATACTATTTCATCCAAGAATTTTGGGAACACCCTTGCATTGTGGGACATTGTGTTTGGAACCTTTCAATACGCGTCAGGGCAGAGACCTGAGAGGATTGGAATTGCCGATCCAGAGACTCATCCGCGATCAGAAGATCTCTTTCGCGTGCTTGCCTTCCCCTTCGGTGGACCTCCAGGATTAGCAGAAAAAGAAGTGCATCCGTTAGACGAGGGTGCATCCGTGTGAAACATGAAGTCCTATAAGTTCACTCTTTCCTATCCGGAAAAGAAATCTCCTGCTCTCGAAAACAAAATTGGGCCGCTGGTTCGCAAGCACAACGGAAAGTTCGAGAGCAAGTTCAATTTCGCTGACAATGAAACCATCGTGACTGTCACTCTACCGAAAGCGGACAAAGCCGGTTTCGAGGCAGACCTGAAAGATCCAAAATACAACTTTCTGCATCTTGAAAGTGTAGTGTTTGCCATGGACGAGGAATGAAATTGTTTATAAAATTTAGTATTTCCTGGGCCACGCATTCCCGTTTCTCATTCGTCTGGATTACCGTTTTATCATTCTGGATCGCCGCGCCTCTTCGTGCGGAAGAATGGAATTTTTCAACCACTCGGGGAGTAGTTGCGGGAGTGTTGAAGTGGAAAGATTCAGGATTGGAAAGTTTCTCGGATCGATTCCGCAAAGACGCAGAATTGCACTCGCTCTTGATTCGCCGCGGCGTTCCTGCATCGAATTTGAAACTGTTGTTAGACGGAGCCGCCACACGCGCAGGTATTGAGAGTGCGGTAAGGGAAGCAGCCCTGAACGCACCGGCGGACAGCGTTTTCTATTTTTACTATGCCGGACACGGAATCAAGGATGCTTCAGGGTCCTACCTGGCCAACTACGATATTGATTCTGGCAGCCCCGAATCTACAGGCGTAAACATACGTCGCATCGCGGAGATCCTGGCCTCCAGCTTCAAAGGGAAGATGGTGATCTTCACAGGAGACTTCTGCTATTCAGGTGCGTTCGAAGAAGCTCTTCGCACTCTGCAGAAGAAAGGAATTCGCGGTTTCATGCTTGCGTCGGCCAGCGCGTCCAATGAGTCCACAGGCAACTGGACTTTTTCGCAGACGTGGATTGATTGTTTATCCGGCAACCCGTTATGCGACAAGAACGGTGACGGAAAAATCACTCTGGGAGAAGCTCAGTCAGAAGTGGCGCAGGCTATGAAGTTTCGTGAGAGACAGAGAAATGGCTTCTTGCTTGCCGGTGTCAGCGAATCTCTCATCATTTCGTCTGCGACAGGAAAAAATCAACCCGGAGTAGGCTCCTATGTGCTCGCTCCGCGCGCGGGTGCCATGCTTCCGGCTCGTATCACGAACAGAAACGGATCCAGGGTAACTTGCGAATTCTATTCCTATAGCAAAAAGACTTCTGTGGATCTCGCAGAGAATGCGGTGAAACCTTTAAACTTTCGTCAGTATTCTGTCGGAACCAATTTGAAAGTCATCTGGAATGGAAAATCTTACCCGGCCACTGTCAAGAAGCTGGACAACGATTTTCATTTGATTACGTATTCCGGATACGATTCGTCGTGGGATGAATGGGTCATGGACGATCGCATTGTCGCAGATGATTCTGTGCTGGTGGAATGGAAAGGGAAGTGGTATCCTGCGAAGGTTTTGAAAACAGAAGGAGGGAGATCGTTTATCCATTACGAGGGATTTGAGTCTTCCTGGGATGAATGGGTGACGTCTTCGCGCATAAAGAAACCCTGAAACAGTTTACATTTCTAAAGCTTTGTTCCTCAATGCCCAAGGAGAATCTTCATGTCAGACTTGAACGGCGTTATGATGCAATACTTCCAGTGGTATAGCCCGGCGGATGGCAGTTATTGGAAGCAAACTGCTGCCAATGCTCGTGAGCTTGCGGCTGCTGGAATTACCGCTCTCTGGCTTCCTCCCGCATACAAGGGAATCGGTGGGGGGGCGGACGTTGGCTACGGCGTCTACGATATGTATGACCTGGGCGAATTCAACCAGAAGGGATCCGTTCGCACAAAGTACGGAACAAAAGAAGAGTATCTCTCATGCATCCAGACACTGCAGCAGTCAGGCATCCAGGTATATGCGGACACAGTACTAAATCATCGCATGGGTGGTGACAATCCTGAAACTCCAGTGGCCACTCCATTCTGGCAGGATAACAGGATGTACGCGAAAGGAGAGCCACGCAAGATCCAGGCATACACACACTTTCAATTTCCCGGCAGAGCGAAGAAATACTCCGATTTCGAATGGCACTGGAATCACTTTGACGCTGTAGATTATGACGGCTTCAATCCCAACGATCATTCCACAGTTTATCTTTTGGAAGGCAAACAGTTTGATGATCGCGTTGCTATGGAAAAAGGAAACTTCGCGTACCTCATGGGATGCGACCTGGACTGCCAGAGTGCGGACGTTCGTGCAGAATTGATTCGATGGGGCAAATGGTATCTGGACACTACGAAGGTGGACGGGTTTCGCCTGGATGCGATCAAGCACATTGCAGCCTGGTTCTTTCCGGAGTGGCTGGATACTCTTGAGAAGTATGTAAACAAAGACCTGTTCGTTGTGGGTGAGTACTGGGTGCCAGACGTAGAGGCGCTTCACAACTATCTGAATCTGGTCGGAGAGCGAATGACTGTTTTCGACGTTCCCCTTCATTTCAATTTTCACGCGGCCAGTAAATCCGGTGGCAATTTTGATATGCGCCGCCTTTTCTCCGGCACTCTCATGGAGCAGCGTCCACGGATGGCGGTTACGTTTGTAGACAATCATGATTCGCAGCCTCTTCAGGCCCTTGAGTCCTGCATTGAGCCCTGGTTTAAGCCTCTCGCCTATGCCGCAATTTTGCTTCGCCGCGAAGGCTATCCATGCATCTTTCATCCTGACTACTATGGCGCAGACTACGAAGATCGAGGCAAAGACGGCAATACGTATCGCATTGTGATGCCTTCGCATCGCTTTCTCATTGACAAATTTCTATATGCAAGGCGCAACTTCGCTTACGGACCGCAATACGATTACTTTGATCACTACAATTCAATTGGTTGGACCAGACTCGGGGACCTTTCGCATCCGAAGAGTATGGCAGTTCTCATGAGCGATGGTCCGGCCGGCCACAAATGGATGGAAACCGGAAAACGCGGAGCGCAGTTTCGTGATATTACCGGACATGTTTCGCACATTGTGACCACAAATGGAGATGGCTGGGGCGAGTTTCACTGTAATGGTGGATCCGTCTCGGTCTGGGTAGAAGAGTAACGTTAGACGGCATTGAAAAGGGGGAATGATGAAGAAGATAGTTCTGATTGTGCTCGGATTGATCGTTGGATCAGTAGTGGGCCTGCTCGGTTATGTGCGTTTTGCTTTGCCCAACGTGGGCCCGGCACCCGTGATGACCATTGAATCTACACCGGAGAGAGTCGAGCGAGGAAAGTATCTGGCAAACCACGTGACTGTATGCATCGATTGCCATTCCACTCGCGACTGGTCTAAATTTTCAGGCCCGCTTGTACCTGGTGCCATTGGAAAAGGCGGAGAATTATTCGATCAAAAGTTTGGTTTTCCTGGCGCGTACTATTCGCGCAACATCACTCCCGCTGGAATCAAGAACTGGACAGATGGCGAATTGTTTCGGCTGATCACCACAGGCGTTACAAAAGATGGTAAGGCAATCTTCCCCGTGATGCCTTATCCGTACTACGGTCGCATGGACGAAGAAGACATCAAAAGCATCATCGCGTACGTGCGTACTCTGCCTGCCCTGGAAAATGAAGTGCCCGCTTCCAGGTCGGACTTCCCAATGAATTTCATTGTAAATACAATTCCACACAAAGCAAGTCTCGTGAAGCGCCCTGATCCTAAGGATGAAGTGAAGACAGGCGAATACCTGGCAAATGCCGGAGCTTGTATGGAATGTCACACTCAAGTGGAAAAAGGGCAGGTGATTCCATCTCTTGCTTACGCAGGTGGTCGCGAGTTTCCAATGCCTACCGGCGATATGGTTCGTTCTGCCAACATTACTCCTGATGTGGAAACTGGAATTGGCAAAATGACCAGAAAGGAATTCGTCGCGCGATTCAAAGAGCGCATGGCCGCGGCCCGCGCACCTGCTCAAGGTTTTAATACAATTATGCCGTGGGGCATGTATGGCGGCATGACAGATCAGGATCTGGGAGCCATCTACGAATATCTTCGCACCATTTCGCCAAAGGCGAATAACGTTGTGAAATACACTCCGGCAAAATAGTTCTTATACTGCACGGCTCCGGTCAATCAGGCCGGACGCCGGCGTCAGCAAGCAAACCAAGCACAATTTGTCTCCAGTTGCCTCGTGGTTTCAGCGCTCGAAGATTTCCAAAATGACCGAGCAGCGTTCTATGCACAAAGATCAAGTCGGGTGGAAACACAATGTTTCTTGATTCAAGAAAGTCTGAAGTACCCATTTGCCATAGTTTTGAATAGATATCCGGTATGGATCCAAAGACAGTCTCCTCGTCCGGAAATACTTGATTTAGCATTCTTGCGATTGGCTGGATAAATTCTTCGGTAAGTTTTTCTCCGCTCTTATAGCGAATCCCCGCTGCAAACAAAAGACCGGGTACGGGCGAAAGTCTGCCGCTCAAGAGTTCCGCGGCGGCCTTTGAGTAGCTGTCTGAAAGAGATTCCGGCACCAGTTTGACACAGCCAAAGTCATAAAGCACAATGCGCCCGTCGGAAAGAAATCCTACGTTAGCCGCGTTTGGATCCGCGTGCAAGAATTTATGTTCTACCGCCCCCTTCACGATCGCAGTAAGGAGATGTACGGCCCACTGGAATCGAAGAGTCTCCGCAGACACGGACGCTTCTGCAATACTCATGGA
>Ga0268298_10001222_pt1 | contig 30736 bp, 24 predicted proteins | sample WWTPWeurt_MetaG_FD_194462 | JGI IMG/M metagenome (GOLD analysis project Ga0268298, IMG submission 194462) | Activated sludge microbial communities from WWTP in Nijmegen, Gelderland, Netherland - WWTP Weurt | ecosystem: Engineered > WWTP > Aerobic digester > Activated sludge | place... | reverse complement strand
TTTGCCATGGTGTGCGATCTCCTTGTGTGCGTTTGATGAACGATTAAAAAAATCAGCTGGGAATCGGGATTGAACCGACGACCTCACCCTTACCAAGGGTGTGCTCTACCAACTGAGCTATCCCAGCATTTACCGACCGACTTCGCCGGCCCCAACAACAAAACGGCGCGGGAACCCGCGCCGTTAAAAAGGTTGAAGCCGCAGGGAATTCCGGTGAAGACGGGCGCTTAGAATAACATTTCGCCGCCCGCTTTTCAACGGCGGGGGGTCCGTGGTCGGCGCCCCAGGTCTTTGGCAGGTCGCCCGCTCGGGCGGAACCGGCCCGGTAGGTCTTGTAGCGCCAGGCGTCCTTATAGACGTCGGTCCACCCAGTTTATGTCTTCTGGACCCCGGGGGCAACGCGCCCCGGCTTATCCTATATACGAAGTCCCGGTCCCCTTGATTTCGGGTCCGACGGCGGCCAAATGGTAAAATGGAGGCGTGAACGAACCTCCCCCGGGCCTCGCGGCCGAGCAAGCCAAAACCCTTTCCACCCCCCGGCGCCCCTACGGCGCGCTGGCGCGCCTGTTGTTTTTGACCATGGACCTGGTCTACGGCCGCAAACGCACCTTGAGCAAGTTCAAAGTGTTGGAGGTCATCGCCCGGGTCCCCTACCAAGCCTGGGAGCACGTGGCCTACATCGCCATGACCCACACCTACTCCAAACCCCACTTCGCCCGGCGGGTCTTTGAATTCATTCGGGAAAGCCGCCATCAGCAGGACAACGAACAATGGCACCTGTTGATTTTGGAGGAAATGGTTCAAAAGCGGAAAATCCGGGAGAATTTTCTTCTGGCCCGGGTGGTGCCGCAAATTTTGGCCTTCGTCTATTACCACATCAGCTGGCTTCTCTACGTGATCAAACCGGCCTGGAGCTATTCGTTGAACGCCGATTTCGAGGACCACGCGGAGCACGAATACATGGAGTTCGTCCGCGAGCACCCGGAGCTGGAAGTCGAACGCCACGAAAGCGATTTCCAAAACGACTACGGCCCCTTCGCCCTGACCGCCGACCTCTTCCGCCAAATCGCCCTGGACGAACGCCTGCACAAGGAAGAAAGCCTGGCCCGGGTGGAAGGGGCCCGGTTCCCAGGATAAACCCGGCCCGCCATTTCAACGCTGAACGATGATTTTCACCGGGCGGTCCATTCCTTCGCCGCCGGCCAAGTAAACGCCGCTCGCCACGCCCCCTCCGGTCTCGTCCCGCCCGTCCCAAATTAAAGTCCCCGTCTCGTCGGAATACAATTCCCGGACCGCCGCTCCGCCCAAGGCGAAAATCCGCACGCGGGTTGATTTGGGAAAATTCACCAGGGCCACTCGCCCGTTCCCTTGGGATAGACGGAAGGGCGCCGGGTAGGCGGCGGGCCGCCCCTTTTGGATCGATGGGCCGCCGACGGCCTTGGGCATGCCCTCCCGGCGAAGAAAATCGGCGGCTTCCTCCGGGGAAAAACGCGTTCCCCAAACCGTGTTCAGCCAACGGGCGACCACCGTTCGTCCCGCCACGGTGGGCGCGGCCAAATTCCCCATGTCCAGCAACGACAACCGGTCGTCGCAGAGGTCCAACAGCCGCGGCGCGAGGGGTGAAATGTCCACGCCCCGACGTTGAGCCTCCAACATATAGACCATAAAGGCTTCCATTTCCGTGGAGTGATAAAGGGAGGTAAAGGCCCGCCCCTCCGGCAGCAGTCGGGTCAGCAGGTAGGCGTGAACCATGGTAAAGGCGTACCAGACGTCCCCGCCGAAGGGCACGGGGCTGTGTTTTAAATCAAGGCGCGCGTAATCGATGGGTCCGGACCGCGGGACAAAAAAGCCCGCCGTTCGAGCGGGCGCGGCGGCCAAGAGAGCCCGGGAGTTTTCCACCGGGACCAGGGTGTCCCACTCGTCGTGGAGGAGCAGGAAATTCGTGCGCAGCGCTCCCGCCACCGCCGACGCCGTGTGGGAGGCGTAAGCCGCCGGCGCCCCGGGCACGGCCAAAACCCGGCGCCGGTAGGGGTCCAGGACCTGGGCCCAGGATTGTCTCTTGGTCGGGTCGGCGACCCGGGCGTAGGCGGTCGACGACACGTGGGCCGCGAATTCCGCGAGATCGATGGGCGGCGACCAGGCGGCCCCGTACGCCGGCGCCGCGGCGGCCAGCGCCGATCCGTGTACGGAGCAATAACCGCCGAGGGACGCCCCGTAAATCCCCGTGCGGGCGGGGTCCACCTCCGCCTGTTCCGAAAGGAATTGAAGGGCCGTGGCCGTGTCCAGGGCGTCGTTCAGCAGATCGCCGCCGGCGTAAAAACGCTCAAAAACAAACAGTACACCCAAACCGCTGGTGAGATAAGCGTACCCTTCGGAGAAAAGGTCCGGGTCCGGGATTTTTCGATAGACAATGGGCCCGCTGACGCCCGGGACGTAGGCCGGGCCGTAGGCGTCCACTTTGAGCGTGTCGCTCCCCGCGTCGGGCAATCCGGCGAAGGCCGCGTCGACGGGTTCCCCCGTCCAGTCAATGCCGACGTAGGGCTCGGCCAGTACGACCGCCCCGTGAATTCCGTTGGCGGTCACGGGCGGGAACCACACGGCGTAGGTGGCGGCGTTGGCGCCCCAGGTCAATCGCAGTTTTTGATAGTCGCGACCGTTGTAGGTCCCGCTGGCCAAAATCGTCGCCGCCACCGTCGGCGCGGCGGCCAAGAGGGCGGGCCTCGCCCACAGCATGAAAAAGAAGGCGGCCGCCAGGCCGCTTGTTCGTTGGAAACCACGCATTCCTTAATTATACCCCCTTGGGGCCACCGCGAAGGGCCGGCCAACAATGAAGCGACTTCCCGAAAGCGCTCGCTTTTCGCCGAACCGCGCGCGGCCAGGGGCGCCTTGCAATATTCCGATTGGCGAGCAACAATTCAGTCGAACCTTACAGGCCTTGGGCCTCGGCCGAACAGGGAGCGCAATCACAATGGCAATGCTCAGCAAAAAACCTTTTTGTCGAACAGCCTTATCACTCGCGGCCATCGCGATGTTGTTTCCCCCCGTCGCCGCCAAGGAGAAACGAACGATGATCCAATTCAACGGAACCACCTACGAGCATCGATGGTCCAAAGACGGTCAAAACGAATTCACCCCCGCCGGCCAGGAAGACCTGTCGAAGTGGACGGAGATGGTGACCATCATCGACTACGATCGGGTGAACAACGGGGAGGACCTGGCCGGGGTGGCCAACCAGGTGTACGCCAACTACCAGGGCGCGGGGAAAATCATCAAAGTCAATTCCAAACCCCGAACCGAAACCGCGCCCGCCGAGCATTTCATCGCCGCCGCCCTGGGCGACCCGAATTATCTGGAGCTGGCCTTCGCCCGCCTGTTAATCCACGACGGGAAAGGGGCGGCCGTGGTGGTCTCCCACCGGGTCTACGGCGCCAAGGCCGGCCCCGCCGCCAGCGAATGGCTGGAGAAAAACGGGGCCTCGGTGGAAAAGGCCCTGATGGATTGGAAAGGCCTGCCGACTCTCGCCGCCCTGCGGGCCCTGCCCCAGAGCGCCAAATAACCTTTGAACGGTTAAATCAGTCGATCCGCAGCAGTTGGGAGGCGGTGGCGACGAAGACGGACCCGCTTTTATCGACGGCCGGCGGGCCTACGATGGGCGAGTCCAGTTTCAGGGTAAAAAGCGCTTTACCGTTTTTGTCCAGGTGCTGAAGGGTCCCGTCGTGGGTCGCGAGCAACGACCCGTCGGCCAGGGCGCAGGCAAACCCCGCCTGAACAGTCCCGCCAAAATCGCAGGCCCACACCGCCGCCCCTTTTTTAATCGCCACCACCCGTTGGTCCGTGAGGACATAGACCGCGCCGCCCGGGCCGGACACCGGCGGGTGGACCAGCCACTTGTCTTTTCCCGCCGCGTCGCTGTAACGCCAAAGGACGTCCCCGCTCTGGCCCACTTCCGCAACGACCTTCTCCCCTTTTTCATACCCCAGCAGGCCGTAATTCCCGTTTTCCAATAGGCTCCATTCAACGAGCTCCTCGACGGGCAACGGGATTCGGCGTTCTTGTTTTTTCTCGGTCATGTCCATTTGAATGATTTCCCCCCGGGAAACCAGCGAAACCACGGAGGTTTTGGGATCGAAAAGCGGCGGAACATCCACCGTTCGTTCAAAGGTTTTTTGCAGGGCGGAATAGGAGTAACCGAAGACATTCTTGCGAATTTCCAATTCCGGGTCGGAGGACAAATTGACGCCGGTCATTTCGTCGTGGTCTCTCTGGTTTAAATCGTAATCCGACGCAATAAAATGATCTTTCCGGGGGTACAGAAGCTCCACGTGCTCCGTGTCCCCCAACGCTCCCGGGAAACTTTCCTTGTCGTTGACCACCTGGCCTTTCGCATCCACGGAACTTAGAAAGTGGCTGGGGTGTTGATACCACAACACCCCCTCCGCCAGAACCGCCGGCGAGCAAAAGCGCTTGGGCAGGGACCAAAGGGGTTTTCCGTCCCGGGCAAAGGCATGGATCTCCGTCGCCGTCACGGCGACCACGAGATCCCCCCAGGTGAAAACCGTGACGCCCAGGGGGTGCGTGCCCGCGTCGCAGGCCTGTTTCCACGTGACATGCCCCTTCGCCTTTGTGGAAACGTTTAAGAAGGAATTCCTTCCCGCGTTCGCGAATCGCGCGGCATAACCGGTTTCTTGGTTCACGTTGCCATTCCCCCCTTGGGTGAGCGCCGAGCCCGCGCCGACAGGGCCCAGGCCCAGAACCGCCACGAGCAACAACTCGACAAAGGCCGCTTTTCGAAAATTAAATTTTCTCATGGGAAGGCGGCCAAGACGGCGCACCCGATTATTTCTGGCCTTTTTTCACTTTCTTGTAGGTGGCCCCGTGTTCGCCGGAAATCCACCCCCGGCTAATGGAGGAACGGGTCCGCGTGGTGATTTCCAACCGGTCGCCGACGGCAATGCCCTCGCCGGGGGAGAAGTAAAAACGGACCGTCGTCCCCTTCAATTCCGGGTTTTCTTTCACGACGGTTTTGACTTCCCCTTCGCCGGTCTTGTTCTTGGGGGCCCGAAGGGGCGGATCGACTTCCGGGAATTCAATCGTTCGGGCCTCTTCAACGGTCAGAAGAATTTCAAGAAAACTCCTCTCCTCCGCCGAAACGTCGCTGGTTCCGATGGTTTTTTTGACCACCCCCGCGGAAGCGACAACCCCCTTGTATTGCATACAGGAATCGGGCCCTTCAATTTTCTGGGGCGCGGAAGAACTGACGTTGTGGGGGGTCATGATCGGGGCTCCTATCAGAAGCACGAAAAGAAAAAACGATTTCATTCAACACCTCGCCCTCGGCCCACCGCTCCCGCCGGGCCGGGGGAGTCTTTTCATAACGGGCTTTATCGTCGGGCTTTAGGCCTCGCAAGGCCGCCGCCGCTTTTGGGGAGCATCGTTTATTCGATGGGGGACCGCAAGGACACTATAACAATTCCGTCTTTCGGCAAATTCGCCTTTAACGGACAATCGCCGGGGGTGGATGGTCCGCTCGGCGGGTTTCGTATCAGTTCAATTAATCGGTTCAGGTGATCCGCTTATAGAAGTCCCGAACCGATTCGACGTCCACCGTCAGGGCGTAGGGCTTTCGCCGCTCGTTCAGCAAAATTCCGGCTCCCAGGTCCACGCCTCGCCCCCGGCGGTATTCGTAACCGTCCGTCCAAAGGCCCACGTCCCCCCGGGTGCGCGCGTAGCGAAACCCGGAGCGGATCAATTGCCGGGCGATTTCCTTCTGTTTCTTTTTCGCCGACCCCAGATCGGCAAACCGCCCCGTCCAAACCCACCGCGCGCCCTTTTTCTTCAGCGTCAGCGCCTTGGCCAGGTCCGCCACCACCCGCGCCTTGGCGGCGACCGCCGTCGACGACTCCTCCGGTATTTTCCGGGTCTTGATGACGTCATCGATCAGCTTGATCACGTCCCGGTTCCAGTCTTTTTTCATGCGCCGCTTCATGTGGCGAATGATGCCGGCCCGGTCCACGCCCTGCCTTCGGCTGACCAGGACCTGCGTTGCAATGCGTAAGCGGGTGAGTTTCATGGGGTTTTGGGATCCGTATTTTTTAATTCAAATTAAATGGATGTGACGGGCCACACTGAAGAATAAACCCACCCGTTCTATTTTGCAACCGCTTTTTTGACGGCGATGTCCCGCAGGTAAATCCAGTTGTCCCCTCGAATTTCGCGGTGTCGATACATCCCCACTTTCAAATAATGTTGGAAGTCGTTGTGCATGTTGGGGCCGCTCGCCGAGACAACAGCCTTGGGAGAGTCGTCCAGGCGCAACTCCGCCCGGCCCTTCGCCCCCCGGGACCAGACAATGCGAACCGTCACCTTGTGCCACACCCCGCGCGTGAAAGGCACCAACCCCACCGTGGTTGAATCAGGCGAGCCGTAGGTCAAAGCCAGTTGGTCCGCGCCATTCAAAAAGCCGTAGCCGATGGCGATGGGCGGGCTGTGGGACGGAAAGCCCTCCCAGCTTTCGCCCCGATCCCGGTTCGGCTGGTCGTGCCAGGAGCCAAACAACCACCAACGGTTCTCCGGCGCGTCGGACGGAAAATCCTTGTCGATCAAAAACCGCCAGGAATAGGTGACGGTTTCCCCTTCCCGCGTGGGATAGTCAACCGTGACCTCCGCCCGAATACCGTTGTTCTTGAGCTTCTGGCCGTGGTAGGTCCTCAGGCCAAGGGACCGCCCCTCCCCGCCCTCGTGAATCTTGATGTTCTCCATGGCGGGGATTTCAATGTGCGCGTAAGGAAGTAAATCGGGAGCGACCGCAACCCGAAGATAGGAAAGTTCCTCCTCCCGCGACCGGTCCGCCTCGGCGCGGACCGCCGCCCCGCCGATCAGGGTCAAGAGAAAGAAAATCCAGAAGTTTCGAAGTTTCAGGAGGGACCTCAATTCAATATTCTTTTAATTCGCGACCAGAGCTGCCGCAGAGTATGAAATATGAGGAGTTGAAATTCTATTTGGCGGGGGTTATTTCTTCGACAAACTCCGTATCGAAGGTCGGAATAGTTGTGTTTTGATTTGTCATCATTCCGACATCAATCCACTTATCCTTAAATTTCCCCTCGCTCGTCACCGTCGCGTAAAAATCCACGAACGAAAACTCAAAGGATTTCGCTAGCTCAATGTGCGAGATTTGGAAAGTGCCCCCTGCCGGGAACACGCCATACACATCGTGACCGTAATAATCGAAAGGCAATTTTTCTGGAATATCCTTTAATTCGGGCACTCCTGATATTCCAGGTATGGCCAGAGCTATGGTTTTCTTGCTTCCTTTAAAATTAATCACAACCAAGTCTTTTTTGGTTTTTAGAATTTTCCCAACCATTGGTTTGTATGCGGGGTCGTTGTTAAGATTAGTCCGTGACGTCCGACCAATTAAAAATAAGACCAGGAGACCAACAGCGATAAATCCTAAAATGACTCTCTTTTTCATTGCTGATTGCACATCGCTTAATTAACCCTTCCATTTTCAACAACATGGCGAATACCACTGTTATTGAGCCAATGATGCCTCTACTACGTATTCCGGGTCAAACGTTGGCACGGGCTTAGTTTGATCCGTTGGCCCCCCAACTTCCAATCGATAGCCTTTGAACGGTCCTTCACTCGTTACATCTGCGTAAAAATCCACAAACGAATATTCAATGGATTTAACTCTCGCTATTCGAACAATCCTAAATTCGCTTCCAACAGGCAATACGCCGTACGTCGTCTGATTGAAGTAGACGAAAGGGAACTCTTTTGGCATTTTTTCAATAGGCGGAACATCTTGTGTTCCCGGTATTCCAAAAACAAATTCTTTAGGCGTATCCCTGTACTTCATCACCACCAGAGCTTTTTTTGTTTTAAAGATCTTTCCGATCATCGGTTTAAATGCAGGATCGTTCTCCAGGTTCGTCACCGACTTACACCCGACCAGCGCCGCCGTCATTACTGTCAAGAAGACAACCAATGAGGATTTATTCAACGTTTCCAATCAACAATTGAATATTGGGTTTTAAAATAGAAAGGCATATCAAGTCACTTTTTTATTTTTTTCTTCGCGCCACGCCAAGGCATAACCAAGGACAGCGGATACCGCCGTATAAAATATCACCGTCTTTGCCAGACTTTCTATGCCCCCCAACTCAATATTAAGCAGATTTCCCACCTTAAAGGATCCGCGACCAAATATCATGACGACTGGAACAAAATAAACAAAAAAAGCCATGTGAATGACCACCAAAATTGGAGCCAGCGCTTCCACTGCCATTTTTGCGAGCGTTATCGTTAACCAATAAATCAATAAAGGGGAACAAACTAAACCAATAAACCAAAAGGACAATTTTCGTTGAAAATGGGTTTTCATTGCTCAACCTCTCTCAAAGCATTACTTAGTTCAGGTAAGGTCTTTCGTTCCAATGCATGACCATTTACTTTCGCATCGAACAAATCGCCAAATGAAAGATTGAAACTCCTAAATTTCTCCCCTTTTCGGATTTCTTAGTTCTTGTTGGCATGTCCAACTAAGCCATCCGGCTCCTGACCGCGAATTTTTTCAAGCGCTTCATCGAGCTCATACTTCTTAGAACTATTGGCAGGATCTTCAGTGGCATTCCGAATAACATCATACACCCCAGGCTCTGCCCTTCTTTCAACGAGCAACGACAGAGCAACATCAAAATCGCCGTCGTCTTTAACACCATTCCGCTGATAAAGGGGCCAGAGAATCGGGAGATATCCATAGATTTTCTCTTTGGTGCGAGCCTCAAACTTCTTAATGATCCATTTAGTTGATTTTTTCCTCCACCGTGGCATGATTTTTGCCTCATATTCCCGCTGAACACTTGGATTAGTCTCCCACATCACCTCACGCAAAACCGCCGGGGCCAATAGCACGATTAACCAACAGATAATCGCGGCAAAGGCGATCAATTTATCAACGACCTTTTTAAATCCGCTTTGCAATGACATTACTTCCCCCATCCAATGCACATCCAAACCCTAAATAATCAGCCCTCTTTTTCCCATCCAACGGTTGCCTATTCGACACCCTATCGATTGAATAGGTTTTCTATTTGGCGGAGACTATTTCTTCCAGATATTCCTTGTCGATCGTTGGAACAGTTGTGCTCTGATTCGTTAATGAGCCGATCTCGAATCTCTGCCCTTTAAATTTCCCCTCACTAATTACTTCAACGTAATAATCCGTTAGTGAAAATTCAAAAGATTTAGCCAGTTCAATATGAGCGATTCGAATCGTACTCCCCGCGGGGAAAAGCCCATAAACAACGGCGTCGTAGTAATTAAATGGAAATTGAGCAGGAATGTCTTTTATTGCAGGAACCCCTGATGTCTCAGGCAAAGCCAACGATGGAGACCTCTTGCCTCCTTTAAAATCAATCACCACCAGATCTTTTTTCGTTTTAAAAACTTTCCCGATCATCAGTTTGAATTGTGGGTCATTATCTAGGTTTGTCCGCGATGTCCGAGCGATTAATATGGCAGCAACGATACCAACAGAAATCAATCCAAAAAAAACTTTCTTTTTCATTTTTGATCAATCATCACTTAGTAATCCCCTCCCACTTCCAACAACGGGGCTAATAGCTTTGCTATTGAGCTAGCGATGCATCCTCAACATATTCTTTGTCGAAGGTTGGCGGTTTTTTAGTCTGGTCTGTTACGTCTTTTACATCAAGAGGAAAATCCTTAAAGGCACCAGAACTCACAACCTTCGCATAAACATCCACAAAGGCAAATTCAATCGCAGCAACTCTTTCAAAATGAACAATTTCCAGCTTGCTTCCAGCAGGCAAGATGCCGTATGTCCGTTGATTGAAATAGTCAAAAGGAAATTTCTTCGGCATCTTATCGATGGCTGGAACATCCTGAGACCCAGGAATCGCAAGGATGAACTTTTTTTGATCGTCTTTGAATTTAATCACAACCAGATCTTTTCTGGTCGTCAACATTTTTCCGATCAAAGGTTTGAATTGTGGGGCTTTGTCGAGATTTGCCCTCCACATCCAGCCAATCAATAACATTCCCGTGAAACCCAGAATTATGATTCCACCAATTAAAAACTTTCTCGTTGCCACCCACTCACCTTTTCGTTACTTCCACTTTCACGTTCTTTAATTTAAAATTTCTCGTCCCAAGTATCTGGTTTACCTATCTCATGAAAAAATCCCCAGCCGACAACCTTGTCATTCTTTTGGTCATAGAACACGGCCAAATAATCAAAAAACCACCCATTTGCAAACACATATTTCTTATGGATTAAATAGGAAAAAACCTTTTCGTTACCATCGAAACGCAACTGTTCGCCAAGAGCTTCAGGATAACACCACTCGGAGGGATCATGGGGACCAATAATGCCTCTCATTTCCTTTACAGTCCGGTTTGGATAAACCGCTACGAGCTGTTCTCGAAGAAACGATATGTCCTGCAAGGCGCTGTCTAATTCCGCCTTGGTCATACCAATTGTTAATTGGGACGAAATCCGTTTTGGATCTTTAGCTTTGCAACCCGACATCGAAATAAAGGCCAAAAATGCAAAAATTGGGATTTGCAGTTTCAGGAAGGGCTCCCCAAAATAAATTTAAGAATTATTGATCCACAATTATTATTGGGCAACTATTAAATTGTTAAGCAAATAAGAATAAATTATTTGTTCTTTCCAACCAAATCAATTACATCCTGAACCAACTCAGGTTTCATTTTCGGATTAAGGCCACCGCCGCTAAGCCAACTTGGAATAATCCTCCATCCTTCAAAACCTTTGCCAACTGTAATTTCGGCATCGTAAAAAACATAGTTAGAAGGAGAACCTTGGACAAGGACCACACGAGTCACTTTGAATTGACTACCCGCAGGAAGAACTCCCAAGATCCAGTTGCCTTGATATTCGAAGGGGATTTTCCGGTGAGCAATCTCTTCCAAATATGGAACCCGTGAAACGCCGGGTTCATCCAATTGAATCTCTTTATCGTTCTTGCGGAATTTGAATAAAACAAATTCAGCTTTTGTTTTATACTCACGTCCGACAACAGAGAAATAGTTCGGATCGCTCGAGACATCCGTCTCGGTTCTTTGCGCGGAGCATGCGAGAGAAAGTATTCCAATAACTAAAAATGCCACTGACAACTTTTTCAATTGAACATTCCAACTAGAATATTTCGTCCCAAAGTCGAACCTCGACCAACCCAGCGATATCCGCCCAGCCCACCACCTCGTCTTTTTTAGAATCCACGAAAATGAAAAGAGCCTCGACATAAATCGGATTAGCGAAAGGCCGTTCCTCTTTAATCAAGTATGAGTAAGCTTTCATGCTGCCATCAAAGGTTAATTTTTGATTGATTAAGTTGTCAGGGTAATAAGATTTGTAGGTATGATTATCCCATACCGATGCTCTCATTTCCCCCTCCGTTCTTCCAGGGTTCAGGGCCAGCGTCTGCTCCTTTAAAAATTTCTCTCCCTTCATCACTTGATCTATTTGTGCCTTGCTCATCCCAATTCGCAGCTGGGCCGTCACCGCGCCAACATTCATTCTGTGGCAACCCACCATGCCCAACAACCCAGTAACTACTAGCAATCGAAAATATTTCGCTTTCATCGCTTGCCCCCCAACCGCAATTGACGCTTCAACATTTGCACTGTTTCTTTTTCATAAATATCGCCGTGATTATTTATCACCATCTGGTATGGATTCCTCCAAGCATCAGTTGCGTCAATTGCTTTAAAATCGGGATGATGAACCAGCGCCGACGGACCGACTGACCCCAATGATTGATTCAATTCGGTGGAACGATACATTAGACCAAAGACAAATTCTTGCCTCCTAGAATACACGACCGTTAGATGGTCTATATTCTGAATAGCCTTCTCATATTTTCCACAAACCGAAATGTCTTCGTTGTTAACAGCCGGGACAAACAGAACAACATTATGAAACTTCACCCCCTTTGACGCCGCATCGAGCAGCAAACGCGCACCCAGGCTATGCGTCACGGCATTGACTTTAATCTCCTCATTAAAGGATTTTACGAACTTATCCAATTCCTGAAGGCCTTGCCAAGACATGTCGGCGGATTGTTTGGCTCGATGAAAAAACACCATTTTGGATAAAACATTGCTCCCAACATCACCAGACCAAGACACTGAAAAATTGACATTGCTATACCCTTCATTAAATAACTGTAAAGTGAATTGCTTTCTCATATCAACAGACTTGAGACTTTCGACATTGTAGCCATGAATATAGATGTCGACTGTTTTGGATTTGGCGAGGCCCATAAAAAGTTCTGAGGGCTCTGTATTAAATAGCAAGCTCGTTTTTGAGCTATTGCCTTTATCGTCAATACGAATACGTGGAGACAATTGCGTAATCCCGTAACCAAAAGGCACACGGAAGCTATGACGAATATTAAAAATTGCCGACGGCGAATAATTAGCGTCTGCAACACGTTTGCTCAGAATGAGCAAATTATCTTCTCTGAAATCATTCAGCCTTTTTTCTCCAATTGCCTTTCCATACCTTTCATACCCCGGAATAGGTTCTTCCTTTACCCGGGCACCATATTTCATAAGCGCCGCGTCGTAGAGGTTGGATGTTTTTTCATTTAAAAAGTCATCCACGGTTTTGGCTGAATCGGGGTAGTTGTGCATGTAGTCGGCCGTGTTTTGACCAGCGCTGCGAGTCACATTCGCCGTCCAGGCTCCTGCTTCGTTAGCGGTGTCGGCAACGACAGCTCTTGCCACGCCGGCCGCGCCCGCTGTCTTAGCCGCCGCGCTTTGAGTCACCGCCATTGTCCAGGCGGCGGTTTCATTGGCAGCGTCGGCGACCAGCGCTTTTGCGGAGGTGGCCGCGCCGGCGGCTTTGGCGGCTGTTTCTTGGCACTGATTGGCGACGCTTGTTTTAACATCGCTGGCCTTCTGCATCAATCGGCTGAAGAATCCCTGCTTTTCGTGGGGCGCTGTTGATTCGGCCAATGTCGTCGGGCCGCCCAGCAGGTGGACTCGCAGGGCAGTGATTTGGGTTCCCAATTGGGCGCTTTGGTCGGGGGTTATGGCGCCTTGGCCCACCAACACCTTGGCGGCGGCGATGGCTATTTGGGCAGAGGCTTCAAGGTTTTCGCTCTCCTGGGCCGCTACTTGGCCTTCAGGTTTTTGGGACATCGCCTTGGCTTGCAACTCCAAGCCTCGGTAGCCCTTTTGCAAATCCTTTATCGCCGCGGCCTGATCGGCCAGGGCCTCGGTCTTTTTCGCCAGGGCATCATGGCGGCGGGCCAGGTCTTTGGTCGCTGTGTCCAGCCCGGCGTAGTCGCCGGCCTTTAGGGCCTGGCCGATTCGGTTGGCTTCTCCCCGCACGGCCAGGGCTTCTTTTTGCAAATCGGTTAGGCGGTCATTCATGTCGATCGTGACCGCCCCGCCCTGGCCTATCTTTTCCGACAAGGCCTTGGCGGAAGCCCCCAGGGCCTCCGTGCGGTGGGCTATGTCCTGCTTGGTGGTTTCAACGGCACGCAGGCTGGCTTCGCTTCCTTTGTCCAACTCCCCGGCGGTTTTTTCCAGGTGGGTGATGTTTACGGGGCCTTCGTCCTGGCTGACGAAATATTTGCCGGCGCCCTTCTCCACCACCGCGCTGTTTAGCCGCATCAGCCCCGCCTGCAGGGCGAATGTGGCTTGCCGGAGCGCCACGGGGTTGGTCATGTCCATCCCCTGGGCCAGGTCTTTGTTCAGGTCAAGGAGCGTGTTTTCAAATTTGAAGCGCCCCCCCGTCGTCTGCCCATCCGGGGATTTCCAGGCCCCTTGGTAGGTCATCTCCCCCGCCTTGAGCTCCCCAAACCCCTCGATGGCCATGGGCGACTGGATCGCAAAGGCCGTGTTAGGGGTCAGCCGGTCAAAGTCCAGGCCTGTTGGCTGGACAACCCCGTTCACCTCCGCCATCTTTAGCGGCATCAGACCCCCGTCTTTCCGCTCCATCCCGCCGAAGGTCCTTTCAAAGCTGGTCCCCTGGATCAACCGCAGCTGATCCCCCTCCACCTTAAAGGTCGTCCCTTCTTCCCAGGTCCGACCAAAGGCCACGGTTTTGCCCCCCACGGCCTTAAACGTCCCGTCCCCCACGGCCTGAATGTTCCGATAGGCGCTCAAGGTCGCCCGTTGGCTCTCGGTCAGGGTCGTTGTCCGGTTGCCCGATCCAAAGGCCCGCTGGATCAAGCCCGCGATCCCCTGCCCTATTCTTTGGAACGGGTAAGCCATAACGTGCCCCACTGCCTTCAGGGCATTACCGATGGTGTTCAAGAGGCCCGGCTTGATGAGCGCCGTCAATGCCTCCGGCTGGGGCGTCGCCCGCAGGGCGTTGGGCACTTTGGGAGCATTGTTGCCCAGGAAGTCGAATTTGATCGGGGGAGATTGAAACGTTGGCTTTGGGACATCCACCCGCCCCAGGGACGTTGCCGTCGGCGCCTGGAACCGCAACGCCAGGGCCGTGTTCTGCATCCTGATTTGCCGGTCCAGTTGGGAGGAGGCGGAGTAGTTCTTCTCCGGTTTGTATTGGTTTTGGTAATCCTGGTAGCGGTTGTTGGCGAGGTAGGAAGTGCGCTCATCCTCCCGGGCAAAGGCCGGCGCCATGGGAAGAACCCCGAGCGCGAGGCTCAAGGACAGGGAAAGGCTTTTTCGGACGAGGTGCGCGGACAAGGTGTCAAAACCACATACCCGGCGCATAGAGGCCTTTTGGTGCGGGATTAACTAAAGAAGTATCGATATTTTAACAGGTTTATGAGGGAAGTCAAACGGAAGGGAAGACAAATCGGAGGGTGCTAGCGAATAGACTAATTCCGGCGACTAGACTTGAAGGTTTAGCTACTACAAAGCCCCCAATTTCTATCGATCCTAAACCGACTTAACAGTGATCGTCTTTAGCTATACGGGGAAGGGAACCGGATCGTCAAAATTGTATTTAACTTCGCCTTTGTCGTAATCAAACGCCACCGAATAACACCGCTTCACAACCTTCCCGTCGAATTTAACCACAAACCCGCCGTCAGCCATGAAGTGCCTCCTTTAGGGGTTAAGTATGGGGTACCCAGAATTCAATTTGCTTGAGTGGGTCATTTGGCAACATACGCTCCCACAAAGAACGCGCCAATGGAAATCAGGGAAAGCAGAAAATAGAAGTTCAGGATGTGCCAACGGTTTCGATTGCGAAGGATTGAAAACACACGGACCACAGATGGATACTGAAGTTTTCGGCCGTAACTGTGGTTATATCCAGTCAAAAGGGCAGTCTCCTTCTGGCCAGCCAAGTAATTGTCAATACGTTGGGAGATATCGGTTGTGTGCAGAATTGCAGCATCCTGGAAGGATTTGTAAATCAATTCCAGATACATGAAGGGAATTAGCAACGCGGGATTGGCGAGCGCAAATCCATTGTGACCTTGAGAAACCGAAAACGCCACAACCGCCGATGAAGTTAGAATCGCCCAATTCTTAATTTGGAAAATGTGATTATCGCACTTGTCGATAAATGCCAAAGTTTGAGCGAAGTCTTCTTTCAGGAGATCGATCGAATTCAATTTCATGTCATCTGACATTTAGATCCCGAATCTTAAACAAGGTTAAACCGATTCAAAACCTTGATCGGTAAATTTCAGGGTTCGGCTATTCTCGGTAACGGTACGAACGACATGGTCGGGGGCACCGTTGGGGATTTTGGCTTCGATTTCTAAGGTGACCTTTACTTCTGCACCCACCAGTGCGACCAAATGGGAGACAATGTTTTCCGCAATAACCCCCGCATCTCGGCCAACGCGAGCCGAGTCTAAAATTACGCTCCCATGAAATCGCTTGGGGCGATGGTCACCCATCGCGGCGGGAGGGGCCCCTGGCTTCAGAACGGCAGTTGCCGACGCCGTTCCTCCGGCAACAATTGAAGTTACCTGCCCCGCCTTTTTAATTTCTTCTGTTTCCGCTTGGGCCTGCTTCAGGGCGATTTCGGGTTTAACCAACACCCCAGTCGGGTTGACTGTAAAATTAGGAGGGACGCCACCCAACCGCAGGCCTCGGTAGCGTCCCGCCTTTTCATCAAAGGAATCTGCATAGGCGAACCCGTCCTGAACCCAACTAAGTTGGGACATCCCATCTTTCACAGCGGCTAGGACCAGCTCCGGCGACTTTAGCCTTTCCAAATAAAGATACCGTGCGAAATCTTCTTCCAGTTGCTTTATCTCTACGTGGTTTCCTTCTTTCCATAGTGGCACGCTGTCCATCACCTTCCGGAGAACGCTGCCACCAAAAGCGCAAAGAAGCCTTCCGTCGTTCCGCAACTTATTCGTCGCACGCACAGCCAAAGCATCCTGTCCCGTAACCCGAACGGCAGTGAACAAGACGGAAGAATCCGGTTTTTCCTGGGTAGGGACCAGCATCCACTGGTAGGCCTCCGGGAGACGTGCGGAAACCGATGCATCTTGGGAGACCCGTGCGCTTTCGGCCTGCTTTACTTGATGAGGGGTCAAATTCAGTTGAACCTGTTCTTCAACAATAGAAACCCACGCCAAATATTTTCGCGTGGCCTCGTCCAAGTCTTGAAGCCGCGACTTATCCACCGCCAAAAAAATGAGCGTGTTGCGGTAAATCCGGGGAGCGTTACCACGTTTCTCAAATATTTCCTTCGCCGCCAACTCAGCGGGGGAACCCGGTTCTTTGCTATAGGGCCGATCGGTGCCCAAAACCACGAGTCGGGCCTCCATTTCATCCGGGACGTCCTGACTGGTTTGGGGATGAGCGTGAACACGCAAAAATTCTCCCCTTTTCTGCAAATTCTCTTTTAAGCGCCGCTCCACTTCTCGGGCCACTGCGTCGGAGTTGGATTTTAACTGCTCCGCGCGGTCATCGGCCATTTTGGTGACGGTGGGCTGGGTGGAATACCAGTAACGAGCACCATCTTGGTAAAGGAATGTGGCGGTTGCACTGAGGCGCCTTAAGGCGTCGCCAAACACAGAGGTCGACTCTCCCGGCATCACGCAACCCAGTTTTATTCGGCGGTCCTCCAAACCCCTATTGGCGGCCCCAGCCGTGGGGGCCGATCCCAAATACACCGTCCGAGCCACGCGTCGGCATGCCGAATATTTTCCCAAGGTTGAGATTTCGTCGTCTATTTTTAGCGGCAAGGAATGGGCGCCATCGACGTCCCTTTCCAACACCGGCGCCCAGTTGTCGGACAAATAGCGCGTAAGTTCAAACTGCACTCGCGGATCATCGATGGGAATATGGCAAGGCATGATTAGTGGGTTTTTATCCCCCCGCTGCCACAGTGTGTGGATCACGGCGGCCATCAGGCGCAAAACGCCCCGGGTCCGCTGGAATTTAACCAGGGTGGACCAGTCGCCGTATAATCGATCAAAGACCTCTGGGTGGATGGGGTAGGCCGCCTTAAGGCGCCGTTCGTAATCCATTTCACCGGACTCTGGTGGAAATTCCTGCTTCTGGGAGTTGTATAGATTTGAAAATGCCTTCGCGACGGTATCCCGCGCCACGAACTGGCCCTGTTCCACCAGGGGCTGAAATAGCCGCCGCCTAACAATTTCAAACCCTTCTTCCGCGCTGGCCGGCCTCCACGAGGCCTCTACGCGACCAATGGCGTTCCGCAACCGATCAAGCGCAGCGCGGCCACGCTCTCCACCCACTTCAACATCGTCGGCTTGAATATGGGGCGACCCACTGGCGTCCGAGGCGGGTAGACTGATCACCAACAGACAATGCTTCGCACCCTTGGCGGATTCCGTCAACGCCTGGCTGAAGGTGAAATGGGTTTCAAAAGTGCCAGCGGGCAGATCGCCCTGGTCGTGCAATTGCCGGGCATAGGCTACCCATTCGTCGATCAGGACTAGAACGGGGCCGTATTCGTTGAATAGTTCGCGAAGCTTGTCCCCGGGGCTAGTGGCGCGCTCGTCGTCCAAACGGATTTTCTCGAAAGCCTTTTTGCCACCCAATTGGTAGGCCAATTCTCCCCATAGGGTGCGGACCACCGTTCCATCGGCTTTCACAATGGGGTTGCCCGGCGAGATTTTGTTGCCCACTAAAACCACACGCCGCACTTTGGGGAGGACTTGCACCCCTGCCTCAGCCATTAAGGCTTCCACCCCTGCCAGGTCGCTGGGGTTTGCTCCCGAGAAAAGATGGTAAAGCGCCAACATGGAGTGGGTTTTCCCCCCTCCGAAATTTGTCTGCAACTGAACCACGGGGTCCCCGCCAGCGCCCGATACCCTTTTCACGGCTCCTTCCAACAACTGTTTTAAGCTTTCCGTTAAAAAAGTCCGCCGGAAGAACTCTGCGGGGTTCCGGTATTCCTCTGTTCCCTCCCCCAAATGCACCTGCCAAAGGTCCGCCGCAAATTCCGCCTGCTGGTAACGACCTTTCGCCACGTCTTCGTGGGGCAAGACCACCTCCCGCCAGGGTTTCAAGGCCCCAGTAACTTGGCTTTCAACAGCGGCCCCAGCTTGCCGGCGTTTTTCGGAGCGGACTTGTTCATCAAATCGCACCCGCAATAGCTCCATTTTGATCTTCTCGACCTCATCAGCTTCAGGGGCTGAAACCGCAGTCAATAAGCGTCCCGCACTGTCCATGGCGCGGTAAGCATCATCCGAGCTAAAGGGGGTCTGGTGGGCCCAGCGGTTCCGAACCTCGCGGAGCTCGCTTACAATCGAACGTTCCGGGTGGCCCAAGGTTTTCTTAAATACCTCGTTCCAAAGGTTCCACATCACAAGCAAGAGCGCCGCCGCGTCCATACGGTTTTCTTTTTCAATGCCCATCAACATGGCCTGTTGGCCTTCCATAGACGCTTTGGCCTGTTCAAACCATTTTTGCTGGTAATGGGCTTTCAATTCCCGCTCAACGAACGGGGCCAGCCCCTGCCGGATCAAGTCCAACATTTTTCCGATGCGTTCGAAGTTGGTTATGGCCAAATCACTTCTCCTTTTGGCTCAAAGTCGCTTGAATACGATGGTTGAGTTCTTCCATGTTTTCCAATAAATCGACATTACCGTTTGGACCAAGGCATGGGGCAAAAAGTGAAGCGAATTTTTCTTTGACCATGGCTGAAGGATCTACAATAAATAATTTTCGCAACATGTCTTTTCTGGCTTTTTTCATTCGGATTGCCTCTGCAAAGAGGGCCCGCGCCAACAAATCCGTCTCGGGGAGTGAATATCCAATAATCATTACTGTTTTTGCACCCTCAATGCGAAGCCTTGCTTCACGCCAAAACCGTTTGAATGGATTTCTATCGATCGGTTTTTTCCACCCCGGTCCTAATATCGCAACGGTCTCCCTTTGTCCAGCACGAACAACGTACGGTCTATCTTTGATACGAATCGCTTTATTCCCCTCGTAAAGGCGCCACCCAAGGCTGCCGTGCATTTTCAGTAAATCAACCCTTACTTTTCGGTTTTGGTTCGCAGCCTGCTTTCTCATCAATTTTCTAGCCCATTCACCGGTTGACCCTGAAACGTTAACGAGAAATCCATTTTTGGGGTTCCATGTTCCTGCCGTTTGAATATTTTCTTCGATCACAAGATCGTAGTTAAATGTGATTATTGTTGTCTTACCTGTAAAAAGTCGGAAAAGGTTTTCGTGGGACGGGCTCTTTAACGGCAGGTTCCCTTTCAGGTCAAACGTGGTGTGGATGTAAACTCGGCGAATGAGCTCATCCAAATCCTGTTTTCTCCTTCCCCAGTCCCGCTGTTTGTTTTGGGTTGGCGCAATTGCGCCAATTGCAGCTCTTGTTTCGATCTCCCGATAGTATTCTTCAAGACCCACACCATGAACCTTTCCAAACATTTCATACACATCTTTCATAACACGCTTTGCAACAGCTGGCGTCCCCCGCCCCTTAATCATCGCTACCGTATCAAAGAAATCTTTGTCAACCGGCGGTGGTAATTTTGTTTTTGACAACCCCCCTGTCGTTGCACCTGCTCCCATTATGGCGACCACCGGGAAAACAAGGTCGATAGGTCTCGTGAATGATTCGGTCAGGGACTGCTTTTGTGAAGCAGGACTCGCGATCAAACCAATTCCCCTTGGACAAGTTGACTTGATCTAATCGTTTGGGCGAGCCGGGTGATTTCGGGCCAGCTTTGGACAAGGGTGTTGTAGGCCAGGGCGTCTTGTGCACGCTTTTTGCGTTCGGAGGTGGTATAGAGGCGGTAGGCCAGCTCGCGGGCGGGGTCGGCCTTGGGACCCAGTTTCGCCACCAATTCGGCGGCGGCGCTTTCGCCGGTCTCAAGCTTGCGGATCAGATGGTGGGTGATTTCCCAGGTCGTTAGGCGATCATCTTTGGAGGGATCCCAATTTTTATCGAGGTCAGTCGGCTTTTTAAGTTGGACATCTCCGCCTTTTGAATCGACAATACCCGCCTTGACGAGGCCCGAGACGCTTGTGTTCTTCGCTGTTGAAAGAGTCTCGGCCACACCGTATTTCCCCTCTGTAAAACCGAACTGCTCGAACCAAGCCACGGCCCAGCGAGTGTCGGGGTCGAAGTCCCCCTCTTGTTCGGCCAGGGCTTCGTCCAAGGTTTGGTTGATTAAAGCCAGGGCTTCACGAACCGAGAGTGATTTGCCGTTTTCGGAAAGAACTCTGGAATAACGGGTATATACGGCCATTCCCGGACCGATGGCAGCCTGTGCCAAATCAACCGGGGCGATGTTGCCGCGTTGGAGTTGGGCGAGTGCTTTGGGCAATTCGGATTTGAGTGCGGCCACGAATTGCCGGCGGGTCACCGTGGGGGCATCCACCGGCCGCGGGCGGCACACGAGGACGATGCTGGAAGCGAGGGCGTTGGTCCCTTGTCCAACCATTCGACTATTGTTTTCAGTTCGCATGGGCCAGGTTCCTGTCGTTGAAAATCCAGCATCAAAAACAGCTGCCAGAAACGTGTCCCAACCCGTGCTTGCAGTCCCCGATTCATCATCACCTTCGGATTGTTTAAACGCGTAGTAAATCGTTACAGGGAAGGCAGGATGACTTTGTTCCGCTATTCTTCGCATAGCTTTGGTCATACCTTCCAAAAAAAACTTTTCCGCTTCAACTTTTCCTCCATGCCTGTAAGGCGTCGCCACAAGTTCTTCAGCCTTTGGAGTGGCGAGAGTGGAAGAAAGATTCGGAAAAACTTTCGACAAAGAGCGACGAAACCAGATATAAAAAAAATCCGAAAGATCGGCGTAGCCAATGTTGTCGTAATAGGGCGGATCTGTAGAAACAATTTTCCCAGCTGACAAACCCTGCCCTTGAGCGTCGGCTTGTTGTACTTGACCCATCTGGTTCGCAGTGGTCGATTCAAAAGATTTCCCAAAGGCTTTAGATATTCCCTCCACAAAAACCGTCCATGATCCTGAACTCTCGCCCAGCGGGTTCCCTTCTGCAAAATCCCAAACCATAGGGATCGCTTGGCGACCAAACAGCTGTCTAGGGCATTGAGCAATAGGTTCCCACCGACAAAGGCTGTTTCCAAGATCAGCCTGTTTGCCTAATGCAAACGATAGCAATGTGGCCACGGCGTCGGCGTAGGCCTGGGCGGCGGTGCCGCCTCCATCGAGGGGTTTGGAGTCGTCGGGAAGGCCGGCGGCGATGGCATCTTGTTTCACTTTCTCCCGGGCCTCTTGGACCAGGTCGGAAAAGGTCGTGAGTGCCACAAGTTGGCGGGGAGTGAATAGGTCTACAAATGCATTGATTCCGTAATTTGGTGTGTTAAAGTTGCGAGGATTATTAGGTAGAGCAATTTCCGGTTTCCAATTAGGTTTCGCGCTCCGTGCAATTTCTTCGATTTGCGCATTCGGAGGGAGGTAGACGCGCCCCCGCTTTCCTTCGGCGACGATCGCCATAACTTTGCAACCCAGGCGTTTAGCTTTCCCTTCTCCCCGCAAGTACTCATAATTTAGGGGAACGCCGGACATTAGGCACCGAAAGGCGGCTCTCTTTCCTCCCGTTGTCCCGAGATTTGTTCTATTCGGATCTTTTGGTTTTCCTATTTTAACCATGAACCGAAAGATTTTCCCGTCGATCAGAGGCTCGACATATGCCTCTTTGCCGGGTTTTGTTGAAAGCATGAAGGTTGACACGAGCGGGACGTCCACATCACGAAAAGCGGGGTTGGGACTCTTAACCGTTCGAGCCCATATCCAGGCGATAACGGTGAGTTTATCACCGACGTGGCCCTTAAGGTCGGGTCTCTCTTTGGCTATGTCCTCTGTAATTTCCACCTTCGGATAAAGATGGCCGATTCGTTTTTCGGCTTCGTTGCGCATCCACTGGCCGTAATAGCGGACATCCTCGGCTAGGCCTTGTGCACCTTTCCAATCGCGGGCAATCAATTCCATGTTCTGGCAAGTTTGGGGATTCAGGGGAGGTTTCCCAGAGAATTTGGGCGGAATTTCGATCATGGCTTTGTTGATCAAAACTGCCACCGGGTTTAAGTCGCTGGCGTAGGCTTCCAGGCCGAGGCGTTGAGCTTCCAAGGGTAGAGCCCCTCCACCAGCGAATGGGTCGTGAAAGGCCGGCAGTTTATGTCGGTCAAAAAGCTCCTTGGCACGGGGATGGTCGGCGTTTTCGGCGCAGGCGCGCCGCCAGCTTTGCCATATTTCTTCCCGGGCCTTGTTCAAGACCTCTTCGTTTGTGGTGTTTTCCCACAGAACGAGATCTTCGATAATTTTGAAAAGCCGTTGCCGTTCCTTTTCCTGGGCTTTCTCGGTTGGAAAAAGGTCCGGGTTGGCGGAAGGGTCGTCTACCATTTGGGAAAAGATAACCGCCCGCGCCGCAGCCAGCGGCCGCCTTGCCCACCACAAATGCAATGAGGACGGATGCCCATGCCGTATGGACTTCTCCCGCGCGCTGGCCTTGTTGATGGCCTCGAGCGGCAGAGCCACTTCGATAAGTTTCTTCTTTGCCTTTACCATGGTCATGGTTAGCGGCAGGTTTCCATTTTCATCGATCAACCGACTTGTACTTGGCCGAGGGGTCGCGTCGGGCAACGGTTGTCCGCTTTAGGCGCCCATTTTTAACCAATTTCCCAATCCAATATTGCGCCGCCTGTTGTTTAAGATCAAGAGCGTTTTGAATCTCTCTCCGGCTCAGTTGACCCTTCTGCTCGATCAACCGAATTATTTCATTGGTCCAGTCACGTCGCTTTCCAGCGGTTGGGTGTGCTCCCTTTCCTTGAGCATCCTGGGCTTGCTTGAGGGTGTAGGAGCGCCATCGCCGCGCGTCGTGAGGAAGTATCAGGTCCAGGCTCACCAGTTCATTCAATTCTTTCGTTGCCAAGCGAGAATCACAATCGTTCATTCGACAGTATTCGGGGTTCGTCAAACGACCCCGCTTTCGAAGATGCGCGAGGGCGTAGCGTTGGTTTTCGTTAATCTCCAGATTTTTTAATCCACTCAGCCAGTCAAACGTCTCTTTGTCGAAAAGGGAATGGTCCCGGGAGAGAACGCGGAAATGGCTCCGCCCATCGATAAATTCAGGTGTCTCTAATCCCGCTTTCCGCAGCGTGACGATCATCGAAGGAATGCCCGTTCCGCGGTTTTCACAAACGGGCCGGCCTTCCCCAGGGACGGGGGCGTCTTCCAATAATTTCATGAGGAAACTGTTTCGCGCGGCCTGAAGGCCGTGTTCACCCAGGCGGTCCTCCGTCACAGGACCGAAGAGGCCACCCGGGTTTGTGATTTCCAGCCGCGAAGGGAATATTTTTATTTGAACCGCCGTCCCTCGTGCAAAGGGAGAGTAGTCCCGGTGAGCCACGGCATTGACGACGGCTTCCCGCAAGAAAAGTTCAGGATATTGCCAGGCCTCCTCCCGCAAAAGACCTGTCACGAAACTTTTCTTGCTTAGATTTTTCTTAACCGCGGCGATGGCCTCGGGGATCATTGTGAGGAGCGGCCCCTCCACCTTTACGTCATCCAATAAACGCTCCCCATGGGGGCCCACCTGGCCTTCCGTTTCCGTTGGGTAGGCCAGCACGTGGACCACCAAACCCGGGAAAAAGGATTGAGGATGCACTCCAAAGCAAAGGAGGCCACAAAGAGTCGCTGTCTCCGGTCCGCTCTTGTCCGTCAAAACACGAAATGTCTGCAGAATTTTCTGGTCGTCCCATGTCGCCATTTTAGGATGCCGCCGGCGAACCTGCGCTAAAAATTCTCCGATCAAGGATGGGTCCAAGTCATTTCGGGTCGTATCTGGAACAGGCTCAATGTCGTACTGCGGTTGGCCCCGACCATCAAGAAAACCTTGAATTTCATACTGCGTGAGCTTTCGATCTCCATCCGCCACGCGCACGAAAGATCCCGACATCATGCCGGATCCCTTGTAAAAGCATGGTTTTTCTTTAAAAGAAACTTCCGGAACTTCGATGGTGACAAAAGCTCGCCCACCGATGCGATGAGTTTCAATGAGGGGGCGAAGGGGAGGGACCATCTGATCGCAAAGAGAGGCGGCATCCTTTTCAAATTTTTCCGGTTGGCTCACACCCACGGCTTTCAAACCTGCCGCAGTTTCTGAAACTCCCAGCACGACCAACCCACCGCCTGGTGTGTTGGCAAACGCGGAGAACGTTTCCCAAAGCGTCTTTGGGAAACCGTGCTCAGCCGCCTTGAATTCGATTCGCGCGCTGTCCGCCCCCATGCCTTGGAGGTTATTAATTATTTCTTTTAGCTCTTGGACATTCATCGTCGGACTTAATGAATAGCATATTAACTAGCTTATTAAAACGGTCTTTGTTGATATGCTCACTTAGGAATAACGGACCTGGCCAGAAGATCGGGAAAGTCGTAGTTCACACTGGTTACGCCGAAGTCTGGCTCCTTTTGGAAAGGGCGCGGGACATAGTGCACGGTGTGGTTGGGGCCTTCGAATTGAACGATGGCCAAGATGAAGTCGTCCGGCCGGTTTAGGGAATAAAGGATTTCGTTCTTCGTGACCGTCAACACCTGGGCGTTGGCGGAACGGCCTTTGACCTCGATAAACCGCAGTTTTCCCGTGCCAGGAACGCGGCTTTCGATGTCGTAACCGAGCTTTTCGGTCTCCCGGTCCGTGGGTTCGAATCCCAGGCGTTTTTCAACTTCCATGACGATTTCCCGGGCCCGGGCCGCAGCGGCTTGGGTGTCCACACCCTCTTGGTCCGGGATTGGCTTTCCCCCTATTTTCGCAAGCAAACCTCGAGGCACGACCAGCAAGCCCCCCATGACCACGGGGGGTGCCGCTGCGAGTTGCCCCTCCAGCTTGAGCTCGTGCAGGCGCCTTTCCAATCGGACTTGAAGGGCTTCCGCCCGTTTGCGGGCTTCGTTGGAATTGAGCCTGGCGTTTGGGCGGCCGGATTCTTCTTGGGCCGCAAGATCCTGGGCGCGTCGGTCCCAATAACTAATTTCTTTTACCAACCGATCCTGCACGGCGGCCTGTGTTTTTGCAACATGCTCCAGCCGACGTTCCCGCACTTCCTTCAAATGTTCAGGAACAACGTGAGCAATGGCGTAAGATTGAGCGGCCTTTTCCAAATCCTGCCGGAGCCAGGCGCATTCGGGCCTTTGAAGAATGTCGGTCGCCGGGGGCTCTCCCTGGGCCAGGGGACGATAGTCCAAATAGGGCGCGTAATGGATATGTCGGGCCTCTTGGGGCGATGCCATTTCAACATAGAGAAGCTGTTTGGAAACGGCTCGTGGCTCGCCGGCTTTTGTCACACCGGCATCCTGGATGGAGTGTTCCAAAAAGAAAAGCATTCGGGGTTTCACGCCCGGGTCTCGATCATCCACCAAGACGGTGCCCCGACGCAACAGGTCCCGGTGCTCCCTTAAAGTAAGGTCCAATGTGGAGTCCAAAAGGGGATGCCCGGGACAGACGAAGGCCCCCAGGGGCTTTGAGACCTCCTGAATCCTTTGCTTTTCAAAAACAATCCGCTCGTACCTCTCCAAGACAGGCCCAACACCTGGGCCCGTATCGCGCCCGCGAACCCGGGCAGGCACGTGGGTGATCTCGTAGCGGCGGGACTCCCGTTGGTGGACCTTACCCCCCAGGCGTCCGAAGGCTTCTAAAAAGAACGATTCAATGTAATAAGGCTGGAGGCGACGGGCCTCCGCGCGTTCCATGGTTTCCCGGATATTGTGGACCCGACTAGCGTCCATGGCATCGTGGGCCAAGGCGCGGTCTTCAATCAACTTTTGCAGTTGGCCGCGGTCAAAGGCCTGCTCAACGACGCGATTAAGTTTGGCCCGGACCTCCGGCTGTTCTCCGTAAAGGATGGCCTCGATCAACAGGTCTTTTAATGGTCGTCCGTCAAACACCACCCGACCTAGAACATCAAAGACCTGACCCCCCAAGGCGCTTCGACACTCCTCAAGCTTGGACAAAAGGGTTTCATACACCTCGCCTTCCCGGGTGTCTTGGGCCACAAGGTTCCAAAGGTGGCAAACCTCCCTTTGACCAATTCGATGGATGCGACCGAATCTCTGTTCGATGCGATTTGGGTTCCAAGGCAAATCGTAGTTCACCATCAGATGGGCCCGCTGAAGGTTGATACCTTCCCCGGCGGCATCGGTGGCGATGAGAACCCGAACCTGCGGGTCATGCTTGAAAGCCTCTTGAGCTTGCGCCCTTTCATCGCGCTTCAAGCCCCCGTGAATGCAGACCACCGCTTCGCTCCGGCCGAACCGCGAGGACACGCGGTCCCGTAAGTAGGACAAGGTGTCCCTGTGCTCGGTGAAAATAACTAGTTTCTGATCCGCCGAGGCTTTGACCGGGGGCTTCTTCCCATAAGCTTCCGCTTGGGTCTGGGGGCTATCATGGAACGCCCCAGAAGTAAAGATGATGTCGAGAAGGCGAGAAAGTTCCGTCCACTTCTTGTCGGTCTCTCCGCGCCGTACCTGTTGCGCCGTTGTTTCCAGACTTTTCAGGGTTCTGATTTCACCCTCAAGCTCAGCGACCGACCGCGCGGCGGTCGCCTGGTCTAGGATTTGCGTTTCGACGCTTTGGAGCTCCTCCTCTGGAGCATCCTCCAAATCATCAACTTCATCTTTATCTAAAATCGGGGTCCCAAGCAGTGGTTGTGGCACGGGGGTCAGCCGTTGGATCCGCTTGAATTCGACCAATTTTTCCTCCAACCTTTCACGCCGACGGCGCAGGGACTGGAGGATGGCTTCCGGGGAAGAAGCCAACCGTCTTTGAAGAATGGTCAGGGCAAAGCCGATCGTTCCTTTTTGACCTTGGTTTTGCAGGGCTTCAGCCCGGTTGAATTCCTGCCGGACGTAATCCGTCACCGATTGATAGAGTTGACGCTCTGGTTCCGAAAGTCTGTATCGCACCGTGGTTGCAAACCGTTCAGGAAACAGCGGTTTGGCTTCGAAGGTAAGGAGGTTTTCCTTTACCATCCGGCGCATAATGTCCGTGATATTGGCTGTATGAGCTTTTTCCCGAAACTTTCCTTCAAAACGGTCCGGATCCAGCAGGGCCATAAACAACTGAAAATCTTCTTCTTTCCCGTTGTGGGGCGTGGCGGTCATCAATAAAAAATGACGGGTCCGATGGGAAAGGAGTTCCCCCAGCCTGTATCGTTTGGTGTATTTCGCCTCCGACCCAAAATAACTGGCGGACATCTTGTGTGCTTCATCGGCCACCACCAAGTCCCATTCGGCGCCCGCGGCCTGTAATTTGGCTTGAACGTCGGGATCACGGCTAAGTTTGTCCAGACGGGCAATGACCAAGTTGTTTTCCAAAAACCAATTCCCCGTTCGGGCGGATTCCAACTTGTCATTGGTCAGGATTTCAAACGGCAGATGGAAGCGTTGGTGCATCTCGTCTTGCCACTGTTCCGCCAGGTTTCCAGGGCAAACCACCAAGCAACGATGGACATCCCCACGGACCATCAACTCTTTAATGAGGAGACCCGCCATAATCGTCTTCCCCGCGCCCGGGTCATCGGCCAAGAGGAACCGGAGCGGTTGACGCGGTAACATGGCCTCATACACGGCCGTAATTTGATGCGGGAGGGGCTCCACCAGCGAGGTGTGGACCGCCAAAACGGGGTCAAAAAGATGGGCCAAATGAATTCGATGGGCCTCTGCCACCAGGCGAAAGAGCGCGCCATCTCCGTCAAAAGTCCACGGGGAGTCTCGGGAAAGAATCGCCAGGCTTTTTTCATCTTCGCGGTACAAAAGGCGATTTCGAGGCTGACCGGAGGAGTCTTTAAAGGTCAGCTCCAGAGCTTCGGTCCCGAACCGTTGCACATGAATCACGGTAACCGGGCACTCCGGGAGAATCCCAGTCAGGACCATTTGAGGTGTTATATCTTCCAGTTTTACCATAAGAAAAATTGGTGACTTTCTATACTTTTAGGCTATTCCAATTCCTTTAAACCGCTTCATGCAGCAATGTCCCTTCATCCCTTTGCCAGGAATATATGAACAGTTTACTTATTCGCCTATTTAAAAAGAAGACCGTTCCAATTTCTGGCCCGATCTATCCTTAACCAAACCAACATGGGTGATTTCAAGGATTTAGCGAAGATCGTGACGCCCCCTCCAAAACCAGCGAGGGCGCCCAGGGATGAAAGGGTTCTATTAAAAAAACCGGTTGCTCGGCACGGGCGAGCCCTGGCGGAAGCGGGGGCGGGGGGCGGGGGAGGCCAGGGGGCCGGCAAAATCTTTGCCGGCGTTGGCGAGGATGGCGCGGGCCAGGGGGTCAAAGTCCAATCGGTCCGGAGGGATGTCGCCGGTCTCCGGTTCGGCCTTGGCGGCCAGGATGGCGATGGACAGCTTTTCGTCGTCCTCTTTGCTCGGCTCGGCCAGCTCGGCCTTTTTGGTTTCGGGGTTTACCACCAACCTTTCCCCCCAGGGCTCTTGGTTGCTTTGGTGGAGGAAGGTGACAATGTCGGCCGCGAATGGGGCCGAGGCTGTCCATTTGGTGGCGTGGGACCAGAGCAACTGGCCGGGGGCGCGATTTTCCACAACTTCAAAAGTGTCCTGGTTAAGCCGCTCCATGTCATAAACCACGAAAAAACCTGGTTCTTCCGTCGGCTTGGAGGGCCAGGGCGCCAGGGGCCAGCCCAGGGCCGCCCCGAGGGCGCGGCCCAATATTTCCGATCCCCGGTCCGGGTGGCTCCATACCTTTCCCGACAGGTTCCACAGCTTCGCCAGTCGGGCCACCTTGTTTACGCCCTCCCGGCAAAGCTCATAGGAGTCCTGGACAAAGGCGTAGCGCCCCCGCATGGCCTCCTTGAACCCGTGGGGCGACAAATGGAGCAACAGCCCGCCGTTGATCACGTAGTGCCAGCCCCGCAGGTCCCACTCGTCCAAGGGGGCGATGCCTTTCACCGCCCGGGCGCGGTCCAGCATGTGGCGCACTTGCGCGGTTGGCCAGCGGAGGTTTTCGGGCGCTTCGCTTAAGGCCAGGGGGACCTTCTCCGCTGCGGCCAGGTCCCCCGCCATCACCAGGTGATAGGCCAGCAGGTACCGGCAAAAGTAATCCTTCCCCACCAGGCCGGATTCCCTCAGCACCCGGCAGGCGTCCCCGTGGCGGCCCATCTCGTCCAAGTTGCTGACCAGCTCCGTCATTATCCGGGCCGACCCCGGCGACAGTCGGTAGGCCTTGGCCAGCAGGGTGGCGGCCACGCCGTGTTGTCCCACCTCGTAACATTCATAGGCAAGGTCGTAGAGCGCCTGGCCGTCCTCGGGGTTGGCCCGCACCCGGCCCAGGGCGTCCTCGATTTTGCCCTTGGCCAAGGGCCCCATGAGGTCCACCAAGGTTCGGCAGGCGTCGGGCCACACCGCGTCAATTCCGGGAAAGGCGCCAAACCCCATGACCGAGGCTTGGAAATTCAAATAGGCCCCCTTCGGGTCGTCCTTGGCCATGGCCCGGCATTGGTCCCGAAGGGCTTCGTATTTCTTAATTTCCGGCTCGGCGGTCATTGGGGCATTATTGCTGGGGAGTGGGTATTGCGGCAGAGCGAGAGCGCGTTCCCCTCATTTTGGGGAAGGCGCTCTTTTGACCATCACTTTAATCGGGTTTCCGTTCCAACCCACTTCGGTGACCGTGATAAGGAAGGGCCCAAATTGGATTTCATTCTCTTCTTTGCCGCCCTCGTTCAATGGGGTAAAGACCCGCGTTTTCTCCGGGGGCACGCCCGCGGCCTTCAATTCAATTTCCCCAAAGGACAGATCCCCCGCCCGGTGCCCCTCATCATCGGCGAGGATCTTGTGTCCCCCGCCCATATGGGCGATGGTGAGGCCATCGATGGTTATCGTTTCGCCGTAAGACAAGGCTATTTCTTCTTGCATACCAATAAAGACAGTTTACCAATTTGCCTTTGGGCTCATTTTAATCGGCAGGGGTAGCCGACATGCCATGTTTTAAGTGGGGATTTGGAACCGCCCTTCCTGGCAACATAACACCTTCGAGGGGGGCATTGTTCGTATTAAGCGATAACACGTTATCGTTTAATACAAAAGAGGATTGTTAAACAAAACTTCAAAGGGCGATTCATGGATTTAACGCAGATCGCGATGCCCCGTCCGATTGTCTTTTTGCACCGGAAGTTCCGCGGGGCAGGCGCTCCCCGCTACGGACGCCCCGTGCCGTTGCACACGGGGCATATCCCCATGGAGCCGGAGCTGTAGTTGGTGCGCACGCTGGAGGCGGAATTGTAAAAATCCTCTTGTTGCGAGGAGTTGGAACCGCTTGGGGC
>Ga0268298_10001221_pt1 | contig 30746 bp, 22 predicted proteins | sample WWTPWeurt_MetaG_FD_194462 | JGI IMG/M metagenome (GOLD analysis project Ga0268298, IMG submission 194462) | Activated sludge microbial communities from WWTP in Nijmegen, Gelderland, Netherland - WWTP Weurt | ecosystem: Engineered > WWTP > Aerobic digester > Activated sludge | place... | reverse complement strand
TGGAGGCTGGGAGGCGTGTAGGCGTGGAGGCGTGGAGGCATGGAGGCATGGAGGCTGGGAGGCATGGAGGCGTGTAGGCATGGAGGCGTGTAGGCGTGTAGGCGTGGAGGCGTGGAGATATCGCTAATATTACTTCAAACAATTCTGAGTTAGCTGCTCATTTCATTTTTATTGGCAAAGCCATCAGCAAGGATTTTACCCTTCAGAACAAGTACCCTATAATGGTTTGAATATGGAATCGATAAACTTAAAGCTCCAGAATTGATTTGCAAAAGATCATTATCGAAAATAAATTAACCTACCACATCAAAACGAAGCATCAACTAACAAATGTTAGCATAAAGCTGCTTTTAGCTTCAAGTTCTCAGCTAATCCCCTCTTTTCCCAACAGTGATTTCCAAGAGATCTTCTCTTTGATTTTGTTTTCGATGTCTTTAACAGAAATGCGTTCTTGTTGCAAGCTGTCTCGATCGCGGATGGTCACCGTTCCATTTTCCAAGGTTTCGAAATCGATGGTAATGCAAAAAGGCGTTCCAATTGCATCCTGACGCCTGTAACGACGACCAATGGCATCTTTTTCATCGTATTGGCACTGGAACTCCATTTTAAGTTCTTCAAAAATGGATTTTGCCATTTCCACCAGTTCAGGTTTATTTTTGAGCAAGGGCAAGATGGCACATTTCACCGGAGCGATGGCCGGATGCAATTTTAAAACCACGCGGGTAGAAGCCTCACCTTCTGCATCAGGTACTGCTTCTTCTTTGTACGCTTGGCTGAGTACCGCCAAAAACATGCGATCACAACCAATGGATGTTTCCACTACGTATGGAATGTAATTTTCGTTTTCTTCCGGATCAAAATACTGCAATTTCTTACCGGATAATTCCTGGTGATTTTTCAAATCGAAATCGGTTCGTGAATGAATGCCCTCCAGTTCCTTAAATCCAAAAGGAAATTCAAACTGGATGTCGACTGCTGCATTTGCATAATGCGCCAGGTTTTCGTGATCGTGAAACTTTAATTTTGCTTCTGGGGTGCCCAACGCGAGATGCCAGCCCATGCGTTTGGATTTCCAATAAGCATACCACTTCATCTCCTCTCCCGGCTTTACAAAAAACTGCATCTCCATTTGTTCGAATTCCCGCATGCGGAAAATAAATTGCCGGGCGACAATTTCATTTCGAAATGCCTTACCGATTTGCGCAATCCCAAATGGTATTTTCTGACGACTGGTTTTACTGACATTGAGAAAATTGACAAAAATTCCCTGCGCCGTCTCAGGTCTCAAATACAATTTACCTTCTTCTCCTGCAATGTTGCCCAATTGGGTATTGAACATCAGGTTGAACTGTCTTACTTCGGTCCAATTCCTGGATCCTGTATCCGGATCGGCAATTTCACAATCATCGATGAGTTGTTTCAACCCGGCCATGTCGTTGGAAGCCAGGGCCTCGGTCATCCGGTTCATCGTTGCATCGATGCGGTTTTGAATGTCCAATACGCGCGGGTTGGTTTGTCTGTATAATGTTTCATCAAAAGAATCCCCGAATCGATTGCGGGCTTTCTCCACTTCCTTCTCCAATTTTGCAGATTGCTTGTCGATGTAATCTTCTATCAGCTGATCGGCACGATAACGTTTTTTGGAATCTCTATTATCAACCAACGGATCGTTAAAGGCATCGACATGCCCCGAAGCTTTCCAGGTTTTGGGATGCATGAAGATGGCCGCATCGATGCCCACAATGTTTTTATGCATTTGCACCATGCTTTTCCACCAGTATTCTTTGATGTTGTTTTTCAACGTGACCCCATTCGGGCCGTAATCATAAACAGCACTCAATCCATCGTATATTTCAGATGATGGATAAATAAATCCGTATTCCTTGCAATGAGCGGTTATTTTCTTAAAAAGATCTTCCACGGGAAAGTTGTTAGATGTTAATTGATGGTTTATAGAATGAACTAACGTTCGTTAGTACCAATCAGTTTTGTGTTTCGAAAATTTTAAAAAAGTGCTTATCATTTGCCAACAAACGTTATGAATCCCTATTTAATTTCTAAAATTGTATTATTTAAAATGTCTAAGAGGCTAAAAAGCTTTGAGCTTTATGCTTCTAGCTTTTCTACCATGCTCACACATCAATGTTCGCATACACCGCATGGGTCTCGATGAATTCCCTGCGAGGCGGGACATCGTCGCCCATCAAGATGCTGAAATAATAACTGGCATTGGACGCATCTTCGATGGTAACACGGCTCAAGGTTCGGGTGCCTGGGTTCATGGTGGTTTCCCACAACTGTTCAGCGTTCATTTCACCCAAACCCTTGTAACGTTGAATGTGAACGCTGTCTTCTTTCCCTTTTCCAATTTCTGCCACAATTTCCAAGCGTTCTTTTTCATTCCAAGCATAACGCGCTTCCTTCCCTTTTTTCACAAGGTACAAAGGCGGTCTCGCGATGTATAAATAACCGTTGCTGATCAGTTCGAGCATGTATCGATAGAAAAAAGTTAAAATCAACGTGGTGATGTGGCTGCCGTCCACATCGGCATCGCACATGATGACAATTTTATGATAACGCAATTTATCTAAATTCAACCGGCGTTCTCCTTCTTCATCTTCAAATATGTGTACGCCCAAGGCTGTAAATATGTTTTTGATTTCCTCGTTTTCGTAGATCTTGTATTCCAATGCTTTTTCAACATTGAGGATTTTTCCTCGAAGCGGTAATATGGCTTGAAAATGCCTGTTTCTTCCTTGCTTGGCTGTGCCCCCTGCTGAATCCCCTTCCACCAGGAACAATTCCGACTCTTCTGCTGATTTGGATGCACAATCCGCCAGCTTACCGGGCAAACCTCCTCCGGTCAAGACATTTTTTCGCTGCACCATCTCCCGGGCTTTTCGCGCGGCATGCCTTGCCGTGGCAGCCAAGATGATCTTGTCAATGATCCGGCGTGCTTCTTTTGGATTTCGGTCCAGGTAGGCCATCAAAGCATCCCCCACAATGCGGGACACGATGCCCACCACTTCTGAATTTCCCAATTCCCCTTTGGTTTGTCCTTTGAATTGTGGTTCCGGTACTTTCACCGAAACAATTCCCGTCAAACCTTCGCGGAAATCTTCCCCATTGATTTCCATTTTCAGTTTGGAAAACAATCCATTTTGGTCACCGTATTGTTTGAACACCCTGGCCAGGGCTCTGCGGAATCCACTGACATGGGTTCCGCCTTCGCGGGTGTAAATATTGTTTACGTACGAAAGGAGATTTTCCTGAAAACCCGTGTTGTACACCAGTGCAATTTCCACTTCGACATTTTCCTCCTTCCCCGTGATGTAAATGGCTTCTTCAGTAAGCGGAGTTCTTCCCTGATCGATGTATCGGACAAATTCTTTTAGTCCACCTTCCGAATAAAATTTCTCTTCACGCTCTTGACCTGCCCGTTCATCTTTAAGGTATATGGTCAAACCACTGTTCAAGAAAGACAACTCGCGCAATCGCTGTGCAAGGGTGTCAAAATGATAGATCAGGGTTTCAAAAATCTCGTGGTCGGGTTTAAATACCACGGTGGTGCCCCTTGCAGAAGATTCACCAATGACCGAAACATCCGATACAGGTTTTCCACGCTGGTATTCTTGCATGTATACTTTCCCTTCGCGCCTGACTTCGGCACGCACATAAGAGGACAAAGCATTGACACAAGACACCCCAACTCCGTGTAGTCCGCCGGAAACTTTATAAGAGTCTTTATCGAATTTACCACCCGCATGCAATACCGTCATGACCACTTCAAGGGCTGATTTTTTCAATTTTGGATGCATGTCCACCGGAATCCCTCGACCGTTGTCTTCCACCTTGATGCTGTTGTCCTCCAAAATGGTGACCAAAATATGGCTGCAGTGCCCCGCCAGGTGCTCATCAATGGAGTTGTCGACAACCTCCCAAACCAAGTGATGCAGACCTTTGACATCTGTGCTGCCAATGTACATCCCCGGACGGCGGCGAACCGCTTCCAAACCCTCGAGCGCCTGAATACTCGATGCACTGTAATCCCCTTGCTGTCCTGACATATGAAAATTTTAAAAGAGGGTCCAAAGATAACAAATTTCAAGCGGAATTTAAGACCTAATTTGCTAATAATGAAGCTTTTTTAAATTATAAAAAGCTCCATGATGGATTTCATCCAAAGCATGCTAACAAGGCGAATGAAAACGACCATAGGGCATCAAGGAAGGTCTTGCCTGCCGGAGCCCACGTGTTAGTATAATTGCTTGAAAAAAGCTTGAAGTATGTCTATTAGGGATGCCCTTAAGATTTGAGAAAGCTTCTCAGTTTTTTGTCCAATTCTTTCTCATCCCCAGGGGTGTATCCGGAATGAGTATACAAAATGTTCCCCTTTTCGTCCACCACGAAGGTCTGCGGAATGGATTGAAAATTGAGAGCACGCAACATCTCCTTATTTTGATCGGACAAAATGGTGTACTTCCAAGCTTTTTGCGCGACCATAGGCTTTACTTTGTTCAATGCCTGTGCATCGTCAATGGTTACCGCAACCACTTCTATTCCCATCGGCTTCCAGTCAGCATACAAGGACTTCAAGGCGTCGAGTTCTTTTTTACAAGGCGAACACCAAGTAGCCCAAAAACTAACAACTGTTAGTTTATTGTTCGAAAATTTGGCATTCAGCGAAACGGATTGCCCATCGAGCGATTTCAATTGCGCACTGGGAAATGGCTTTCCAGCAGGAGCAAAAGCGCTGTTGAGGAAGGCTACCAGAGTCAAGGAAAAAAGTAAAGCTTTCATGTTGCAGTTTTTACAATTAACGGAACGTAAAAGTCATCAAAAAAATCCGTTACTTTATGGCCTGCAAAACAATTTAACGAATGATTAACCACTTGAAATTCATATCCTTAGCGCTTACTACGGGACTCATCCTCAATGGTTTGAATGCGCAGGAAACGCTGCAATTGGGAGGAGGTTTCCAAGCCAATGCCAATGTTTTTGTGCGCGATAGCCAGATAGGCGCTTTCAATATTCCACAGTACGACAACCAATTGTATGGTGCCGAATCATGGTTGGACCTGAATGCTGCATACTCCGGCTTTAGCTTTGGCGTGCGTTTCGATGCATTCCACCAATCCAATTTATTGAATCCCGTAAGCTCGTACACCGATTACGGCATTGGCCGGTGGTTTATCCGCAAAGAGGTGGATCAATTTGAAATGGAAGCGGGTTACTTATACGATCAAATTGGCAGTGGCATCATTTACCGGGCATACGAAGAGCGGGCACAATTGCTGGACAATGCACTGATTGGCGTTAGTGGCAAATACAAGATCAACCCGAACTGGCAGGTCAAAGCATTCACTGGCAAGCAGAAAAACCTGTTCGATGCATACAATTCGGTCATCAAAGGTTTTTATGTAAACGGTTTTTACAAGCCAAGCGACACCAGCTCCTGGAGCATTGTACCAGGCTTTGGTTTCGTCAACAGGACATTCGGTGACGAAATCGTCACTCAGTTGTCCACGATTTTGGCAGACTATGATCCAGTGGACCAATTCAGTCCGTATTACAACGTCAATGCTTGGACTGTATTCAATACATTGAATTGGAAAGACATCACCTGGTATGCCGAGGCGGCTTTCAAACCGAAAGACATTTATTACGATCCCAACGCAGTCAGAACACTTCCCAAAGGGCAAACAAGCCTTGGCAAATTCGTCAATAAAAAAGGTTCGGTCCTCTATTCCAGTTTGGGCTATGTACACGGCCAACTGGGCATTACCGGAGAAGTAAAAAGAACGGAAGGCATGATTTTTCGTGCAGAACCCTCGTTGAGCCTGAACCGCGGATTAATCGGCTACATTCCCCCCATGGCAAAAATCAATACCTATCGACTCAATGCCTATTATTACCCAGCCACGCAATTCTTAGATGAAATGGCTTACCAATTGGATATCAAATACGGCATTGGCGATCATTGGAATATTTCATTCAATACTTCGGAGATACGCGACAAAGACTTTGATCAAAAATTTTATCAGGAGTTTTATGGGGAAGTTGTTTACAAAGTGGAAGACCATTACCAAATCACTGCCGGATTGCAAACCCAGTTATTCAATCAGGCTTTGTATTACGGAAAAACCGGAGAACCCAATGTGAAGGCGGTGACCCCTTTTGCAGAATATTTGTACAAATTCAATGAATCGACTTCCATCCGTGTAGAAGCACAATACATGAGCAATAAACAGGACATTGGAAGTTGGGTGTATGGTCTGGTTGAATTGGGATTTGCGCCCCATTGGCTGTTTGAAATTTCCGACATGTATAACACACAACCCACAAAAGGCAAAGAAAAAATAAATTACCCTGCACTTGGTTTTGCCTATACGAAAGGAGCAAATCGTTTTGCCCTGCGTTATGTAAAACAAATTGAAGGCATTGTATGCTCCGGTGGCATTTGCCGCTTGGAGCCTGCTTTCAGCGGTTTCAGAGCAACCATCAGTTCAACTTTTTAATCATTTGAAACACAAACTGACCATGAAATTCAATCAAGCAATCCCCATCCTTTTAAGCTTACTCCTTTGCGGTTTCACTGCATGCAAAGATTGGGAGCAAACCGTTGAACTTCCTACAAACAACAACAGTACCGATTCAAAACGGGTTGTGGTGATGGAAGAGTTTACTGGTGCTTCCTGCGTAAATTGCCCGGCGGGAATCGCCATCTCGAACGCCATAGCAGAAACGTATCCCGATAATGTGATTTTGATTGGCGTTCATTCCAAATTTTTAGGAGCACCGGCAACCAAGGGACAGGTTGACCTTCGTACCTCCGATGCCCAAGCCATCGAGGATTTTCTGGGAAGTTGGCTTGCCAAACCCGAAGCAGCCATCAACAGACTTTACCAAACGGCAGGACAATCTTTCCGCATCGGAAATCCAGATAGCTGGAAGTCTTTTGTAGATGCCGAATTAAAAAAATCGCCCGAAGTGGATATTAAAATAAAAAGCCGCTTCGATGAAGCTACGCGTTTACTACAAGTAGACCTTACAGTTACCGCCCTCAAACAAATTGACCATGCCATTCACTTGCATTGCGGAATTACTCAATCCGGGATCATCGCTGATCAATTGGATAACCAAACCGGCAAACTGGTTGGATTTGAACACAACCACGTGTTGCTGAAATTGTTGTCGGCCGTATCCGGAGACCCCTTGGCAACTTCTGCCAACACGCAACAAACGTTTACCAAATCGTACCAATTCACGTTACCCCAGGACAGCATTCTTTGGAACGCTGCACATTGCGATGTTTTTGGATATGTTTCCCAGGATGCAACCGCGAAGTACATTCTTCAGGGAGCTGAAACAAAAATTCAATAACCACCGGTAATCACCAAGAAAGGGCGTGAAATGTGTATCGCCTAACGCGAAAATTCTAATATCATGCCACCCCTTCGGGGTTGAATAGAATATTGGGTCACTCTGCTCTAATATCATGTCACCCCTTCGGGGTTAAGTTGACGTTGTTTATCATGCTAATATTATGCCACCCCTTCGGGGTTAGGTTGACGTTGTTTATCATGCTAATATTATGTCACCCCTTCGGGGTTAGGTTGACGTTGTTTATCATGCTAATATTATGCCACCCCTTCGGGGTTAGGTTGACGTTGTTTATCATGCTAATATTATGTCACCCCTTCGGGGTTCGGTTGACGTTGTTTATCATGCTAATATTATGCCACCCCTTCGGGGTTAGGTTGACGTTGTTTATCATGCTAATATTATGTCACCCCTTCGAGGTTCGGTTGACGTTCTTCATAATGCCTATATAATATCACCCCTTCGGGGTTCGGTTGACGTTCTTCATAATGCTAATATCATGTCGCCCTTTCGGGGTTCGGTTAACGTTCTTCATAATGCCTATATTATGTCACCCCTTCGGGGTTGAATAAAATATTGAATCACTCTGCTCGAATATCATAATCCCCCATCGGGGTTAAAAAGGAAAATCGATTTTTATTCTCTACTATCCACCATCCTTTCCCCTCCCTCATTTTTATTTCGCTTTCAAACGGATCGCACACCCACCCCCAGAAGCCAATTGAATTTTGAGTGTGCTTTTTACATCAATCGTGCGCTGATCGTAGATGTAGTCCATAGGCTTGGCCTGGGGACTTGTTGTGGGCGCATCTTTGTAAATGGTCGCTTCATATTTCAGGGCCGGATCCAGGTATTGAAATCGCAGTGCATATTCTTTTGGTTGGTCAGCATTCATTACACCAACAAACCAATCTGCAGAATGCTTGTCCTTCCTTGCAAGCGAAATCAATGTTCCCGGAACGGCATCCAAGATCACGGTGGTGTCCCAAGCAACAGGAAGTTCTTCAATGAATTGAAATGCTTTGATCGACCGTGGCTCCGTGTCCATTTGATGAGCGGCCATGGGCATCGGACTATATAAACAGACATACATGGCCAATTGCTTTGACCTGGTGAAAGAGCCTTGAAAATAACTTCCCCTGGTATGTTTCGAGGGCTGGGCAAAGAAAATTCCTTGATGAACATTTAAAGGTCCTTGCAATCCTTCTGTAAACGGCAGTAAGCAAGACTGATCTACGGTACCCTTGCCATCCGGTTCATTGGAATCATGGAGTGATTGGTACCGACTGCCCATCCAGTTGGGATATGTTTTTTCCAAACCTGAAGACCATTGCAGATCTTGCGTCCAGATCATCTGTTGATTAGCGGCTGCGGTGCTTAAAATGTATGCTAAATGGTTGGACATCCACTGGCCTAACAGGTGTTCGCTTCGCGGAATTAAGGGCCCTTGATAAGCCATTTCCATTCCTACGATTGCAAATGTCTTCAGAAAATGGAGTGTATTGCCGAGTTGACGTTCATAATCCGTGACCGCGCCAAAGGTTTGCTGTTGAAGCATGATGCGGACATTTTGTTGACGGGCAAATTGGGAAATCGCTTCCAAGTCCAAACCTTGAATGGTTTGATCAAATCGTGCTTTTTCCTCATTCCAACTCGTATCACTTCCAGCATGGCGAACATTCCACCCCTCAATGAGTACGTAAGGCAATCGGTGTTGCGCTGCGAATTCAATGGCTTTGCGTATTTGGGAAGTTGGATGATTCGCGTCCTTATTCACCGAAGGGTTTGTATTTTCCAACCGCAGCAGAAAGTATTTTCCCGGCGTGACCCAATCAGTGGATTCCAATGTGCTGGGTTCATTCAAATTCACCGCCATGTGGTTGTTCAAAAGTTCTGCACTACTGCGGCCTATCATTACCACCCGCCAAGGTGTTTGCCCTGGTGCTTGCATATACGCTTTGTTGCCCAATCGATCTGGCACCAAATGGGTTTTGAGGGAATTTGGTTTTGCGTCAAGCTCCAGCAGCATGGCAGGATAATTCAAACGTCCTGCCTCCAATATGGAGACAAACAGACCTTCCTTTGTTTCAAAGGTGATTGGGAGATGAACTGCTCTTTGTAAACGGTTGAGATCATTTGACACCTTGCTCAGCTGGGTGGTGTGGTAGCTCAATAGCTGGGTATCGTAATGCCCTTGTTTCCAATAAGTTTTATGGTCACCTGTCAACGGAAAAGAAGTCAATTCCTCCGAAATGATAAAATCTCCCCAGTTGTTCTCGCCTGGAAAAAGGTATCTCAATCCAAACCCACCGTTGTACAATCGGCATTCGATGGTCAGGCTTCTCCCGGTCGAAGTTTGTTTGAACTTCACCACCATTTTGGTGTAGTGATTCTGAATGGTACGCGATGTACCCCAAGCAGGGTTCCAGAATTCATTTACGGTAAGGGTATCTATGGCAATCCACTCGAAATGTTTATCAAGAGGAGCTTGGTCTTTTAATGAAAAACCCAGTATCCCTTCTTTGAGAATGGTTTTTTTATCCACGTACAACGAATACTTGATGGACCCTTCGGCCGTAAGTTGTAAATTGAATTGAACCGTTTGGTCCGGTGAAAACAAATTGACAAAACGGCTTGCCACACCTTGGTTATGTACCCAAAAAAGCAAAAGGACCTGCCATGCTATTCTCATTGTGATGGATTGTATGGAATAATTCAAGGCAAAATTAATCGTTTCTTCCTTCACCCGACTATTGCGAAGGGCCAAGGTGCAAGCCTTGAAGAGTTAAGCTTTGGATTAAATGCAATTTTTAAGAGAAATCCTATATTTTGGCACCTGGCCTTTTCCACAAATTTCTGCACATTGCGTTATATAAAGTGCAGAAAGCTTGTGGAAACATGCGATTGTGGCAGTTTAGAAATTAAGTTTATGAACCTGAATGATATATGGATAGGTGATTACCTAAAGGTTGTATCCAGAAATGCCGTTGGGAGATTTGAGGGAATTCATCCAAATGGACACGCTAAAATAAAAATCAACGATGAAACCTTTATGATTTCAGCCCATGACCTCGAGCCTTGGAAAGAGCCGGAGGAAGAGCAAAAATGGGATTTTTCTGAGTTGGAACAAGACAGGAAAAAATCTGGATTCCAGCCTGTGAAAAGCCTTCCCAAATTATTTGACGGCATCATTGATTTACATTTTGAAAAGCTGGCTCCAGAGCTCCTCCAAAATCCACCTCCCCATATCCTCGAATTTCAACTAAAAAAATGCAAAGAGTTTGTCGAATTGGCCATCCAAAAGAAAGCATCCTATTTAAGAATCATCCATGGACGCGGCGAAGGAAAACTCAAAGCAGGGGTGGAACATTTATTGACGGGATTTCGCGAGGTCAACTCGTTTTACGCTACCCCAGATGCTGGCGCCTTGGAGGTGCGGTTGCAATACCATACATCGCCCACCTTGAATCGCATGGAAGGGTTTACCATTTGGATGGTGCTCCTGTTAGCAAGCTTCTTAGCAAACGCTTGTAAAGATTCCGGCCCCGAGGAAAGTCGTCCAACGATTGGGGAAGTCACCATCGGTTGCGATATACAGCTGAAGGATTTGCTTCAACAACAGGAAATCATTTTTGAACGACAATACAAACATGCGAATGTCCATCTGAAATTTTACGACGAACGGACGCTGGTCAACCACTGGGTGAATGATAGTTTTAGGACCATCGTCTTGGGAAGGGCTCTGGACTCAACAGAAATCAGATACTTCATTTCACAAAAACAAGTCACTCCCCGGCAATTTCCTTTTGCTGTTGGGGCGATTGCCTTGTTAAGAAATACCCAAAACAAAGATACCAGCTTGCGATTTGAGCAATTTATGGCCTTGGCCAAAGGGGAGGACCACCATGGCTCCTCCTACCAATCATTGATCGTTGAAGATGCCGCATCAGGCATTGCCCGTTATCTGCTGGATTGGGCTGGAAAAGAGCAATTTTCAGGCCCCGTATATGCCTTGCAAAGCAAAGATGATATCTTTCGATACTTAGGTCAACATCCGGAGGCTGTCGCTGCAGTGGACTGGGCTGCTTTCAGCGATTCGGACGATACCGAAGGAAAACAAAAACTCAATGGGTTTGCACCCCTATACCTCAACCAACCAAAAGATTCAATCCAAAGCGGCTTTGTGTTGCCGGACCAATACAATTTGCAAGATCGCAAATATCCATTGCAAAGGACCTGGCATTTCATCAGCAGCTCCGGCAAATCAGACCTGGCACTAGGGTTTGCTTCCTTTGTGGCAGGTGAAATTGGTCAAAAAATTGTGTTGAAAGCGGGCATGTTGCCCATTTACCAGACCGAACGCTGGGTGGAATGGGTGCCGGGTGATTATAAAATCGTAAATTAATGATAATAATATCATTATAATTTATAAAATAATTTAATATAACATTGCCTCCCGTACGAAACAGAATTTAAACAATAATTTAACTATGATTTTGCGACTCTTTAGCCTTCCATATTGTCCAATGCAATAGGAAATATTATTTGCATAACATTAAAAAAGAACAAGAAAAATGAAAAACCTTAATTTTGGCCTCTTTTTAAAACAAAATATCCATCCGATGAAGTCCATTTCTTTAGGTTTCCTCTTGTTTTGTTGTGGTCCAGCGCTGCTTTTGGCTCAAACAGCCGAAGAAGGATTAAAATACCTTGAAAATGAAAATTACAAGGCAGCCTTAAGCGTATTCGACCAATTGATCAAAGCACAACCGAAAGCCTTCATCAACCACTATTATAAAGGGGAAGTCTATGTGGCATTGGGCGATGAAAATGCAGCCCGCACTGCTTACCAGAAAGGATTGGAAATCAGTTCAAAATGTGATGAATGCCACATTGGTTTGGGAAGATTGGACCTGAACCAAAACAAGGTACAGGAAGCAACCAAACATTTTGAAACTGCTTTGAAAGGAAATTCAAAAAATGCAAACATCCAGGCATTAGTGGGTAAAGCTTACCTCTATGTCTTGAAGCCCATGCCGGAAACGGCTCTCCCTTACCTCGAAAAAGCACGCGATTTGGATCCAAAACAAAGTAAATTCTGGCTTTATTTGGGAGATGCTTACCAACTCAAAGGAGATTTAGGACAATCCATGACCTCGTTTGAAACTGCGGTCGAGAAGAATAAGAAAGATCCTGAAACCTATGTGAAGATGGCCAGAATTTGGGCAGAAGGCAAAAATCTTGACCTCGCCATCGGCAGCCTGGAATCCGCCATCAAACAAGATTCTACCTATGCCCTTGCGTACAAAGAATTATATGAAATGTACATTCGCGCAAGAAAATTGGACAAAGTCATTCCAGTATTGGATCGATACATTGCATTGAGCGGATCGGATGTTGATGCCAAAGTTCGACTGGTAAAGTTTTTATGTTACCAGGCCAAAGATTACAACCGCGCCATAGTTGAAGGACAAAAAATTCTCGAGAAAAATCCCGAACAGTACAGCATCAATCGTTGGTTAGCCTGGTCTTATTTTGAAAATGGTGAATTCAACCGCTCTTTGCAAGCCAGTTACCAGTTCATGGATGCATTTGAGAAAGACAGCAATCCTTCAAAGAAAATGTACCCAAGCGATTTTGAATATGCCGGTAAAGCCGCGCTAAAACTAAAATTGTCGGATACCGCCGATTTATTTTATGCAAAAGTGGTGGCTTTGCAACCAGAGCGCGAATTGGAAATTACCGGACAGCTTGCTAAGGCGAATTACGATGTGAAAAATTATGCCAAAGCAGAAATTTGGTATAACCGGAAAAATGCTTTGAGTCCATTGAACACAACCGACCTACTATACTTAGGCTTGAGTCAGAAATTTCTTTACAAATACACGGATGCCGACACCACCTTTGGAACTTTACTGGCAAAATCGCCTACCTATGAGTATGGGTGGTTGCAACGTGCCGACATCAATCATAAGCAGGATACCTCGGAGACAAAGCAATATTTGGCCAAACCTTACTATGAAAAATACATCGAACTGGCTTCCGCTAAACCAGAAAAAAACAAAACAGGCTTGATTGAAGCTTATTTGTACATGTTGGTTGCTTATGCTCAGCAGGGTTCTTATGATACGGCAAAATCCTATTGCGAAATGGTACTCAACCTTGACCCAGAAGAAAGCAGAGCCAAGGAATATGCTAAAATCTTGAATGGTGGAAATACACCGCCAAAAAACAAGTAAAACAACAGGTTATTTTGAAGAAACCAAGGCAAGCAATTTGAGCAGCTCGTCCTGATAACGGTACAAATCCTTTGGTTTCTTAAGGATCATTTCCTTCATGTGAAATACTTGTTCGGTGCTGGTCCATTGCATGCTTTCGTAAATCAAGGCCACGTCTGCCAATACTTTTCTAAATTCGGGTTCGGTTGGTTTTCGGAAACCCGTTTTTTGTAAAAAAGATTGGATGCTGGCTCTTTCAGCCCGATACCTATTCCCTTGGAAATGCTTGTTGATGTATGCCGTGACCCGTTCTCTGATTTCCCAAAGGGCTATGGGAACTTTTTTTCCCAATTGCAATACAACATTTGAACCAGTCAACTTGGTAAGGGTCGCTTTACTGGATTTGTAGGTTTTTGATTTTTGAATTTTTGCAAACTCCGAGGATGCCAACTTTGCAAGGGCAGGGTCTTCCGGTATAAATCCATTGCGAAAATAAAACCAGAAAGCTCCTGAATCGATTCCCTCTTCATTGTTCAAACCAAATTGATAGGGTTCTACTTCAAAATATTCAACGTTGAACAACTGGTGGTAAACCCTCAGCAGTTGCCACAACATATAAGCTGATTCACCACCCCGGAACCACTCAAAGACATTGATTCCAAACAATGCCCGTTGTCCGAACACCCACGCACCTCCATAGGCCGCTGGAAGGCCATTTTTGAATAAGGTGTAGCCCACGTAGGATTCCAGTGGAAGTTGCCTTTCCGGCACCATGGTAAAAATGGCAACGGAAATTCCACGGTCCAAGGAAAAATACCGCAAGCTTTCAGGGTCCATATAGCTAACCGGTTCCGTCTCCCTTTGCAAATACAAAAGCTTCAATTTGGAAACCCTTGGAATCGCAGCTTTCAGATCAAATGATAAAAATTCGGGATCGGGCAATGGCTCTTTCAACAAGGCGATGCGATCAAAATCGCGAAGCAGCGATGCATGGTAAAAAACGGAATCCACAGGAAGTCGGTTAAATGGAAATCCAAGCTGTTCATCGCCCAAGGATATTCTAAACGTCAAGGCCAAAGAATCAAACAAATGATCCCGAATGGGTCCGGAAGCTTCCAATCGCTGGAATTCAGAAACGAGAAACTCCAATATTTGGTCCTGTTTCAGGCCCAACAAATCCATCAACTCCTGGTTGGTGTTGGAAAGGTCCACCAGGTCACGTTCCAAATCCGGCAAGGTGCACTTTAACAATGGCAACAAGTTGTCTCCCTTTTTTTCATAACCTTCCAGCGAAACGTGAAACTCTTCACTCAGGAGCCACTTGACCAACTTATGAGAGAAATTTGAAACCACATCGGTAAAGGGCAATCCAGTGTTTTCCCATTTTGAAACGGCCTTCCCCATTTTTTTCATCAGGGAGGCCATCCGCAAAAGTTCCTGCTCGCACATCTTCCGCTGATCCTCATCCGCCGGATAAGCCAACAAGAACATGAGGCAATGATGGTATTCCAATAAATATTTGAATGAGGAAAGGTTTTCCTTTCCAAATGCAGTCAATATCCTTTGTTTATCGACAATGGATTTTGAATCAAAGCGATTCAAAACGGACGTTAGTTCCTTTAATCTGGATGTGGCATTTGTTTTCATGGATCATCAGGGGTTGGTTTCCTGAAAAATATTTCCAATCGATTGATGGGATCAACAAATATAAAATACTTCGATAAATCCTGTGTGGACCTTTTTATAAAAAGATCCAATCAATGGAGATTCCCTGCCTTGACCAAAACCCTCAATGCTAAATAATGCAACAGGCGATGCCTTCTTGATGCGGAAGGTCACTTTATGAATTCTCAGATAGGTAGAAAAAAAAAGGCCCGAAGTTTTCACCTCGGGCCTCGATCAATAGCGTACGGCTATTATTTTTTCACAGCATCGGAAAGTCCTTTTCCAGCTTTGAATCGCACTACGCGACGCTTTGGTATCTTAATGGCTTTACCGGTTGCAGGGTTTCTACCTGTTCTTGCTTTGCGTTCTGCGGTTGAAAAAGTTCCAAATCCAACCAAAATAACACTTTCACCTTTTTTAAGGCTTTTTTCTACGGAAGTAAGCACAGCATCCAAAGCAGCACCTGCTTGAACTTTGGTAACTTCGGCTTCTTTGGCAATGATGTTGATCAAATCTGATTTATTCATGTTTTCAATTTTAAAGATTAAATTTACGACACAAATATATATTAACATTTTTACTTATGCAAGACATATATAAAAATAATTTATATTTGAATCGCCTGAATTCAGGGGTTCTGGAAGGATTGTACGCTGCAAATGCCTATAAAATAAGGATTTTATGCAGTTTTTAACCCAAAAGGCCTTAAAAATGGTGGTTTTCAAGCCTATAAAATTTCAAAAATTGATGGCATACTTTTTTGCAAGCATGCTCATTTTATCTGCTTGCAACCGCGGTACCGGATGTCCTGCTGAAGAAGCAAACACCAAAACCAACAAAAAAGGAATGCCCACCTCAAAATCCAAATCAGGTCTTTTCGACAAAAAGATGACCAAGAAAATGAATAAATGATTCATCCGATTTGACTGGGGTTGATGATCTACAATCGGGTATGTTTGATTTCACAGTAGGTCTTCAAGCTCTTGGTTCGAGGGGTTGATCGAATTTGGAGGCTGCACATGCGTTTCCGAAGCTTTGCAAGGTATAGACCATCCAGAATACCATGGCTCCGGGGAATACAACCACCCACCAAGCAGAAGGGTATAAGCGGGCACTATGCAAAATTGAACCCAAACTGACGCGTTCGAGAGAAAATCCCAAACCTAAAAAACTCAAACTGGTTTCCAACAAAATAATATTTGACAGACCGAATGCCGCCACTGGAACCATGTCCCATAAAAGCCTGGGAAACAGATGGCGCCAAAATATCCTCCCATGGCTTGCTCCCGAAAGCATGATCGCATCCAGAAAGGGCTCTGTCACCATGCGCTGTGTAAATGCACGAGCGTATTTCATGATGACTGGCAAGTACAAAAAAGCGATGATCAAACTCAAGGTCAATGGATTGGGCCTTGGAAACATCTGAATCAAAATCAGTAAAAAAATCAGCGCCGGTATGGATTTCATGATTTCAATATAGGCAAGGTTGAAACGATCGATCGGCCACTTGATGCGGGGGCCCCACCCACTGGCCAAGTATATCAAGGTCGCAGCACACAACCCCACCGCTATGGTTATCCAGTAATACTCCGGCCTTGTGATTCGGATTTCTATGGCTGACATGATCACCACCACTGTCCAAGCAACCAGTAAAAAAGCGCTCAATGCGCTGATGACGGAAATCTTCGATGCGCGAGCCGATTGGTAAACCGCCGAAGAACTCAAAATCAATCCGAACAGCAGCGACCATAGCATACTCAACAAGGCTAAACACATACTGTTGTAAAATCCAGTTAGACAGCCCGCTAACACATCGCGTCCCAGTTCATAGGTGCCAAAAATGCATAATTGGTTCCTGGAATCCCTGGTGAAAGGCCCTTGCCAAGCTTTGCCAGGATCCAACCAAGCAGGATCTTTAAGGATCATGGGCCACCAGCTGAACCCGTAATAAAGTTGGCGATAATCTCCTTGTGCCTTAGCCGATAAATCTTGTGCCAAAAGCGATCCGGATCCAGGCTTTTCCGCCAGCATCAAAAAGTACCATTCATTCTCGTATTTACAAAGCAAAGGTTTGTTTCCGATGAGTAGAGGTTTGCAAATCAAGAGAACGGCCATGAGCATGAGGGACGTCAGCAAGCCTTTGTGTTTTACCCAAATTGTCTTCCACCTCATGATTGTTCTTTTAAATGCCGGGGATCCCATTTGCGAATCAATAAATCGGCAGCCACAAAACCCAGTACGGTTGAAAATCCACTCACCAAGAAGATGAATTGCACCACCGGCCAATCCCTGTTTGAAATCGCCTGGTACAATAACCGTCCTAAACCTGGTATACTAAAAATCTGTTCCAGGATCACGGAGCCTGAGAACAAAGCAGGCAATATGGCCGCAAACCATCCTCCCAAGGGGATCAATGCCAGCGGTAGTATTTCTTTGAAGATGGCTCGTTTGGTCTTCATCCCGGTGCTGATGGCCCGTGTCCAGACCAATTGCTCCATCTGTTGTTGCATGGTGTTGCGCAGCAATTGGACTAAAAATGCCAGAGAAGGCAAAACCAGGCATAAAATAGGCAATATAAAATAGTGTGGGTGGGTAAACAAGGCCACCATCGGATGGTCAACGCGTAAATTTTGCATTCCGGTTGGGAAAATGCTCAAGTACTTCGTATTGGCAAACAATAATAAGAGTACCGTTGCCAACCAAAAACCAGGGATCGAATGTAGAAAAATGAGCAGTGAATTGATCAAGCGCACATACCATTTTGAAGGTTTCACTACCGCATGGATGGACCACCAAATTCCCAACAAAAACAACAAAAGGATCGCGGGCAATTGAATGGAGACGGACCATGGAAGTGCGTCCTTGAATTTGGTAAGGACAGGAACGCCGTCCAATCTTGATTTTCCAAAATCCAAGGACAGGTATCCGGTAAGGGTGCTGTGGAATTGGTTGGGCATTCCGTCCCAGCCCAATCGGCAGACATAGGGTAAAATACTGTCCGCTTGAACAGACCAATAGAAAAAAGGCAAGTTTTCGTTCGAACGGTATTCCCATGCAGGTTCATGATGACCTTCCAACTCCGCAGGAGCATCTGGAATTTGGCGAATCAACCAGCAACCAATAATGAAAACACACAGGACCACCAACATCCCAGAAAATAAGCGCCGAATGATGAATCCTCCCAATTCCATGAGTTACTAAAGTATACACAACCAAAGCCTCCATGAACCAAACCGGGTGCATTGGCTTTGCTCCGAAATATAGTCTTTTAGCTGCGAACCAAGCATATTAAGAGCTTGAGCAATTGAAAATGAAGGGTACTCTTGTTCAAATTCCAATAATCGGATCAAATAGATCCTTGCCAATACTTCAGTTAAAAACTTAACGTTCATACCTTTGTTAGGAAAAAAAAGTACTTACAATGCGTTGGATAAAAGCTTGCGGTTTCATGGTCATCTTGCTGGTGGCGGGTGCTTGGTTTGTAGATTACGGAAAGCACTTTGAGATGATCAAAAACATTGAAATTTTTACCAATGTGTACAAGGAAATCAATTCCAACTATGTCGATGAAACAGATCCGGCACAGCTCATGAAGGCAGGCATTGATGCAATGTTGCATCAATTGGACCCATTCACCAATTACATCAGCGAAGTTCAAATTGAAAACTACCGGCTCCAATACGAAGGAAAATACAATGGAATGGGTGTAAAGGCCCGGAAGATAGGAGATTACGTTACGATTACAGAAGTTTACAAAGATTACCCGGCCGACAAAGCCGGGATGAAAGTAGGGGATCAAGTGATATCGGTGAATGGACTCGATGGCAAAGGGAAAGAAAGCGAGGATTTGTTTCAAATCATGCGCGGTATGCCCAAAAGCGAAGTGGAACTGAACGTTTTAAGGCCTGGAGAGAAAGCACCGATTCAAATCAAGTTGGTAAGGGATGAGGTCAACATCCCCAATGTACCTTATTCAGGACTGGCATCGCCCGATTATGGGTACATACAACTCAGCACTTTTACTGAAAATGCAGGAAAAAATGTGCGGGAAGCCTATAAGAAATTGAAAAAAGAGCATCCGGGTTTGAAAGGCATTATATTCGACCTCCGAGACAATGGAGGAGGTTTGCTTTCCGAAGCAGTGGAAGTTTGCAATGTGTTTTTACCTCAAAATCAATTAATTGCAACTACAAGGAGCAAATTAAAAGAGAAAGATCAAGCCTATCATACCCGTTCCCTGCCGGAAGATTCGGATTTGCCGCTGGTAACGCTGATCAATAGCAAGTCCGCTTCTGCTTCAGAAATCGTGAGCGGAACGATACAAGACCTGGACAGGGGCGTTATTTTAGGTCAAATCAGTTATGGCAAAGGATTGGTGCAGAATACCAAGGAAGTCGGCTACAATGCCAAGGTCAAATTGACCATTGCCAAATATTACATACCATCTGGTCGGTGCATCCAAAGTGTAAAGTACGAAAACGGCGAGCCGGTCCATTTACCCGACTCCCTGCGCGTTCCATTCAAGACCCGTATTGGCCGCACGGTTTATGATGGCGGTGGAATCAGGCCAGACGTGGAATTGGCGGATGCCAATTATCCTGAAGTGGTGCAAAAAGTGCTTGACCAGAACCATTTGTTCAATTATTGTACACAACGCTGCCTGAAGCATTCGCTTCCAGAGGATCCATTAAAGTACCAATTCAATGATTATCAAGATTTTAAAAAATACTTGATGGAGGTAAGTTTTGACGATCAGCACGCCATCAAACAAAAACTCAAAGAGTTGACTCAAATGACCCAGCAAGCCGAGTTTGCATTTTTAAAGCCCCAGCTGGAACAATTGAAGTCGCAAATGGCTACCGTGCAGTGGAATGCGTTGGACAAACACCAGGAACTCATCAACAACCTGATCGAGGAGGAATTGGCTGGACGAAAAGCTTATCAGGAAGCGGTCATCCAAAAGCGTATGCAACACGATCCGGTCATCCTGGAAGCCTTGAATATATTACGCGACTCCACCCGATACCGGAAAATTCTGGTTAAACCCTAAATGCCCCATTGGATATTACACCTGGAGACGTCCGGACCGACATGCAGTGTGGCATTGTCTGACGGGCCACATTGCATCGATGTGATGCTGGACGCTTCCGGTGATCACAATGCGGTTTTGGCAGTATACATTAAAAATATTTTGATGTATAACAATTTGAATTTAAAAAATTTATCAGCTATATCGGTCAACATTGGTCCTGGATCCTACACCGCTTTGAGGATTGGGGTGGTCATGGCCAAAACCTTGGCATTTGCCAACCGGCTACCTTTGATTGGGGCAATGGGCCTTGAGGCTTTGTTCAAGTGCAGTATGATTGAATATCCAGACCATGGATTTTACCTGCCTTTGATTGATGCTCGCCGTGACGATGTTTATTTTGCACTTTACGGTGCGGACGGGGTTCCCATCATTCCAGCTCAATTTGCCACCTTGGATGAAGCGTGGCTGGAGCGTTTAGGCGTCCATGGGCAATCCCTGGTGATCGCTGGCAGTGGCTCCGAAAAATTTTCCAGGATCTTTGCAGACAAGCTTTTTAAAACTCATACCAAACCATTGGATGCCAGCACATTAGTTCCCATTGGATGGGATTTATACAACAAAAATGAATTTTCAGAGGTCAGCACCCTACTCCCTTTTTACATGAAAGATCCCAACATCACATCAGCGAAAAAAAAGTTATAAATCGTTGAACTTTAATAAATAGGATTCCATTTTATATATATAAGTCCGTTGAATATTTCTCGACACCCTAACAATTTTTTCCTTTTGTTCAATAATGGCACAGTTTATGCTACTTTCTTTCACGTAATGCGAAACAACTAAAAACTGTGACATGAGGAATAAAAAGAACGAAACGATTACTCTCAAGAAAGGACCGAAAGAAGTTCAATTGGATTATTCAGATCTGAGAAGAGCCGTATTGGTACTTCGCGCCGTTAATCACAAACTTCGCCAGCGCGTGATTGACCTGCTCGAAGAAAACGATACGATGACCGTCACAGACATCTACATTAAACTTCGTTTGGAACAGTCAGTCGCCTCACAGCATCTGGCCATCCTGAGAAGAGCGGGAGTTGTCGCAACCGAAAGACAGGGAAAATTCATTTATTATTCCCTGGACCGTGACCGTCTTAACCAGATTTCAAAACTGGTGGAAGACTTGGCTGGTTAAAGCCTAAAAACCATCCATCTGATCAGGCAATAAACACACTGCACGCATATATTACTGATTTTCTAGTCTTTAATAAATAAAAAAAATATTTAATATTTATTTGCATTTCTAAAAAATCTTCTCATCTTTGTTCCGTTAAGGTCAACTACGAAATCAAAATAAGAAACTTTCGATGAAGAAGATTAAAGTCACTTTTAATCCGGTTCAGCTCGACTATTCCTGTGAGCTTATGCGGGCCCTTGCCCACCCTTTGAGGCTTAAAATTCTGGAGTTTATTGACAAAAGCGGTACGGTGAACGTCAACAAGATCTATTCCAATTTAAAGATCGAACAGAGCGTCACCTCCCAACATTTAAGCGTCTTACGGTTAACCGGTGTCATTTCGACCGAGAAGGTCGGAAAATTTGTTTTCTGTTCCATCAATTATGCTTGTCTGGAGAAAGCTGAAAGGGCTCTTCAGCGCTTTTTTAATAAAGGAGCATTGGTGGCCAGTCAAGCTTAGCAAGTCTTTTTTACTTTATTCTGTTTGCATTTCCTGTCTGGAAGTATTTTCAGTGGAGTGTTGTGGTTTTACTTGTCGGTAAAATAGAAGGAACAAGCATATTCCACAAAAAATCGATGAATCGGCTACATTGAAAACCGGGCGGAAGAATTCAAATTCTTCCCCACCCCAAACCGGCAACCATTCTGGAAATTGTCCGCGGAACATCGGAAAATAGAACATGTCCACGACTTTCCCCATTAAAAAAGGGGCGTAGCCGCCACCTTCAGGGAACAATTGTGCCAAACCACCGTGGTATGGGGAGGCTGAGAAAATCATTCCATAAAACAAAGAATCGATGATGTTGCCCAGTGCTCCCGCCAGGATCATGGAGAAGGACAGCACCACCCATTTGTTTTCTTTGGATTGAATCATCCTATATAGCAAATAAAACAAGAAACTGACCGCCACCAAGCGGAATACACTTAAGAATAATTTGCCATGGCTGCCTCCGAAACTGAGTCCGAAGGCCATCCCTTCATTTTCAACAAAATGGATCCGAGCCCACGGCAAACCAAGGATCAGAAATTCTTCGCCTTGCTCCATATGGGTTTTAATCCAAAACTTCAAAGTTTGATCCAGCAACAGGACCAATAACATGGTGCCGGCTGACAATAGGAAATAGTTATTTGGTTTCATCACTGTGCAAATTTAGCGCCCCGAACGTGAATCAACCGTTTGCTTTTGAATTTGTTGACTAAGCATGAACTTCTATCGATCAATCGAATGGATTTTGCCACCACCCTCGCCTCACATGGTGGGAGACGGATTTCGGGTACACCATTTTTTTCCAGGAAATGCTCCTTTTGACCAATACCGACTGAGTCCTTTTCTCATGTTGGATTACAATGCTCCATTTGAATTTCCGAAGTCTGACCGTCCGCGCGGAGTGGATGTTCATCCGCACAAAGGTTTCGAAACCGTCAGCATAGTGTTTGAGGGTCAGGTTGCACATTACGACAGCGCGGGCAATCAAGGGGTCATTGGCCCAGGTGAAGTACAATGGATGACTGCAGGCCGTGGCATTCTCCACAAAGAGTTCCATGAAGAAAATTTCAGCAAGTCAGGAGGCATTTTTCACATGGCTCAACTGTGGGTGAATCTACCATCCGCGCATAAATTGCACGCTCCTCGCTATCAGGATCTACGAGTTGAAAACATTCCTGTTCACAAACTGGAAGGGGGTACCGTGAAATGCATTGCAGGGGAGCTATTTGGAATTCGCGGTCCTGCCAACACTTTTTCATCGATGCATTTGGCGGTCATTCAACTTCAGGCGGGTGCCCAGTTCGAACATTCATTTCCAGACCATTACAACATCTGCTGCCTCATGGTTGAAGGAACAGGCACGTGGTGCCATCTCAAGGATCCGGCACCTGCACACCATCTGGTTGTATTTCACAACGACGGAAAGCAGATTCAATTCCAGGCAACATCCGATGCCATAATTTTGCTCATGGCCGGTGAGCCCATCGAAGAGCCCATTGTTGCTTATGGACCTTTTGTGATGAATACGCATGAAGAGATTCAGGAAACGTTGCAAGAATATCGGGCTGGAAAATTCGGCAGGTTGGAATGAATCGCTTACCAAACCAATCTGGAAGCATCGGTTCAAAATATTATTTCTAAATTGTAAGATGATCGCTACAGATCGCATTGCACATCAACTCCAACCTGCACAAATTAGCACGTTTGGTGGATGGCATCAATAGAATACTAACATTTGTTAGTTTTCAGACTATGATCAACAGAGGATTACGAGCAAAAATAATCCCGACAAACAATTATAAGATATTAGCTTTCGTTGGGTTGTACTAATGGGATTTTACAAACGAAGCAGATTTGACATGATTGTTTGCGTTCCGGATCGTGTACACGTAATAACCCGGGTGGATGTGGCGGATTGGAATACTGCTTGCGGATGGTAAAATCACATCTTTCATTTGAATTTTTCCAAGCAAATCACATACTTCCACCGTCCAGGAACCATCATTGAAGTGCGGTTCATTCAAAAACACCAGTGCATTTGATGCCTCATCGTAATACAATTCCAGCTCTCTTGCAGCTACGGCATCATTCGCTAAAAGAATTGCACCGTCCTTGATTTTGTATTCAATGCAAGCATCTAAAAATGTCTTGTATTCATGTAATTTAGTATTGAAATTCTGCAAAACTTCACGAACCATTGTTGTACAGGTGGAGGATGCAGAGGGCATAATGCAGATGAAGTGATCGGATGGACTCAACTCTTCGTATTCCAAGGTCATTAACACCGAATCTTTTTTCAATAATATATTTTCGTTAGTAGGATCATGGATGTAAATTATTCGTACATTATTGGGGCAGATTTGACTGAATCGAAAGTGTTTTGAAACCAATACATTTGAGCTCAAATTTTTAAAAGTGACCTGATCCGAATTATGGTGAATTCCAAATTGCATACTCAACACTTCATAATCTTCTTTTGCCAATACATCACAATACACCCTTTGGTTCTCCATGCGCAATTTAAAATACAGCCCAAACTCGGTTTTCTGCCCGGTGAGCAATAGAACATTTAAAAGCAAAGCAAACGTCGATAAAGTTTTCATATGAATTCTGGATTTGTGCCCTCCAAAGTTAAAGAAACCAAATGAATTATTAAATATGTTCTCCGTGCAGCGCATATTTTTTCTTGCTCTGCATGCATCAAAAATGGATTAACTTTATCATTTCGATTGGCCTATGCATTTGCGTTTTCATTTGTTTTCGATGCTGCTGACTACCGTGGTTCAAATGGGAGCCGGACAAACAGGAATCCATGTGGCCAATGTTGCGCAGCAGTCCTTCGCCAGTTGCTGTTGCGGACAATTCTCTGAAATTTTCTTTCCCAACCTGGATTTTGAAACGGGTCCTTTGCCTGGTCCCGGTACTTTTTTTACTTATGGCACCGGTTCCAATTTTGGAGGTTGGACCGTTACACAGGGCACCATCGACCATTGTGATGCGCTGGTTGGCAACCTTGGTTTAGGCAATCCCAATGGCGCGAGCTATTTTATTGATCTGCATGGTTCGCCCGGATTGGGAGGCATTTCTTATGACTTGTTTGGTCTGACCCCAGGCAACCAATACCGGATAGAATTTTGGACCGCCCAAAATGGAAGCGGTTTTTCTTCAACGGGCTATTTGAAAATTGCAGCAGGAGCTTGGTTGAACGTGAATTGGACCGTATCCGTTTCGGGTTCAGTGTCCTGGCGTAAAGAAACCTATGAATTCACTGCTCAAGCCTCCAGCGCCACCATGGAATTCAGTAGCTCTGGGCCCATGATTTTTGCCGGAACTTTGGTGGATGATATTAAAATTTTCGAATGCCCGGGAGATGTAGAACCTCCAGAGGTCTTGAATCTTCCCGCCGACCTCACCGTCGAATGCGAAAACCAGGTCGGCACACCTGCCCGACTTTTTACGAGTGATAACTGTGATGCAAATCCATCCGTTGTGCTCAAAGAGACCAAGGAAACCATTGATCCATGCACTAAAAAAGTTACCCGGGAATGGACCATCAAGGATGATTGCAACAATGAAACGGTAATCCAACAAGTCATCGAAGTCTTTGACCAGAGTCCACCTCAGTTGATCAAGCAGTCCACCCCGCTCACCGTTTATTGCCATCAGGATGTGCTGAAACCTTTTCAGGATTGGCTACGAAAAAATGGAAATGCAACTGCAACCGATGCTTGCGGACCAGTGACGTGGAGAGCTAGTTACGATCGGCTTCCCGGTCAACATTGCGATTCATTCATTGTGGAATTCATCGCTTCCGATCCCTGCGGAAATGAAACTTCCAGTTATGCATTATTTAAAATCAGCGACACCACCCGTTTGAAGTTCACGGTTCCGGCAAAAAATTGGGATGTTGGAAATGCCCCACAACCGAGAGACTCCCTCCGGGTTTGGCTTGAACAATTTGCCTTTTCCAAATCCAACATGGGATGTGATTCCGTGATGATGTTTCACAACTTCAAAGGGGATTCAACGCAAAATCCATTGTTTGTATGGTTTTATGTAAAAGATCCCTGCGGACATATCGATAGCAGTCTTGCAAAATTTTCTTATCAAAGCATCATCCAATGTTGTTGCGGACAGCCTACCGAACTTTTTTTCAGTAATCTCGATTTTGAATCTCCACCGATTGCGCCGCCCGGAGGATGGATTGATTACAACGCCGGGGAGAATTATGGAGGATGGAACATTACTTCGGGTACCATCAGCATTCATGATCCTGCCCATTTGAATTTAGGCGCAGGAAATCCCAATGGTTCGACCCAACACATGGATTTGCATGGCTCTTCGCAAGGCGCTGCAGCGTATACACTGACGGGCCTGACTGCAGGCAACAGGTACACCATCAGTTTTTGGTATGCCATTCACAGTTTTGGTGCCAATGTAAGTGCCAACTTAAGGGTGAATGGTGGAAGTTTGCTCAACGCCAGTTGGAATGCAAGCAATCCTGGAAATGTCAACTGGCTCCAGGCTATGTACGAATTCATTGCTGACGGACCCGTTGCCACGATGGAATTTATGGGTACCGGTGCAACACCTTGTTGCGGCATGCTCATCGACGACATTCAAATTTTCGAATGCCCAAATGACGAAGAGGCTCCCGAAGTTCTGACCGTTTTGGATGATCTCTTGGTAGAGTGCATGAAAGATGTACCGAAGCCACCAACGCCATTATTGGTTTCTGACAACTGCGATGCGAATCCAAAAATTAATTTCAAAGAAAATACCGCAACCATCGACGCATGCACAAAAATAATTACACGCACCTGGGAGGTCAAAGATGCATGTGGCAATGTACACACCGAAGATCAGACCATTGAAATCAAAGATCAAAACCCTCCGGTATTTCAAAAAAATCCGGAAGATAAAACGGCATACTGTGGTCAGGACATCAACAAAGAATTGAACAACTGGATAAACAAAAATGGGAATGCTATGGCAACAGATGCATGTGGCAATGTAAGCTGGCGTACCAGCATCGACCATTCGCCCGATAAAAAATGCGATACCATATTGGTGGAATTTTTTGCGATCGATCATTGCGGCAATGAATCTTCCCAGTTTGCGAATTTCTACATCCGGGATACCAGTGGTCCGAGTTTCATTACAAAACCCAGAGATCAGCAATTTACCTGCATCCCCAATCCTAAAGATTCGCTTCGCGTATGGTTGGATTCCTTCGGATATGCAAAAGTTACTTCTGATTGCGACACGGTGATCCTCTCTTACCACTTCAATGGTGATTCTTCCTCCTCCCGAATTTCGGTCACTTTCTTTGCCAAGGACCGATGCGGTAATGCCGACTCCAGCACTGCTATTTTTTCATATCGAACGGCATCTGATACTTTTCGCATCTTCCAAAGTTCGTGCAGTTTTTCCCAAAACGAAACCGATACCATGCGTTACTCCTCGAATGGCTGTGACAGCATTGTCATTCTGCAAAAAATAAGTTTAAAACCTGATTCCATCAATCTGAACTTATATACCTGTGATTCCCTTCAAAGTGGAAACGACACACTGAAACTAACAAACGTTAGTGGTTGCGACTCCCTTGTTTTCAGGCATTTTGAATTAAAGCAAAAACCAATTACCCAAATTGATTTGTATGATTGCAAATTCAATCAATATGGCAGCGATACTTCAATTGTACAGGGTACATTCTGCGATTCAACGATCATCACACAGTATTTCCCGTTGAAGAAGGATTCCACATTCATCGATCAATTCACTTGTGATTCATCCAAAGCCGGTGTGGTCGTATTTCGATTGACCAATGTTGATGGCTGCGACAGCCTTGTGCAAGTTCGCACTCTTTTGAGTTCCATCCAAACAACCATCAGGGATACATTCGAATGCGGTTTAAACAAGCCGTATGTGGACACCGTACTTTTCCACACCAATTCATGCGACAGCCTGGTCGTGACTCAACACCGGTCTCGTCCGATTGATACAATCCGAATTGCTGGGACTACTTGCGATGTTTTTAAAGCAGGCATCTTTCAATATCGATACACCAATCGGTTTGGCTGTGATAGCATTGTTTTGGAGCAAATTCGACTGTTGAAATCCGATACCACATCCGTTGTTGGCTCAACATGTTTTCTTTCACAATCGGGGGTGTACCGAGACACATTTGCCAATCAATTTGGTTGCGACAGCATCGTCATTCAAAACATTGCATTTATCCCGGCGGATACCATCACTGAAATCTCTTATACTTGCGATTTACAAAAGGTCAAGATAGATACCCTTGTTTACACAACGACTGCCTGTGACAGCATTGTATTCAGAGACGTACGATGGCTGCCATCCGACACCATACGATTCACCCAGTTTACTTGTGCAGCATCTCAAGCAGGTTTGGATAGTCTGGTGATAAAAAACACGAAAGGATGCGATTCGCTGATCATCATTGAAACGATCTTCATTCCATCCGACACACAAACCGTTCAATTGCGCACTTGCAATCCAACACGATCAGGAGTCGACAGCTTGCTATTGAAAAACGTTCATGGATGCGATTCGCTGATCATTCGAGAAATCAGTTTTCATCCAATTCCTTTGCAGGCTCAGATCGATTCAATAAGTTGTTCCGGCAGAAAGGATGGGCAAGTAAACATTTCCAACCTTGGTGACTACAAAGATCCAATCATATTTTACCTCAATGGGCAAACCGTTGCTTCTTTAAGTGGTCTTGGACCTGGCGTTCACTCAATATACCTGGTTGATAAAGATGGCTGTGTTTCAGATACGCTCCGATGGACATTGGAAGACCCCGCACCATTGGTGACGGAATTGGGACCTGATGTAGAAGTTTATGCTGGAACAAAGGTATTGCTTACATTACAGCACAACAGGCCTCTTGAGCAGATTTTGTGGCAACCACAGCATCCAACGGGTTGCAATCCATGCGAAGACTTTGAAATCACTCCGACCCAAGATGTTTGGGTGTATAGTATTGCTATAGATGAACGAGGTTGCAGTAGCCTGGATTCCGTATTCATCAAAGTCTTACAAAAGTCGAATGTTTTTGCACCGAATGTGTTCAGTCCAAACGGTGACAACATCAACGACCGATTTTATTTCATAGGTGACGAGGGTGTACAGCTCTCATTTTTCAGAATTTACGACCGGTGGGGAGAATTGGTATTTGAAATAGAGAACATACCGGTCAACCGATCAGAATTGGGGTGGGATGGCAATTTCATGGGAGAGAAAATGAATCCTGGGGTTTACACCTACCTTGCGGAAGCCATCTTAAAAGAAGGGAGTCGGGTAATCCTTCATGGTGATCTTACCTTATTGCGATAGTCAAAGAAATAAACCGCTCAAAATCATAGAATTAGAACAAAATGGAAAGGACTTTAAAAGACTCCTTTTGCAAGGGTTATAACTGATCATCGGGTAGTTCTAACCGAACACTCAAATCTTTTGCAAAATCAGAATGCGGGCTGCAGGCACAAAGAAGTTGGTTGGTTGGGAGCAAGGAATGGTTTAATGGTTACAATTTGTGCATGCAATTTTTGAGTATATATTTTGTCATTGCCCCAGCATCATTTACTTTTGCAGTCCCTTAGCGAAAAGATTTTAGCCAGGGGAAAAAGTTCATTGAGGAAAGAGCCAGAAAGGAAAGGTAAAATTTAAACAATTCTGGAGAGAAAGCCAATGGATCAAAAGTCGATAGACGTAAGATACAGTACTATGGAGAGTTTGATCCTGGCTCAGGATGAACGCTAGCGGGAGGCTTAATACATGCAAGTTGAGCGGTAAGCTGTTTATAGCAATATGAATGGCCTAGAGCGGCGCACGGGTGAGTAACGCGTACATAACCTACCCTATACAGGGGGATAGCCTTGGGAAACTGAGATTAATACCCCATGGTATTATGATTCCGCATGGGATTGTAATTAAAGCTGAGGTGGTATAGGATGGGTGTGCGTCTGATTAGCCAGTTGGTGAGGTAACGGCTCACCAAAGCGATGATCAGTAGGGGGCGTGAGAGCGTGGACCCCCACACGGGTACTGAGACACGGACCCGACTCCTACGGGAGGCAGCAGTAAGGAATATTGGTCAATGGAGGAAACTCTGAACCAGCCATCCCGCGTGAAGGATGAAGGGGCTATGCCTTGTAAACTTCTTTTGTCTGGGACGAAAAAGCCCCGTTTACGGGGAACTGACGGTACCAGAAGAATAAGCACCGGCTAACTCCGTGCCAGCAGCCGCGGTAATACGGAGGGTGCAAGCGTTATCCGGAATCACTGGGTTTAAAGGGTGCGTAGGCGGCTTAGTAAGTCAGTGGTGAAAGACTGTGGCTTAACCATGGAATGGCCATTGATACTGCAGAGCTTGAATGAGGTTGAGGTTAGCGGAATGTGACATGTAGCGGTGAAATGCTTAGATATGTCATGGAACACCAATTGCGAAGGCAGCTAACTGGACCTAAATTGACGCTGAGGCACGAAAGCGTGGGTAGCGAACAGGATTAGATACCCTGGTAGTCCACGCCCTAAACGATGCTTACTCGTTGTTTGACGGCCGCAAGGCTGTTGAGTGACTAAGCGAAAGCGATAAGTAAGCCACCTGGGGAGTACGACCGCAAGGTTGAAACTCAAAGGAATTGACGGGGGTCCGCACAAGCGGTGGAGCATGTGGTTTAATTCGATGATACGCGA